>Ga0207714_1001120_pt1 | contig 17739 bp, 19 predicted proteins | sample PonA232FremontCA_2_FD_187270 | JGI IMG/M metagenome (GOLD analysis project Ga0207714, IMG submission 187270) | Marine sediment microbial community from Fremont, CA, USA - Pond A23 Sediment 2 (SPAdes) | ecosystem: Environmental > Aquatic > Marine > Unclassified | place: USA: Fremont, California...
GATCGGCCGAACAGGGGTTCCTTTATAAACGCCGTACCGCCGTCTGCCAAATGATGCCTGTCACGCAGAAGGATGGGCGCTGCAGGATTTGAACCCGCGACAGCTTGGTCCGAAGCCAAGTACTCTGTCCAGACTGAGCTAAGCGCCCTCGTGAGTGACCTATCGATATCGCCTCAAAAACTCCCCGGTTTCCCTGAGGCGCGTCCCGCGAGCCGGGCGTCGGCGGGTGTCGGAGCGTCGACTCCGGGGAGACTGGATTACAGGGGTTCCCGGCCCTCGATGATGTCCAGCGCGCGCTCGGCCATCGCGGGCACCCGCTCCTCCATCAGCGGGTAGGCCGGGTTGCTGCTGTTGCCCTCGAGATACCGGCGGTACATCATCTCGCAGGCGCCGGCGGATTTGAACACCCCGAAGGTGCGGTAGAAGCGCTCGTTGTCGAAGGTCAGCCCGGTCTGTTTCTCGTAGCGATCGAGCAGTTCCCGCCGGGAGAGATACCCCTCCCTGGCTTCGATCCGGTTGCTGAGCGGGTCCTCGCGGTCCGGGTCGCCCGGATCCGTCCAGGAGATGAGCATCCACCCCAGGTCCATCGACGGGTCCCCGCGGGTGCACATCTCCCAGTCGAAGACGCCGACGAGCTCGGGCGGGGTCCCCGGCCCGAACATCACGTTGTCCAGCTTGTAGTCCCCGTGGACCAGCGTGTGGGCGTAGTCGTCGGGGACGTTGTCGGCCAGCCAGTCGGCGACCTCGTGAAGTTCCGGGATCGGGCGGTCGTCGGCGGTCACCTCGAAGGCCCACTCCAGTTGCTTGGTCCAGCGCTCGACCTGGCGTTCAGTGTAGCCTTCGGGATGGCCCATATCGTCGAGCCCGACCGCGGCGGGGTCGATGGTGTGGATCTCGGCGATGGTGTCGATGAAGGCCTCCGAGAGCAGGCGGCGCTGCTCGGGGTCGACAAAGCGCTCGGGCTCCTCGTCGCGGATCACGTCCCCCTCCAGCCGTTCCATCACGTAGAAATCGGAGCCGATGACGTCGTGGTCGTCACAGGCTGCGACGGTCCGCGGGACCGGAACCGCGGTGTCCTGGAGCGCGTCCATCGCGCGGTACTCCCGGAGGACCTCGTGGGCGGCGTCGGCATGAGCCCCCGCGGGCGGCCGCCGGAGCACCAGTTCGTGGTCGCCCCAGTCGACGAACAGGGTCTCGTTGGAGTGGCCGGCCTGGTGGTACTCGACGTGCAACTCCCCGGGACCGAGCGCGTCTTCGAGGAACGCCGCGAGCGCCTCCTCGTCGAACAGCCGGCCGAGGTACTCCTCGTCGACGGCTTCCTCGTTCAGCCCGCTCACGCCGTCCTCGGTATCCGTGGCGTCGGTAGTATCGTCCCCACTCATCGGTTCTCGAAGTCGGGTTCGCGGCCGTCCAGCCGGGCCTGGATCCCCTCGCGGTAGTCGCGGGTGTCGTAGATCTCCCGACCCAGCGAGCGTTCGAAGGCCAGCCCCTCGTCGATCGACATCTCGGGGGCGGCGTTCAGCGATTCCTTCGCCCGAACTATCCCCATCGGCGCGTTCGCGGCGAGGTCGTCCGCGAGGTCGCGGGCCCGCTCTTTGACCGTGCCGGGCTCGACGACCTCATTGACGAGACCGTGGCGCTCGGCCTCCTCGGGGTCGATGAACTCCCCCGCGAGTACGAACTCCTTGGCCTTGGCCATCCCCACGAGCCGGGGCAGGCGCTGGGTCGCGCCGCCGTGGGGGAACGTACCCAGCTGGACCTCGATGACGCCGTACTTCGCGTCGGCGCCGATGACCCGGAAGTCGAAGGGCAAAGAGAGCTCGAACCCGCCCGCGGGGGCCGCACCGTGGATCGCCGCCACCGTCGGGAGCGGACAGTCCGCAATCGTGTCCAGAAGGTCGGGAAAGAGGTCGTGGTCGAACTCCTCGGGAGCGTCCGCCCGCTCGCGCATCATGTTGAGGTCCATCCCCGCACACAGGACCGGTCCCTCGCCGAGCATGACGACCGACCGTACCTCCTCGAGCTCCGCGACGGTCCGGAACGCCTCCGTCAGGTCGCGCATCAGTTGCTCGCTCATCGCGTTGCGCTTGTGTGCGCGGTCGAGCACGACATCGGCGCGGTGGCCGTCGGTCTCGACCCGCGCCAGGCCGTGGTCCATCTCCGCCTGTGAAGCCATACCACCCCGTTCGTCACCGGGTGTGATAAAACTCCGACTGCCTGTCGGCCTGTCGACACGGGTCACGAGCCGGACCCCCACAGTAATACCCCCGCCCGCCGAAGCCCGGAGACACATGAGTTCGGACACGAACCGGCAGTGGGTGCTGGCGAGCAGACCGACAGGCGAACCGACGATGGACGATTTCGAGATGGTCGAATCCGACATCCCGGAACCCGGGCCCAAGGAGGTGCTGGTCCGGACGCAGTACATGTCCGTCGACCCGTACATGCGCGGGCGGATGCGTGACGCCGACTCGTATGCCGACCCGTGGCAAGTCAGTGAAGTGATGCGGGCCCGCTGTGTCGGCGAGGTAGTCGAGTCGAACCACACTGACTTCGCGGCCGGCGACACGGTCACCGGCAACCTCTATTGGGCGGAGTACGCGGCCGTCGACGGGACGGAACTCGACCACGCCGACACCGGCGACGCCCCGGTCTCGACGGCGCTGCACGTCCTGGGGATGCCGGGCCGGACCGCCTACGTCGGCACGGTCGACGTCGGCGAGGTCGAGCCCGGCGACACCGTCGTGGTCTCGGGCGCGGCCGGCGCCGTGGGCTCGGTCGCCGGCCAGGTCGCCTCCATCGCCGGCGCTCACGTCGTCGGCATCGCCGGCAGCGACCGGAAGGTCGAGTGGATCACCGACGAGTTGGGGTTCGACGCGGGGATCAACTACAACACCGACGACCTCTCGTCCGAGGTAGCCGATGCGTGCCCGCGCGGGGTCGACCTCTACTTCGAGAACGTCGGCGGCGAGGTCAGCGACGCCGTCCTCGACCACCTCACCCAGTTCTCTCGCGTCGCAGTCTGCGGGAAGATCTCGCTGTACAACGCCCAGCCCGGCGACGAGGAACTGACCGGCCCGCGGCGGTTCTACCAGCGGACCAAAACGCGCGTCGAGGGCTTCATCGTCAGCGACCACGCCCACCGCTTCGAGCACATCATGGACCGGCTGCGCCGCTGGACCGGCGACCAGGTCCAGTACGAGGAAACCGTCACCGAGGGGATCGAGTCCGCTCCCGACGCCTTCCTCGGGCTGTTCGAGGGCGAGAACATCGGGAAACAGCTCGTCCGCGTCGGCGAATAAGAAGTACCGGAAGCGGCGCCGTGCGGGGGAGCATAGCGGGCGGCCGGCGGGTCAGGGCTCGGCGACCTCGGGGTCGACTTCCTCGCCCTCGCGCAGCCTGAACTTCTGGACCTTCCCGCTGGGGTTCTTGGGGAGTTCGTCGACGAAGTAGTAGGCTCGCGGGCGCTTGAAGTCGGCCAGGTCGTCGGTCTCCAGCATGTACTCCTCCAGGGCCTCGGCGGTGGCGTCGCCGACGATATAGGCGACCACGCGCTCGCCCCACTCGTCGTGGGGTTTGCCCACCACTGCGGCCTCGACGACGTCCTCGTGGGCGTAGAGGACGTCCTCGACCTCGGTGGGGTAGACGTTCTCCCCGCCGGAGATGATCATGTCGTCTTTCCGGTCGACGACGTAGAGGTAGCCGTCCTCGTCGCGGTAACCCAGGTCGCCGGTGTAGTACCAGGTCTTGCCGTCGCCTTCGCGCAGCGACTCGGCAGTCGCCTCCGGCCGGTTCCAGTACTCCCGCATGGTGCAGGGACCGGCGAAGAGGATCTCACCGATCTCGCCCTGGTCGACTACCTGGTCGGGGTCGGCGTCTGGCTCGACGAGCCGGAGGTTGTGGTTCAGCGCCGGCAGCCCCGCCGAGCCCTGTTTGTCGACCTGGTCCTCGGGGTACTGGAACGTGCCACAGGGCCCGATCTCGGTCATTCCGTACGCCTGGAGGTAGCCGGCGTCGAACAGGTCCATACAGCCCTCAAGCACCTCCTCGGGCATCGGCGCGGCGCCGTACATCCCCAGACGGAGCGAGGAGACGTCGGCGTCGACCTGCTCGGCGGCCTGGACCAGGCCGTTCCAGCCCGTCGGCGCCGCGAAGAAGACCGTCACACCGTGTTCCTCGATGGCCTGCAGCGCACGCACGGGGTCGAAGTCGTGGTGGATGACGGTGGTCGCGCCGACGTGGATCCGCGGGAACAGCGCGGCCTGCAACTCCGCACAGTGGTACAGCGGAAACGCCGAGAGGCCGACGTCGTCGCGGCGGATCCCCTCCTCGCCGATGCAGATGAGGTTGTGCTCGACCATGTCGCGGTGCTCGTGGACGACCCCCTTCGGCCGGCCCGTCGTCCCCGAGGTGTAGATGAACGCGTAGACGTCGTCCTCCTCGACGACCGTGTCCGGCCGGCTGTCGTCGGCACCCCCGAGCAAGTCATAGAAATCGCGGCTCCACTCGGGGCCGTCGTCGTCGATGTAGAGGTACTCGTCGACGGTCTCCAGGTCCGGCCGGGCGTTGGCGACCGCCTCCGTGGTCCCCTCCTCGAAGACCAGCGCCTGCGAGTCGGCGTCGTTGAGGATGTACTCCACCTCGCCGGCCGGCAGCCGGTAGTTCAGCGGGTTGAACACCGCGCCGAGTTTCGCACACGCGAACACCGTCGTCACGATCTCGGTGCCGTTGTGCAGCATCGTCGATACCCGGTCGCCCTTCTCGACACCCAGGTCAGCAAGGGCGTTGGCCAGCTGGTTGGCCTTGGCGTCGAACTCCGCGTAGGTCCACCGCTGGTCGCGTCGCGGATAGACCAGCGCGTCCTTTTCGGGGTACTTCTCGGCCGTCAGTTCGAGCGTGTCACGGAGTGTCGTGTGCATGTGGTCCCACCTACCACTGTGTTTGCAACAACCCTGTTAAGTGTTGCCGATACCTGCCTGACAGGCGTCATCCCCGTTTCCGGGTACGACTCGGGGGCCGCCGAACAGGGTTACCGGCTGGCGAGGCCCGCCAGGTGACTGACCTCGGGGAGGATCAGCTCCCGGGTACCCAGGCGCGCGGCGTTCTCGCTGCCCGGCAGGGCGAAGACGACCGTCCCCTCGACGACGCCCGCCATGGCCCGGGTCCCGACGACCATCGTCCCGATCTCCGATTCGGAGCGGCGCCGGAAGAGCTCGCCAAAGCCCGGCAGCTCCTTCTCGAAGCGCTCCGCCACGGTCTCGATGGTCACGTCGTCGGGCGTGATCCCGGTGCCGCCGGTCGTGACGACGGCGTCGACGTCCTCGCTCCCGACGAACTCGTCGACTGCCTCGCCGATAGCGTCGCGGCTGTCGCCGACCAGGGTCCGTGCCACCAGTTCGGCTCCCTCCGAGTCGCCGACCAGCGCCTCGATAGCGTCACCCGAGGGGTCCTCGTCGAGGGTCCGCGAGGAGGAGACGGTCAGGACCGCGACCCCCACCGTCTCGACGTCGTGGTGATGGTGGTCGCCGTGGTCGTGGTCGTGGCTGTGGTCGTGGTCGTGGTCGTGGCCGCTGTCGTGACTGTGACCCTCGCCGTGGTCGCCTCCACCATGCCCCGCATCGTGGCCGTCGTTGTCCGCTGTCATACCTTGGCGAAGGGGCGCCTCCCCCGTAGGTGTACCGTCGGCCAGTCGGGCGGTCCCGCCAGCGGGTCGTCGGCCCTCGCCTCACGTTCGTCCAGTCCGGTCGCGTTCGCAGGAACCTCTTTACCCGCACCGGCCGAGGTGGTGACGATGACAGCGCCACGCGTCGAGCGGCTCACGGTCTACCCGGTAAAGGGGCTGGACGGCGTCGACCTCGAGGACAGCCGCATTCTCGACGGCGGGACCCTCCGGTACGACCGCGAGTTCGCCCTCTTCGACGGCGACGGCGACGTCATAAACGGCAAGCGGACCGACCGCGTCCACGACCTGGAGACGGATTTCGACCCCGCGACCCGGACCCTCGGCGTCGGGACGCCAGCGGGCGAGTACCGCGAGTTCGGCCTCGACGAGGGGGCGGGGGAAGCGGCGGAGTGGTTCTCCGGCTTCTTCGGGGTGGACCTGTCGCTGGAGCGGGACACCGGCCTGGGCTACGTCGACCGCCGGAGCATGGGGCCGTCAGTCATCAGCACGGCGACCCTCGAGGAGGTCGCCTCCTGGTTCGACGGGGTGGCCGTCGAGGGCGCCCGCCGGCGGCTCCGCGCGAACGTCGAGGTGTCGGGGGTCGAGCCGTTCTGGGAGGACCGCTTCGTCGGGGAGAGTTCGCCGGCCTTCGAGGCCGACGGCGTCCGGTTCGAGGGCGTGACGCCCTGTGGCCGGTGTGTCGTCCCCGCCCGCGACCCCGACACCGGCGAGGCGATCCCGGAATTTCGCGAGCGGTTCGTCGGGAAGCGGGAGGAGACGTTCCCGGACTCGGCCGACGAGTCGGCCTTCGACCACTTCTACACGCTGATGCTCATCGCCAGCGTCCCCGAGGCCGACCGCGGCGCGACCGTCGCGGTCGGTGACCCAGTCACCGTCGTCGAGTAGTCGGTGCCGGCGACCGTCCTCGAATGGCCGGACTCGTCGACAGCCGCCGGAGGGTCAGGCCCGCTGAGTGCGGGCACGCCGTAGCTCCGCCCGCAGTTCCCGGCGTTTCAGCAGGACGAACCCCCCGAGGATGAACAGGAAGCCGACGCCGGTCCAAACAGTAACCGTCTCGCCCAGAAGTGCCCACCCGAGCAGCGTCGCCACGACGGGGACGGCGTAGGAGACGAGATTGGTCTCCAGCGGACCGTAGGCCCCCAGCAGGAAGAAGTAGATGACGAAGGCGACGGCGGTGGCGAAAACGGCGATGTAGGCCAGCGCCACGAGTCCCGCCGGGTCGAACTGGACGGCGGCGACGGACTCGCCGGCCGCGAGGCTGCCGACGTGGAGGATCCCCGCACCGATGACCATCGCCCACGCGGTAAAGGCCGAGTCCGGCAGCGTCGACTCCCAGCGGCGGATGAGCACGCTCCCCAGGGCGACGCTGACGGCCGCGAGCGCCACCAGCGTCTTGCCGACGACGCCGGCCGCGAGCAGATTCGTGGGGTCGGGGCGGGCGATGACGACCACGCCGGCCAGGCCGACGAGAATGCCGACGAGCCCCAGCAGGGAGTTGCTCTCCTCGGCCAGCAGCGCCCACGCGAACGCGGTCGTCAACAGCGGGATGAGGCTATAGATGACCGAGGCGAGGCTACCGGTGGTGTACTGCTGGCCGAGAAAGAGCAAGCTATTGCCGGCGATGAGGAAGATCCCCCCGGCCAGCAGCGCGCCGGCGTCGGCCCGCGTCGGCCGCCAGCGCTCGGCCGCGAGGCCGGCGTAGGCGAGCAGGACGACGGCCGCGAGGTCGTAGCGCGCGGCCGCAAAGAGCACCGGCGGGAACGACTCCAGCCCCACCTCGATGGCGGGGAAGGAGGCGCCCCACAGCGCCGCCAGCCCGACGAACAGGAGGGCGGACCGGTAACGGGTCACGGCCGTCGTCTGGGACCGGCCGGCACATGAGTCTGTCCATTCCGTGGCAGCTCGTGTCACGGCGCCCCGGCACACGCTCACCCGGTATCGCGGAGTCTCTGAGCCGGAACGGGACGGGGAAATCCTCTTTGTGCCAGTCCCGGTAGGGCGACCGATGGGCGTCTCGGTCAGCTACCGCGGGGAGACCAGACTTACCTTCTCCTGGAGCGAGTTGACCGGCGCGGTCGGCGACTCCGTGACCGTCCTGCCGGTGGTGGTCGCCGTTGCAGTGCTGACCGAGCTGTCGCTTCCGGTCATGCTGTTGTGGTTCGGCGTCTTCCAGGTCGTCTGGGGGCTGTACTACGGGGTCCCGGTCTCCGTCGAGCCGATGAAGGCGCTGGCCGCGCTGGCCATCGCCGGCACGCTCACCGCCGGGGAGTTTCTGGTCGCCGGGCTGCTCGCGGGCGCGGTGGTGCTGGCGGTCGGCCTGACCGGGACGCTGAGCCGTGTCGAGGCCTACGTCGGCGCGCCGGTGATCCGCGGCGTCCAGCTCGGCGTCGCGCTGGTGTTGCTCGAGACGGGCGTTCAGCTCGGAGCGGCCGACCCGCGGCTCGCGGCCGCGGGGGTCGCCGTCACCGCCGGCGCGCTCGCGCTCGGCGCCCGCCGGTCGACCGGGCTGGTCGCCCTGCTCGCGGGGGCGGGCGTCGCCGTCTGGACGACCGGCCTTCCGGCCCCTGCCCTCCCCTCGCTGGAGGGGGTGATGCTGTTCGGGGCGGCGGACCTCACCGCCGACGCGGCGGGCGGGGCGCTCGCCCAGCTCGGGATGACCGTCGGCAACGCCGCGCTGGCGACGTCGCTGTTGCTCGCGGACTACTTCGACCGGGAGGTCTCCGCCGACGAGCTGTCGGCGAGCATGGGCGCGATGAACCTCGCCGCCGTCCCCCTGGGGGCGCTCCCGATGTGTCACGGCAGCGGCGGCGTCGCCGGAAAGTACGCCTTCGGAGCCCGGACGGCCGGCGCGAACGTCATCCTCGGGGTTGGCTACGTCGCGGTCGCGTTGCTGGCCGCCGAGGTTGTCGCCGCCTACCCCATGGCCGTCCTGGGGGTCGTGCTCGGGCTGGTCGCACTCCAGCTCGGCCGGACGAGCCTCCAGCGGGCCGACGCGAGCGGCTACCCGCTCGTGGTCGCGGTCGGCGCCGTCGGCCTGCTTATCAATCTTGGCGTCGCCTTCGTCGGCGGCGTCGCCGTCCACCTCGCGCGCAGGCGGCTGGCCCGGGGTCCGTGAGGTCGGGGCCCGGAACCAGGACCGGGAGTCGGGGTCGGAGGCCGGGGCGTCAGGGTATTGACCCTCGGCGGCCAAGCACCGCCGATGGGCGGCGATACGGTGACCGTCGCGGGCGACCGCGAGGTGACTCCCCGGGACGCACCCGCGGTCCGCGAGCGCTTCGGCTGGGAGCGGCGGGCAGTCACGATCGACTGCCACAGCGGCCACACGGTCGAGGGGGTGTGGAGCGGCGTCCCGGTCGCCCCGGTCGTCGAGGCTGCCGGCTTCCCGCCGGAAACCACCCACCTTCGGGCGACCGCCCGCGACGGCCACCAGGTCTGTGTCCCCGTCCGGACGGGGCTCTCGGGGCTGCTCGGCTTCGTCTGCCAAGAACTCGACGACGGTCGCGAGGGTACCGGGGGAGACACCGCCGAAACCCCGCGGCTGGTCGCCCGAAGCATCGACTCCGCCCGGGCTGTCCGCGGCCTCACGCGAGTCGAACCGGCTGCCCTCCCGCCCGATGAGGACTCCCGGGGCCACGAGAGAGTCGGGTAGTCGGCGGGCCGTGAGGCTGCCGCCACGCTCTGTTCCGCTCGTTCGGCGTTACGTCTCCCACGGGTGTAGCCTCCGGGTCCGGACCGGACAGCGTATCGACAGTACCCCACGTTTCATTGCGACCGATATATCCCGAGTGATACAAGCATTTATGTGGATTCCGCTCGCCGCTCGTTATACCAGCTATGACACAACGGGACCCGGAGACGGAGAGCGCTCGCGGCACGTCCAGACGCTCGCTGCTGAAGGCTGCCGGGACCGTCAGTGCGGTGGGGGTCCTCGGGCTGGCCGGCTGTGCCAGTCGGGGCGGCAACACCGACGACGGGTCGACCGACGCCGGAGGCTCCACCGACGGCGGCGGGACAGAAACGGGGGACGGCAGTGGGAGTGGAAGCGGGAGCGAGAGTGCGACACCCGAACTCGGCGACTCGATGACCATCTTCCACGCCGGGAGCCTCGCACCGCCGTTCGACGCGGCCGAACCGCAGTTCGAGGAGGAGTACGGCGCGGACGTCACCCGCGAGGCGAAGGGGTCGGTCGCCTCGACCCAGAAGATCACGCAGCAGGGCCGCGTTGCGGACGTGCTCGGCACGTCGGATTTCCGGCTCATCCGGAACCGCATCCTCCCGGAGTACGGCGACTGGTACACCGTCTTCACCACAAACTCGATGTCCATCCAGTACCGCGAGGACTCCCCCGGCGCCGACGAGATCTCCAAGGACAACTGGTGGGAAATCCTGACGCGGGACGGCGTGACGATCGGTCACTCCGACCCGGCGGTCGACCCCGGGGGGTACCGGGCGGTCATGTCACAGCAGCTGGGCGCCATCGAGTTCCAGGGAAGCCGGCTGTACGACGACGCGACCTACCAGAAGCTCCGCGAGAACTCGACGGTTCCGACGGGGACGGAGACGAAACTGGAGGGACAGCTCCAGTCGGACGCGCTGGACTACGCCATCTACTACCAGTCCATCTCCTCGACCTCCGGCCTCCCGTACGTCGACCTACAGGACCAGGTCGACCTCTCGCAGGCGACAAGCGAGTACGCCAGCCACTACGCGAAGGCGGAGGTCGAGACAGGGAGCGGGACGTTCACCGGCGCCCCCATCGCCTACGGGATGACGGTTCCGAGCGTCGCCGAGAACCCCGGCCGCGGCGCGCAGTGGATCGAATACTTCGCCACCGAACCCGGCCGCCAGATCCTCCGGGACCAGGGGCTCGTCCCGGTCGACCCCATCGTGGTCCCGGGCAGCAGCGAGGACGCGGTCCCGGACCGGGTTATGAACGTCGCGAGCGCCAAGGAAGCCCTCGGCCCGCTCGAGCTGTGACCGAGTGGCTCTTTCCCCGCGAGCCACGCAGTCCCGGGCACCGCGGGCTCCGTAACGCTATCGTCTCTCAGGCAAGCTAACCAACCCATGGCAACCATCGAGGGTTCCTGGTATCGGTCGGGTCGGCTCCGTCGCGGGTCGGTCGCGGCCGCCTTCGTCCTCGCCCAACTGGTCGCGGTCGCGGCCGCCTACCGGGCCGGGCGACCGACGCTCTATGCCTTCTTTCTCGTCTTCAGTACGGCCGCGACCGCCTACGCCGTCGAGCACGACGGCGGGACGCTGCTCGCCCTCGTCCGGTTTCTCGTCGTCCAGGCCGTCGCGCTCGGCGTCGCCGTCCTCGTCGAGCGCGGCGTCGCGCTCGCCACGACCGGTCGCGTCGAAGTGGGGTTCCAGCTGTGGGCCCTCCTGCTCGTCGGCTTCGCCGTTCCCGGACTGCTGTACGTGCTGCGGCGGACTGGCACCTGGTCGGCCGGGGCCGTCGGCGTCGTCGGCGTGGCCCTCCTCTCGGCGACCGGCGCGTTCGTCGTCGGCGGCGGGTTCGAGATCTTCCTCCCGCTGTGGGGCGTCGGATACGCCGTCCTCGGCGCTGTCGCGGTCGCGTACACGCTCAGGGGGAGTCTCTTCACCGTCGCCACGGCGACTCTCGGGAGCGTCCTGATGGTCGCGCTGGGTCTGCCGCTTGCCCTGTTCGTCGCCAGGCAGGCCCCGTCGGTCGTCGTCGAGAAAGCGCTGGACCCGAACGTCCACCGGATGCTCTATCTGGGCATCTACGGCCCGCTCCTGGCTGCGCTGCTCAGCCTCGTCTGTGGCATCCCGCTCGCGCATCTCCTCGAGCGCGGGTTCACCGGCCAGGCGCTCGTCGAGAGCCTCGTCGACCTGCCGCTGGTCGTCCCACACAGCGTCGCGGGCATCATCATCCTCTTTGGCTTCGGACGCGGGGGTGCGTTCCCCAGCGTGCCGGTGCTCGGTACGGTCGTCGGGATGGTGCTGGCGATGACGTTCGTCAGCGCCCCCTACGCCGTCAACGCTACCCGCGAGGCGTTCGAGGCCATCGACGACCGCCTGGCCTACGCCTCGCGCATCCACGGCGCGAACCGCTGGCAGACGTTCCGTCGCGTCACGGCACCGCTGGCGGTCCGGGGGATCGTCACCGGCGGCGTGCTCGCGTGGGCGCGGGCCGTCTCCGAATTCGGCGCTGTCGCGGTCGTCGCCTACACCGTCGAGTTCTTCTACCCGCTCGCGGGCGAGTCGGTTCGGGCCCAGCACGCGCCCGTGTTCGTCTACAATACCTACCTGCAGGGCGGGCTCACTGAGAGCGGCGCCGTCGCCTTCCTCCTGCTCGGCGTGTCGGCGTTCATCTTCCTCGTCGTCCGCTGGCTCACCGGCGACACCGGAGGGGTCCTCGGGTGACGCTCGAGGCCGACATCGCGGCGACGTTCTCGGCCGACGGTGCGGAGCCCTTCGTCGTCGACGCCGCCTTCGAGGTCGAGCGCGGTGAGACGCTCACCATACTCGGGCCGAGCGGCAGCGGCAAGACGCTGTTGCTCGAGTCTGTCGCCGGATTTCACTCCCACGACGGACGTGTTACGCTCGACGGCCGACCCGTCAGCGACCGCCCCCCGGAGAAACGGGATTTCGGCTTCGTCTTTCAGGACTACGCGCTCTTTCCCCACGCGACCGTCTCCGAGAACGTCGCCTTCGGCCAGCGGTACCTCGGGTCGTCGTGGTGGGAACGGGCCAGAGAGCTCGCGGCCGGCGACGACAGACGCTCTCGGCTCCGGGCACTGGTCCGCGACGACGGCCGGAGTCGGCGGGAGCGACTCCGGCATCTGGCGCGACTCCAGCGCGAGGGGCCGGACGCGCCGGACCCGGCGCAGTTGCTCGAGGAGTTCGGTATCGACGACCTCGCGGAGCGGTACCCGCCGACGCTCTCGGGGGGCGAGCGCCAGCGGGTGGCGCTCGCGCGCGCGCTGGCGGTCGAACCGGAGGTGCTCCTGCTGGACGAGCCCCTCTCCTCGCTGGACGTCCCAACCAGACAATCGCTCCGGCAGGACCTGCAGGACGTCCTCGCGGACGTCACTGCGGTCTACGTCACCCACAACCGGACGACTGCGCGCGCACTCTCCGACCGCATCGTCGTCATGAACGACGGCCGAGTCGTCCAGTCGGGGTCGCCGGAGGCGGTGTTCGAGCGTCCGGCCTCGCCGATGGTCGCCCGCTTCACGGGCGCGAACTGCATCCGGCTCGCGGACGTTCCCGGCCTGCGGGACCGCCTCGACGTCAGCGCGGAGTACGTCGCTATCCGGCCGGAGGCGGTAGGTCTCGTCGACGACGGTGACCTCCGCGGGACCGTCGAGCGGGTCGTCCGCGAGGACGCTACCTCCCGGGTGACCGTCGACGCGGGAGAGGCGCGGATCGAGGCTCTCACCGGGAGTCCGCCGGCCGTCGGGGCCGACGTGGCGTTGCAGTTCCCCCGCGACAGGCTACACCCGGTCAGCTGAGCGCGACCGCCTGCCGCGCGAAGCGTTGGCCCGTCCAGCGCCACGACCCGACGTATGGCCACTCCCCGTCGAGGACGACGATGAGGTACGAACGGTCGGTCCAGGTCGCCCGCCGCCGGTCCGTGGGGCTCGGCTCCGCCGGCCCGCGCGGGTGCGAGTGATAGAAGCCGACGACCTCCTGGCCCGCTGCCTCCACCTCCTCCATCAGCGCGAGCTGTTCGGCGGGGTCGATGCGGTACTCGGTGCGGGGGTCGGCGGCGGCGTTCTCCGCCCGGTAGAGCGTCCGCGCGTGGCTCGTCGCGCCGCGGTCGCCGCCGAGGACGCCACACACCTCCGCCGGCAGGCCCTCGCGTGCGTGGTCGACGGCGGCGTCGTAGACTTCGCGTGTCACCCGGAGCATACCGGGGCTTCGGCCCAGGGGTCAAAGAGGATACCTCCGGCCGGCCGCGGCGACGCCTTTTATGACATCCGGCCCCCACCCCGGCACATGGAGATCGAGATGCGGTTTTTTGCCAATTTCCGGGACGCGGTCGGACAGAAGACCGTCACGTGGGAGTTCGAGGGTGCGACGGTCGGGGACCTCCTGCAGGACCTCGGCGCAGAGTACCCCGAAATGGATCTGTTCGAGGACGACGGCAGCCTCCGGGACTTTCTCACGATCATGAAAGGCGGCAAGGATATCGCCCACCAGGAGGGACTGGAGACCACACTCGAAGACGGCGACACCGTCAGCGTGTTCCCGCCGGTGGCTGGCGGGTAGCGACCGCAGGGACACGACCGCCGGGGCGGGGTGGCTTCTGGTCGCCCCAACAGCAGTAAATGAACGGGCAGATCATCGCGACGCGGTCGCCGTCCTCCAGTTCCGTGTCGAGCCCGTCGAGGTGCTCGTTGAACGTGCCGTTGACCGCGACGCGGGCGTACACCCGGGTCTGCTCGCCCTCCGGATTCTTCGCGTAGTTCTCCCCCGGCAGCGACTCCAGTTCCGGTGCCCACCCCTCAGTCGTCGCCTCCTCCTCGGTCTCCGCGATGAGCATCTCCCCGACCTCGTAGTCCTCGAAAAACGCCTCCAGGAACTCCCTGAGGGTGTCGCCCTCGAAGGTGTACTCGACCCGCGGCTCGCCGACCGCCGTCCGGACGTGGCCCGTACACCGCGCCTCGACCGTGGTCCGGGCCGGCGTCCCCCGGTTGGCCTCGCTCGCCCCGGCGTCACGTGCCGCCTGCAAGTGGGTGTTGTTCATACTCCGAGCTAGCGGCGTGCCACACAACTCCCTTTACAGGAACATGTTCGGGTATCCTCGCCGCCGTCACCGCGCCAGGGGTGGGTGTGGCTGCCGGTACCGCCGGACAATTTATGCAGCGAGCACGCCGACAGCCTGTGTGGACGAACTCGAACTGACGATCCCGGAAGGCATCGTCGACTCGCTGCCGGCCGACAGCGACGACGCGAAACAGGACATGGGCAAGGCCGTCGCCGGCTGGGAGCGGGAACTCAACGCCGCGCTCACCGTCGAGGACGAGAGCGAGGCGGTGAGCGCCGTCGTTGACATGATCGAGCACTTCCAGGAGCGGTGGGAGGCCTACGACGAGTTCGTCGTCGAGCTGCGCGCCTGGGGGCAATCACCCATCTACGCGATGGCCTGGCGTGACCTCCACGCCGCGGTGCTCCAGCAGGTCTACGACCACGAGGACCTGGCTGACCGGATCGACCGCGAGCGCAACTTCCGGGCGGTCGACGACGGGATCCGCCCCGGCTCCGGCGGCTAGACGGTCGCGGGAGTCCGCCGCGGACGGTGAACGCCGGGCCTCTCCCGCGCACGCGCCCGACAGCTTTAGCCCCCTGCCGCCGCTACCGGGGGGAAATGATAGAGCGCCAACGGAGCTATCGCGGGATCTCCGCCAGGGCCGCGGTCGGCTACCTCGAAAATCTCGGCGGCGAGCGGGTCGAGGAGGGGGTCGTCGAGGGCAGGGACGGCTGCTGGCGAGCCTCCCTCTCCGAGGAGAAAGTCGACGTCGGGCCCTCGCTGAAACTCACCGAAGTGACGGTTGCCTTCGAAGGTGAAAACGAGGACGCCCTGGACCGCCTGGTCGAGGAGTTCTCACAGAAGGCGATCCGCGCGGGCGGCTGACCGCCTTCCCGTGTCAATGTCCGAGCACACCCACCCGATCGAGGGGCAGGTCGTCCTGCTGGCCGGCGCACAGGCGAGCGTCACGCTCCAGGCCCTACCCGCGCTCCTCGAAGACGCCCAGCGCCACCTCGTCGACCGACACGAGGGCTACGGCCGCCGCTTCGAGTGCGTCGAGACCGACGGACGGACCTACTATCTGACCGACGCGAACCACTGGGATCGGGTCGGAAAAGAACTCGGACTCGAGGACAGCGAGGCAGACGCCATCCGGCGGGCTCACGGCGCGCAGTTCCGGCGGGACGGCAGGCGGCTCGACCGGAAAGCGGAGTTCGAGACCGCGATGGAGATCCGCGACCCCGTCGCCATCGCGTCGCCCTGAGCCGGCGGCGCCGGTGCCGGACCGGGGTCGGTGCCGGTCACTCCGCGAGCTCGATCGTGTCGACGACCTTCTCGGAGAACTCCACCTCGGTGAGGTCGCCGTTGTGGAGCCGGTCGAGCCACGCCGCCTCGACGTGCCACGTGCCCCGCTCCTCGCCCTCGAAGTCGGTCACTACGGCGCCGATGTCCGCCCCGCTCCAGTCCTCGTCGTGCAGGTCCTGGAAGACGTTGATCACCCGGCCCACCTCGCGGTGGGGGACGACCCCCTCGCTGTCGGCGGATATCGACTCGTAGGTGACCGCGTACCCCCCCTCCCGCTCGACGACCTCGTCGACGTAGACACCGTGGCTGGTCAGCCGCGACTCTACCCGGAACTCGAAGTCCTCGTCGTCGGTCATATCCGCAAGAAGGTGGCTCGGGACCGTAAGTGGTCGGACGTAGGTGGGCCGGACGCGCCGCCCGTTGAGCGACTCAGTCGTCTGCGGGCGCCTGCGAGTCGCCGCCGGCGGAGACGCCGGTGCCGGGGCCGACCTCGATGCCGAGGTCGTCGAGCTTCTCGTCGGGCACGACACCGTCGACCCAGCCGCGGACCTCGTAGTACTCGTCTTTGAGCTGGTCGAGTTCGGCGAGCTGGCCCTCGCTGCCCCCCTGGGCCGGAATGGCGTCCTCGTGGCCCTCGACGAAGCGGCCAGGCAGGTCGTCGTCAGCGCCGTCGAAGCCGGCGAGGTTATTATAGTACCGCTCGAGATTGTAGATGCGCTCGCCGGCCTCGAGCAGTTCCTCCTCGCTGACATCGCGGCCGGTCATCCCGTTGTACTGGAGAACGTACTCCTCGATGCCCTCCGCGAAGGCGTTGAACTTGCAGATGTCGAAGGAGTCGGAGATGGCGTGCATGTCCTGGAAGGTGGCACAGAGCTCACCTTTCCCCTCGGGCTCGTGGGGGTCGACCTGCTCGGGGATGCCCAGGATCTCCGCGGCGGGCGTGTACCCCCGGAGGTGACAGGCCCCGCGGTTCGAGGTGGCGTAGCCGATGGCCATCCCTTTCATGCAGCGGGGGTCGTAGGCGGCCATCGTCTGGCCCTTCACGGCGAGGGAGTTCTCCTCGGCGTCGAAGGCCTCTTCGAGGTGGGCGGGTCCGCCTGCCAGGTGGTCTGCGAACTCCGTCTCCCGATGGGCGATCCGCTCGAGCAGGTCGACCATCTCCGAGGAGTCACCCCAGTCGAGACCGTCGCCCTCGACGTCGTCGAACTTGCTCTGCTCGGTCATCTCCATGGCCATCGCCATGGTGTTGCCGGCGTCGATGGTGTCGATGCCGAGGTCGTTGCACCTGTCGACCATCAGGACGGAGTCGTCGAGGTCGGTGTGTCCGGAGTTGGGGCCGAGCGCCCACGCCGACTCGTACTCGAAGGACTCCATCCGGACGTTCATCTCCTCGCCTTTGTGCATCGCCTGGACCTCGACTTCCTTCTTACAGGCGACCGGACAGGAGTGGCAGGTCGGCTCGTCGACCAGAATGTTCTCCCGGACGTGCTCCCCCGAGACGAGTTCGGCGTCGATATCTACACCCTCGGAGTCGCTCATCGACCGCGTCGAGGAGTACCGGCCGTTCTTGGTCGGGAGGCCGTCCATCTCCTCGGTGACGTTCATCAGGACGTTGGTCCCGAACATCGAGAGCCCGCCCTCGTTGGGCGCGGTGACGTCCGATTCCTGGATGAGCTGCATCGCCTGCTTGTGACCCTCCCGGAACGTCTCGGGGTCGGCGGGCTTTTGCATCTTCGTTGAGGATTTGACGACGACCGCCTTGAGGTTCTTCGACCCCATGACGGCGCCGGTGCCGCCCCGGCCGGAAGCGCGGTCGTCCTCGTTGACGATGCAGGCGTAGCGGACCTCGTTCTCCCCGCCGGGTCCGATGGCCATCGCCGAGAGGTTCTTGCCGTACTCGCCGTCGAGCTCCGATTCGATGTCGTCCATTGTGGCGTGGACACCCTGGCCCCAGAGGTGGGAGGCGTCCCGGAGTTCGACCTCGCCGTCCTCGACGTAGGCGTAGACTGGCTCGTCGGCCTCGCCCTCGAAC
>Ga0207714_1001121_pt1 | contig 17726 bp, 11 predicted proteins | sample PonA232FremontCA_2_FD_187270 | JGI IMG/M metagenome (GOLD analysis project Ga0207714, IMG submission 187270) | Marine sediment microbial community from Fremont, CA, USA - Pond A23 Sediment 2 (SPAdes) | ecosystem: Environmental > Aquatic > Marine > Unclassified | place: USA: Fremont, California...
GGGGTTGATGATGGTGAATATACCCCCCGCTTTTAGGGCTGCATAAAAGGAAATTACCACTTCAGGGGCATTGTCCATGTATATCAATACCCGGTCCTGTTTTTTCAATCCAAAGTCTGTCAGCTTGTTTGCCAGAATATGGACCTGGTGGTAGAGGTCTGAATAAGTATGGCGGTTGCCCTCAAATATGAGGGCTGCCTTGTCCGGGAATTTCTTTACCGACAAGTCGAAATAATCGTGAAGCAATGTTGGATGGGTCATTTTATGGGGTTTTGGTAACGTTTGATCCTGATGGGGCCAAGACAGCAATTGGACCTTTGCCACTTCTATGATCAACGATGGCTTTAAATTCCAGTCTGGGTGATCTGACCGAGGTCAGATAGGGTTCAAAAAGAGCAACTTTGGAGCCTCGCTGAGATAAAAGTATGGCATTCAGTCTTTCCCGTCATAAATAATGGGTGGTTTCCTTTGATAATCGGTTGTTTGCTGCTTCCTTCTGAATGAAGCAAAGATGTTTGCTACCCTTTCGGGGGTTTTGTTCACGGCCCCGGCTACAGCTTCCGCCTCATAACCTTTTTCGTAGGCATGCCACAAAAGATCCAGCTCCTGAAAGGGGAGTTGAAAGAAAAACTCTTCCTGGGTTTGCTCTGCCGGATAAGTATCTGTGGTGGGGGTGCGGTGAATGATCTGTTCGGGAATGCTTAGATATTCAGCCAGCTGATATACCTGGGTTTTGTAAAGGTTGCCGATGGGCAGGATGTCTTCCGACCCATCTCCATTTTTGACAAAGAAACCCTGGTTGATTTCATGTTTGTTGGCCGTTCCGATTACAGCATAGTGATGGCTTTCCGCGTAATGATACAACATGCTCATTCGGGTTCTTTGTTTGAAATTGGAGGAGGCTATGATCTTTAAGAATTGGGGTGCCGGGAGTCTCTTCCTTTGTTCTTCTCCTTTTTCATCCACCAGGGTGATGTAAAAAACAGAAGGGAGGCTGGTTTCGATGGCACCTTCATTTTGTCCGATTTTAAAAGTATGCTTATTTGGATCATACTGGGGAAAGACCTTTTTGACCGCCTGATCTCTTCTTGCGTAGCATTGGAATCCTTCAAGCGCCCCGGTGATATGTTCAATATAATAGGGCACGTGGAATTGTTCGGCCAACATTTTGCCGTATTCCAGGCTCTCAGGGCTTGAATCTTTCTCCGGCAGCATCAGAGCAATTACATTGTTATTGCCCAGGGCACGGACGGTCAGGGCCAGGGTTACCGATGAGTCAATGCCCCCGCTTACCCCAATGACCCCGCCTCTCCTGTGCAAATGCTCATGAACATCTGTGCGTATTTTCCGGCAAAGGGAATCGATATAAGCAGGTACTTCCGGAATGGTTAACATGTCTTTGGTGAATGGAACCGTTGCTTTCATACAATTGATTTTTTGTTGTTGTCTTTTTGCTTTTTACTCATATTTAAAGGGTGGTGATTTTTTTGATGTAAAGTCGGGAGATGTCGGGCTTCCATTTGAAATGCCGGTGAATGAAAAGGTCATACACCCATTGAGATGAAATGATGCCGGTCAGGGCCATGTCATCCATCTCGGATAGGTTGATGCCTTTGGCATATTTTGATTTCAGATTTTCCACCTTCTCCGGGTCAAATAAACCATGGGCCTTTAACCGGTTGTTGGAGAGGATATCCAGGGTTGCCTCAGAGGCCTTTTGCCCATTCATCAAAGGGGAAATGGGTGCGCGATAGGCTTGCTTGGATCGTTTGACAATCCCATCGGGTATTTGATGCTCCATGAGTTTTTTTAACAGGTATTTTTCGGTTAATCCTTTTAATTTGAACTGTTCAGGCAATGAAGCAGCAAATTCCATAATGCGATGGTCTAAAAAGGGATATCTCCCCTCAATCGAATGGGCCATGGCCATGCGGTCGCCCTGGGAAGATAAAAGGTAACCCGATAAAAATATGCTGATCTCCAGGAACTGGGATTTGGCCAAAGGGCTCCAGGTATGGAAATCATCGGGGATCACCGGGGCAATTTCCCGCTCAGGTTGATAAGCGGCCTGTCCGTTGATGAGTTCCGGGGCCAGATAATGTTTTATTTTAGAGGTATTGTTCCATCTGATCAGGTGGGAATAAAACGGGGATGAAGTATCCATGAGGCGGTAGCCAAAAAACATTTTCAACAGGCCTGGATTGGCATTGGCAATGTAAGGGATATAGGGGTAGAGTTTTCTTAACAGCAAGGGCCTGTATTTTGAGTCAGGATATTTCGACCAGAAATGGCGAATCAGGGTTTCCTTGAAGATGTTATACCCTGCCAGCATTTCATCTGCACCTTCTCCGGTAATCACCACCTTGATGTTGTTGTCTTTTACAAGAGAGGAAAGGAAATACATCGGAGCAGGAGCTGTTCTGGTGATGGGCACCTCGGTATGCCATATGATCCTGGAAAAATGTTCTGCAATGTCTTCGTTTTTGCAGGTTAAGCTTTGATGGGTGGTGTCAAGAAATTTTGAAGCTTCGTTCTGGTAGCGGGTTTCGTCGTATTGATCCTGCTCAAAACCAATGGAAAAGGTTTGAAGGTTATGGGGCTGAATTTTCTTAATCAGGCAAGTGGTTGCCGTTGAGTCAATACCCCCACTCAGATATGCTGCTACCGGGACATCTGAGCGAAGCCTCAATCTGACGGCATCGCGCAGCAGTTCATGGAACTCATCGAGGGCTTGGTGCAATGATACATTCCTGGTTCGGGAAAATGACAATTGCCAGTATTTTTTAATTTGTGTGTGGCCATTTCTGAGGGTTAAAAAATGGCCCGGGGGAATTTCATAGATGCCCTCAAAGATGGTATTGGGGGTTAAAGGAGCCCAATAGGTAAAGATCTGGTGCATCCCCGCTACATTGATTTTGGGGGAACTGCTGAAGCATTGAAGCAGGGCTTTTATCTCAGAGCCAAACAAAAAATGGCCTTCCCACCAGGCATAATAAAGGGGGCGTATCCCAACCCGGTCGCGGGCCAAAAATAAATCTCCGGTTCGCCTGTCCCATATGGCCAGGGCAAACTGTCCATTTAACTTCTCAAGGGCTTTTTCCTGGTATAAGCTGTAGAGCTGGACCAGCACCTCCGTATCGGATTGGGTTTTAAACCGATATCCCTTCTTTTCGAGTTCCTCCCTCAATTCAATGTAATTGAAAATTTCTCCGTTGAACACAATCCAATACCTTTGCCTCTGATCACAAATGGGTTGGGTCCCACTTTTCAGGTCAATGATGTTCAAGCGCACGTTTCCCATCAATAAATGGGGGGAAGATAATATGCCGCACTCATCAGGCCCCCGGTAAGATATTTGAGCCAGCATCCTTTTTAAAGTATCCTGCTGAACACTTAGGTGGCTGGTTCGGCAATATATCCCGGCAATACCGCACATATATTCAATATTAGATAAAAAGGGACGCACCCCTCCCTGCACGATGAACCTTGTTTATTGAGGGCAACCATGCTGGGACGGGTGGGTCATGTTTTGATCGCTAACTTTTGATTGATGTAGTCTGTGATTGAATTGACCGATTCAAAATTTTCTTCGATAAAATCCTTGTCTTCCGTTTTCACATTGAACTCATCTTCAAGGAAGGTGATCAGGGTGATGAAGCCCATCGAATCAAAGTAGCCTTCCCGGAAAATCAGGGTATCATAGCCGATCTTGTCCGGATCGGTATAGGTATTGTTGAGGATGAACTGATGGACCTTTTCTTTGATCTGATTGTTGTTGACCATAATGCTGTCAGTTTTCAGGATTGGATGATATAGACCGTATATGCGATTATTTCTGTTTTATAATCCCAGCCTGACCACCAACAAGGCAGCCGTGAGGGTGGAGGACAGGGCACCTAATCCGAACAGAAAGTTAGAGGTTTCCTGACGAAATGCGATGTTTCGCCGGGGCTTGACATAAATGATGTCATTGGGCATCACTTGATACAGTTCGGATTTGATCAGCTCTTTATCGGTCATATCGACTTTGAACGTTTTGGTTCCGGTTTTGGTCGAGCGCAGCACCACTACTTCCCTTCGGTCACCGTTATAAGTTATGCCTCCTCCGTAAGATACGGCTTCGATCAGGTTGATGTCATTGTCATAGACATTCTGTATACCGGGAGATTCCACTTCCCCCAACAGGGTAAATCTGAACTGGGCCATTTTTAGAATCACCTGAGGTTTTTTCAGGTATTTCTGAGCCACCCGTTCAATGTCTTCCTTGGCTTTATCCAGGGTGGATCCCGCGACCTGGACTTTATCGATCACCGGCATTTCTATATAGCCTTCATCATTTACCGTGTAACCCAGATAGTACATGCTCTCGTTGCGAATCCAGGTATAAGTTTGAGGACTTTCCCGGAAAGGATTGAATACTTCTCCCATGTCTTCATCAGCGGTGGCAACCCTCACATAGAGTATGTCCCCTGGTTGAATGATATAATCGGATTTTTTCTTTTCTATTTCCTGATCAGGCCCGGTTATGGGCAAATCCCGCAGATAGGTGTATTTTTTATACGTATTACAGGATGTCCCCGTCAAGAGGATAAAGATCAGTCCGTATAATAATTTTTTTGTTCTCATGATACATAGGGGTATTAAAGTGAAAATGATTAGAACCTTTATTGCTCACAGTATGAAAGATGACATGTTCTGCTTTTGATTTTTCAGGATTTTGCCAGACGGCTCCCATTGCTTTTTTTTTCTTATTTGGAAGATTTTTTATTCGTGTATTGAACTACTTTTTTGTGTTGGGCTAAATGTTTGTTTCGGTGGTTTGAAGCATTGTAATAGTCTTTGTAATGCCCGAAACCATAAGAATAGTCGTAGCCGTGGTAATATTCAAAACCGAATCTTTTCAATTTTTTGACCCCATTGACCATGAGCAACATGTTTTTGACACGGCCTTCGTTTTTGATTTCCTCCAGTGAATCAAGAATCTTTTTGGGGCTGTAGTCATGACGAATCACAAAAATGTTACAATGACACTGTTCTGCGATGAGGGTTGATTCGGGAACGATGGAGAAAGGAGGAGAATCAAACAGAATAAAGTCGAACTCGTTCGAGAGATGGTCCAACAAAGCTTTTATCTTATCCTCGGAAAAGAGGTCTCCTGTATTGGAACTACTTTTTCCGTGGGGGAGGATATAGAGGTTTTCCATGGGTAAGGGTTGAATCAGCTCTTTATAGCCTGACTTGTTGGCAAAATAATCGCTCAGGCCCTTTTTTTCCTTGACTGAAAAGATTTTGTCCAGGCTGGGTTTTCTGATGTCTGCATTGATAATGAGGGTTTTTTTCCCGCTCATGGCAAATGAGATCGCCAGGTTGGCCGAGATAAAGCTTTTACCTTCTCCACTGACCATTGAAGTCACCATAATCACCCGCTGTTGTTCGGATTTTATCCGGTAGAGGATTTTTGCGCGGACATGTCGAAAACCATCAGTGATGGCAGATTGGGGATGGTAATATACCGGCAATTGTGTTTTAAAAGGATTGGTTTCCAGGGCGTGTAAAATGGGGATGGAAGAATTGTTCACAATTTCTTCCTTGTCCTCAATTTTGGGCGAAAGGTTTTTCTGGTAGATGGTAATCATGCTGGGCAGGATAAAACCCAACAAAAAGGCCAGGGAGTAATTGAGCAAGGGATTGGGAAATGTCTGGGTGGCCTCGGCAAGCCTGGGTTCTTTTAACAGGTAATAATTGGGGGCTTTAGATGCTTTGATCAGCTCAAACTCGATCTTTTTCTCAGAGAGGATATCGAGGACATCCTCATTTTGCTTGATTTTTCTGAGCAATTCCCGATAATGTCTTTCCTTAAAGGGGACGGTAGGTATTTTAAGCTTTATCTCGGCCATTTTTTTATCCAGTTTGGCCATGGATTTGTCCAGGTGGTCAATAAAGAGATTTACCTTGGTGAGCAGGGTCTTTTTCAGCTCCTGGTATTGTTGCTCCACAGATTGATAATAGGGATGGTCATCCTGAATGTTTTGCCGGGATGTATTTAATTCATTCTGAAGCGTGACCAGTTCCTGGAGGAGCTGGTTGATGCCCGCGTCCGCTATATTGTCTGTAACTGGAAGAAAAACGCTGTCTATGTTGTGGTTGGTCTCGATATGCCCCGACAGATATTGGTAATCCGCCTTGGTATCCTCCAGTTCCATCTTCTGTTCTTCCAAACTGCTTAACCTGTCGTATAAGGATGAAGAACCATATTGATCCTGATCCTGAACATACCTCATAGACCCCCGGTTGTTGTAAGCCATGATCCTGCTTCTGCTGATCTCCAAACCCTGCAACTCATTTTCCAGTTCCAGCAGCCGGTTGTCGATTTTATTGACATGGTGGTTGATGAACTGAATGGAGGCATTGGCATTTTGGTCAATGCGTTTAAATTGATGTTCTTTGAAAGATTCAATCAGGGTATTGATGAAATCCTTTTCTTTTTCTGGAACCGGGCCGGTCGAGGAAATGCTGATGATGTCACTTTCCTCTTTTAAACGGGTCACTTCAAGTTTATCTTCCTGATAGTGTTTGATTAAATCATCCATCCGGTGCGCCTGGAAATAATACCGATCGCCTTTTGAGATGGCATGTTGACCATCTTCTTTCTTATAGAGGGTGAAATGGATCCCGTTTTGGGAGAATTCTTCCCCATAGCTGACCACATGTTGTGAAGGGTCATCCCCGTTGAGGGTGACTTTATACTGGTCGCCCGAGAGCATCTCAATATCTACCGGTTGAGCGTAAAGGGGCTTGGAAGGTTCCAGCTGAATATAAAAAGGCAGCGATTGATAGAGTTCCCGATCAAATAGTTTTCCTTTTTTGTAATACGAAACCTCAAAATTTAATTTTTCCAGGGCATCTCTTATCAACTGATGGGATTGAAGCAGTTGAATATCGCTTTCCTGGTCCAGCTCTTTGATGTTGCCAAGCAGGTCCAGGTTTTGCAGGGCCTCGTTCATCCGGGCATCATACTGTCGCGAGTCTCTTTTAAAGATGATGTGGGCTTCCATTTTGTACTCTTTGGGGACAAACTGGTTGAACAAATAGGCCACTCCCACTGCTATCAACAGCAATAGCAACAGCCAATACCATTTTTGAAGCAAGATGAACAGTTGTTTTTTTGAGTTCACCTCGTTTCTCGAATTGCTGTCTGCATGGTTCGAATTGTTTGTTTTCATGATGGTATTCTGTTTGAATGGTAGATTAGAAATATCAAGCAATAACGCAATATCTGAACCGCAAGGCATTTGATCCATCGGATGTATGCATCGCCCTGGCGTCTCAGGAAGAATCTGATAAAATAGCTCCGCATCTTCAGTCCCGGAAATGATCCTTCCTGACTGAATCCTCCGCTTTGTTGTTTTTTAGGTCGAAAGAGATTTTCTGTCTTGCTTTTGATCAGGTGCATATAGGCCTTGTGTCACCTTCTTTGATGTCATCATAATAATAAAGACATGAAGCCTCGGGCTATACTCTTTTAAAAAAATGATTTATTGAAGTCGTGGGAGAAAATTTTTTTATTTGCTTCTCCAGGATTTGGAGAGATAAGGTATCAGAAGAAAACTCCTTTTAGCCTGCTTTTACTTGAAGATGTTGCCCCGGAAAATTGAATCGGTGGACATGAAAAACATTTAAACGGTTATGTGTAAAGATTGACATTGTTTTAGGTTCTACTCAAATTTGATTTCATGACAGGTGTCCAAAAAAGCAACAATGGACAAACGGTTCAAACGGCTTTTTATCAACGGTCACAAGTAATTGATCAAAACCCTCTAATTTAGAAGATATAAAAATTAAGCCCCTTCATTCGGTCCTGATACTTCCTAAGTTATAATAATCAGGGTTTTTAAAAGGAGAAGGCCTAAACGTTTGATGGGTGTTTTTTATTGGTCAAGTCAACAAACCTTCGGAGTGGGCTTTGAATTTATTATATTAGTTGATGTTGTTTGGTCGCACTCAGGAAATAATCAAGCTTTGAAAAGTTTTCCCGGATGTAGAGGATCCATTTTAACCAGTAATTTTTCTGCCATATGTCGAGCAATGAAGAATTTATCATGAAAGTATTCAACGGAATGGTTGAATATAAGCCAAAACTGGCATTATATTTAGAGGATGATGATGACGAGGATGATGATTTTGACATTCGCGAGCTTTCGAATATCATCACCAAATCTTTTCCCTGGCCCATTGGTCTAGAAATCAGGCGGTTGCTTTCGGGAAGTATGGAGGAACTCAATCGGGGAAGGATCGATCAGATATTCAAAACCATAGAGCGTGTCCTGCAGTTTTTCTCGTTTGTGCTTCTCAGCCAGTTGCAGGACCATAAGCTGAACAACGGGGATCTGGAGATTCCCGAATCGTTTAGCAAACAATTCAAGAAGCGGTTCATGACCCTGTCGATGGGCAACTATATTTGGCTGATCCGTTCCATCATGAACATCATGGAGGAGCATTCCATTGATCCGTTTGTGGGGGAGATGAAGGAGGTCTTCACCAAAAAGTTTCTCAACAACCTGGAATACTGGGCGGCTCAAAGAAATGAACTGGGCCATTATCAGGTGAATTTGGAAGATGAGGAAATTGAGGTACGTTGCAATGAATACCAGGAGAAGCTGGGCCAACTGCTGTGCGATATTGCCTTCATCATTAATTATCCCCTGGTAACGGTGGCCGATGTGAAATTGATCAAAGCCAAGCGCGAACCCGAGCACTACCTGCACAGCATGTTGATCCTGAACAGTTCTTCATCGAGCTTTATTGTTAAAAAACACGATTTCACCAATTATACCGATACCCATTCGGTGTTGTTGGTGGGCAGCATCAAGAAAGCCCCCGAGCGGTTTTTGAATTTATCGCCGCTGATCATTGACACCCACCATGAGGTGATGGAATCCAGGGATAAGCTGACCCGGCTGAAGAAGGATATTTATCTCTACTCCAAATGGGATATGAAAAAGCAGCAATTGAGCTATATCGGAACGGAAGCCACTGATAAACCAGATATTAAACTGGTATCTTTTTATGATCATTTGGTGCAAAGGGTGGAAGAAATATTTAACACGTTTTCGCTTGAATAAACTATAAATTATGGAACATTCGCCATTCAAGTTTCTGGACAGCTACTCGGAAGCTGATTTTGAGATATTTTACGGCAGGGATCAGGAGATCGAAGAAATTTATTCCAAACTCCTGCAAAGCAATTTGATGTTGCTCTATGGGCCCTCTGGGGCAGGAAAAACGAGTATTTTACAATGCGGCGTTGCCAACCGGTTCACCCCTGTCAACTGGAAGCCGGTTTTTGTGCGCAGAAAAGGCGATTTGATGGCATCCCTTCAGCATGCCATCAATAGAACCGCCCTCAAACCTTTGAAGGATCAGGATTCGATTGCGGACCAACTCTACTCGGTATATCTGGATTATTTAACCCCCATCTATTTGGTATTCGATCAGTTCGAGGAACTCTTTATTTTTGGCAGCGAGCAGGAGAAGTCGGAATTTGTGGCCGCACTTAAGGAAATTGTGGCCAATAAGGAGATCAATGCCAACGTGATCCTATCGATCAGGGAAGAATACCTGGCCAATCTCTCGGAGTTTGAGGATGACATCCCCAGCTTGTTTGATACCCGGGTTCGGGTTGAGAAGCTAAAACGGGCCCAGGCCTATGAGGTGATTAAGACCCCCTGCGAAAAATTCGACATCCACATAGGGGATCAGCCCATCCATCGTATCCTGGAGCTGGTTACCAACGAGTCAGGTTCCATTGAGCTGACCTGGCTTCAGGTTTTGATGGACCGTTTATACCGGAATGCTGTGGAAGTCAATCAGCAGCAACAGATCACCATGGAGGATATTGCAAAGATCGGCAAAATTGGGGATATCCTGGGTAATTTCCTGGAGCAGCAGCTTCAATTGATGGAGGATGAAGCCCTGGGAGAGGCCATTCTGAAGACTTTCATTACCAATGAGGGCACCAAGCGCCAGATGACCGTTGAAGAGATTCATGAAAACCTTAAGGTGCTGGGCAAGAGCAGAGAGAGGGAACAGATACAGCAAACCCTGCAGTATTTTATCAACATCCGCATCCTTACCGACAAGGATGAAAATGATGCCTATGAGCTGAAACACGACAGCCTGGCTTTGAAGATCTACGAAAAGCTCACCCTGTATGAGAAGGAGTTGTTAGAAATCCGCCAGTTCCTGGAATATGCCCACAACAATTACCTGAAGCGTAATATATTGCTTTCTGCTGATGATTTGCAGTTTATTGCCCCCTATGAGGATAAGATCATTCTGAATAAGGAACTGGAAGTCTTCATCCGCAAAAGCCAGCAGGAATTGTCCCGTAAGAAGCGCAGGCGAAGGGCTATGTGGATAACCAGCGGGGTTGCTTTTTTGGCCATTATGTTGGGATTTACCACCTGGGCGTTGCTGGAGCGATCCAAGGCGGTGGAGATGAGAACGGTAGCCGAGAAACAAAGGTCGCGAGCCGAACAGCAAAAGGACCTGGCCGAAGAACGCAGCCAGGAAATTCAGCACGCCAATGTGCTTCTGGAAGAGGCTAAGAATGAAGCGGTAAATGCCAAAAACATCGTTGAGAACCAGTTGTATAATAACATTAAGAATTCTTTATCCGTGTCGCCCCTGAAGATGAACGTGCTGTATGCCGAGCTGGAGAACCCACTTTCCATCGCTGCCTCAGGAATTCCCACCGATAAGATCATTCCTTACCTTCACCATGAAAATCCTACCGAGGCTGGTACTTCTGCCCGCATCAAAAAATCAAATGGCCGGTATTGGGTCTACAACATCCAACCCCAAATGGAGGCATTAAAAATTGGTGCCCTGGGAATAACCAACAAAGGAGATACCCTGGATCTGGGAACCCGCACCTTTAGAGTAAAACAATATCCCGGCCCCTTTGTCAAAATCGCTAACCATAAAAGGGGCAATATTCCAAAAGAAGATCTTTTGGCGGCACAGGGATTGTCCATCTATGATTATTCCGATTTTGACATTCATTTCAGCATTGACGCATACGATTACGCATATTATGGGGCTTCCGGCAGTTACTTTACCGGCCGCTCGCAGGGTTCCGCACTGCCGGAAAAACTCAAAAACCGGTTACGTAAAAGCCAGGCAGGCACCCGGCTGGTTTTTAGCAACGTTAAAATTAAAGGCCCCGGGCCTTTTAGCAAAACCCTAACCTCCAACTTAAACTTTATTGTTGACGGTAAAGCCTATGAATCAAGAATTCAAAGCAGGAACCGGGTCAATCAGATGATGACCCTTGCAAAGGACCAGGATAAGCCAGCACTTTCCTACCGCGTTTTGAAACAAGCCTACCACCTGGATTCCTCCAACAAAGTTTTAAATGCTGAAATACTGCAGGCTTTCATGCATATCCAGGAGGATTATTATAACCGGTTGAATTCCAGACTGAGTGATGTTAATTACCTGGGTGATTTGGGCCATTTTGTTCTAGAAGAACCGGTGGAAACAGGGCAGCAAATCTATGAGCAGGGCCTCTACCAAATTGTCAACGGGGAAACCCGCCTGGTATATGCCCTGGATTTTGACATCGGGGATGCCTGCTACCTGGATCAAACCAACCAGGTTATGCTGCTGAAGGAGAACAATACCAAGGTGGTGGTTTATGAGCGGGGCAGGCGAAAACTCGATTCCACCGAATTGATCAACAACGATGTGAACCACATTTACCCTTCTCCTGACGGGGAATTCGTTGTTTTTACCGCTGCCACCAGCTCAGGCTTTGTAGGCGAAAAAGACAACCGGGCCATTTTGCTGAACCGTTCCACCGGAAACCAAATGCATTTATGGGGCGATACCTACCGGCGCACCAATTTGCCGGAAGCCATCAAGGATTATACCTGCGATGTAAAGGTGAGTTCGGCCCATCAAATCATCGCTGCAGCATTCCCCCGTGAAAAAAAGGTTGAAATCTGGAATCTTGCCGGAGAACGGATCAAAACCATTCCCCTGAAACGCGAGCCGGAAAATATTGCCCTGACCCCGAAAGGCAGGTTACTTATTAAAGAGTTGGGACAAAATTATAACAACCAATTGTTGGTCTATAACCTGGATGATCAGCAGCTGAGAGAAACTAAAAATCCTGCGGGATTCACCAATTTTGAGTTTACCCGGGATGGGAGCTACATCATATATGCCTCGGAGGAGGCAGTTGCCCTTTATGACAATAGCTTTAAGCGGCAATATGGCTTTGATAATTTCGATATGCCGGTATGGAGTGATCAGATTATTTTGAAAGATAACCGTATCCATTTTGTCGGTGATGGCGGTAACATAGTTTTTCCGGTCGAAAGCCAGATCTCCGCTGTTGAAACCATCCTGGAAGATGAAACCATATACGGTGAAATCCCTGAATTGCCCGAACGTATCAAAGAGCAGATGAAACCCTGATGAAAGCACACTAAAATCTTGTAGAGGGGCGAAAAACTCTGCTCTGGAAGGGAAAAGCATTCTAAAACCGCGTACCCTGAATAAACCAGTTTATACTAAGACAAAGATTTTCAACTCTATTTTTAACGCAAAAAAGTAAGGATTATGAAGACAAAGAGAATTTTTTTCGGTTTAATGGCCATTGGTCTGATGATTGCTGCTTCGGGCTGTGATGAAATCGCCGACAGCAATTGTAAGACTTGCACCCAGTATAAAGACGGAGAGGAAGTTAATACGGCGGTTGTTTGCGGCGACGATGAAATTGACGATTGGAAAGATGAGCACTCGGGCGGTGGGTATACAGTCAGCTGCGAATGATACTTCCCAGCAACAGGAAAAATCTACCCATCATCGAATAAAGCGTATATACTCTTAATGGGGTATATATCCTAAATTTTATGGGATTGTCTCTTTAAGGCCCCTTTTGCTGTGATATGCCAGGCATAAAGGGGCCTGGTTTTTATGTTTGGTGAGCTTTGCCATTGTTTGGTGGCTGTTGCCATCTCTTCCGCAGGCAGCAAACCCGTGATAATCTAAGATATTTTTAGTAGGGAACCAAGTGCTCTGGCTTTTAACAGAAGATCCTTAATAACGTCAATCCTTCTGCAACTTAAAGGGGGGTCTGTACGTTCTAAGGGGAAAATTTTTATGTCGCATACTGAGGTTTGTTTTAAAAAAAAGATTTAATTCAAACATATTCAGTTCAAAAACGAAAATCAAGAATTAGAAAGGAGTCACTATGAAAAGGAAAGGATTGTTAAGCATTCTGAGCCTGGCCTTAATCTTTGTTTTTTTTGCCTGCGAGCAGGAGGAAACGGGAAAACCACAAATTGATATGCCCCTGTCATTTGGCTTTTCTTCCCAGTTAAAATCCATGACAAGTTCTTCTTTTGAAAAAAGTGCCGCTCAAAGCATCACTTTTTCCAAAGGACATATGCTGATCAATGAATTGGAAATAGAAGCCGAAAACATCCGGGATCAAGACAGTATGAATGTGGATTTTGAAATTGAAAAAATACTGAAGGTCAATCTTTCAGAACTTCAAACGCCCGATACGGTCGCGCAGGTTCCTGGCGGTGAATATGAAGAAATTGAGATTGAAATGGAGCTATTAGATCATGATACGCTTTCGTCCATTTATATGGAAGGTAATTTCAGCAATAGCCAGGGGGAGGAGATACCGCTGGTTTTTGACTACCAGGACGATATGGAATTCAGCCTGGAAGGAGAAGCTGAAGATGGTAAGGCGATTAAAATTACCGACCAGGCCAACGCGGTTGGAATGGTTACATTCAGTACGGATTCTCTATTTATAAATGTAACCCAGGATGAGCTGGAAGGTGCACAATTGAACCAGGATGGCATACTCCGGATCAGTGAGGATTTCAACCCGGCGATTTATGAAAAAGTGGTTAATCGTTTGGAGGATGCTTCAGAGGCTGAATTTGAAGATTAAGGGGAAATGTTCCATTCCTGTCTAAAAACCCCCAAGCATCCAACTTGCCCAGAGAGGCATGTGGAACAGTACAGGAATTGCCGGCGATACCAACATGAATGAGACAGAACATGTCTCCGGCACATTAGAGGAAATTGTTAGAGAGCCCTGCACAAATACGACCGGGCGGTATTCGAATGGCACCCATTTGAAGGTTCAAACCCGTCAGGGCGGGTCAAAGCCGCTGAATCTGCATTTAGGACCGACGAAGGTGTTGGCTGCTATGTGGAACCTGCAACCGGCATGGTATTACCCCCTGGCAATGGCTCAAGCGAGCTCAGGAACTCATCTCCAATTGTCCCTAACCTTCAGAATGATCTCTTGCCCCAGGACTTGAAACTTGACTACCTATCAACCCCCCAAAAATTTTTTCGCCACACAAAGGGGAAATTGCTCGGAGAGCTACAGAGGATAAGTATATATCCGTTTTCTTTGTCTTATTATTAATACAGATGATTCAATGAGTCCATCAAGACTGTTGAAAAATCATGAATCAAGAGTAGCTTAGTTATTCGCCCCGTTAGCAAGCGAGGTAAGGAAAAGACTCACAATTCAGTATTAAAAAAGAGGTAAAACAGGATTATACTGGCTCAAAGGGACAGAGAAGGGGTGACTTAGCCATAGGCCAACACTTTCCATCCCACAAAGGAAAATGCCAGTAATACACCTTTTTTCAGTGCAATGTAAAAAAATCTTGTGACTGAAGAAACGGAGCTGTATGGCTTCACGCATCCAACCTGGGCTGGAGTAGAACCATGTGGTATCATCAATAAGCCAAACCATGCGCATACATGCCTATAAGAGTGTTTCACTATCTCTAATCTTTTTTTCATTGGTTTTCACTTCGTGTATTCCTAAGGAAAAGATGGTGTATATCTCACAAGAGGCTGAAGACTTGTCAGTCGATAATAAGAAATTCGGTCAGGAAAAAAAGATCAGATCCCACGACCGGCTTTATATAAAAGTGCTTAGTCTGGATGAAAAGACCAATCGATTGTTCAGAAACGAGTCCCATACTTACGGTGAACTCCATATGAACCTCAACAGCTATGAAGTAAGTGATTCAGGTTACATTGATTTTCCCTTCATTGGAAAGATCTATGTGGAAGGATATGAAATACCCCGGGCTGAAGAGATTCTGGAAAAACAGATCTCCATGTACCTGCCCAATACTTCCATAGAATTGAAGTATGCGGGAAATTACATCACTGTGCTGGGTGAAGTAAAAAGACCCGGAAACCATTTGTTTTTTAAGGAACGGATCAACATTTTTGAAGCACTGGGACTGGCAGGGGGCATCGCCCCTTACGGCAACAAAGACGAGGTGGTTGTGGTAAGAAATACCAACCATGAAACCAAATACCACACGGTTAGCATCACCAGCAAGAACATTTCTAATTCTTCCTTTTATTATCTATTGCCGGATGATGTCATCATTGTCCAGCCTCTCAATGCCAAATTCAGGACCCTGAGAAATTTTCAACTGGAAAGTCTTCTCTTATCGAGCATTACTACAGCCATCACGGTATTGTACTTTTTTACCCGAAATTAAAATGTATATGTCCGAGCACCTTGACCCCAATCCAAAGCTTGATTTCAAAGCCATTATCCTTAGGTTTTGGAGATATAGATGGTTCTTTATGGCAATCATGGTGTTGTGTTTTATATACACCTACTTTCATAACCAATTCACCCAAACCATTTATCAAAATTCCATCCAAATGTCCATAGATCTTCAGGAAAGAAGGTCAAAATCTAGGAATGAGCGGTTTCAATCTATTGATTTCTCATATGAATCTTCCAACCTGGAAAATGAGCTGGGCAAAATGAATTCATTTCCCCTGGTTAAATCCACGCTCTCGGAACTTGATTACCAGGTAAGTTATCACCTGATGGAACCCCCCTTCAAAGTAAGTCCTTTACAAAGATCACCCTATCGTGTTTCCCGGGAGCTTTTTGAAAATCTGCCCTTCGAGGTCAACTTTTACAGATCACATGATCAGTTGATCAACACAAGGTTTTTTATCTTTTTTCTCTCAGAAAGTCGATTTTCCCTGCACATAAAAGCAAATAAGGCTAAAGCTTTTAACTATATCGACGATGAGATAAAAAACCAGGTAGGCACTTTAAATATAAGGGATACCTTCAAATATGGTGAGGTCATAGATACAGACCATTATAAATTTTATGTCAACCTGAAAGCCCCTTCATATAAACCACCGGATAATAGAGGCGCGTTTTATTTCACCTTTCACCACATGGATTCCCTGGCGCTTAATTATCTGAATCGTCTCACCATAGAACCCACTTCCCCGACTTCATCCCTGATAAATATTACTTTAACCGGACCCCATTACAAGAAAATCACCGAATTTCTTAACGCATTAGCTCAGGCTTATATTAAAAGGGATCTTCAGGATAAGAATCGTCAGGCCAGGAGCACGATTGATTTTATAGAGAACCAAATAGCAGACGTAGCCACTGCACTAAGTTATACCGGCAATACACTTGAACGGTTCCGCTCGGAGCATCGGATAATAGATCTGGATTTTCAGGGACAAAATATCTATGAAAGGCTCAATGATTTGGAAAGCGAAAAGGCTTCCATGATCATACAGAAAAAGTATTACGAGGAAATCAGGAATTACATACAAAACAATAAAGTTTCAGAACTGGTAGCCCCTTCCTCGATGAACATCAATGATCCCAACTTAAACATGCTCATTTCCAGGGTAACAGAACTCAATTCGGAACGTAAGGCCGTGGCCAGACGGTCCAGGAAAAACCTCTTCGAAGAAAATTTGAATGAACGCATTGAAAACCTCAAAAAAACGATATTGGAGAATGTCAATACCAACTTGAAAAATATTGATATTTCCCTGGATGATATGGATTACCGTATTGAAAAATTGTCCGGAGAATTATCGGCTTTACCTGCCAAAGAACTGCGTTATCAAGCCATAAAAAGGAAATTCGAACTCAATGATGAAATTTACACCTACTTGTTAACAAAGCGTGCCGAAGCTCAGATTGCCCAGGCATCTAATTTTCCAGCCTATGAGATAGTTGATCCGGCACGCAATTTGGATTATGAAATTATTTCTCCCCGCACAAAGCTCAACTATATTTTGGCATTGCTTGCAGGTATTTTTCTTCCGGCATCATTCATTCTGGTGAGGGACTTCTTGAACACCAAAATCAGATCCACTTCTGATGTTGAAAACCTCACCAACTTACCTATAATGGGCAATATCGCCCACACTCGGAAGATCTCTCAGGAGAATGGAATGACAAAATTTTCAAATCACCTTATTTCTGAATCAATAAGGATTTTAAGGACCGAAATTCAAATGCTGAATGGCCAACTCAACCAAATCATTCTGATCACCTCCTCAAGAAGCAATGAAGGAAAGACTTTTTCCGCCATTAATCTGGCCCGGAGCTTCTCTCTTCTCAACAAAAAAACTTTGCTCGTGGGCAGTGACCTGCGCAAACCCAAACTGGCAAAACTGCTGAATCTTCCAGATGAAAAAGGCATGAGCACATTTTTGGCCGGAGTGCATTCAACCATCGAGGAGATCATACACTACACCGATAATCCCTATCTGGATGTTATCCCGGAAGGCCCGTTGCCCCCATACCCGACAGAACTGATTGCATCATCAAATACCCGTTCATTATTAGAATATGTACGATCTATCTATGAATA
>Ga0207714_1001122_pt1 | contig 17715 bp, 17 predicted proteins | sample PonA232FremontCA_2_FD_187270 | JGI IMG/M metagenome (GOLD analysis project Ga0207714, IMG submission 187270) | Marine sediment microbial community from Fremont, CA, USA - Pond A23 Sediment 2 (SPAdes) | ecosystem: Environmental > Aquatic > Marine > Unclassified | place: USA: Fremont, California...
ATATAGGAGGATTTACTGGAGATAGTAATGGGGAATTGCTGACAAGATGGACTCAATTAGGAACTTTTATGCCATTTTTTAGAAATCACTCTTCTCTTTACACTAAAAGTCAGGAACCATGGGCTTTTGCTGAAAAATATGAAAAAATAATAAAGAAATTTATTGAATTGCGTTATAAATTTATGCCTCATATTTATAATTTGTTTTATAAAACTTCACAAAAAGGAATACCAGTAATGAGACCACTTTTTATGGAATTTCCTGATGAGCAAAAGGCTTATGAAATATCCTATCAATTTATGGTTGGAGATAGTATTTTAGCTGCTCCAGTATACGAACCCAAAAAGGATAAGAAGTTAATTTATCTTCCAGAAGGTAACTGGATTAATTATTTTAGTGATAAAAATTATGAAGGAAAACAATATATTGTCGAAGATACTCCCCTTGCTACTATGCCTTTATATATTAAAAATGGATCTATTTTAGTTATGGGCGAAAAAATAAATTATATTGGGGAAAAAGAAAGAAATTATTTGGAAATTGTAAACTATTTAGATGAAAATATTCCCAAAAATAGCTATACTTTATATGAAGATGATGGAATAAGTTATAATTATCAAGAAGGTAAATATAATTTGAAAAAATTCAGTTATAAGAAATCAAAGGAAAAAATAGAGTTTGATATAAATTATAAAGAAAATAACTATAAAACAGATTATAAAAAATATTTAATCAGATTAAAAAATATTAATTTTAAACCTGATAAAATTACCTTTAAAGGTAATAAAGTTAAAGATTGGGAATATAAATTAAAAGAGAATGAATTAACTCTAAAAATTAAAGCAGAAGAAGGAAATATTGTCATTATGTAAATATTTTTAATTTTTTTTAGTGGAGAAGGAGGAATTTATGTTTTGACATAGAAATATAATAATGCAAACGTTTGAATGAAAGAGGGATATTATGAAAAAAATTACTATTAAAGATGTAGCCAATAAAGCCAATGTTTCTCCTTCTACAGTTTCTAGAGTAATAAGTGATAATCCTAATATTAGTCAGGATACTAAAGATAAAGTTAGAAAAATTATGAAGGATTTAAATTATCATCCCAATGCTATAGCCAGAAGTTTAGTAAATCAAAAAACTAATACTTTAGGACTTGTTATGTCTAGACCTACTGAAATGGCGTTTGCAAACCCTTTTTTCTCTGAAGTTATACAGGGAATAGCTCAAAGTACTAAAGAAAGACATTATCATTTAATGATCTCCGCCGCAGAAAATTATAAAACTGAATATGAAGAAACAATAAAATTATACAAAGATGGTAGAGTAGATGGTCTTATATTAATGGCATCCAGAGTTAATGATAAATTAATTAGTTCTTTAAAAGATATTAATTGTCCCTTTGTTTTGATTGGACGCTGTCCTGAATTTACTGATATTCCAAGGGTAGATAATGCAAATATTGAAGCTGCTTATAAAATGACTGATTTTTTAGTTAAAAAAGGTAGTAATAAAATTGCATTAATTTCAGGACCTTCTGATTATATTGTTAGTAGAGATAGAATCAAGGGATATAAAAATGCTTTAGAAGATAATGGTCTTAGTTTTTCAGATGAATTAATAGAATATGCAGAATTTGATTATGATTCTGGTTATAAAGCTACTGAAAAACTATTAAAAAATGATCTATCTAAAGTTGATCATATCTTTGCTCTTGATGATCTCCTTGCAGTTTCTGCAATAAATTGTCTTATTGATAATGGATACAGTATTCCAGAAGATATAGGAGTTGTTGGTTTTAATGACCAACCAATTGCAAAATATATAAACCCCAAACTAACTACTGTTAAAGTTCCTATTCAAGAAATGGGTAAAAAAGCAGCAGAGATGTTAATAAAGATTATTAATGATAAGTCGTATCATGGTGAAGAAATAATTATTCCTACTCAAATTATTTCTCGCCAGACACATCGTGATTAATTACAACCCTAAAAATTAAAAATATAGGGTTGAGTTAATTTAATAAAAATAGGGAGGTATTTTTAAATGAAAAAGTTTTTAGTTTTATCATTAGCTTTTGTTATGTTGTTAGGTTTAACTTCTTTTGCCTCGGCTTCAGAATCAGGAAAATTACTGATTTGGGCAGACGAAAACAGACTTGAGGTAGTAACTGAATTAGCTGGAGAATTTGAAGATGATTATGGAGTACCAGTAGAGGTACAGGAAAAAGCCTTTGGTGATATTAGAGACAGTATGAGAGTGGAAGCTCCATCTGGTGAAGGTCCTGATATTATTGTTGGTGCTCATGATTGGTTGGGTGAATTAGTTACTAATGGTCTAATTAGTCCTATTGATCTATCAGATTTGGAAGATGACTTTATTGAAGTTTCACTTGATGCATTTACCTGGGGAGAAGATACTTATGCAGTTCCTTATGCTATTGAATCTGTAGGTCTAATTTATAATAAGGATCTTGTAGCAACTCCTCCAAAAACCTGGGAAGAGTTTTCTGCCCTTGTAAAAGAACATACTAATAAAGAAGAAGAAAAGTATGGATTTGTTATGCCTCAACCTGATCCATTCCACACCTATCCATTTATGAGTGCAATGGGTGGTTATGTATTTGGTATGGAAGATGGTGTATATAATCCAGATGACATTGGTTTAAATAATGAAGGAGCAGTTGCAGGGTTAGAGAAACTTAATAGCCTTTATGCAGATGGATATGTTCCTTATCTAGATTATCAAACAATGGCTTCACTTTTCAAAAGTGGAGATGCTGCTATGATGCTTACTGGTCCATGGGAATTTGGTAATCTTGAAGAAGCTGGAATCAATTATGGTTTTGCACAACTTCCATCTATGGAAGGTCAGTCTCCTAAACCATTTTCTTCTGTTCACGGATTTATGATGAGTGCCTTTAGTGAAAATAAAATGTTAGCACAGGCCTTTATCCGTAACTTTATTGCAAGAGAAGATACAATGATTGAATTATATGAAAAAGGTGGAAGACCTCCTGTATATAAACCAGCTATAGAAGTTGCACAGGAAGATCCACAAACTGCTGGAGTTCTAGAGAGTGCTAGAGAAAGTATGCCAATGCCCAGTATACCAGAAATGAATGCTGTTTGGGCAGCCTGGGAAGACGCTCTAGAAGTTGTATTAAATCAAAAACAGGATGTAAAACCTGCACTTGATAATGCTGTTGAACAAATTAAAGATTCCTTAGAGCAGAGTGCTGAATAAATAATTTGAATAGCTAGTAAATTTATAATACCGGCCCTATTTTAGGGCCGGTAGATTTTAAAGGGGAGGGTAACCTTGAATATACAAGATAATATGTGGAAGTATTTATTTAAAATAATATTTTTAGGTATAATGGATGCCTTATCTATCTGGAGTGCAGTAATATTATATAATGATTCAGCTTATTTATTATTAATTGGACTTATAATTGTAGTAGGAGCTATAAATATAGTATATTTAATAGATAAAGCTTACCCTATGCGTTACATATTACCAGGAACTATATTTATGGTCATATTTGTAGTTTATCCTATTTTTTATACTGTATATATATCTTTTACTAATTATGGAACAGGAAATATTTTAAGTAAACAACAGGTAGTCAATCAACTGGAAAATCGTTATTTTAGTCCTCAGGATGCAGAAGAATTTAGTTTTAGTACTTTTAAATTAGAAAATGAAAAAGAATTTATTTTACTTTTTGAAAATGAAGAGGGAGAACGTTTTGTTGGTTTTGAAAATGAATTAATACCTATTAATGATTTTGATCAAGATATTGTAGATTCTGATAATGATGGAAAAATTGATGAAATAGCTGGTTATAAAAGACTTCCGCAAATGCAGTTATTTCAACACTTAAGTTCTTTACAGGATTTGGAATATGAAATAAATGATAGAATATTAAGGATGAAAAACACAGAATATTTCTCTTCTTATATCCGGCAATATAAATATGATGAAGATAAAGATCAGTTAATTAGCTTAAGAACCAATAAGGTTTATAATCCTTCTGAAAATGGATATTTTAAGGCTAATGATGGTGAAAGATTAACACCTGGTTTTAGAACTAATATTGGCTGGAAAAATTATAAGAAATTATTAACTGATGATCGAGTATTTAATCCATTTTTAAGAGTATTTATCTGGACATTTGAATGGGCAATTTTAAGTGTATTTTTAACTTTTAGTTTAGGATTATTTATGGCAATTTTATTAAATGATAAAAATTTAAGATTCAGGAAAATATATAGAGTTATATTGATTTTACCTTATGCAATACCTGGTTTTATTTCTGTTCTTGTCTGGAGAGGATTATTTAATGCAGAAGTTGGGGCTGTAAATAACTTATTACAGTTTTTCTCAATAGGTGGTATTCAGTGGATGCAACATCCAGTCTGGGCTAAGGTAGCTTTACTTATAGTTAACCTCTGGATGGGTTTTCCTTATATGATGTTAATTGCTTTAGGTTCTCTGCAAAGTATATCAGATACCTTATATGAAGCTGCTGCAATTGATGGTGCTTCAGTCTGGCAGAAATTCCGTCACATTACTCTACCATTATTATTAGTTAGTTTAGGACCACTTTTGATTTCATCATTTGCCTTTAATTTTAATAATTTCAATGTAATTTACCTATTTAATGAAGGTGGACCGGCAATTCCAGGTGCTCAAACTCCGGCTGGTGCTACAGATATTCTAATCTCCTATACTTATAGGCTATCATTTGCAACCGGGAGAGGTTCTGACTTTGGACTGGCAAGTACTGTAGCTTTATTTATTTTTATGATAACTGCTACAATAACCTGGTTTAACTTCAAATACACAGGTGCTCTAGAGGATGTGAAAGAAAATGAATAATAATTATGAATCAAAAACTGTAAGATTAATAAGGCATTTAATTATTTTGCTGGTAATCGCATTTGTGTTTTTTCCTATTGTCTGGACTTTATCAGCTTCTTTAAATCCAGCAAATACAATAGTTGGACAAAAAATAATACCTGATAATGCTTCTCTGGTTCATTATAAAGAAATATTTACAAGTGATACTCATCCTTTTATGCTCTGGATGTGGAATAGTATTAAGATCTCTTTAATAACAGCTTTCTTTTCTGTATCAATGACTGCCTTAGCTGCTTATCCATTTTCTAGATTCCATTTTACTGGAAGAAGAAATGGTTTATTTATGATTTTATTAATTCAGATATTTCCTCAAATGCTGGCTATGGTAGCTATCTATTTACTATTTTTAAATATCCAGAATTATATACCTTCAATAGGCCTTAATACACATACAGCATTAGTTTTAACCTACTTAGGTGGTTCGATTGGGGTTAATACCTGGCTTATGAAAGGTTATTTAGATACGATTCCTCGTTCTTTAGAGGAAGCGGCTTATATAGATGGAGCCAGTCGTTTTCAGGCATTTGTCCAGATTATTTTACCATTAGCCAGACCTATTTTATCAGTACTTTTTGTTTTACAGTTTATTAGGACTTATTCAGAGTATATTCTGGCCAGTATACTATTAAATGGTACAGAAAAATTTACACTTGCAGTAGGTTTACAGATGTTTATTTCTGATATGTATGGTAAAAGAATGGGAGTATTTTCTGCTGCAGCCTTAATTGGTGCTATTCCAATCGTTATTTTATTTATGCTCTTTCAGGATTATATTGTTCATGGTTTAACCGGTGGAGGAGTAAAAGAATAAGATATAAAAGGAGTTTTAGTTAATGATAAAATCAGCAATTGAACATAAAAGTTATAGTAATTTTGCCTTTCCTATAGATGAAAATACTTTAAAATTAAGAATTAAAGCTGCTAAAAATGATTTAAAAAGTGTAAAAGTTATTTATGGAACTCGCTTTGTGTTTGATGGTCGGGAACCATTAAAAGTAAAGGAAATGAAATTAAAAACAAGCTCTGAAGTTAATGACTTTTTTGAGACCACAATTGAACTTGAAGATCCAAGATTTCGTTACCACTTTTTATTAGATGATGGCGAAAATAAGAGATGGTATAATGAAAAAGGATTTTCAAAAAATAGGCCACGTGGTGGAAAGAGTGGATTTTTTCAGTATTCTTTAATATCTAATGATGATCTACTTGATAGACCTGATTGGCTTGACGAAGCAGTAGTTTATCAAATATTTCCAGAAAGATTTAATAATGGAAACTCAGATCTGGATCCAGCTAATTTAAAAAACTGGGGTGATTTACCTAAAAGAGATTCGTTTTTTGGGGGAGATCTACAGGGAATTTATGATAAGCTTGACTATCTTAAAGATCTAGGAGTAAATACTATATATTTGACTCCTATTTTTGAATCTCTTTCTAACCACAAATATAATATAGATGATTATCTAAAAATAGATGAACATTTTGGTGATGAAGAAATTTTTGAAAAGCTTGTTAATAAAGCACATGATAAAGATATGAAAATAATTTTAGATGCTGTTTTTAATCACTCTGGATTTAATTTTTTTGCCTTTGAAGATTTAAGAAAAAGAGGTGAAAACTCTAAATATAAAGACTGGTATATATATGATTCTTTACCACTTCAAACTGAAATACCGGTTAATTATGAAACTTTTGCCCGAAATATACCGAATCTGCCAAAATTAGATACTGCTAATAAAGAAGTTCAGGATTATCTTTTAAAAGTTACTGAATATTGGATGAAAAATTTTGATATTGATGGCTGGAGACTTGATGTTGCAGATGAGGTTGATTCATCTTTCTGGCGAAGATTCCGGAAAAAAGTAAAATCTTTAGATAAAGATGCCTATATTATTGGTGAAGTCTGGCATAGTGGGATGAAATGGTTACAGGGAAATCAATTTGATGCTATTATGAATTATTCTTTTACTGAAGCAGTTATTGACTTTATTGCTAAGGATAAAATTGGCCCATCAGAATTTGATAATAGATTGGCTTTAAATCGAATGAATTATCGTGAAGATATTACTAATTCTTTATTAAATCTTCTTGACAGTCATGACACACCTCGTATTTTAAGACACTGTAATGAAGATAAAGACAAAATGAAACTTGCTGTATTATTCCAGATGACCTATCCCGGAGTACCTATGGTTTTATATGGAGATGAATTAGGTTTAACAGGAGGAGATGATCCTGATAGTAGGAGATGTATGCCCTGGGATGATGATAAAGCAGATTATGATTTAAGAGCTTATTATAAAAAGTTAATTAAGATAAGAAAAAATAATAAGATATTACAAAAAGGTGAATTTGAAAGTTTTGTCATTAATGAGGCTAAAAATATATATTCTTTTAAAAGAAAATTAGAGGATAGGGAAGTTATTGTAATTATAAATAATAATCCTGAAAAAAGAGAAATATGTTTAAGAAGTCAAAATAAAAATTATATAGATTTACTAACTAACAAAAACTATAAAAACAATGATGAAAAAATAAAATTAGTGATGAAACCATATCAGGGAATGATTTTAGAATAATCTTTAATTAATTTTTAATAAATTTTTAATTACAAGTTAATAATTATCTGTTATAATATAAGTAAAACAAATGAGAGGTGATAGTAATGAAAAAGTTACGTAACAAAATTACTAAAAATCAATTCTCTTATCTACTTATATTATTGTTAGTTGTAAGTGCCTTAACAGTTTTTAGTTTAAATACTTATGCTCAGGATGATACTCAGCAGGTCCCTACTGATAGGAATATTTTTGCTGATATTGCTGCTGAGACTAATGATGGGGTTGTAAAAGTAACAACTGAAGTTAAAATTGATACAAGTCAAAATCCATACTATAGTGATCCATTTTACAGATACTTTTTTGGAGATCAACTTCCTGAAAGTGATGAACCTAGAACTCGAGAAGGTTATGGTTCTGGATTTATAGTTTCTAAAGAAGGTTATATTGTAACCAATCAACATGTTGTAAATAATGCTGATAATGTAAAGGTAACTATTAATGGTTTTGATGATCCAGTACCAGCTGAAATAGTTTGGTCAGATTTTAATTTAGATCTTGCAGTTTTAAAAGTTGATGTTGAAAAAGATTTAACAGTTTTAGAATTAGGTAATTCAGATAATCTAAGACCGGGAGATTGGGCGGTAGCCATAGGTAACCCTTTCGGCTTTGAACACACTGTAACTGCTGGAGTTATTAGTGCACTTGGAAGACCTATAAAGGTTCCTACAAATACTGGACAAATTAGAGAATACACTAATTTAATCCAACTTGATGCTGCAATCAATCCTGGTAATAGTGGAGGACCATTACTTAACATTGATGGGGAAGTTATTGGGATTAATACTGCTGTAAGTTCTCAGGGCCAGGGAATAGGATTTGCGATTCCTGTAAATGAAATAAAAGGTATAATAAATGAATTAAAACGGACTGGTGAAGTAATCAGACCATGGCTTGGAGTTTCCTTTAGAGGAATTAATGAAGATATAAAAGAATACTTTAAGTTAGATAATACCAAAGGTGTTCTTGTAATGGGAACTGTTAAAGATAGTCCTGCAGCCAAAGCTGGATTACAAAAATATGATATAATCAAAGAAATTGATCAACAGCCAATAGAAGGTACTGATGATTTAGTAGAAATAATTAACAATAAAGAAATTGGCGAAAAGATAATGATTAGAGTTATTAGAAATGGTGAATCTGAAGTTATGTTTGCTGAAATAGGCAAAAGACCTGATAGAATGTAATATTATAATTTAACCCTCTACCACCTAAGGTAGAGGGTTTGCAATTTTGCATAATTAATTCTAGTTTTTTGCAAAAATAAAAGTTTTTTGCTAAGATTATTACAGAAGTATAGAGAGGTGATAACTATTAGTAATTCAATTTCTGAAGAAGATAAAAAGAATTTAATTACAAGGCTTAGAAGGATCGAAGGACAGATTAGAGGTTTGCAGAGAATGATAGATGAAGAAAAATATTGTGTTGATATTTTGACTCAGGTTGAAGCCAGTCGTGGTGCTTTAAGAAAAGTAGCTTTAAAGGTCCTCGATAGTCATATAAATGGATGTGTGCAGAGAGCCATAAAAAATGAAGAAGGAGAAAATGAAATAATTGATGAATTAATGGATGTTATAGAAAAATTTTCTGATTAATTTTAATATATCTAATTTTAGAGGATGTGATTTTTTTGCTTATTGGTTTAATAAATTTTGATTTATATCTTCCTATGGTATCATCACTTAAAGAAAAAAGAAGTATTATAAAAAGTTTAATAGATAAGAGTAGAAATAAATTTAATTTAGCTGTCTCTGAAACTGATGATAATGACCTCTGGAAAAATGCCAATATTAGTGCGGTTACTGTAAGTAATGAAAGAAAATATATTGATAGTCTTTTTTCAAAATATGTTAATTTTATTGATGAAAATACTGAAGTTGAATTAAGAGATTATAAAGTTGAAATTTTTTAGAAGACCAGATGGAGGTAAACTATGTCTAAAATACTGATTGTTGAAGATGAAAAGAAAATAGCCAGAATTATGGAATTAGAGATTACTCATGAAGGCTATGAGGCAGAAGTAGTTTATAATGGTAAAGATGGTATAGAAGAATTAAAAAATGACGATTATGATTTATTAATTTTAGATATAATGTTACCAGGTTTAGATGGAATAGAAGTTTGTAATAGAATCAGAAAATTTTCTGAGATACCGATAATTATGGTTACAGCTAAAGACAGTACCAGAGATAAAGTCAAAGGTCTTGACACAGGTGCTGATGATTATATTACTAAACCTTTTGAAGCTGAAGAATTAATGGCCAGAATCAGGGCTCAACTTAGAAGAGAAAAGGATAATGAAAAAAATGCTGAAAAAAATATTTTAAAAATAGATGATTTAGTTATGGATAAAGATAAATATACTGTTAGTAGAGAAGGAGATAATATTGAGTTAACAAAAAAGGAATATGATTTATTAAAATATTTTCTAGAAAATAAAGATATTGTTCTTTCGCGTGACCAACTTTTGGAAGCAGTTTGGGGTTATGATTATGTAGGTCAAACTAATATTGTTGATGTATATATAAGATATTTGCGATCAAAAATTGATGATCCCTATGATAAAAAACTTATAAAAACTGTAAGAGGGGTTGGCTATGTTATCAGAGATGAAGAAAATGTTTAATTTTAACTGGCCTAAAAAAATATCCTGGAAACTTAGTTTGGTATATACCTTGATTTTTTTATTTGTACTTTTAGTACTAAATGGTACAGCTTATTATATGTTAAATAATTATGTACACAGTAGTATAAAGGAAAGTGTTAATAATACTTTAAACTATATATTACCTAAATTACGAGGTGTTGATAGAAATAGCTTTGATTATGGAGCAGCTATCTTACTTGAAGACATTAGTAAAAGTGAAGAAGATGTATATTTTCGAATAGTTGATTATAACAAAGAAACGGTTGCTCAATCAAATATGTTAGAAGGAATGGATTTGCCTTTAAAAGATGGTAACCTGGAAATAAATAAAGGTAAAAAAACTTATTTTCTGAGAACTGTCACTATTTCAAAATATGGATATTTGAATGGGTATCTCCAGGTAGTAAAAGATGTAACTATTGAATATAGTGTTTTAAATAGGTTATTGATATTTTTAAGTATTAGCAGTATAGGTGGAGGATTGGTTGCCCTTTTAGTTGGATTTTTTATTACCAAAAAATCAATGAAACCTGTTAAAGAAATGTCAAAAACAGCTCGAAAAATTAGTGGTAGTGATCTCAGCAAGAGGTTGGAAGTCACAAATACTAATGATGAATTGGCTGAATTAGCAGAAACATTCAATTCTATGCTTGATCGTCTGGAAAAGGCATTTAAAAAACAGGAACAGTTTGTATCTGATGCTTCTCATGAATTAAGAACTCCTATTTCAATAATAAAAGGTTATATTAATATTTTAGATCGCTGGGGAAAAGAAGATAAAGAAATTAAGGAAGAAGCTGTTGAGTCAATCAAATCTGAAATACAGAGTATGAATGATTTAATAGAATCTTTATTATTTTTAGCTAGAGGTGATCTTGCCGAGATAGAGCCATCTTATGAAAGATTTTATTTTAATAATGTTGTAGAAGAAATAATTAAAGAAAATAAAATTTTAGATAAAGATATAAATTATAAATATATAGAAAAAGATCGAGTTGAAATTTATGCTGATAAATTATTAATTAAACAATTATTACGGATTTTTATTGAAAATAGTAGAAAGTATACAGGTGATGGTGGAAATATAGTTATAGAAAGTGAAGAAATCGAAAATAATATAAAAATCACTATTAAGGATGATGGTAAAGGAATTCCCAAGAAGGATATTCCTCATATTTTTGATAGATTTTATAAAATTGATAAGTCACGATCAGATGAAAAAGGTAGTAGTGGTTTAGGTCTTTCGATCGCCATGAAAATTGTTGAACTTCATAATGGTGATATTGATGTTGAAAGTGAAGTAGGAGAAGGTACAAAAATAACTATCTTCATCCCTCTTGAAAATAAATAAATTTATTAGGAGGAACAATAATTGCTACAATTAAATTTTGATAATAGAAAAGACCTTGAGTTGGAAAATTTAATTCTTGATTATAATGGTACTATTGCTTTTCAAGGAAAAACTATTGCTGGGGTTAAAGAAAAACTGTCAAAATTAAGTGAAATTTTAGATATATATATAGTTACAGCAGATACTTATGGTACAGTAAGAGAAGAATTTAAAGACCATTCTATCAATATAGAAATTACAGGGGATAAACTTACAGGAACTAAATATAAAAAAGAATTTGTTGAAAATCTTGGTGCTGCTAAAACCATAAGTATTGGAAATGGAGTAAATGACAGATTAATGTTGAAAGAATCTGGCCTTTCCCTTGCAATTATTGGGGGAGAAGGCGCTTCAGTTAAAACAGTTTTAAAAGCTGATATTCTGGTCAGAGATATTTTAGAAGGTCTTGATTTATTATTAAATACTGATAGCTTAAAAGCTACTTTAAGAAGGTAGGAGGTCAGGATTGTTATGAAGATTAATACTTTAAATATGTTTGTAAAATTAATTGACACAGGCAGCTATTCAAAGGTAGCAGAAAAATTAGATTTAACTCAACCGGCAGTTAGTATGCAGATAAAATTTCTTGAAGAAAGATTTGATACTGATTTAATTATTAAAGAAAATGGCAAAATAAAATTAACTCCCGCAGGTAAAGTTGTTTACAGTGAAGCAAAAAAAATTATAAATAGCTGGGAAAAAATAACCTATAGAGTAGAAGAAAGTAAAAATAAATCATTTCAAAAAATTGAAATTGGTTCCAGCACAATTCCATCTGAATATCTTTTACCTGATATTCTGGCAAAGCTTGATTCTGAAAATATTGATATGAAATCTTCAATTAAAGTAGGAGATAGTGAAGAGATGATTGAGCTTTTAGAAAAAGATAAAGTTGATATTATTATTGTTGGTTATAAACCTGAAAATTCTAAATATGAAGTTAAAGAAATTGCAAAAGATGAGTTAAAATTAATTGTTCCTAAAAATCATAAATTTTCAAGGAAAAATGAGATTTCAATAGAAGAGTTAAAAAATGAAAAAATGTTAATTAGAGAAGTAGGTTCAGGGACAAGGAAGGCCATGTTAGAAGGTTTAAAAGAAAATGGTATAAATATAAATGAATTAAATATAAAGTGTGAAATGGGAAGCACAGAGGCTATAATAGCAGGTGTGCAGAGTGGTCTGGGGATATCTTTTGTTTCAAAACTAGCTTCTTCAAAAGCTCATAATTGTAGTAGAGTCCAGGAAGTAGATGTAAAAGGAATGAATTTTAGCAGAAAATTTTATCTTGCCTTTAATAAAAATAGAAAAGATGAAAATATCATAAAGAAATTTATAGAAATTTTTAATATTTAATTTAAAATAATTTTAACCTCCAGTGTAAAAACTGGAGGTTATTGTATTTAAAACTTTTTAAGTTTTTCTAGAGTATATTCAATTTCTTCTTCAGTGTTAAAATAACCAATACTAAACCTTAGTGTTCCCTGGGGGAAAGAGCCTATTGTTTTATGAGCAAATGGTGCACAATGTAGTCCGGATCTTGTCATTATTCCATATTTGTCATCAAGTATAAAACTCATTTCTCCCATGTCTAAATCTTTATATTGAATTGATATAGTTGGTGCCTGTTTTTTATGATTGGCAGGGCCAAATATTTTAATTTTATTATTTTCTTTTAAACCCTTAATAAATTTTTGGCTGAGATTTAATTCGTGTTCTCTTATATTTTCTAAACCAGTATTTTTTATAAAATCAATTCCAGCTTTTAAACCGGCAATACCAGGTGTATTCATAGTTCCACTTTCAAATTTATCAGGTAAGAAATTAGGCTGGTATTCTTTATCAGAGATACTGCCAGTTCCACCTTCAATTAGAGAATCCATATTTTTAGCAATATTTTTACTTACAGCAAAACCACCTGTTCCAGGAGGTCCCATTAATCCTTTATGACCGGTAAACGCAAGAATATCAGTATTTAAATCCTGAAAATCTATATCATATAAACCTGCTGCCTGAGCTGTATCTAAGATAAAATACAAATTATTTTCATTTGCAATTTCTGAAACTTCTTTGACAGGCATTAAAGTTCCAGTTACATTTGAAGCATATGTAATAACAATAAGTTTTGTATTATCTTTAATATAATTTTTAATTTTAGCTGGATTTAAACTTCCATCTTTTTCACACTTCACATAATCTACTTCAATTATTCCTTTCTTTTCCAATCCATATAAAGGCCTTAATACAGAGTTATGTTCCATTGTTGTAGTTATAACATGATCATTATTTTTTAAAATACCTTTTAAACCCATATTTAAAGCATATGTTACATTATGAGTAAAGATGATTTGTTCTGGGTTAGGTACATTAAAAAAGTCTGCAATATTTGATCTGGCTTCTAAAATTATTCTACCGGCCTTAATAGAATCCTCATATCCACCTCTGCCTGGACTGCATCCTATTTTTTCATAATAATTTAATACAGCTTCTTTTACACCTTCAGGTTTTTTACTGGTGGTAGCTGCATTATCAAGATAAATTTTTCTCATAATAAACCTCCTGATTAAAAAATAATTATATGATTAACTTTCATATTTTAATTATATGATTAAAATAAAAATATATCAAGAAAAATATAAGAAAAATAAATAAATAATATAAAAATACTTTATAACTAATAAGTTTTATGCTATAATACAGGTGAAATATATCACAATAGGAGGCTAAAAATGAATGATAAAAAAGGAATAATTATTACCGGAGCAGTTATAGGATTATTAGGTGGGCTGTTAGTTAAATTTGGGAATCCAGCTAATATGGGAATTTGTGTGGCCTGTTTTATTAGAGATATTGCTGGTTCAATTGGTTTACATAGAGCAGGGGTTGTTCAGTATTTAAGACCTGAAATTTTAGGTTTTATTTTAGGGGCTTTTATCATTGCCAAAACAAAAGGAGAATTTAAAGTTACTGGTGGTTCTTCACCTATTAGTCGCTTTGTAATAGCGATGTTTGTTATGATTGGGGCTTTAGTATTTTTAGGTTGTCCTTTAAGAATGGTTTTAAGACTTGCAGGTGGAGACTGGAATGCAATTCTTGGAATAGTTGGATTTGTTGTCGGAGTTTTAATAGGGACTCAATTTTTGAAATATGGTTTTACTCTGGGCAGAAGTTATAAGGTTAATAAAACTAGTGGTTATATTTTACCTGGAATAGCTATTTTACTTTTGATTTTTAGGATAGTAAGACCTGGATTTATTATATTTAGTGAAAGTGGCCCAGGTGCTGCTTATGCTCCCTGGATAATTGCTCTAAGTGCTGGATTAATTATAGGTATTTTAGCACAGAGAAGTCGGATATGTATGGCGGGAGGTATTCGTGATTTATATTTAATAAAGGATTCTCATTTAATCATTGGCTTTATTTCAATATTTGTTTTTGCTTTTATAGTAAATATTATTTTTGGTAATTTTGATCCTGGTTTTGTCGGTCAACCTGCTGCTCATACAGATTGGTTATGGAATCTATTAGGAATGTTTTTAACCGGTTTTGGTTCAGTTCTTTTAGGTGGCTGTCCTTTAAGACAGACAATTTTAGCTGGAGAAGGAAATACAGATTCAGTTGTAACATTTATTGGTTATCTTGTCGGGGCTGCTATTGCTCACAATTTTGGGCTTGCAGCTTCAGGTAGTGGTGTTGGCTTTGCTGGCAAATTTGCTGTGATTTTTGGAATAATAATTGTAACTGTAATAGCTTTAAGTAGTATTAAATATAATAAAATGGCTTAATTTAAAGGAGGAAATTATAATGTTAAAAGTAGATACAAGAGGTAGGTCATGTCCAGAACCTGTTATAATGACAAAAAATGCAGTTAGTGATCTTAAAAAAGGGGATAGTATTAAAGTCTTAATTGGTGAGGAAGTAGCTAAAGAAAATGTTGGAAGATTTGCAAGGAATTCTGGCTGTAATGTAGAAGTAAATAATAAAGGTAATGAAGAGTATGAATTGTTGATTACTAAAAAATAATTTTAAGTAAAGGAGAATTTTTGTGAAAGATTATTTTGTTTTATTTACTTTTTATTCAACACATTTAGCATTAGAATTTGAGAAAACTTTAAAATCTGAAGATCTTTTTGTTAAGTTAATTCCTGTACCCAGAAAAATAAGTTCATCCTGTGGATTAGCAGGAAAAATTGATGAAGAAGAAATTTCTCAAGTTAAAAATATTTGTGATAAAAATAAAATTGAATATGAAGATATATATAAAGTTTTTGAAGATAAAAGTAAAGATCCGGAAGTTATTTATAACAATTCATAAAATATTCATATTTTTATAGTAAAATAAAATAAAGAAGTTGTGGAGGTGTTTTTTTGGAAAATAAAAAAATCTTAGTTGTTGATGATGAAGAAAAAATAAGAAAAGTTGTTTCTGCTTATTTAAAAAAAGATGATTATGAAGTTAAAGAAGCAAAAGATGGTGAAAAAGCATTAGAATTAGTGGAAAGTTTTCAGCCAGATCTTATGGTTTTAGATCTAATGTTACCTAAACTTAGTGGAGAAGAAGTTTGTCAGCAGGTGAGACAAAAATCAGAACTTCCAATACTTATGTTAACAGCTAAAAATACTGAAGATGCTAAAGTAAATGGATTTAATTATGGAGCTGATGACTATTTAGTTAAACCATTTAGTAATAAAGAACTTATTGCTCGTATCAAAGCTATCTTACGAAGAAGTGATTATAAAGCTGAAAAAGCAGATATAATCATCTATGATGATGGTCGATTGAAATTTTATCCAGATAAAATGAAAGTAATTTATCAAAAAAAAGAAATTGATCTTACAAATACAGAGTTTAAACTTTTTTATAATTTAGCTCGAAACCCAGAACAGGTTTTATCAAGAGAACAACTTGCAGAAAAAGTAATGGGACTTGAATTTAAAGGATTTGATAGAACTATAGATGCTCATATCAAAAATATTAGAAAAAAGATGGGGTTAGCAAAAAATGAATATATAAAAACAGTATATGGAGCTGGTTATCGTTTTAATGTTAATAAAGAAGGTGACTAAATGAGTAGAATAGGAAAAAAGATAGCAATCGTGATGGTTTTAATAGCTGTTAGTGGTCTTTTATTTGTTAGTTTTTATTTAAATTATAGACTTAATGAAAACTTTAATGAATTCCTTTATAATGAAAGAGTTGAAAGAATAGAAGAAATTGAAACACTAATTGAAAATAGATTTGAAGCCGGTAATAGTTGGGAACAAATAGAAAATATTATTATTGATTTGAAATTCACCAGTGGTTTTGATTACCTTATTACTGATACCCGAGAAAATATTCTTTTTAGCAATATTCAGGGTAAAAGAATGAATATGAGTTCTAATATAGGACACTCTCCTATGGGAGGTAGAAATGATTCTATAAATCTAAAAAATCAAATTGAAAATTTTAATAAAGTTAGCTTAGATAATAATGAGCAAACTTTTGGTTATCTCTACTGGCGTTTGCCTCCTCAACAAAATATAAATAATGAACAGGGACAGATATTTGTAGAAAAAATGAATAGAGTTATAATAATTACTGCAATAATAATTATTATTTTAACTATAATTATAAGTCTCATTTTTTCTAAATATCTAACAGTTCCTATTTTGAAAATGAACAAATTTGCTAATAAAGTTGCTGAAGGTGATTTTGAAAATGAACTGGAAATTAGAGCTAATGATGAACTTACTGAACTGGGAAATTCATTAAATGAGATGACAAAAAAATTGGATCATTTAAATAAAATTAGAAAAAAATCTACAGCTGATCTTGCTCATGAACTTAGAACACCACTAACTACCATCAAAAGTTATCTGGAAGGTATAGAAGACGGAATTTTAAAAGCAGATCAAAAAACAATCTCAGAAATAAATGAAGAGTTGGAACGTCTTGTTTTATTAGTAAATAGATTGGGTAGTTTAACTGATGCTGAAAGAAAAAAAGTCTATATAGAAAAAGAGAAAATAGAAGTTAATAAATTATTAACTAATATTATTCAAAAATTTACTAAAAAAGCTCAAAAGAAAATGAGATTTGCTCAAGAGAGGTTGAATATGGCTCAAAATCTTAGCCAAGAAGAAGTCCA
>Ga0207714_1001124_pt1 | contig 17656 bp, 17 predicted proteins | sample PonA232FremontCA_2_FD_187270 | JGI IMG/M metagenome (GOLD analysis project Ga0207714, IMG submission 187270) | Marine sediment microbial community from Fremont, CA, USA - Pond A23 Sediment 2 (SPAdes) | ecosystem: Environmental > Aquatic > Marine > Unclassified | place: USA: Fremont, California...
GGTGCTTATCTCATGTGGAATAGTTGATTGATAGTAGGATTATTCCTTTGGTTCCTCAAAATCCCTGAGCGTGGTGCCGTCTTTCATTTTCCATTCGGTAAGTCCGTTGGCATTTCTTCCCATTACAATTACCGCTGCGGTGAAAGGACTTGAAAAAACATAATCTTCGGTAAAAATGTAATGGTCGTTTGCGTTCTTTAACGTACCATTTTCTATCAGTTGATCCCTGAAACGGGTGAAATTAGATGTCAATGATTTTACTGTATCAATGGCTGCATGAGAATCTTTGAATACCAAAAAGCCGTCTGAGGTGGGTTCTCCGCTTGCATCTGCTCCCCGTGCTGCTTTGATATAGAAGGTGGTCTTTTTCCGTTGCTGGGGTGTTTTGGTTTCGCGTTTTTCTTCAAAGACTTTATGACCTAACGTGTTTACCAATATTTTAATATTGCCCATGAAGGCTTCCATTTCCGCAATATCTGATTCAGACATGGAGGCCCGGGTAGGCACATTCGTGTTGACAACCTGGTAACGATTCACTTTTTTGGCGGTTTCATACAAGCTGTTTTCCAGGTAGCGGATATGGGCTTTGTTAAGGTTCTCATCCTTGCTGATAAAGGCAATGGCTTCGTACCAGAATTCTCTTTGGGCAAGTTGCTGATTTAAACGACTGAAAATATTTTCTGCCTCCCCGGCATAAACCTGGTCTTTGCCTTCCTCGTTTTTTCCAAACAACAAATACACCCCCGGATTTTTCAACTCCTCCCGGTCTGTACTGTCTTTTATTTTAATCCGTGGAATTTTATAGGCTTTCCCCGTCCAGTTGGAAAGCTCACCGGTAATTCGTCCGTTGGGATCGCCGTCTATCAGGAATAGTTTGATTGTTTTTCCGAGGGTCATGTTATAGAATATTTACCAGATTAAGTTACTCTAATATTTGATGGAATTTATCAAAACCCTCCCAATAAAACTGAATACTTTTACCATAGATACTAGTATAATTATATATGAGTCGATTTTTTATATCACTGAGTTCTTCCTTTAAAACAACTTTTACCTTCGCCTCACTATTCACAGAGTTTGCTCTAATGAGTAAATTTCTAATATCATGATCTGAAATAGGCAATGAATAACCAATAAATATTATTTCGTCGGCTTCAATAAGTTTTTTATAAATCTCTTGAAAGATGAAATTTAAGTGTGGAATATTATTTTCTTTTATGAAAGTTGGGGAAATCAGTAAAGGCATTAAACGCTGATTTATATTTATATTATTTTCAGCTAATTTTGCTTTTTCATAAGTACTACTCTCATATATGTTCTGGCATTTTGGACATTTTGTTAAAGAGATATTCTGCGTAGAAAAATCAATATCCGAATATATTGATTCACAAATCGGACATAATTGCCAATTTAATGAACCATGTGGCTTTAATATTTCATGATGTAATGTTTTATTGGTTTTATCTTGATAAGGTAATACTTCCAGAGGTATTTTATAATCGACAGAAATGTTTTTTTTATAAAGGATTCTTTCAAGCAAAAAATCCCAGTTAAGGCTTATGAAAGATAAGTCAGGAATTTCAGACAAACTCTCATAAAGAGGAATATAAAGATTATTTATTGTTTCTTCTTTAATTTGTCTATTAACAATAAAAGAAATTAGTCTATCAAGAGATTCGCGCACTTGAATTGTAGATGCAAGGTCGAATATTCCTACATTTCGCTTCTTAAGAATAGCTTGATCAATTATTGTATAAAGATCTTCCAAAGAGATCTTTTCATGTTCGGTATTTTTAAAAAGGTGATTTAGAAAAATTTCAATTATTTCTTTGTCGCTGGGAATTTCAGTATTAAAAGCATCAATTGTTTCATAACTATCATCTAGATTTAATACTTTATTTAAAAGATTTGTTTGATTAGGGACACCTGCTGGTGCTGAAAAACCTGCGCCAACTATCACAACTCTATTTTCCATTATTATCCAATATCTTTATCCAGTTCTCTAAGTGTGATACAGAAACTTCCTTGTGTTCTTTATTCCATTGAATAAAATCTTTAAATTTCTTTATTTCTTTTTCAATTGTAACATCTTTTAAATCAGAAAGTCTTTTTAGTACAAAATGTATATGATTATTATATAATGTTTCCTGCGTGGGGATTTCTCTACCTGTTTTTCTTGAGGGTTCGTATTCACCAAAGGCAGCAAATTTATCTGCGGTTGGATTAGTACCAAGAATTTCTTTACACTTATTGCAATCACATACATGTTTATAATAATGATTATTATCCCCGCTTAGTAAATGTTTTAAGGAAAGAACAGAATACGCTTGAGGAAAATTTTCACGTTTTGCCGTAAAGGGCAAATAAAATTTTGCATTGGGAATTCCTCCTCCTACTGGCTTTACAGGTCGATGTTCACCGTACCCCGGGCCATGACAGAATCCCTCCAAATATTGTTCTTTACATAAAAGTAATGAAAAATGACCTCCATATAAATTAATAACAGACTTGTTAAGTTTTTTCAAAAAATTCACAAAAGCATTTATATATTCATAACTTACGTCGTTTTCATTAAAGTCATCAATCCATAACAGTATTGTATCACATTCAATGTTATTATAATAATCAATTATTTGCTTTATTTTTGAATCATCTAACAAAACATGTTTTTCAAAGACCAATTGTGGCAGTAGATTTAACTTAGGGGAATGATTATCAATAGCTATTTCATAAGCTTTCTTATTTAATTCGAGCCATGGTTTAAAGTCTTCAAAAGTTAGATAAAAATAAGGAGGAATAATGTATTGGGGTGATATTCGCGAATCATTGTCATCATAATCTTCATAACCCTCCGATTCTCTTTTATTATATTCTTCTTGTAAATAATTTAATTGAAAGTTTATTACATTTTCAGTGAAATTTTCAAGGGATTTTTCAAAATCTTGATTTGTAAGTGGCTCTAATGTATTTGCTATTGATTTTGCAGGCTCTCCGTATTCATTAACCAAGGTTTCTACAGACTTTTTTAATACCTTTTTATGCGTATTTTTTTCTGCTGAAGAATAGTATTTGATTGGGTCCAATTGAAACATGTAAGTTTGAGGATCAATAAAGTAAGAGGTGTTAGGAAAATTGATGTTTATAAACTTGTGGATAGCAGTAGGAGTATGAGCAATGACATTTGCATTAAAAGCAAGACCCTGAACCTGATTTTTTACCCAGCTGTTTATGAAAACTTTATTCTCTTGATGTGATCCAAACCTTAAAAAATGTTTCATTGAAATTGGCTTAAGTTCGTTTCTAGTTTTTTTGAAAGGGTTCTATTGACTAACTTATTAGGCTTTGGCTTTAAAATCTTTATTAATTTATGATTTTTTTGATCCCACAGTTCAAAGCCAAAACCATAAAAGCTGAGCTCATTAATTATTTTTTGTTTAACATTAGAGCTCATATTTTCATTTGGCATGCACAATATTGAATAATTTGATCCAATTCTTTGATCCTTTAATTGCTCTATTGCTTTTTTCCAATTCTTTAATTTCAATTCATAAGAGTAAATTCCCTCTTCTTTTAATACTACAATATCTATAATTCTGGATAAAAAAGGAATTTCTGTGAATACATTAACTTCTTTATTTTTTAGATAATGAAAAATTATTCTATTTAATTTCTTTTCTGTCATTTTAAAGATTAGAATTAGGAAAGACAATATTATTTATATATGATTTTTCGGCGTAATTGGGATACTTAGAATATACATATTTTAAAATATTCGTTAATGAAGAGTTTATCATTTTCGTTTTAAACTGAATTAGTTTGTTTTGTTTTGTTTCGTCTAAATTCACCCAGGAAAACCATTTTTGTCCGGATTTCATCATTTGAATCCCTGATTCTGTTAAACTAAAAACTTCTGTATAATATATGTTTTCTTCTTCGTCTTCATTGAAATATAATATCTCTTGATTTTCAGTTTTTGATAAGAAACTATCAATATTTATCTCGTCAATATTTACTTGTCCGGAAGATACATTATCTGTTTTAATGATATCTCTTGTTTCTAAAAAATTTAATGCTTCGTAAACCTTTTTACTAAAGGGACCATAATTATAAGCCTCAAAATTAAAAGAATCTTGATCAACTAACCCTTCAAAAAAATTGCTGAGCTCTTTTTGAAACAAAAAGACCATTTTCATCAATCTTGTTCTGCCAATAACAGGCATTGCTTCTTTGCCAGTAACATCCGGCGTATAAAGTAAAAGGTGTATTATGTGTACTGGTTTATATTTTTTACTCATATCTATTATATTCTAATACAAATATATCCTTATTATTAACGAATTTCAAATATATAAAACCCATAAAATAAAATCATACTATTAGTCTATCCCTCAAATGCGTCTCTCAATACACCTTGTATCAGCTTATTTGTATATTGTTTGTTTTTTTCTGTTTGTTCCTGCAATTGCGCTATTAGCAAGCAATCTGTTTACTTTATCATTGATTACTATTTATTTTTGTCAGGCATGCGGTATACTATTTTACATTTTGTATGGTGAAATTAATAAAAAATGTGGGAAATGGCTTTAGTTTTGAGAATTCTGCTTAAATATAAGGGATTTCCATATTAATAATTATCTTTAAAAGCGGAATAATATCTAACTTATTATGAATTCATTATTATTTAAACGTTTAAAATTTGAACAATTTGTATAGAGTTGCGGTTAAGTTAAAAGAAAAAGGTTTTGACACAAGTGACTATGCTGCAATACGTTCTTATTTAGAAGAGATTAAATTAAATCAATCAAAATTCATAACTTTGTTGCACGAATTAATTCAATAAATTTAAAAGTGTTCCAATACAGTATTTTAAAATATTATCATTCCCTGGCTCTTGGTGAGCAAATCAATCTGGGATTATTAATTTCTTCTGATCAATCAGAAAAAATAGAATTCCTAAATCCCAGACATTTAAAACGCCTTTCTTCCGTATATTCTAATATCTCTGTTAATTTTTTAAAACATTATCTCCGTGATTTTGAGAAAAGAGCCAATGAATTAACAAGAAATGAATATAATCATGTATTTAAAGAGTTTGACCTTGAAGATTTAATAAGACAATATTTCTTAGTTCCTGATTCAAATTCTCTCCGCTTTTCAAAGGTAAGGAAAGCAAAACAAGCTGATTATGAGAAATTGAAAAACTATTATTATAACGCTTTTCTTGGTGAGTATGAAATAAAAGAAGAGACAGAAAAAAAGGATGAAAAATATGTTATAAAAAGAGTAAAAGATTTTATACATAAATATAACCCGGATGTAGAGGAAAAGTTAAAAAAAGATATTGATGTCTCAAACAAAGAATGGGGTGTCAATGTAAAATTTGATTTAGCCTGGAAAAATGGCTCCTTAAATTTATTAACACCACTGGGCTTTGATCTTTATGATCCGAATTCAATTATTGAAAAAGCAACCAGATGGTATGGTACTTTATCCTTTCTTAGGGATACGGCTAAACAAGAAAATTATTCATTTGATATTTTACTTACCAAACCAAGAAAAAGAGAATTCTTTTCTTCCTATGATAATGCACTTAAAATTCTTAATGAATTGAATGCCCCCAAAAATATTTATCAGGAAGATGAAATTGAAAAATATCTCAATAACTTAGTTTCTACAATCCAGTCTTAACAACCTTTAAAGATATTTATAACGGAAAAGCTCTGCGGTTATCGCTGGAATTTATCCATGATGAAAAAATCATCCGCGTTAATCCGCTAAGTCGGATTCATCCGCGTTCCATACAACAACAAACGATTTATTTTCACTGTTTCAACCGCCCAATCTCACTCTTCGCCGTCCCCGCTATCTCCTTTTCAAACCGTTCCGGCCAGGGGTTTTTATTCTTTTTTTCATGAAAATGACGGGGTGTGGGAGGCAGTTGAAATTCAGGGGATAGCCGTTTATTTCGTTTTGTCTTACCGTGCCATCCGGGTTTGCTTTTTAGTTATTTTTTCCAATAAAAAAAGGAGCTACAAAACTTAATTTGCAACTCCTTTTTTTTAAGCTCCCCAGGTCAGACTTGAACTGACGACCCCCTGATTAACAGTCAGGTGCTCTAACCAACTGAGCTACTGAGGAATTTATTTTTTATTCTATATCCTTTTTCAAACAGCGATTGCAAAACTAAATTGTTTTTCTTAAATATCCAATAGTTAAAGCAAGAAATTTTAAGCTTTTCTTATAATTTTTTCATACTCTAAAAACATACTAAAAAACCGGAGCAGATGAGCTGCCCCGGTTTTCGCATCAATTGAGGATACGGGTATTAGAGGGAGGAAAGGTCAATTTCCTGAGTTGTTGTTTTATCGCTTTCTACGGTTACGTCTTCTACCTTGCCGATAACGCTCTGAAATTGTCCGTCAATGTATTCAGCTACAACCAGGTCATATTTCATTGGTGCGAGCCAGTGAAGCTGATAACCGTTTTCTTCACCTACCATGTCACTTGTTACCGCATTTGGGAATAGATTTTCTTCATATTCCTCTACGGTATCGGCTACTTCTGTTTCTGTAGAAGCATCATAAGTTCCGTCTTCATATGCATAGACATTGTAGTCTTTTGTTGTATCAATGTTTGCCAGTTTTCCTGTAATTTTTCCGGCTTCATTGTCTACAACCAGACGTATGGTCGGCTTCAATATGTACATGCCGGAATTCTTGGCATTCACTACAGATTTTCTCACGTCAAAGTCTGCAGTTAGCTGCACTTCACCATTAGAAGGTACGCTAAATGATCCGGTGGCTTTGTAACCTGTTTGGGCTCCACTTGGTACAAAAAGATCCTCTTGTGTGCCATCATCAAAGGTGATGTAAGATCCCGGATTTGACTGTGCCCCTTCGCCATAAGTTGGCGCATCAAGCATGAATCGCAATTGATTATACTGTCCGGCTTCCATTTCAAATGAGCCTAACATTTTTGTCATGCCATCTGTTAGCTCAAGTAGATTTACTTTAGTGGTCTCATAAGTATCAAAGCTTTCCCAGCTATTGTTTTGCTTATGATACTGCAGTCCGGTGATGGTAATGTTAACACTATCTACTGATTCATTATCAATTGGTGCATCTGTCAGTGCAAGGGATAATGTGCCTTTGTCTGTTGTTGCGTTATCTTCTTCGCATGCCGTAAAGGCTAAAAAGATCGCGAAAAAACTTAGTAGTATGATTCCTTTAAGTTTCATAATTTACCTCTTTTTGAATTTTGGGTTTATTGATTTATTTCAACTCTAAGACGAAAAAATATGAAGCAGGGTGGGAATGGATGTAAAAAAATGTAGAAAATAGTCTGAAATCAGGAATAATTGTACGGGAATAGGTGGTTTTAAAATTTCATTTTTTAAGGTATTGAGTTGATTAAGTGAATTTAGTTAACTGAGTTGATTAAGTTAATTGGGTGGAGAGGGTGAGTAAAGTGATTTAAGACAAATCTTTAATAAAGGAATCTGTGTTAATCCGTTAAATCTCTGCCTGCAGGCAAGGCGTGTCATCAGCGTTCTATTATTATTTTTCTGAAAGTGCCATCTTAAATAATTTTACTCACGTCTCGGAATTAACTCCGTTACTTCCGAAAACAAAAACAGAATTAACTTAAAAGTTTCTTTTGATGGAGATGTTGATGCCGATTGAGGCGTTGTAGGTTTTGTTGAAGCTTGCGGGAAGTTCTTCGGTTCCTTTGTAGATATTCATGAGTCCCGGGTCGATTTGAACTCCTGTGGATAATGTGTAGTCGGGAAGTATTTGAGCGTCGATTTCATACCCAATTACCAAACCAAGGTCATAATTTCTATAATCTGATTTAATGTTGTTTGATGTAGATTCAATTTTCTGGAAAGCATTGCTGAGGTAACCCAGATAAGTGCCAAAAATCAAATTGTGAGAAACCGGCAAGTGCTTAGTTTTTGATATAAATTTATATCTTCCCTTCATATTCAGGGAGGAATAGTTTAAGCTTATTTGATTGGTAACTAGCTGGCCATCGGTATATTCTTTGTAAACCTGCCCCTTGTTGCCAGTAAATGAAGCTCCCAGCTCAACAGCCCATCTTTCACTAAGTCTCACACCTCCGTTAAATCCAAAAGTGCTTTCATCAGAGGGATTAGCAGAGCTAAAAGGAGAACTGGTCATACTGTAAATCGTTTTATTGCTAAGCAACCATGATTTTCCTAATTCACCGGATACTCCCGCATAAAATTGCGGTTCAGACTTTTCTTCTTCTTGCTGAGCATCCTTCTTTTCTGGTTGTTTTGGCTGATATGCAGCAAGCATTGGTTTAGACAGAGCTTTGCTTATCCCGGGTGAACGATTATTTAGTTTTGTTAAATTACCTGCAGTCGTTGTTCGTTCGTTAGCCTGATTCTCGTCAGGATGTCCGGCCGCAGAAAAATAATCTTCGGTATTGAGTGTGTTAAAGGCAGATGAAATAAATTCTCCAGCTCCTTGCGCATTGCCTTCTTCTGTATCGACAGATATGGTTTTACCTTGTTCTATAGCAGCTTCTATATTCGGAAAGTTCTTGTTTATTTCATTTTCTGCAAGGTTATAGGATTGGTTATTTTGAAATGGATAAAACAAAAAGAATAATAGTATAGCGGAAGCAGCAACAAGATAGGGAATAAATTCTCTTCTTTGTTCTTTTTGAAGCTGTGAAGAAATGCGTTGCCACACGTTGTCCACATCCAGATCATTATGGATATTATTCCATACGCTTTCCGGCGGATCATACGGATTGCTTTCAATTTGCTGCTTATACCACTCTGTAAATTTATCTTTATTTTCCATTTTAGATCGCATCTTTTAACCAGTTCTGAAGCATCGCCCGTGCTCTTTTGTATTGCGATTTAGATGTTCCTGCTGTAATGTTCAGCTGTTCTGCTATTTCTTTATGCGTAAAACCTTCCAGAGCGTACAGGTTAAAAACCATTCTTGCTCCCTCCGGCAGTTGGGAAACCATCTTTATGAGTGCATCAAAATTGATCTTTTCAAGGATGGTCTTATCAGTTTTTTCTTCTTCAACATCTTTATTGTCGTCAATGAACTCATAACCTTTTGATTTCTTTCTCATGTAATCTAACGCAGTGTTTGTAACGATTTTCCTTATCCACCCTTCGAGGCTTCCTTCGCCTTTGAAAGAAGATATATTTTTGAACACTTTTATAAAGCCGTCCTGCAGGATATCTTGTGCCATAGCACGGTCCCTGGCATAACTTAGGCTTATGCCATACATCTTCTTTGCATATTTTCTGTACAGTAACTCCTGGTACTTTCGTTTATTTGCCTTACATCCCTCTACAAGTTCCAGGTCACTGTAAAGATCTCTCGTTTCCATCTAATACCCCTGGTCGTTTTTAAGATCTTATTTTAGCACTGCTCTCATCGATTTATCTATTCTGTCGACTAATTTATCATATAGCGCTTCATTTTGGTCAGGAGCGACTATTATTTTCCTTGTATTTCCTTCCTGGGTTACGTTTGCATTATTTAAACTGCCGGGGTTGAACCTGGCAAAAAGCTGGTTCAAATTAACCTCTATATTTAGCGTTTTAGTCTCTCCCTTTTTGAAAAGGACTTTTTTATTGCCATTTGTATTTTGAACCTTAAGCGTTATTGATTCCCTGTTTTCGAAAAATGCAAATTCAAGTTGTGTCTCTTCTATTGGCGGCATGTTATATGTTCCCCGCAGTGTGAAGCTATGCGGCGTGTCTACAGGCTGAAGATTTAGCGTGATTTCGGCAGGATGATAAACACCCTGAGGGATATCAAAGGTTACATCCAGGTTGAGTTTATTTTGGCCAAGATCTCCGATTAATCCATTTTCAAAACTCTCTGAAAAGTAATAGTCCTTAGCGTTTTCTCTTGTTCCGTCAAACTCAATGCTTTCAATCACCATTCTCCCGTTATCTATCTGCATTGGCTTTCCTGCCTTAAGAGTTTTTTCTTCGGACAGCTCAAGTTCTTCCATGCTAACTTTTAACCGGACATTTGTCGGCTTATCCAACTCATCCTCTTCGCATCCGTTGAAAGATATTATTGGAAACAGCAAGATTAATATTACGAGTAATCTGTTCATGACAGTACAATTCTGATTTTATTTAACTTCTTTTATTTTAGACGAGTGAAATACGTAAAAGGTTGTAAGAGAAACCTGAAAATGTTTTTATTTTTTGAGGGATTAAGTTGTTTATACTTGCTGAGTGCAAAGTTTTGATGTCTGCAATTTGCTTTTGGCTTTTAGCCTTTGGCAGGGAAACTCTCTGTCTATTCTTTATTTGATTATCCCGCATAACTGCCTTTATATTACTACTGCATAATCTGTCCGCTATCCGGCATTCAGTATTCTTATAAAGTCTCTTAAAACAGTCCGTGGATTTCAGCGTCTATCTTGTCGATGACTTTTCTGAGATCTTCTTTTTTCTCTATAAAATTTGTATTATCTACATCCACAACAACTAGTTTCCCCAGGTTATAAGCCTGTATCCATGACTCATAGCGTTCGTTTAATTTTTTCAGATAATCCAGGCGAATGTTGTTTTCATATTCCCTGCCACGTTTCTGGATTTGATTAACCAGGGTCGGGACAGAAGCTTTCAGATAGATAAGTAGTTCCGGGGGATCTACCAGGGAAGTCATCAGGTTGAAAAGTGTAAAGTAGTTTTCGAAGTCTCGTGTTGACATCAAACCCATAGAATGGAGGTTCGGGGCAAAAATATAAGCATCTTCATATATGGTTCGATCCTGAATAACCGTTTTATCAGACTTTTTTATATTGACAATCTGATTAAACCTGCTGTTTAGAAAGTATATCTGTAGATTGAAAGACCATCTTTGCATATCTTCATAGAAATCATTGAGATAAGGATTTTCATCCACATTCTCATAATGTGCTTCCCAGCCGTAATGTTTTGCCAGAAGTTTTGCCAGTGTGGTTTTTCCTGAACCAATGTTTCCTGCTATTGCTACATGCATAAGATAAGTAATTTAGTTTAATACTTGTTTTTAGGTTGAGAGAATAAGCCCGGTTGGTCTTCAAATAGTGAGGGATAATCATCCTCAAGTTTTTTAAGGATGGTTGAAATAATGGCCTCTCTCATAAATTTTGAACGGTTTTTTATTTTGTACTTTTTGCAATAGTTCTCTATTGCGTTCATTTCTTTTTTATTGAACAGGATAGACTTCTGATGAATCCTTTTGAGTTTTTTCTCTTTCTTTGTTTTGGGTTTCACGTAACGCTTTTTTTATTTATAGATATAGATTGTTTGTGATTTTAATGCGTAAATCAACCCTGTTTCTGCTGTTTTGACACTCCTCCACTCACTCCTTTTCATGGGAATTGACACCGCATCCTTTTCTAAAGTATTGATGTTGTATTTGTTTAATGTGCTTTTGTAAAAATAAAAAATATTTTCATTGATAATTTGAATGTTATCAACATTTTTTAAAGGATGCTTTCTTATAAAGTTCCCATAAAGGTCAAATGTCCAAAGGCAACAATTCTGAATAAAACAATAAAGCTTGTTGTTTTTTTCCGTCAAGTGGATTGCTATATTGTCTTTTGTGAATAATTCAGGATAGGTATCAGATGCAATCGTCTTTCTCAAATTTTGGTTATAATGCTCGATTTTTTGAGTTATTGGATTCAGTACCCAAAAGCCACCACGGTGAGAGGTACATACCGCATCGATTCCGGGAATGTTTGTTTGATCCAGGGACAGGGGAGAAATGATTTCAGAAAGGTTTTTGTCCAGATAAAGAATTTGATGTTGACTGCTGTAATAGATTAGGATTTTCAGCGGATTGCTTACATCGTATTCTGTAATTTTTCCCATGAAAGTATTGCTGTATTCAATAACCGACCCGCTTTCAGGAGCGTATTTTTTTAAGGCATTATTTTCTGTCCAGTAAATATTACCCAGAATATCTACCTTGAATTGATTTCCTGAAATTTGTACAGAGTCAATAAGGGTGCTTTCTGATTCTGATTTTGAAAAACCAGTGAATGAAATCAGTATAAAACAGAAAATGACGAAAAGCCCTTTCAGCTTATATTTCTTTATTGAGTTGCAGGAGTTCATCAATATATTTTCTGTTATTCACCAGGCGGGGAACTTTATTCTGACCGCCCAGCTTACCTCTTTTTTTCATCCATGAATAAAACAACCCGGGTTTCGCTTTTTTGATAACCAGCGGATCAAGGGTAATGTTTTTATATCTTTTAGCTTCATAATCTGAGTTTAATGATTGCAGGGCATTATCCAGCACTGTGGAAAAATATTCGAGATCAGAAGGCTCCTTATCGAACTCAATTAGCCATTCGTGTTTTCCTTTTGTTTCTGTTCCCATAAAAACAGGCGCTGCTGTATATTCTTTTACCATGGCTCCGGTCTTTTGACAGGCGCTTTTTAGTGCCTTTTCTGCATTATCAATAATAACTTCTTCTCCAAAAGCATTTATGAAGTGTTTTGTTCTGCCGGAAATTTTTATCCGATGCGGGTATAGGCTTGTAAATTGTACCGTGTCTCCTATCATATATCGCCACAGCCCTCCGTTTGTGGAAATAACCAGTGCGTAGTTCTGCTCTGTATTCACCTCTTCGATGGTGTATGCTCTTGGATTCTCATCTTCAAGGTCTTCAAAAGGTATGAATTCATAAAACACCCCATAGTCAAGCATAAGGAGCATATCTTTGGTGAAAGGAGAATCCTGTATAGCGAAGAAACCTTCCGAGGCATTATATACTTCCATATAATGCACGTCTTTTGACGGGAACAATTTTTCAAACTGATCTTTATAAGGAGCAAAACTTACGCCACCATGAATAAACAGTTCCATATTCGGCCAAACTTCTAACATGTTATCTTTGCCCGTTTTATCCAGAATATGTTTTAACAGAACCATAATCCAGGAAGGCACACCGTTCATGTTTGTGATATTTTCATTGATGGTGTTCTCGGATATTTTTTCAAGTTTCTCCTCCCACTCAGCAATCAATGCAATATCTTGATTTGGAGCACGAACAAAGAATGTCCAGAATGGCATGTTGTCTATCAAGATAGCAGAGAGATCCCCAAAGAAGGATTTGTTATTAATTTTATTAATTTGCTGGCTTCCTCCTAATACAAGGCCTTTGCCGGAAAACATCTTTGAATTCGGGAAGTTTGAAAAATACAGGGCAAGGGTATCTTTACCTCCCCGAAAATGACAATTTTCAAGTGCTTCTTTGCTAACCGGAATAAATTTGCTTTTATCACTGGTTGTTCCTGAAGATTTAGCAAACCATTTCGTAGCGCCGGGCCACAGAAGATCTTTTTCTCCTTTCAGCAGCCGGTCTACATAAGGTTTTACGTCTTCATATCTTTGCAATGGAACTGTGTCCTGAAATTGCCTGATGCTTTCAATGTTTTTGAAGTTGTGTTTTCTGCCCCATTCTGTTTCTTCTGCCTGATTCATCAGCTTAAATAACTGTTCTCTCTGAACGTCAAACGGGTATTTCTTAAAAAGCTCAATCTGGTATATTCTCTTCACATTAAGCCAGTTGACAAGGGAATTAATTAGCTGCATATTTCGGATTTTCTTTTATTCAAATAAACAAATTTATTCAATTCTTATTGTTATAATGGTCAAAATACGAAAATAATAGAAATTGGGAAATAATTTCAATATTATTGGCTTTACCGGTGGGTTATATTTTAAACACGATATTTTATTCATGTCATATTGGATAACCTACAGCGGCAATAATGATCGCAAAAAACATGAATTTGTTTTGCTTCTTCTGCCCTTCTCTGTAGCGTATTTACTGAGTTTAATTTCTAGCTGAATTGTCTGATTAATTTATCAAGCCCGAATTTTAAATGTTCATCGGGATGGGCAAAATTCAACCCAACCACCTTTTTGTCAACAAAGTCGTGATAATAAAACGACAGCGGGAACAACGCAACACCCTTTTTTATAAGGTCTGTAACAAATTCAGTATCTTTCATGGAACTGATGTTGTCGTATTGTATTAATTGAAAATAGGTGCCTTTTGTTGGAATGAGTTTGAAATCTGTTTTGTCAAATGCATTTTGTACCAATTCGCGTTTAGCTTCATACTTTTGCCTGATGCCTTCTACATTGACATCCCCCCGCTTTATGAATTCTGCTATTGCATATTGTAATGGCGTATTTACCGAATTGATTTGAAACGTATGGGTCTTTTGAATTTCAGTTGTAATTTTTTCGGGAGCAATGCAATAGCCGATTTTCCAGCCCGGAATATTGAAAAGTTTCCCAAATGAAGAAACTACAATGCTCCGGTTATATAATTCCGGAATTTGTAAAATGCTTTGATGTTCATTGTCACCAAAAATGAAATGTTCAAACACCTCATCGCTTAAAATTCGAATTTTGGTGCCATTGACGATTTTCTTTAATTGCTGCAGGTCTTCTTTGGATAAAATTGTGCCGGTAGGATTGTGTGGTGAATTGATGATGATCATTTTGGTACGCGGATTGATCACTTTTTGAACTTCCTTCCAATCAATATGGTAATCCGGCATTTTTAAAGGAACATAAACAGGTCTGCCTCCGACATTCTGAATAGATGGAACGTAGCTTTTATAGGCAGGCTCAAAAACGATCACCTCGTCTTCCTCTGAAATTAGAGAACTTATTGCTGTGTAAACTGCCTGGTTTGCTCCTGCAGTTATGGTTATTTCTCTGAAGGGATCGAGGTCCTGATTATAATCGTTTTTGACTTTAGCAGCTATTTGTTCCCTGAGTTCATAAACTCCATAGGGCGGTGCATAATGGTTGTGTGATTCTGCAATATATTTATGCGCTAAATCGATTAATTCCTTCGGGCAATCACTAAACTGTTGCTGTACAAGGTTAATAGCGTTTAGCTCCTGTGCCTTGTCTGTTATGATTGAGAATAAATCTTTCGTTGTGTCTTTTAACTTATTGCTAAACATTTATCGCTTTTTTTTTAAAATCACACAAAGGTAACAAATCTATATTCTGAAAAAACTGTTTAAATGCATACTTATTGTTTTTCATCAATAATATTGGAAAGTTTACCAAAAAGATATCAATATTTGGTTTAGGTTGATTCAGTAAATTAAGTTGAATAAGTTAACTCAGTTCAATTTTTCTATCTATATTAACTCAATCAATTTAACCAACGTCCCTTTTTCTTTATTTTAGCGCATGGAAAGAGGGAAAATAATTCTATATTCCTTGCCTGCTGAAAAATTGCTACTAATCACTGACTAATTTATTCCAAACAAGATTTTTAACATTTTTTTTATTCTAATATCTATGTTACATGCTGATTTATTGCTGTTGCTACTGCGGACTGCCTTCTATAACTGTCACTGCAACTGCAACTGCGACTGAAACTGCAACTACTGCTTCCCCTATAGCAAATTGATTGTCATTTTAATATTTGCCTCTACCTCTGCATGTGCCTAGCTAAATACTTCTTTAAGAATCTGATAGGATTTAAAATGGATTTTTCCTGAATGATGAAGGTAGTAAAAGTCTATGATTTTATCTAATAGTTTTTTCCGATTTGAAGGGGAGATTTGAAGGTTTTCGTGCTGGTCTGCTGAGTATTTCATTATTTCATGGAAGATTTCACTTTCTTTTTCGTCAAGATGGTGTTTGTGAAGAGGTTTGATTTTGGTGAAAAAACCATTTTTCAGGTCAAAAAATTTATTTTCAGCACTGAAATTATTTTGAGGATAAAAGCCAAGAAATTTCGTAAGCTGAATCAAAAAAGAAAGGTGAAAGTTTGCCAATCCATTTTCTTTGATATCCAAAATTTTTACGTGATTGTAAATGAACTCAAATAGTTGTTTGTCAGCTTCTTCTGATTGAATTGTTTTGTTAAGCACTTCTGCAAGAAAAATAGCAATGGATCTTTTGGAGTTATCATAAAGAATATTTTCAAACGGATGTGCATTTCTTGCTTCTTTAATTTTTTGCAGCTGGCGTTTTTCTTTATAGTAAATTTCTAAATCCAGCAGAAAAAACGGCTGAAAAAGGTTAGCTTTAAGCTTCGCTTTGTGCTTACGGGCTCCCTGAACAAGAAAAGCGACTTTTCCGTGAGTTTCTGTATAGATGTTACAGATTATACCGGTATCGCCATATTTGAAACTGTGTAAAACAATGCCACGGGTAGATTGTATCATCTTTAGGAATCCATGTTTTTTTCTATCGCTTCAATATCTTTAGGTATCTGTTCGGATAAATTCACCGCCTGATCGTCAATAAAAATATTGTCTTCAATACGGATTCCAATTCCCTCTTCCGGGATGTAAATTCCGGGCTCACAAGTAAGTACCATTCCGGGCTGAAAAACGGTGTTTTTATTGCCGCAGTCATGTACATCAAGTCCCATAAAATGGCCAATTCCATGAGGAAAATATTTCCGGGTCAGATGTTCTTTCTCAAGGTCTTTTCGCTTGTATAATCCTAATTCAATATGTTTTTCCGTTAACCATTCCTTGGCCAGCTGGTTTAGTTCAAATAAGCTTATCCCCGGCTCAATGGCGTTGATTGTTTTTTTCTGAACCTCCAGAACCGCTTCGTAGCATTCTTTTTGTCTCTGGCTGAAGGTTCCGTTTATTGGTATAGTACGCGAAATGTCGGAAGCGTAGTTATGTGTTTCGGCTCCAATATCGAGCAACAATAAATCTCCTTCTTTACATTCAGCGTTGTTATCAATATAATGAAGCGTACAGGCATTTTTACCGGACGCAATGATTGGATCATAAGCTGGTGTTGAATGATGAAGTTGGAAATGATATCTTAGGCCGGCTTCCAGTTCATTTTCATTAATTCCCGGGTGCGTGTTCTGCAAGATCCAGTTATAGGCTTTATGCGTAATGTCTATTCCTTGTTTGATGAGTTCTATTTCTTCGTATTCTTTTTTTAAGCGCAGTTTTTTTATGATTCCATTAACCGTATGATAGCTTAGAAACGGAAATTTATTTTTGTATTCATTAAAGAAGAATTCATCCTTAGTGTTTATCGCTTTTTTTTGAATTGGCTGCTCTATATTGAAAAGCACATGTGGCTTGTCCGAGGTCAGGCTGGCAAAGGTTTTTTCTAAGACAGTTATTGATTCAACGTTTTGTATACCGCTGATTTTTTTGGCCTTTTCATGCGTCAGCTTTTCTCCTTCCCAAAGTTTATTGTTTTCAGTTTGTCCCTGAATAAACAGGTATTCTTTTTTGTCAGTAAGGATTAGTGCGCTGTTTTCCTGCTCTATACCGGTGAAATAGAAGAAATCAGAGTTTTCTCTGTACGGATGGAATTGATCCCCGTTTCTGGGCATATTTTGACTAGAGAAAAGAACGACCATGGAATTTTCCTTAAGCTGCTGTTTGATTTTTGAGCGATTTTTCTCAAAAAGTTTGTTGGATGGAGATTTTTCCATAAATTAGAATTATTTTAAATAAAAAAAATTCTGTTTATAAACATTTCTTTTGGACATTGAGAGAAATATATTTGTATATAAATCCATAAATATAGATATTGCAATTATATAAAAATTTATAAAACACTTTACTTATGAGCAATTTTTTTACCTCTTCCATTGGAAAAAAATTCATTATGAG
>Ga0207714_1001126_pt1 | contig 17639 bp, 12 predicted proteins | sample PonA232FremontCA_2_FD_187270 | JGI IMG/M metagenome (GOLD analysis project Ga0207714, IMG submission 187270) | Marine sediment microbial community from Fremont, CA, USA - Pond A23 Sediment 2 (SPAdes) | ecosystem: Environmental > Aquatic > Marine > Unclassified | place: USA: Fremont, California...
TCGGCGGTTTCGGCGTCCGAGCCGAGATCGCCAACCAGTGCCACGAACTCGTCACCCGACAGGCGGGCCGCGATATCGCTCGCCCGCATGAGCTCGTTGAGGCGCCCGGCCACCGCGGTCAGGAGCTCGTCACCGACGGCGTGGCCCATGGAGTCGTTGATGCGCTTGAAGTGGTCCAGGTCCAGGAAGACGATGCCGGCCTTCTGGCCGTTTTGGTGACAGTGTTTGAGCGTTTCGTTGAGTCGCGCGATGAGCAGCCGCCGGTTTGCGAGCTCGGTGAGGGCGTCGTAGTTGGCCTGGCGCTCGATAGTGGCCGCCGCCTGGCGGCGCTCGGTGAAATCCTCGACGACGGCAACACCGCCGGGGTGGGCGCCACTAGCGGGGCCCACCGCCTTAAAGGAGGCCCGTATGGGGGTGGTCTTACCGCCGGTCACGGAGGTGTAGTCGCCCTCGTAGACGCCGCTACCGGTTTGTAGCGAGCGGGCTACGGCTTCGATGACGGCGTCGTCCTGGAGGCCATGTAACAGATTAAGGCCGACTAGCTTGTCCCGGCTGGAGCCAAGGATGGCGACCAGCTCGTTGTTGCATTCGGTGATGGTTCCCTCGTGGTCATAGCTCATGATGCCGAGGGGAGCGTTCTGGAAGATGAGGCGATAGCGGATCTCACTATCGCGCAGGGCCGCCTCGCGCTCGTCGCGCTCGTGGTGGAGCCGGATGTTGTCTTGGATGAATCGGCTCTGGCGGTAGCTAGTGATCAGGATGCCCGCCAGGAAGAGCGTCGAGATGCCGACGATGGCGTCGGCCCCGGGGCGTTCCAGCATGGCGTAGACCCCGATAACGGGCGCCATCGCCGGCACCAGGAAGGCCACCGCGACGGGCCAAGCGGGCGATAGCGTCGTGGTGGATCCGGCCGCCATGCCCGCCACGGCCATGAGCAGGAACATCTCGCGCATTGGGGCGTTTTCGGGCATCAGGAACAACACGGCACTGCCCCACAAGCAGCCGGCCATGAGCGCCCCGATGACGGATGCCCGTAACCAGAAGGCCGTGGCAGCGGGTTGGGGTTGGCGACGGCGGTAGGCGACGGCGACGCCGCCGCGCGCCAGCGTTAATACCGCAAATGCGGCCACCCAGCTCAGAAGCGACCCTGTGGGCACGACGGGCCACAGACCGATTGCGACAACGCCAACCGCTAGAGCGGAGAAGCCGAGGGCCAGGGGCAGGAAATCGAAGAGCAGGGCAACCTGCCGTGCCCGCACGATCTCCGGGTCCACCACAGAGCCCGGATGACGACTCGAAAGGCCGTAGCGCAACGCTGTCACCTCCGGGGCTACCCGGCTCCCACCCCCAGACCGCTTCTGGCGCCCTCGCCGCCTGCCCTCATCGGAGCGCGGCAACCGCATGCGACCTGCTAGTGCGTTCAAAGTTTAAGCAAGATGTCAAATCATAACACGCGACGCCCGCGTCCCCGTGTTGCTTCGGCCCTTCAGTTGTCACCACTGGCCACAGCGCCGCCACGGGTTACAAAGCCGGCAACGGCGTCGTAAGCTAACGTACCGCAACCAGGCCCCAAGACCCAGAGCCGGCGAGAGGAGTACCGCGCCATGCAAGCCTATTTCGATGAGCGCCAGGATCAGCATCACCCGCAAACCTACTTCACCCAGGGCCAGATGAAGCAGCCCCAGGAGATTCCCGAGCGCACCGGGCAGGTCCGCGACGGGCTGCGGCAGGCCGGGGTAACGGTCTCCGGGCCGCGGGACTACGGCATGGCGCCGGCTAACCGCGTCCATGATCTGGGGTATCTACGCTTTCTGGAATCGGCGCACCGACGCTGGACCGCGATGGGTGCCAGCTGGGGCCCCGAGGTGCTGTCGAATATCTTCGTACGCTCGCCCAACCCCAAGCGCGGCATCCTGGCCGAGGCCGCGGCCTATCTGGCGGACGGTAGCTGCCCCGTGGGCGCTGGCACTTGGGAATCGGCGTACTGGTCGGTCCAAACCGCATTAACGGCGGCCGATGACCTCCTCGCTGGGCAGACCATGGCCTATGCCCTCTGCCGCCCGCCGGGTCATCACGCGCGCGTCGATGCCGCGGGTGGCTTCTGCTATCTCAATAACGCCGCCATCGCCGCCGAATCACTGCGCTCGCGCTATCCCCGGATCGCCATCCTGGATACCGATGTCCATCACGGCCAGGGCATCCAGGAGGTCTTCTACGAGCGCTCCGATGTGCTCTATGTCTCCATCCACGGAGACCCGACCAACTTCTACCCGGTGGTCACGGGTTTCGAGGACGAGCGGGGCCGCGGCGCCGGCACCGGCACGACCATCAACCTGCCCCTCCCCCACGGCTCCGGGGTGGAGGCCTTCTTCGAGCGGCTGCAGGAGGCCCTGACCGCCATTCGGCTGTTCGCACCCGATGCGCTGATCTTCGATACCGGCTTCGACATCTATCGCGAGGACCCGCAGGCCAAGATCGGCATCGATAGCCCGGACTTCGAGCGGCTTGGCGCGTCGATTGCCGAGCTTAAGTTACCCACGCTGGTGGTTCAGGAGGGCGGCTACGACCTGAACTCGTTGGGTACTAATACCGAGTATCTGATGCGTGGCCTAAGCGCCACAGGCAGCTGACGCAGGCGCCGCGGGTCATCGCCCACCGTCCTGACAAGCGCATGTCATCTCATGGTCTTAGCCTGATGGGTATGAGTAGAGACCATGGCGGCGGCGCGAGGCGGATGATGAGGGCCCATTACAAGGCAATGCGGCGACCGCAGGGTGTGGTGGTACAGCGCGGCCTAGCCCATTGGCGGGCCGTGCGACGCCGTGCGTCACAGCTCGTTCGCCAATGGCTACCGCCGGCACGGGCAGGCTGGCCAGGAGCCGCCGCGGCCAGCGACGGCGACGATGACCATCCCTACGGTGATGCCATCGACGCCGAGCGGCTGCGGGCACTGGCGGTCGGTGCGGTCGTTACCGATGCCGGCGTGGTAGCCGGCTATGCCCTAGCGGATCTGCTCGCCCGTGCCGAGGCGCAACAGGCCGGCCACCGAGGCACAACGGCGGCCGACCTCCCGCCGCGGGATAGTGACGCCGACCTAGCCGGCGCCCACGACGAACACCGGCCGTATGCAGCTGAGCGATGGCGATACCGGGGTTGATCCCGGCCCTTACACCCGGTATTCAGGTGGCGTGATTGATGCGGACACGCCCATTAGCCGCTTCCGCCCCCTACCCTGGCTGAGCAACCGGCACGCCCAGACGATTTGGGCCTCGGTATGCCGGCGCGCCCCGCGCGTCGCCCTGACGCCGGAACGCCTGGAACTGGACGACGGCGATTTCCTGGATATCTTCTGGGGGCCGCGTCAGGACAGCGGCCCGGTGGTCCAATTACTGCACGGCTTGGGCGGCTGCGCCCGCTCGCCCTATATGCTGGGCCTGACCGAGGCCCTAACCGCTCGCGGCTGCCAGTGCGTGATCCTGCAATACCGCGGCGCCGGCGCGCCGAATCGCCGCCAGCGCTTCTACTTCGCCGCGGATACCGCCGACCCCGCCCGTGTAGCCTCCGTGGCGGCCGAGCGCCTGCCAGATCGCCCGCTCTACGCTGTCGGCGTCTCGCTCGGGGCCAGCATGCTGCTGAACTGGTTGGCCCAGGATGGCCAGGACTGTCCCGTCCAACGCGCCGCGGCCATCTCGCCGCCATTCGACCTAGGCGCCTGCGCGGATGCCATTAATCAGGGCTTCGCGCGCATCTACCAGCGCCATCTCCTCACGGAGCTCAAGCGCATGTACGCCAGCAAGTTCGTGCACGACGAGCCGCCCGTGCCGCACGCCACCATCCAGGCACTGCCCAGCCTGCGCGCCTTCGATGATGTGATCACGGCCCCCTTCCACGGCTTCCGTGACGCTGTGGATTATTACAGCCGGTGTAGTTGCGGCCCTCGCCTCAGTGAGATACGCCCGCCGACTTTGATCCTGCATGCCCGCGACGACCCCTTCATCCCGGCCCGCACCATCCCGGCGCGGGAGGCGGTCAGTGAACCCGTCACCCTGAGCACGCCCGAGCACGGCGGGCATGTGGGGTTCATCAGCCGCGACCGCGGCGTCGTAATGCCCTACTACTGGGCGGAGGCGACCGCTGCGGCATTCCTCGCGGATAAGGCTAAGGGCTAAGGAAGGGTCAAGCGGCGAGCTACAAGTTGCAAGCTTTAAGCTGCAAGCGATGCGAACCTATCCAGAAATGGCAATAGAGGTTGTGGCCGTTGCACGCTCTTTAGCGCCTGTCGCCACCACTCGACGCGGATGGCCTATTGCTTGGACCTGCCGGGTCGCCGAGAGGGCTCGGCTCCTACGGTAAGACCATAGGCTGGGGTGGAGCGTCAGCGTAATCCCAGCAATCGACGCTTCATTGTTCGGACGGGTCATTGCTGGGTTTAGTTGCCACTCAACCCAGCCTACCTTTGTCATTCGGGGTAGGTTCGAGCCGAGACGCCGAATGGCTCACTAGCGCAGATGAGCCAGGGAGCGATCACCATTGGTGCGCTGGCCTGTTGCCGATCGGCCGTCCGGCCCAGAACGGTGTATCGCCGCGAGGGCTCGGCTCCTGCGGTAGTGCCAAAGCGCACGGCATCAACCAGTCGTAGGAGCCCTGCCACCTAGGCGATCCTTTCCAGAGCGCCGAACCGCCTAGAGGGCTCGACTCCTGATATGGATCGCATCGCGAAGACTTAATGGATGGCGACGCCATCCATTAAGTTTACGGCCCGGCCACTCCTTGCGCCTTGTTGCTTGCCACTTGCTGCTTGAAACTCGAGGCCGTCAGGCCTCGGTCTCTTCCTCGGCAATGGCCTTCATGCTCAGGCGAATCCGGCCCTGGCGGTCGACCTCGAGGACCTTGACGCGCACATCCTCGCCCTCGGACAGCTCCTCGGAGACGCTCTCAACGCGCTTGTTCGAGATCTGGGAGATATGCACGAGGCCGTCGCGGCCCGGCAGGATGTTAACGAAGGCACCGAAGTCCATGAGCTTGATGACCCGGCCCTCGTAGATCTCGCCGACCTCGACATCGGCGGTAAGCAGCTCGACGCGCCGGCGCGCCTCTTCGCCCGCCGCCTTGTCGACCGACGCGATGGTGACGGTGCCGTCGTCGCCGATATCGACGTTGGCACCGGTCTCCTCGGTGAGCTGGCGGATGGTGGCGCCCCCTTTGCCGATGACATCCCGGATCTTCTCCGGATCGATCTTAAAGGTGAGCAGCCGCGGAGCGTACTCGGACATCTCCTCGCGCGGCTGACTAATGACCTCGTTCATATTGTCCAGGACATGCAGCCGGGCCTCATGGGCCTCTTCCAGGGCCTTCTCCATGATCTCGCGGGTGATCCCGTCGATCTTAATGTCCATCTGCAGGGCGGTCACGCCATCCTTGGAGCCGGCGACCTTAAAGTCCATATCACCGAGATGGTCCTCATCGCCGAGGATATCGGTGAGGACGGCGAAGTCATCGCCTTCCTTGATCAGCCCCATGGCAATACCGGCTGCCGGTGCCTTGAGCGGAACACCGGCGTCCATGAGCGACAGGCTGGTACCGCAGACCGACGCCATGGAACTGGAGCCATTGGACTCGGTGATCTCGGAGACCACGCGAATCACGTAGGGGCAGTCCTCTTCCGAGGGCATAACGCCCTCGATGCCGCGCTTGGCCAGCTTACCGTGGCCGATCTCGCGGCGCTTGGGCGGGCCCATGAATCCGGCCTCACCGACACAGTAGGGCGGGAAGTTGTAGTGGAGCATAAAGCGCTCGCTACGCCCGCCCTCGATGGCATCGATGAACTGCGCGTCGCGCCCCGTGCCGAGCGTCGATACGACCACGGCCTGGGTCTCGCCACGCGTGAAGATGGCCGAACCATGGGTACGCGGTAGGGCGCCGACCTCAACGTTGATCGGCCGCACCTCGTTGTTGGCACGGCCGTCGATGCGCTTCTCGCCGCGGATGATGCGCCCGCGCACGATCTCGGATTCCAGCGCCTTGAAGGCGTTGCTCACCTCACCGGCCGACCAGCCCTCGGGCTGCTCCTCCGTGGCGACCAGGCGCGATTTGGCCTCCTCCTTGGCCGCCATGATCGCCTCCTGGCGCTCCTGCTTGTCGACCAGGTCGTAGGCGTCGGCGAGCCAGCTGCCAGCAACCTCGCGCATCTTCTCGGCCAGCGCCGTGTCGGCCTCGGGCGGTTGCCAGTCCCAACGCGGCTTGCCCGCCTCGGCGGTGAGCTCCTTAATGGCCTTAATGGCCGACTGCATCTGTTCATGGCCGAAGAGCACGGCGTCCAGCATGGTCTGCTCGGGGAGCCGGTTGGCCTCCGACTCGACCATGATAACGGCGTCCTCGGTGCCGGCGACCACCAGGTCGAGCTCCGAATCCTCGCGCGTTTGCGAGAAGGTCGGGTTGAGGACGAATTCGCCGTTGATATAGCCAACGCGGCAGCCGCCGATGGGCCCTTCCCACGGGATGCCCGCGAGGGCCAGTGCGGCGGAGGCGCCGATCATCGCGGGGATGTCGGGATCGACCTCGTTGTTCATCGAGATGACTGTGGCGATGACCTGCACCTCGTTGGTAAACCCCTCGGGGAACAACGGGCGCAGCGGCCGGTCGATCAGCCGTGCGGTCAGCGTCTCCTTCTCGGAAGGGCGCCCCTCGCGCTTGAAGAAGCCGCCCGGGATCTTGCCCGCCGCGTAAGTGCGCTCCTGGTAATTGACCGTTAGCGGCAGGAAATCCCGCGGCTCACCGGTCGGCTTACCCACCGCGGTAACGAGCACCACGGTATCGGACATGTTGACGAGTACGGCTCCCCCGGCCTGCCGCGCGATGCGGCCGGTCTCGAGGGTAACCTCGTGGTCACCGAACTGGAACTTCTTCTCGACGGGATTCGGAATCACGGGCACCTCACGCTGGCTATCTGGTGGCTCTTACGGTTACTTACGCAGTCCGAGCCGCGAGATGACCGACTGGTAGCGCTCGCGATTGCGGCGCTTGAGGTAATCGAGCAGCTTACGGCGCTGATTGACGAGTTTCAGCAGGCCGCGCCGGCTGTGATGATCCTGCTTGTGCGTCGCGAAATGCTCGGTGAGGTATTTAATGCGCGCCGTCAGTAGCGCGATCTGCACCTCGGGCGAACCGGTATCACCCTCCGAGCGCTGGAAATCCTTACGGATCTCCTCTTTTTCGTGTGCGGTTAAAGCCATGAACCACTCCCAAACATCTCGATGATTTCTGTCAGCGCGCCATTCTAGCGCTGGCCCGCTTTACGAACAAGTTAGGGCCTTGTCCGCCCACAATTCTACCCAGGGATCCCCAGGCGGGCGCGTGGTCGCGTCAGCCGCCGCCGAGGAACCCGTAAACCTTCTCTGGCGGCTCGACGGCAGCCTGCCCTGGCCGCCGAAGCCCTCGGCGGGGATCACGCAACCCCCTCGAAGGCCAACATGAGGATCGCTGCCTATCCGCCACCGTGCATCAACCGGCGCGGCGCCACCCGGGCGTCGTCCAACGCTTCGCCCATGCCGATGAAATGGGCCTCGGGGTCGTAAAGGCGTACCCAACCCGGCGCGGGGCCATGCGGCATCCACACCGCCTGGCCGTGGCGCAGATAGCGTGCCAGGTCATCGTTGAGCTGCACCGCGGGGTAGTCCACCAGCGCGGTATCCATGGTCATGAGCAGCGCGTCCAGGGCCTCGTGCCCGGCGGCCTCGCTGAGCCGCTCGAGCTCGTCCAGGGTTACCAGCCGGGTGTCGGCGTCAAACGGCGGCACGGCGGTGCGGCGCAACGCGGCAACGTGGGCGCCGACACCTAGCTGCTCGCCGAGATCCTCGATGAGGGTGCGTATGTAGGTGCCCTTGGCGCAATGAACGTGGAACTCGGCCGTGCCATCGCCGAGCTCCAGAAGCTGGAAATCGTAGACCGTTACGCGGCGCGCCTGGCGCTCGACTGACTGGCCCGCCCGGGCGAGCTCATAGAGCCGCTTGCCGCCCTGCTTGACCGCCGAGTACATGGGCGGCACCTGTTCCATCTCCCCCGTAAGCCCGTCGGCCGCACTCTGCACGGTCGACACCGCCAGGGCAGGCACATCACGGCGCTCGATAACCTCCCCGTCGGCGTCGCCGGTATCCGTGACGACGCCGAATCGGGCCGTGACCCGATACGACTTATCGGCGTCCAGGAGGAAGCCGCTTACCTTGGTGGCCTCGCCGAAGCACAACGGAAGCGCGCCCGTGGCAAGGGGATCAAGGCTGCCGGTATGCCCCGCCTTGCGGGCATCGAAAAGGGCCTTCGCGCGTTGCAGGGCCTTATTGGACGTCAGCCCGCGGGGCTTGTCGAGCAGAAGCACGCCGGTGACCGGGCGGCCCTTATTCCGACGACGACCCATCGGCCTCCTCATCGGGGGCGTCATGACCCTCGGCGGCGGCCACCTCCTCGATGAGCCGTGAGATATGGGCGCCGCGGTCGAAGGTCTCATCGAAATGGAACCGCAACGCGGGCATGCGCTTCATCCGCAGCCGCCGGGCGAGCTGGCTGCGCAGGAAGCCGGCGGCGTGGTTGAGCACATCCACCATCTCGAGCGAGGCCTCCGCGCTCGCGCCGAGCTGGGTGACCATAATGTCTGCGTAGCCGAGGTCCCGACTGACCCTGACCTCGGAGACCGTAACGGACCCCACGCGGGGGTCCCGGACCTCATCCCGGATCAGCTCGGCGAGCTCGCGCTGGATCTGCTCACCGACGCGTCGGCTACGAGCGTAATCACGCGCCACGACCAGGCCCTCGCTTACAGCTCACGCTGGACCTCGTAGCGCTCGTAGCACTCGATCTGGTCGCCGGAGCGCACATCGTTGTAGTTCTTCACGCCGATGCCGCACTCGGTACCGGAACGCACCTCGTTGGCGTCGTCCTTATAGCGCTTGAGTGACTCCAGCTGCCCCTCGAATACCACCACATTATTGCGTAGCACGCGGATGGGATTCTGACGGCGCACGACACCACCGGTGACCAGACAACCAGCGATTTGGCCGAACTTCGACGACCGGAAGACCTCGCGGACCTCGGCGGTGCCGACGATCTCCTCCTTGGTCTCCGGCTCAAGCATGCCGCTAATGGCGCTCTTGATCTGGTCGATGGCGTCGTAGATAACGCTGTAGTAGTAGAGCTCGACGTCGTTCTCCTGCGCCAGCTTGCGGGCCTGGCTATCAGCGCGGACGTTGAAGCCGATGAGCAGCGCCTCGGAGGCCATGGCGAGGTTCACGTCGGACTCGTTGATCGCGCCGACGCCGCTGGCCACGACCTTAATCCGGACCTCGTCGTTGCTGAGATCCTGCAGTGACTGCTGCAACGCCTCCACCGAGCCCTGAACGTCGCCCTTGACCACGAGATTGACGGTTTTGACGTCGTTCTCGCTCATCTGCGAGAACAGCTCGTCCATCTTGCCGGCCTTTTGGGCCTGGAGGCGCTTGTCGCGGCTCTTATCGCGCCGGTACTCGGCGACCTCGCGCGCCTTGCGCTCGTCCTCGACGACCACGGCGTCCTCGCCCGCCTCCGGCAGTCCGGACAGACCCAGGACCTCCACCGGTGTGGACGGCCCTGCCTCGTCAACGCGCTCGCCGGCCTCGTTGAGTAGGGCACGCACGCGGCCGTACTCCGTGCCCGAGATCAGCATATCCCCGCGATGGAGGACGCCGTTCCGCACCAGGATGGTGGCGACCGGGCCACGCCCCTTGTCCAGGCTCGACTCGATGACGATACCGTTGGCCGGGCATGCGTAGACGGCCTTGAGCTCCATGAGCTCGGCCTGCAGCGACACGGCCTCAAGGAGATTATCGATACCCTCGCCCGTTATCGCCGAGACCGGCACGAACTGGACGTCGCCGCCCCACTCCTCGGGCAGGACCTCGTAGCGCGAGAGCTCCTGCTTAACGCGCTCCGGATCGGAGTCCGGCTTGTCCGTCTTATTGACCGCGATCACCAGCGGCACCTCGGCGGCCCGAGCGTGCTTAACGGCCTCCGCGGTCTGCGGCATGACGCCGTCGTCGGCCGCCACGACCAGGATGACCACATCCGTGACCTGGGTCCCCCGGGCGCGCATGGCCGTAAAGGCCTCGTGGCCCGGCGTATCCAGGAAGGTCAGCATGCCGCCCTGCGTCTCGACGTGATAGGCGCCGATGTGCTGGGTGATGCCACCGGTCTCGCCGGCCGCCACCTTGGTCCGGCGGATGTAGTCCAGCAGCGAGGTCTTGCCGTGATCGACGTGGCCCATGATGGTCACGATCGGCGCCCGGGCGACGCGATCGCCCTCGGGCTGCTCGGCGTGAGCGAGGACCTCTTCCTCCACCGCGTCTTCCTTAACGATCTTGGGCTTGTGGCCCATCTCCTCGACCAATAGCACGGCCGTATCCTGATCGATGACCTGATTGATGGTGGCCATCACGCCCTGTTTCATCATCTCCTTGATGAGGTCCGCGGCCTTGACGCTCATGCGCTGAGCGAGATCGCCCACCGCGATGGACTCGGGGATCTCGACCTCGCGGACCACGGGCTGGGTCGGCTTCTCGAATTCCTGCTGGATCTGGCGTCCGGCATCGCTGCGGCTACCCCGGCGTTGACTGCCGCGCTGCTTGCCGCGCGTATCCTGTTTCTTGCCTTTGCCCTTACCCTTGCCCTGCTGCTCTTGCTTACGCGCCGCGCGCTCTTCGGCCTCACGCTCGCGCTTGGCCTCGGCCTCCAAGCGCTTGCGCTCCTTCTCGGCCTCGATATCCTTCTTGCGCTGGGCCTCGGACTCAGCGGCCTTTTCCGCCTCGGCCGGGTCGGCCGGCGGCTCGTCGGCCTCCGGTTCGGGCGTAGCGGGCGCCGCCTCGGCGTCCGTGGGCTCGGCGGCCGTCTCCGGGGCCACTACCTCGGCGGCCGTATCAGCCTCGTCCGCCTCGCCGGCGGTGTCGGCGGGCGCTTCATTAGCGGCCTCGCGCTCGGGCTCGGGGGCGGCGGCCTGGCGCGCTTCCTCGGCGGCCTGGAGATCGCGCTGCAGCGCCTCCACTAGTAGCTTTACGTCGCGCTCACGATGCTCGGCCTCAACGGCACTGCGCTTGACGTAGGTTCGCTTCTTGCGGACCTCGACATTCACCTTCTTGCCGCCGGTGCTGCCGCGAGGCGAGCGCGAGCGTTCGCCCGAGCCCGGCAGCGTGATCTGGCTGTGGCTCTTGCGCTTGAGCGTGATCTGACGGGGGCCTTCATCATCCCCACTATCCTGCTCGCGCGTGGCCTCAGAACCGTGCAGGTGACCCAGCAGATGGGACTTGTCGTCCTCGCTAAAGGGGGAGTCGGGATCACGCCCCTCCAGGCCGGCCTCGCTGAGCTGATTCATGAACCGCTCAAGCGGGATGCCAACCGTCTCAGCGAATTGCCGTATCGTCGTGTGCGCCATACTCGTTCTACCTCCGGTCCCCCCTGTTCCCATTCACGTCGTCGCCGGCGCCGACAGCGCCGACGGCGCGAGCGGTCAGGAGTGGCTGGTTTCGTCGGCCTCGGCGAACCACGGCTCGCGTGCCGTCATAATCAGGCTGCCGGCCCGATCCCGATCCACCCCTTCGATATCGAGGAGATCGTCCACGGACTGCTCCGCCAGATCCTCCATCGACGCGATGCCCCGGTCCGCCAAGGCCTGGGCGAGCCCATCGTCCATGCCGTCCATATGCCGCAGGTCTTCCGCCGGGGCGTTAGCCACCTCATCGGCAACGGCCTCCTGAGCGGCCAGCGCCTCGCGGGCGCGCGCCCTCAGGGCGTGAACGATGTCCTCATCGAAGCCCTCGATCTCCAGGAACTCCGCGACGGGCACGTAGGCGACCTCTTCGAGGCTGGAGAAACCTTCCTCGACCAGGACACCGGCGACCTCCTCATCGACCTCCAGGTTATCGATGAACAGCTGGGCCAGCTCTTGGGCCTCTTGCTCGCTCTTCTCACGCGCCTCATCGGCGGTCATGACGTTGAGCTCCCAACCCGTCAGCTCGCTCGCCAGGCGAACATTCTGACCGCCGCGGCCGATGGCCTGGGACAGCTGGTCGTTAGCGACCGCGATATCCATCGAGCCCTTGTCCTCATCCACCACGATGGACTCGACCTCGGCCGGCGCCATGGCGTTAATCACGAACTGCGCCGGGTTCTCGTTCCATACCACGATGTCCACCCGCTCGCCTGCGAGCTCGTTGGAGACGGCTTGCACGCGTGACCCCCGCATACCCACACACGCACCGACGGGATCGATCCGAGGATCCATGGCATGGACAGCGATCTTGGCGCGCAGACCCGGATCCCGCGCGCCCGCCATGATAGCGAGCAGGTCCTGACCGACCTCGGGGACCTCAAGCTTGAACAGCTCGACTAGAAACGCCGATGCGGTGCGGCTGATGAATAGCTGCGGTCCGCGAGCCTCGGGGCTGACGTAGCGCAGGATGCCGCGCAAGCGGTCGCCCGGGCGCACCGACTCGCGCGGGATCATCTCGTCGCGCGTCACGACGGCCTCGGCGCTGGACCCCAGATCCATGACCACGCTGCCGCGCTCGATGCGTTTGACGGTCCCGGAGACCAACTCACCCTCGTGCTGCTGGTACTGCTCCACGACCTGGGCTCGTTCGGCCTCGCGGACCTTCTGCACGATAACCTGTTTGGCGGTCTGCGCACCGATGCGGCCGAACTCGACCGATTCCATGGCCTGCTCGACGTAGCCGCCGACCTCGGCATTGTCATCGAGCTCGCGCGCCTGATCCGGGGTGAGCTCGCGCTCCGGATTCTCGATCGCGTCCTCGGACTCAACGACCAGCCAGCGGCGATACGTCTCGTAACCTCCCGTGTGCCGATCCACCACCACGCGGGCGTCGATATCGCCCTCATGGCGCTTACGCGTCGCCGATGCCAGGGCGGACTCGATGGCCTCGAAGATGATCTCGTTATCGACGCCCTTCTCATTAGCGAGGGCATCCGCGACCATCAGGATCTCTTTACTCATGCATCAGTCTCCAAGCTCACCGGCGTTACGGTTCCAGCTCCACGAACGCCTTGTAGACGCGCTCCAACGGCACGCGGACAGCGCCGTCGGGCTCCTCGACGACCACGGCCTCGCCCTCGAGACCCAACAACCGGCCACGGAATTTGCGGCGCCCGTCGAGCGTACCGTCCAGCCTGACCCGGATCTGCTCGCCGATGAAGCGATCGTAGTCCGAGGTCTTAAAGATCGGGCGATCAAGGCCCGGCGACGAGACCTCGAGGTTGTACTCACCGCTCAGCGGCTCCTCGACATCCAGCACGCCGCTGACCTGATGACTGACCTGGGCGCAGTCATCGACACCAATACCCGAGGCGTGGTCGATGTAGATCCGCAGGAGGCCGCGCTTGCGATTCGGATGATATTCCAGGCCGACCAGCTCATAGCCCAAGCCGGCGACCACGGGTTCCAGCAGCTGGGTAAGCGTATCGACCGACGCCATGTGTATCCGGTTCCGAAACAAAAAATGGGCCCGAGGCCCATTATTGCGCCGCCGGGCTGCGCACGGCAGCCCGACCGCCTTAGCAAAAAAAAGGCCGCGAGGGCCTTTTTTTTAAGTGCCTGGTAGCGGGGGCAGGATTCGAACCTGCGACCTTCGGGTTATGAGCCCGACGAGCTACCTGGCTGCTCCACCCCGCAATTGCAGCGGAAAGTATAGCGGCGACGCCGGCATGTTGCAACACCGCACGCCGAATCAGCAGCAATTCTAAATATGTGATCCCCAGGGCGGCGCATGCTCGCGTTACCCCCTGCCGAGGGACGCCATACACCTTCTCTGGAGGCTCGACGGCGGCCTTGCCTGGCCGCAGACGCCCTTGGCAGGGGCTAACGCGAGCGCCTCGACGGCCAAAACGAGAATTGCTGCCAAATCAGTAGCCAGAGGGTCTACGGGCTCTGGTCAACGTGGCCGCCGACGGTGACGGCGCAGATGATGGCGGAGGTCGTGATGGTAGATAAAGCCGGGCACAGCGAAGACGGCGAACAGACAGAGGGTGACCACGTAGAACGGCCAGCCCTGATCATGGATCGTGCCCTGGACGCGGCGCTCCAGGCCCAGAGCCAGGAGACCGACGATCCCGTACAGCAACAGCCACTCCAGAAGCCGAACCCATTCGACCTTGCCGGTGGCCGGCACCGGACCGACCAGAGCCGCGCGCTCCGAGAGCCATGGCAGATTGGCCGCAATGACGGCGGCCAGCACGAGGACCGTGATGGCCGTACCCTGTTCCATGGGGCTCAGGCCAGCCCGAAGGCGGCGCGGCACGCAGCCACCAGCGTATCCGGGAAGATGCCGGCCGCTAGCACGACCGCACCGTTCACGGCCAACAGGACCCGCATCGAGGCGGTCGCCTGCAGGGCCGGTGTCTGCTCGTCCGGACTGTCGAAGCACACGGCCTTGAGGATTCGGAGATAATAGAAGGCGCCGACCACGGCGGCGAAGACCGCAACCACGGCCAGCCACACTAGACCGGCGTTGATCGCGGCCTGCAGGACGAGCCACTTGGCATAGAAGCCAACCGTCGGCGGGATCCCCGTGAGCGAGAACATGACGATGATCATGACCACGGCGAAACCGCCGTGGCGCTGCATCAGCCCGCGCATGTCATCGATCGACTCGGCCTCGAAGCCGCGCCGCGATAGCAGCATCACCACGCCGAAGGCGGCAGCCGTCGTAATGGCGTACGTAATGGCGTAGAAGGTTACCGCCGCATAGCCCTCGGGCGAGCCGGCCGCGAAGCCGACGAACAGAAAACCGATGTGCGAGATGGCGGAATAGCCGAGCAGACGCTTGATGTTCGTCTGCACCAGGGCCATGAGGTTGCCCACGACCAGCGAAGCGACCGCAAGGATGATCGCCATGTCCTGCCAGTGCGAGAACAGGTTGCCGAGTCCGCCCTCCATGAGGCGAATGAACAGCGCGATCGCGGCCACCTTGGGGGCGGTGGCAACGAACAGCGCCGATGGCGTGGACGCGCCCTGATAGACATCAGGTATCCACATGTGGAACGGAACGGCGCCGAACTTAAACGCCACGCCGACGAACACGAAGACCAGCCCGAAGGCCATCAGCACGCCACCCTGGTCGGGCGCGGCCGCGGCCGCGGCGATCTCGGCCAGGTCTAGGCTGCCGGAGGCGCCGTAGATCATGGACATGCCGTAGAGCATCATGCCCGACGACAGGGCGCCCAGAACGAAATACTTCATGGCCGCCTCGGAACCGCGCCAGCTGTCGCGATCGTAGGCCACGAGCGTGTACAGACTGAGCGAAAGCAGCTCCAGGCCGAGGTAGAGGCTGAGCATGTTATGCGCTGAGGCCATGACGAACATCCCCAGCACAGCGAACAGGCCGATGAGGAAGAACTCGCTCTGTAACAGGTCGAACTGGCGCAGGTAATCGCGAGCGTAGCCGAAGACGACAAAGGCCAGGCCCGCAACCGAGGCCTTGAGCAAGCCCGACAGGCTGTCCGCGATATAGGTACCACTGAAGGTCACCTCGTCCATGCCCCAGTGCGCGTCCAACGCCAACCAGCCCGCACCCACCAGCGTCAGCTGACTGAGATAGAACGCTGGTGCGTGCTCGCGCCCGGGGAAGAAGAGGTCAACCACCAGCACCACGCAGGCCATGCTGAGCAGCCAGATCTCTGGCACGGCTAGGGAGAAAGCGGGCATCTCGGTCATACGGTTCCTCGAATTCGGTTAGGCGGGTCCCGGCTAGGCCGTGGCCGACTCGAAAAGTTGTTCCAACGACGGCGCCATGACATCAATCAGCGGGCCCGGCCAGACACCGAGACCGATTACCGCCACGGCGAGGGCCCCTAGTACCAGGCGCTCGCGGCCGTTGACATCCGCCAGCGCCGCGACCTCCTCGTTAGCGACCTCGCCGTAGACGACACGCTTGATCATCCACAGCGTGTAGGCGGCGCCCAAAATGAGCGTCAGCCCGGCGATCGCCGCGTACCAGAAGCCGGCCTGGAACGAGCCCAGGATGACCATGAATTCGCCGACGAAGCCCGAGGTTCCGGGCAGTCCGGCATTGGCCATGGCGAACAGCACGAAAAAGCCCGCGAACACCGGCATGCGGTGGGCCACGCCGCCGTAGGCGTCGATACGCCGGCTGTGTAAGCGGTCATAGAGGACACCAACGCACAGGAACAACGCCGCGGAAACAAAGCCATGGGAGATCATCTGCACCGCCCCGCCCGTGAGGGCCAGCATGGCCCCCGCCTCCGGCTCCGCCTGAGAGGCGACGACGCGGAAGATGATGAAATAACCCAACGTGACGAAGCCCATATGGGCGATGGACGAGTAGGCGATGAGCTTCTTCATGTCGTCCTGAACCATCGCCACAAGGCCAACGTAGACGATAGCCACGAGCGAGAGCCCGATCAGGAGCCAGTCCAGCTGCGCGCTTGCCTCAGGCACGATCGGCAGGCTGAAGCGCAGGAAACCGTAGCCGCCGATCTTGAGCATGAGCGCGGCCAGAATGACTGAGCCCCCCGTCGGCGCCTCGACGTGCGCGTCGGGCAGCCAGGTGTGGACCGGCCACATCGGCACCTTAACCGCGAACGCGATCAGGAACGCCAGGAAAACCAGGACCTGGCTGGCGAGCGGCAGCTCAAGGTCGTGGAGGTCGGTAATGACGAACGAGCCGGCCTGGTAGCCGAGATAGATCAGGGCCACCAGCATCATCACGGAGCCGAGGAAGGTGTAGATGAAGAACTTAATCGTGGCATAGACCCGCGCCGGCCCACCCCAGATCCCTATGATTAGGAACATCGGGATGAGCGTGGCCTCGAAGAACATATAGAACAGGATGGCGTCGAGGGCGGCGAAGACGCCCAGCATGACGCCCTCCATGATGAGGAACGCGGCGTAATAGGCAGCCGGCTTGTACCGGATAACGTCCCAGCCGGCGATGACCACGAGCACTGTGGTAAAGGTGGTTAGGATCATCAGCGGCATCGAGATGCCGTCGACCCCGAGGTGATAATCGATGTCGAACGACTCGACCCAGGGCACGCGCTCGACGAACTGCATCGCCGCCGTGCCGCCTTCGAAGCCCGTCCAGAGGAAGAGGCTCAGTAGGAAGACGGCCACGCTCACGCCGAGCGCCGCCCAGCGGGCCCAATCCGCCGAGCGCATTAGCAGCAGGGCTGCGCCACCGATAATCGGCAGCCATATCAGCAGGCTCAGCAGGGGTGTCTGTTCGACCATGCGTTGCGTTCCTTACCCGTGTTTGTGCCGTTACCGGATGCGCGCTGCCTCAGGCCTGCCACCAGCCTTGCCAACCGCCAACGAACAACGTCAGCAACACCAGCAGGCCGAGGATCATGGCAAAGGCATAGTGGAAGAGGTAGCCCGACTGGACACCGCGGATACCGGCGGCGATTCGGCCAACGGTGCGTGCGGTACCGTTGACCAAGATGCCGTCGATCAACCAGCCGTCGGCACCGCGCCACAGGGCGCGACCGACACCTCGGCCGCCGGCGGCGAAGCCACCCGTGTACATCTCATCGAAGCCGTACTTGTACTCCAGGACCAGTCGCGGCCAGCTCAGGCGCTCGCGCACGAGCAC
>Ga0207714_1001127_pt1 | contig 17600 bp, 22 predicted proteins | sample PonA232FremontCA_2_FD_187270 | JGI IMG/M metagenome (GOLD analysis project Ga0207714, IMG submission 187270) | Marine sediment microbial community from Fremont, CA, USA - Pond A23 Sediment 2 (SPAdes) | ecosystem: Environmental > Aquatic > Marine > Unclassified | place: USA: Fremont, California...
GGGCGAAACTCGCCGCCGGCCTGCTCGTCATCCTCGTGGCCGTCGAACAGCTCGTCGGGAGCGTCGAGTCTCTCGGAACGACCTTCGGGGTCCCGGAGTTCCTGGCCGGCGTCACCCTCGTCGCGGCGGCGACGAGCCTCCCGGACACGCTGGTGAGCGTTCGGTCGGCCAGAGCCGACAAGGGGGTCACGAGCCTCGGCAACGTCCTCGGCTCGAACACCTTTGACCTCCTGGTGGTCATCCCGGTCGGGGTGCTCCTCGTCGGGACCGTGACCGTCGACTTCGCGGTTGCCGTCCCGATGTTCGGCGTGCTCACCCTGGCGACCGTGCTCCTCTTTGCCTTCCTCCGGACGGACCTGGCGGTCACCACCGTGGAGGCGTACGCCCTGCTGACGGCGTACGCCCTCTTTCTGGCGTGGGTCGTCGCCGAGACGCTTGGCGTCACCGGATTCATCAGGGGCGGGTGACGCCTCACGACCGGGTGGAGCCGACGGTGTCCATCACGGCCGCTTCGGCCTTCCGGAGGTGGGTGGAGACGGTCGACCCTGCGATGTCGAGTTCGCCGGCCACCTCCTCCAAGGTCGCCTCCCGGGGAACGTCGTAGTACCCGAGGTCGACGGCGGTCGCAACGACTTCCCGCTGGCGTTCGGTCAGCGCCGCCCCCGGACCCCGCCACGGGTCGTACCCGCCGACGCGTTCCACGGTCGTGTCGATACCGTCCGGGAGGTCGGCGAGCAGCGCGCGGAGGTCGTCGGGGTCACCGAGCACCTCGAAGACCGCGCTCCCGGCGTCGGTGTAGACGACCGGCGGCACGACGACGACCGACTCCCGGGCGAAGGCAAGGATCCAGTCCCACTCCTCGCTGGTCGGGTCTGCGTGTACGAACGCCCAGACGGAGTTGTCGCCCGCCGGTGTCAGCGTGAAATCGGCGACTGTCCCGACGTCCCGTATCCGCTCGCGGTAGGGTCCGGCAGGCCCGACGACGCGGAACAGCACCGCCGGCCGCTCGCCGACGAAGCGCCAGGCCCAGAGTTCCTCGCGGTCTATCTCCGGGTGCGTCACGAGGAAGTCGTGCATCGGATGGCGCGTCTCCGGGGAGAACTCGAGGCTGACGCACAGGTACCGCATACCCCAGCGTGGGGGGGACCTCACTTAAACGGGCTCGTATGGCCGCGTCAACGCTCAGGGGCGACGGTCGCCAACAGTGAGATATGAGCCAGCACGACCGGCAGCACGACCCGCCTCTCCCCCCAAAGCGGACCGGCCTCCCGCTGGTCGGGAGCGCGGTACGGTTCGCACGCGACCCGTACGCCTTCTACGAGAGCGTCGCGGACCGCGGCGACGTGGTGCGGTTCTCGATGGGGAGCTACGACATGGTGGCCGTCCTCCACCCGGACGGGATCGAACAGGTCCTCGTCGAGGAGTTCGAGCGGTTTCGAAAGCCCGACGACGCGGGCGGGGTCGACGTCCTCTCCGAGGGGCTGCTGCTGACCGACGGCGAGCAGTGGCAGGCACAGCGGTCGCGGCTGCAGCCGATGTTCTACCGCGAGCGGATCGAGACCTACGCCGAGACGATGGGCAGCTACGCGGCCGCCGCAGCAGACGAGTGGGCTACCGAGGGAAGCGTCGCCCTCTCGGAGGCGACCTCGACGTACACACTGCGGGTGCTGGGGAAGACGCTGTTCGGCGTCAACACCGACGACCACCGGGGGGCCGTACGGGCCGGCGCCGAGGCGATCCGCGAGCGCAGCAGCGCGAGTCCGGTCTCGCTTGACCTTCCCGACTGGCTCCCCACGCCCGGAAACCGCCGGTATCGGCGCGGCGTCACCCGGCTCGAAGGCGTCGTCGACGACCTCCTCGACGAGCGCGGCGACAGCCCCGACGGCGACGACCTCCTGTCGCTGCTGCTCGCGGCGACGGACGGCGAGGGGGAGGAGGGGACCGGCCCGACCGAGAGCGAGATCCGCAGCCAGCTGATGACCTTCCTGTTCGCCGGCCACGAGACCAGCGCCACCGCGCTGACGTGGGCGCTCTACGAACTCGGGCGCAAACCGGAGGTCGCCCGGCGGCTCCGCGAGGAGGTCGACGACGTGGTGACGGGGCCACACGCGACGCTCGCCGACATTCCCGACCTGGCGTACACGGAGCAGGTTCTCAGGGAGACGCTGCGGCGGTACCCGCCGGCAGCCGCCATCTTCCGGGAAGCCGACGAGGACGTGGCGGTCGGCGGGTACCGGATCCCCGAGGACAGCTACGTCGTCCTCCCGCAGTTTCACGTCCACACCGACGACCGGTGGTGGGACGACCCGCTCCGGTTCGACCCGTCCCGGTGGGACGGTATCGACGAGCCGCCGGGCGACCGGCCGGAGTACGCCTACTTCCCCTTCGGCGGCGGCCCCCGTCACTGCATCGGGATGCGGTTCGCGCGCATGGAACTGAAACTCGCGCTCGCAACGGTTGCGCGGCGGTGCCGGGTCGCGCACGACCACGAGGACGTCGCCATCGACGTCGGGTCGACGGTCGCTCCCGGGGAGACGGTCCGTGCGACCATCGAGCGCCGGGACTGACAGGGCCCGGGCGTGTCTGCGACACCTCCGGATCGAAAACGGGGCGACGGCCGGTGAGACGTCTCGCCGCTACCGGACGTCCTCGAGCGGGACTGCGGTCGAGACGTCCGCGGTGACCCACTCGGTCGTGAGCCGCTGATTCTCCGGCGCGAAGACCGTCAGCTCGGCCGGGTCGGCCGCGTCGTCGTAGAGACACTCGAGCTCGAACTCCGGCGTCTCGGTCAGTTCCTCCGTCGGCGGCTCGGTTACTGCGTCCATCAGGTCGACGACCCCCCGCAATCCGCACACAGCCGCCTGCCTGCGCGGCCGACTTCGGCGGGGACGCTGTTTCCACACCTCGGGCACCGGGACCTGGTGCGCGCGTACTCGGTGTGTGACTGGACCGGCGATGTTTCACTTTTTGCTGGCATACCAGTATGGAACGGCACTGTTTACAAATAACTTTGGGTATTCATCCATACTTAGTCGGATAAAGACTACATACTGACTACAACGATCGCCAGCCGGAAACGGATGACCAGAAACAGCTCTCCTTCGACGTTGGGTCGGCAGTTCCCGGGCGACGGGTGGTCCGTGACGGGAGAGAGGACTGTGGAGCCCTGCTATTCGGCGACGAGAAACGACCGCTACAGCGCGTCGAGCAGTGCGTCGATGTCCCCGGCGGTGTTGAAGACGTGGACCGACACCCGGCAGGCGTGGGGGTCGGGGATCGACCGGATCCTGACGCCGGCCTCGTCGAGGCGGTCGACGACGGCGTCGGGGTCTTCGGCTTCAAAGGTGACCAGCCCGGACTCGTAGTCGCGGGGGCTCAGCAGCCGGTCGCCCAGCCCCTCCTTCAGCCGGTCGGTCAGTTCGGCGATGCGGGACTGGACGGTGTCCAGCCCCACAGCCTCGATGGTCTCGATACCCGCTTCCAGCCCGACGTGGGGCGCCATGGCGTCGGTCCCGAGTTCGAACCGGCTGGCGTCGGGGTTGAACTCGTAGCCCGCGGCCGCGCCGCCGGCCTCCCCCTCGGCCTCGACGGTATCGGCACCGAAGTAGCCGATCCGGCGGGGAGAGAGGGTGTCGAGCACTGCCTCGTTGACGTAGAGAAAGCCCGCACCCCAGGGGCCGAGCAGCCACTTGTGTCCGGAGCCGGCGATGAAGTCGGCACCCCACTGGGCCACGTCGACCGGCATCTGTCCGGGGGACTGGACGGCGTCGACGAGCACCTGCGTGCCGGCGTCGTGGGCGATGTCGACGGTCTCGGCGACCGGCAGCTTCGTCCCGTAGTTCCAGGACAGCGAGCTGAGACAGAGCAGCCGGGCGTCCGCGACCGTCTCTTTCAGGTCGTCGAGGTCGAGCCGGCCCTGTTCGGTCGACAGCTCCCGCACTTCGACGCCGTGGAGGTCCCGCATCCGTGCCCACGGGAGTTCGCCGGCGGGGTGTTCGAGGTCGGTCCGCACCACGACGTCGCCGGGCTCCCAGTCGATGCCCGTGGCGACGTGGTTGATCCCGTCGACGGTGCTGTCGGTGAGTGCTATCTCGCCGGGGTCGGCACCGAGGTGGGCGGCGACCGTCTCCCGGGCGCTCTCGCGGGCGTCTGTGGCCATCCCGTAGACCCCCTCCCCGCAGGGGGCGTCGAACTGCTGCCCTTCCAAGAAGCCGGTGGCGGCATCGACGACCCGGCGGGGGCTCGGGCTACTCGCGCCGGTGTTGAGATAGATACAGTCCGCGAATGCCGGGACGTCGGCACGGAGCGATTCGGGGTCCATATGCCGGGGTTGGACGCGGAGGGCTTGAATCCCTGGCTTGCCGGGTGGCGGCGCGCCCGGACAGCGGGGAGCCCCCGGTCGCCTGCGGCTTCAGACCACACTCACGAGCAGCGCCCCCAGCCCGACCGCCAGCAGCGTGCCCACGAGATTGGCGGCCGCGTTGCCGAACGCGCGCCCGGGTTCACCGGTTTCGGCCAGCCGGACGGTCTCGAAGGCAAACGAGGAGAACGTCGTGAACGCCCCGCAAAACCCCGTCCCGAGGAACTGCAGCAGCGGGGCGCCGACCGGTGCGGCGACGAGGGCCCCGAGCAGGAAGCTCCCGAGGAGGTTGACCGCCAGGGTGTCGCCGCTGTGGGCGTCGGCCCGCTCGCCGAGGAGGTAGCGGGCGAGCGCCCCGAACACGCCGCCGAGGCCGACGAGCAGCGCGGGGTTCACGACTCCCACCTCGGCACGGCAATCCTCACGATACCCACCTCGCGACCACCTGCCCGAGCAGGACGGCCCCGAACCCGAGCCCGTAGTTCAGGCCGACGTTGGCGGCTGCCATCGCCGGCGCGAGCTGGCTGGTCTCCAGCGCGAAGGTGCTGTAGGTCGTAAACGACGAGCAGAAGCCGGCGCCGACGACCAGCCGCGCCTCCGGGCTGAACAGGTCCGCCAGTCGCGCTTCGTACAGCAGAATGCCCAGCAGGAAGGTCCCGAGAACGTTCGCGGCGAGGGTCCCGACGGGAAACGACGAGGGGAGCCAGACAGCCAGTCCGTACCGCAGGACGGCTCCGGCGAACCCGCCGGCGCCGACAAGCGCCAGCGGCCGCAGGCGCGCGAGCCGGCCTGTCCCGGTCATCGGGCAGGCCGACGGGGGGTTGGTACTACCGTGTTACGGTCGCGGTTGTCCGCCGGCCGCTGCTGTCGGCCGGACGTTTATATCGGAGGCCGGGACCACCCACCCCATGGCACGACAGGACCGTCTGTGGCGCGACGAGCGCGCCATCGAGGGACTCCCGATCCGGCTGGTCATCGCACTCGTGGTCGGCGTCGCCAGCCTCGCCGTGATGATGAACACCATCCAGGGGCTCGGCGCGCTCGGCGTCAGCGAACTCGACGCCCGGCCCACGCCGGACGTCATCGAACCCGGGCCACAGGAGGTCAACGTGACCGTGGTCGACAGCGGCGGCGACGCGGTGGCGAACGCCACCGTCGTCGCGAAAAGCGGGAGCGCGCGCCTGTCGGGGGTGACGACCGCCGAGACCGGCGCCGACGGGACGGCGACGCTGACGATCGACCCGCAACTCGGGCCGAACCGCGTCGAGGGGACCGTGGAGCTCGACGTGAAACCGCCCTCCGACAGCTACGCCGACCGGCGCGGGAACACAGACATCCTGGTGGTGAGCTAGTCCCAGTCGATCCAGTCCAGCTCCCAGCCCTTGCGCCGGCGGGCGGCCCGTTCGGCGAACTCCCGGTCCTCCCGGCGGGTGCGGTTGCGCTCGACGGTCGTGGCCTGCTCGCCCTCGACGAGCATCGGGGCGAAGGCACACCCTCCCAGCCGCTCGGTCTCACCCTCGGGGCCGACGACCGCCAGCGACTGTTCGCCGGCCCCAAGCGGCATCACCAGCCGGCCGCCGGGCGCGAGCTGGTCGAGCAGGGCACGCGGCGGCCGGACGGCCGCCGCCTCCAGCAGGACCCGGTCGTAGGGTGCGTACTCCGGAAGCCCCTCGGCGCCGTCCTGGCAGTCGACGAGAACGGCCCCGTAACCGGCGCTGGCGAGGTTCTCGCGGGCCTCGTAGACCAGCCGACGGGTGATGTCGATCGCCTGGACGTTGGCCGCGCCGGCAACCTCCGCGAGGACGGCCGCGGTGTAGCCGACGCCGGCCCCCACGACGAGGACCGAATCGTCGGCCCCCGCGTCGAGCGCCTCGAGCAGTCGCCCGACCGTGCTCGGGGCGAGCACGCGCGTCCCCAGCCGCTCGTAGGGACGGTCGGCGTACGCTTCCCGGCCGTCGGGGACGAACTCCTCCCGGGGAACCGCCCGCATCGCGACCGACAGATCCTCGCTTCGGACACAGCCTTTGCTCTCGTGCTGGAGGCTGTCGACCATGTCGTCGCGCAGCACCGCGGGTTCCATACTCCGGCTTTCGCGCCGACGGTAATGAATTCACTGGGCCCGGCTCACTGCAGCGGGACGAAGCGGACGCCGCCGTGCCGTTCCCGGTCCAGCCCGCCGTCCCCGCGCTTGCGGGCGCGGACGAGCGTCTGGGTTCGCTCGCCGATCGGCGCGAGCACGAGCCCGCCAGCCCGGACCTGCTCGACGACTGCCGCCGGGAACTCCGGCGCCGCACAGGTGAGATAGGCCGCGTCGTAGGGGGCGTGTGCGGGCCAGCCCTCCCGGCCGTCGCCAGCCCGGACCGAGACGTCCCGGTAGCCCGCCTGATGGAGGGTCTCGCGAGCCTTGCGGGCGAGGCTGTCGTGGTACTCGACGCTGTAGACGTTCCCGGCTCCGACGACCTCGGCCGTGACTGCCGCGTGGTAGCCACAGCCGGTCCCGACCTCGAGGACGCGGTCGCCCTCCTCGGGTTCGAGCAGGTCGGTCATGATGGCGACCATGTGAGGGGCGCTGATGGTCTGCCCCTCGCCGATGGGCAGCGGGGTGTCGTCGTAGGCTGCTGCGCGCTTGCGCTCGGGGACGAACTCGTGGCGTGGAACGGCCCGCATCGCCCGCTCGGTCGCCGCCGAGAGGCCCCGGCGGTCGGCCAGCCGGTCGACCAGCGCCTCCCGCTCCCGCCGGCGGTCCCCGCTCATCCTACCACGCCGACCAGGCGCTGGTCGACTCGTCGCGGGCGTACACCCTGTTGATGTCCTTCGCGAGCGCGCTGTCGCCGTCGTGGTCGAGCTTGTCGAACTCGTAGCCGACGGCGTCCTCCCGGAGGTGGATCCCCTCGACGGTGAACTCCTCGCCGGCGAGGTCGTCGGTCTCGCCGACGACGAACTCGTAGTCCCCCGGGACGTGGAGGGAGACGCTCCGGGTCTCGTCGTGCGTCCCCTCCTTCGGGTGGACCGTGGCGTCGACGGTGACGTTGCCGACCGCCCGCGTCCACAGCGTCCGGGCGTCCTCGACGGCCGCCTCCTCGGCCCGGCCCTCGTCGAGTTCGACGCTCGTGATACGGACGGTCATGATGGCCTCCTCGGTCTCCAGCAGGAACTCCTCGCCGACGGCGACGGTCTCGGCCGCCGGCGCCTCCACGGTCGACGAGAAGGAGTCGCCATCCTGCGAGACGACGACCTCGCGCTCGACGGTCCGTTGCTCCGGCAGTTCCTCCTTGTGGACGTGGCCACACTCGGTACAGCGGACGGTTGCCCGTCCGCCATCCGCGAGCACCTCGTGGACCGTCTCGACGTCCGGCGAACAGGCCGGGCAGACGAGCCCGACCCGCTCGGCCGTGTCGGAGGTCGATGTTTCTGTCATATCTACGCGTACGCGAGTGAGGTACAAAAGGCGTCGGCACTCGCGGCGTCCCGTCGGAGGCGGTCCCAGGTGTGGCTATCTCGGGCTCGGCAGCTCGAGTTGCTCGCCGTCGACGTGGACCGTCGGCTCGGTCAGGACGCCGTCCTGGTGGATCGGCGCCTCGACGTCGCCGCCGATGCCGTGGTCGTCACCGATGGCGAAGTGAACGGTCCCGGCGGCTTTCTCGTCCAGCAGTACGGACCCCACCAGCTCGGTCACCGCGAGATTCGTCCCGATCCCCATCTCCGCGAAGTTGTAGGCGGCGTCGCCGGCCTCCGCCGCGGCGGCCTCGACGGACTCGCGCAGGCCGTCGTCCTCGATGCTGGTGACCTGTCCGCTCTCGACGGTGAAGGCGACGGTCTCGCCCGCCTCGAGGCGGCCGTGGGGCATCATCGTCCCGTCGACCACCACGCGGCCGTCGGCGGTTTCGGGGCTGACGAACACCTCGCCGGCCGGGAGATTGGACATCCCACCGGCATCGTGGACGACGCCCGTGTCCTCGCGCCACTGCCGGTCGCCCGGCCGGACCGTGATGTCCGTTCCCTGCGAGGAGGTGACCCGGAGCTTGTCGGCACCGGCGACGGCCTCGTGGACCTCCGCACAGACCGCCGCAATCTCCTCGTAGTCCGCATCCAGCCCTACCCGGAAGACCTCCTCGGTGATGCCGGGCAGCGTCGCAACGCGGGTGCCGTCCTCGTTGGCGTCGGTCCGGGCGCGGGTGTGGCTGAGGCTCTTGCTCGTCGGCGCGAGCACCACGTCCGCGCCGGCCATCGCCGCGGCGACCGGGGCCGGCGGCTCCGCGCCGTGTTGTTCGCCCGGGGGATACCGCACCAGGGCGGCGTCGTCGGTAGTCTCGGATGCGACCTCGTACAGTGCCTCGCCGATGGCCATGCGTTTGTCGTCGGTGACGACCGCACACGACTCCTCGGTCCCCAGTCCCATGCACTGCCGGACGGCAGTCTCCGCCGGCTCCCGGAGCGAACTGTCGCTCATGTCCGGACAGTGCGGGCGTGACGGATTAGGTCTTGTCCACGCCGACGGGGACGGGAAGGGTTGAAAGGGGAGAGTGCGCTACCGGGGAACGTGACCCTCGACGCGCTCCCGGGCCGGCCGCGAGTGTTCGACGGGCCCCGGGACCGGCGGTTTCTCGCCCTGGCCGTCGAGACGCTCGTCCAGGACATGTCCCTGGACGGCGACGCCGATGTCGCGAGACAACTCGGCGGGTACGCCCTCGGTGAGGAGGGCCCACCCGCGGAGGCGCCCGAGTACGTCAGCCTGGACCGCGACCGGCTCGAACTGTCGAACCCGCCTTTCGTCCTCGGGACCATAGATGTCGAGGGCGGCGACCCCGCGGGCGAGGGGGAGTACCGCCTCGAAGCGGGCTTCGATTCGGAACTGAACCTGCTGATCGACCCGCCGGTCGAGGTCGCCTTCGAAGGGGAGTTCGAGGCTGTGCTGGAGGCACTCGAGGATACGCTGGCGCAGGTCTACCGGACCAGGGGGCGGTACCTCGAGCAGGTCGACGCGGGCGTGACAGACCCGGGGACGGCCGGCGAGTAGGGAGAGCACCGAAGTTATGTATCCGGGCGGCGAGGGGGAGGATATGGGCTCGCAACTGCTGTCGGAGGAGCTGGCCGAGCACATCGTGACGACCGCCCGGACGGCCACCGGCGACAGCCTCCGGTCGGTCACTTACTTTACACGCTCGGATTTCGACCAGCTCTACCTGCGCGATGACTTGGAGCGCGACGCCGACCTCAATACCTTCGTCGGCCACGAGTGGCGAGGCTACCGCGAGACACAGAACGCCTACCAGAACTCCGAACTCGGGGGGTATCGCTTCACCGTCCGCGCCTTCGAGAACGGCTACCTGCTGCGGGTCGCCGCCGACCGGCGGGGCGTGTTGATCACTACCGACGGCCTCTCGATGCAGAGTTACGAGGAGGTCGCGGAGGCGCTGAGCCGGATGCTCGAGGAAGGCGGCGACTGAGTCCACGGCCGACCGGCGGACAGTACTCCTGCCGACTGACGCGCCCGGAGGTTTTTCAGCGGGGCCCCGAAGTGAGGGTATGACGCTCGACCCCGTCCACGTCGACGGTATCGCGCAGCTGGCGGGCCGTGTGGGCCGGACCGTGGACGACCGCGACCACGGCGAAGCTGCCGCGGCCGCCTGGGAGCTTCTCGACCCGCTGTACGACGACGGGGAGACGCTGCTCGAACCCCTGGGTGAGCACCGCCGCCGGAAGGTAGCCATCGAGGATGTCGCGCTCACGGAGTCCCCGTTTCCCACCCAGCACGGCCTCGACGCGGGGACGATCAACCCCACGACGTTCAAAAACGGGCTTGTGCTGGACGTCGCACAGGCCGCGATGGCCGCCGACCCCTCGGACGTGGACCTCCACCGCGGCCGGACCATCGTGATGACCGCCCACACCAACGACCGGACGGCCGCGCCCGGCGAGGAAGGGTGGCGCGGGGGTGACCGCGGCTACGCCCGCCGGCGGGTGCTGCACGCACCCCGGGTGGACCGCTACGAGCAGACCGTCGTCCACGCGCTGGCGCTGTATCTCGCCGAGAGCGAGCACGCCCTCGCGCAGGCGGAGGTAGTCGACGACCTGCTGGTGCTCGACGGTCCGCTCTACCCCACGGGACTATTGAAGTGGGGTGAACGGGACCCCGAACTCCGGCGGCTGCTCACCGATGAGAAACAGCCCCGGGACGTGCTCGCGAACTACCTCGAGCTCGTGGAGACGTTCGTCGGGCGGGGCGTGCCGCTGGTGGGCTTCGTGAAGAATTCGGCCTCGAAGGCCATCACGCGGGTGCTTCGGGAGAAGACCGGCGCGCCCTGGGTCGACGACGAGGCGTTTTTCCGGCGGGTCCTGGAGCGGCCCGACGGGGACGGCGAGCCGAGGACGGACGCGCTGACCTTCACCGGGTGGTTCCGCTCGCGGCTGGGGACCGACGCGGCGCTGGGCTGTGGTGAGCTGGATGTCCCCCACGACCGGACGCTCGACCCAGCGGCCTACGAGGTCACCTTCTTCGTCGTCTACGACCCACGGGACGACCTGGTCTACCGCATCGAGGCGCCCTACGCGTTCACCCGTGACCCGGACTTGCGGTCGGACCTGACCACCCACCTGCTGTCGGAGGTGGCCGGCGAGCGGGGGCCGCCGCTGGCCGTCGGGAAGGCCGACGAGCTCGCCCGGATCGACCGACAGGGGAAACGCACCCTCCGGCGGCGCATCGAGCGGGAGTTCGACACCGACCGCCAGCGCTCTTACGACGACAAGCGGTGGGCCGCCATCGAGGGGATGCTGTGAGAGTCGACACCTACGAGTCGCTGTCGGGGCAGGTCGCGCTCGTCACCGGTGCCACCCGCGGCATCGGCGAGCAGACCGCCCGCATCCTCGCCGAGCACGACGCCACGGTCTACGCCGGCGCCCGCGACCCCGACGACGTGACGGCCGGCGACCGGCGCCCTCTCGAACTGGACGTCACCGACGACGCGGAGACGCGGGCGGCCCTCGACCGGGTCGAGGAGGAGGCGGGCCGGCTGGACATCCTCGTCAATAACGCTGGCGTCCGCGGGCCGACCGAGCCGCTCCACGAGGCGCCCGTGGAGGGGATCGACGAGACGCTTTCGGTGAACCTCCGCGGGGCGATGGTGCTGACGAAGTACGCCCTGTCGCTGCTGCTGGAGCGGGAGGGTGGACGCGTCGTGAACCTCTCCTCGGGGCTGGGGACGCTGGGCGCGGGGATGGACGGGGGGTCACCGCCCTATCGCGTCTCCAAGACCGGGCTCAACGGGCTAACGGCCTATCTCCACGGCGAGTACGGCGGCGAGGGACTCCTCGCGAACGCGGCCCGGCCGGGGTGGGTCCGGACCGACCTGGCAACCCCGGGGGCGCCGCGCAGCCCCGCTGAGGGCGCGGACACGCCGGCGTGGCTGGCCCGCTTCGAGCCCGGCGCGCCGGCCGGACGGTGCTGGCGCGACCGGACGCCGGTGGGCTGGTAGAACGCGGGGCGTCGTGTTCGCCCAACTGCCACATCCCTGGTCACCCAAGCAGCGGAGAGTAATGTAATGTGTGGTAACACTGAACATGGATGAGATCCTGAACGAGGTCACGAATACGGTCCATCGACGCGAGGCGGGTGGGCCGAAGTGCCGGGCCGCCTGTGGCTCCACGTTCCACCTCTCTCACGACAAACTCAGAGTGGTCAGTGAGACCGAGCAGGTCACCGATGCGGTGACCACTACCAAGTGCGGACGGTGTTTCGAGGACGGCGGGGGGTACTGAACGTCGAGCTGGGACCGGGGTCACGACTGATCCCGTCGGCGCTCCCGCTCAGGGCTCGGCCGCCTCGGGCGCGACCTCTTCTGTCTCGAAGGTAACCTCGTCGGTGACGCCGATCCGGGCGAACTGCTCGCGGACGTGGGCTTTCGCTGCGGTGAGGGCCCGCTCGCGGTCGTCGTACCCCCGTGGGGCGGGTTGTTCGAAGGCGACCTGGACCGGGCCGTCGTCGAGTTCGAGCGTCTGACCGCCGGTTTCGACGGCGTAGAACTCGTCACAGACCCAGACGTAGGGGGCGCCCACGTCGGGGGCGCCGCGGTACGACGGTGGCGTCTCTCCCGGCTCGTACAGCGTCCCCGTCAGCCCCGTTCCCCCGGCCAGCCCGCGGATGAGCAGCATGTCACCAGGTAGGAACGGGACGGGCAAAAGGGGCGCGGCCCCCGACCAGTTCCGCTGCGGTGGGGAAACGGGTATGTACCGGCGGGAGTATGCTGTGGACATGTCCGACCTCGGGGATTTCACGGAGTTCGACGGTGACGAAGGGGGTGGCGCCGACGAGGGCGGCGCCGACAGCGACGGCGGGGGAGCGGAGACCGAGACCGACGGCCCCGACGACAACAGCCCGGACGCCGAGGACGGCTTCGAGCGCTTCGAGGCAACGCCGGCCGGGCGGGACCGCGGCGTCGGCGTCCTCTCGGCGGCGGACGGGCTCCGGATCGCCGAAGAGGAGGAGGAGACCCGCCTGCGGGCGTACGTGACCGCGAACAACCGTTCGGGCGTGCGCGTAGGGTCGTACCTTCTCGCCCCCTACCCCGACGACGAGCGGCTGTTCTGCCGGATTTCCGCGCTGGAGTACGCCCAGGAGTACCGCGCCGACGACGCCACCGAGATCCACGCCCGCCGGGCGATGCGCTCTGCCGGGATCGACGAGGAGGACTTCAAGCTGATGGCGACGCTGGACCCGGTGGCGGTGCTGTACGAGGACGACGGGGACCTCAAGCGCCGGATGACCGACCGCGTCCCCAAGCCCGAGACGGTGGTCCGGGAGGCCGAGGACAAGGCCGACATCAAGACGGGGCTGAAGATGCCCGCCGACGGTGTCTTCCTGGGACACCTGGCGGTCGGCGGCGAGAAGGTTCGGACGGCCGCCGAGCCGCCGACCATCGACTACCGGCTCAAAGACGACTACGACTCGGGGGACCCGCTGGTCTTTCGGCACACGCTCGTGGCCGGGGGGACGGGGTCGGGCAAGACCCACGCCGCGAAAAACGTCCTCCGGCAGTACCTGGGCGACCGGAGCTACCCCGTCGAGACCGGCGCCGACCGGACGGTCGCGCCCGCAGTCGTCCAGTTCGACCCCCAGGACGAGTACGCCCAGATGCGCCACGACGGCGAGTATCCCGAGGACTTCGCCCGCCGGCTGGACCGGGAAGGCGTGGCCCACGGCGGCCACGAGGACACCGTCACCTTCGTCCCCACGGTCGGCTCCGCGTCCTACTCCGCGAGCGGCCACCGCGCCGAGGAGGTCCCCTTCACGATCCCCTTCTCGATGGTGTACGAAAACCCCTGGCTGATCGCCGGCAGCGGCCTCAACGACAACCAGTACGCCGCGCTGACGGACGTGCTCCTGCCACGCTTTCGCAGCGAACGCGGCCGCGAGGCCACCTACGACCAGTTCACGGCCTTCCTCGACGACCCGGCGCTGCGGGAGGAACTCGACGAGAGCGGGCGGGTCCACGAGGCCACCTTCGACGCCGTCTCCCGGCGGGCCCGCGGGTTCGGGAACGTCTTCGACCAGGACGCCAAGCCGGTCACCGAGCGGGTCCACGAACTCGTCCGGCCGGGCGGGCTGACGGTCGTCCCGACCTACCACATCACCTCCAGCCGGGACACCGAGACGGTGGTGCTGGCGCTGTCCTCGCTGCTGGTCGACCAGAAACTCTCGAACGACCCCCGCTACGACCGGATCAAGGAGACGCCACTGGTGGTGGGGATGGACGAGGCCCACAACTTCCTGACCGACGCCGACAGCGTCCAGGCCCGGAAGGTGATCGGGAAGTTCACCGAGGCCGCAAAGCAGGGGCGAAAGGAACGGCTCGGCCTCTTTCTGATCACCCAGGACCCGCAGGACATCGCCGACCCCGTCTTCAAACAGATCAACACGACGGTCGTCCTGAACCTCGGTGACGAGGACGCCATCTCCGCGGTCAACATCCCCACGAATCTGGAGTCGAAGGTGCCCTACATGGAGAAAGGGCAGATGGTGGTCTACTCGCCGGACAACTCCGAGCCCGTCGAGCTGGTCGGCCTGCCGTACTGCGTGACCAGACACGGGCGGAGCTGAGCTGCGTTGGGTCGGGTGGGCAGCCGGCCGTCGCGGTTCGTCCCGGCGCCCGGAACCGGAGGCAAACGTTATCCCGCGGGTGGCGGTATCCCCGGGTATGGTAGAGCGCGTGCTCGTTCCAGTGGACGGCTCGGAGCAGGGGCTGGAGGCGACGGAGTTCGTCGTCGAGGAGTTCCCGGAGGCGACGATGGTTCTGATCCACGTCATCGACCCCGCCAGGGAGACGAGCTACCCCAGCGCCACCCTGCCGAGTTTCTCGGAGGAGTGGTACGAACGCGAGAAGGCGCGAGCCGAGGAGCTGTTCGAGGATGTCGAGGAGGCGGTCGGGGAAGGCGTCGCCATCGAGCGAGTCACCGAGGTCGGCAAACCCACCGACGTCATCGTCGACTTTGCCGGCGACGAGGACAACGCCATCGACCACGTCGTGATGGGTAGCCACGGCCGGCAGGGGGTCTCGCGGCTCCTGTTGGGAAGCGTCGCGGAGACCGTCATCCGGCGCTCGCCCGTCCCCGTGACCGTGGTGCGGTAGGACGGGGTACGGTGTCGGAATCGCGCGGTGGCACACGAACGACGGTGGCCGGGCGCGCGGTTTATCGCGCGCCGGCGGGGAAAGGCAGGTCGGCCACCAGCATCCGCCCGGCGCAGGCGCGCGGTTCACTCCGACCGGGCGGAGCGAGGTCGGAGGTCTTTCTCGCCCACGTTTTTCAAGCAGCGAGGGACCGCCGGTCCCTCGTGCCGTGCGAACGGGCGCTTTGCACCCGTGAGCAGATAGTGGTTCCGCAGCGAGCCGGAGGCTCGCGAGGAAACCCGACGCGGAAACCGGTGGTCTAGAAGATATTCGCTTGCTGGTACACCGAGATCCCCTCGGCGGTTATCTCGTAGGGTTTGCGCCCGCGGGAGTGGTTGGCGTTGCGGATCTTCTGGATCTCCACCGCCAGCCGGGTCTCCTGGGACTCCCCGCGGATGTACTGGAGGAAAAAGACCGCGTCCGTGAGGTACTCGATGATGCCGTGGCGGGAGGCGTACTCGTTGTCTTCGCTTGCCTCGCTGGTGAGGAAGGTGGTGACGCCGGCTTCCTTCAGCGACCGCGTGAAGTCGAACACCTCGGTCCGTCGGCGGGCGACGTCGTCGTACATCATCTCCAGAAGCGAGACCGAGTCGAGCACGAGCCGGTCGGCGCCGAAGTCCTCGACCAGTCCGGGGAGCTCCCCGCGGATGTTGTCGAGGCTGTTTGCCATCTCGACGGGGTCGAGGTCGACGACCGCCAGCGCGCCCTCGCGCTCGTAGCGGTCGAACTCCCAGCCCCGGCCGTTGGCGGTGTCGATGATGCTCTCGTAGCTCTGCTCGAGCGTGATGAACACGCCGTGTTCCCCGTTCTGCAGCCCGTGGTGGAGAAACTGCAGCCCGAAGGTGGTCTTCCCGCTGCCGGCCCCGCCGACGCAGACGATCAGGTGGCGCTCGGGGACCCCGCCGAGGATCATGTCGTCCAGCCCCTCGATACCGAGGTCGATGCGTGGGACGTCGGACTCGAAGTCCTCCTCGGCGAAGTCGGTCTCACTGCTACCCCCTAAGGCGGTCCCGAAATCGTCGTCGAAGGGGCTCTCGTCCCCTCCTTCGGCGAAGGCGGGGCCATCGCCGAGGGGGTCTTCACCACCCGACTCGCCGAGGGAGACGTCGTCGCGCAAGAAGGCGTCGGTGTCCCCGTCAAAGGAGTCGTCGCCAAAGGGGACGCCGTCGGACTCGGCGCCCGTCTCACCAGCCTCGGCCGCGCCCGACCTTCCGGGCGGCCCCTCCCCGTTCCCGTCTCCGCCCTCGCCGTCCGCTCCGTCGCGCTCGTCCGCCTCCCGGAGGGCCCGCTCGAACCAGTCCTCGTCCCCGCTCATGGCTCTCCCGTGGCGACAGCAGCCATACAGGGCAGTCGCGGCGGGGACGGATTAACTTTGCCCGAGTCCGGGGAAGTGACTCGCACCAGCCGGGGGAGGCAGACGGGGGGAGAACGGGACTACCGCTTCGCGCTGGCGTAGAAGACCGGGCCGACCACGAGCAGGAGAAGACCGAGCATCTTGTACTGGAAGGGGCTGCCAAGCAGGTGGGTCGGCCCCGAGACGCTCATCGCGCTGGAGGGAGTCAGGAGGAAGATGATCCCGAAGAGGATGATGTGGAGCGTAGTCACTTTCCGGGAGCGCAACGGGAGCGTCGCGAGCAGCCCGAGGGCGAACACCACGACGAACGCGTCCCCCACATTGTAGTTGAGGAGGAAGCTGTCGACGAGCTGGAGTGGCGCGAGCATCCGTGTCCGGAAGTCGCCCGCAGCCAGTCTTTAAACTTCCGCTACGCGGTCCCGCGGGACCGCCCCAGCAACGGGCGCAGGCGGCGGATGACACACACTTATTACCGGCGGTGTCGTGAGATCCGCTGTGTCGGAGAGTCCACCGGCGACCGTGCTCGTCGTCGACGACGAGCCCGAGGTAGCCGACGTGTACGCGCTCCGCCTCGAGACGGAGTACGAGACCCGCGTCGCCTACGGCGGGGAAGAGGCGCTGGAGGCCGTCGACGAGGACGTCGACGTCGTCCTGCTCGACCGGCGGATGCCGACCCTCTCGGGCGACGAGGTCCTCGGGAAACTCCGCGAGCGCGGCTACGAGACCCGGGTGATCATGCTCACGGCCGTCGACCCGGGGATGGACATCATCGACATGCCCTTCGACGACTACCTCTGCAAGCCCGTCGAGAAGGACGACCTGACGGCGGCTATCGGCCAGCAACTCCGCGCCAAGCGGTACGACACCCGGCTCTCCGAGTACATGGAAGTGACCTCGAAGCTCGCGTTGCTGGAGGCGGAGCTGTCCACCCAGGAAGTCAGCGAGAACGAGGACCTGCAGGAGCTCTCCCGGCGGGCCGACGAGCTCAAAGCCCAGATGGACGAGGCGCTCGAGGGCTTCGAGGACATCGACACCGCCTTCCAGGAGATCGGCCGGCACCACAGCTGAGCCGGAGCCGGGAGCGCTGGACGAAGCGCCACGGGACAAAGGGTCTATACAGTTGCTCTCCGAACTGTAACCGTGGCACCGAGTAGTCAGGTCGTCCTGGTCGTCGACGACGAAACGGCCGTGGCGGACACCTACGCGCTCAGGCTGGAGACCCTGT
>Ga0207714_1001128_pt1 | contig 17591 bp, 16 predicted proteins | sample PonA232FremontCA_2_FD_187270 | JGI IMG/M metagenome (GOLD analysis project Ga0207714, IMG submission 187270) | Marine sediment microbial community from Fremont, CA, USA - Pond A23 Sediment 2 (SPAdes) | ecosystem: Environmental > Aquatic > Marine > Unclassified | place: USA: Fremont, California...
CTTCTACAGCGACATGGGCGTGGATGTGACCGTCGTGGAGGTGATGGACCGCATCCTGCCCGTCGAGGACACGGAAATCTCCGACTTCGCCCGCAAGAGTTTCCAGAACAAGGGCATCACCATCCACACCGGCGCCAAGGTGACCGGCGTCGAGACCGGGAAGAGCGGCGCACGCGCGACCGTCGAGACCGGCGACGGCACAACGCAGACGCTGGACGTCGAGAACGTGGTGCTCGCCGTCGGTATCGTCGGCAACAGCGAAAACATCGGGCTGGAAAACACCAACGTCCAGGTGGACCAGAACCACATCGTCGTCGACGAATGGCAGCGCACGGGCGAGCCGGGCGTCTACGCCATCGGCGATGTGGTCGGCCCGCCCTGGCTGGCGCACAAGGCCAGCCACGAGGGCGTGGCCTGCGTGGAAAAGATCGCCGGGCTCAACGACGCCCATCCGGTGGATACCGAGAACATCCCGGCCTGCACCTATTGCCGCCCGCAGGTCGCCAGCGTCGGGCTGACGGAGGCGGACGCGACGGCGCGCGGGCACAGCGTGAAGGTGGGGCGCTTTCCCTACCAGGCGAACGGCAAGGCGCAGGCACTCGGCGAGGCCGAGGGCATGGTCAAGACGGTGTTCGACGACACCACGGGCGCCCTGCTCGGTGCCCACATGATCGGGGCCGAGGTGACCGAACTCATCCAGGGCTACGGCATCGCGCGCACGCTCGAAACCACCGAAACCGAGCTCATGCACACCGTCTTTCCGCATCCCACGCTCAGCGAGATGATGCACGAGTCCGTGCTTGACGCCTTTGGGCGCCCCATCCACGTCTAAGCCGGAAGCTGGAAGGTCGTCATGAGCCTGGCCGACACAGAGAACCGTCCGCGTCACCCCGAAAAGGCGCACAAGCCCGACAATCCGGTTCAGCGCAAGCCGGACTGGATCCGCGTCAAGGCGCCGGTTTCGAAGGAATACCACGAAACCCGCAAGATCATCCGCGAGAACAACCTCCACACCGTGTGCGAGGAGGCGGGCTGCCCCAACATCGGTGAGTGCTGGGCGAAAAAGCACGCCACGATGATGATCATGGGGGATACCTGCACGCGTGCGTGCACCTTCTGCAACGTCGCCACGGGCAAGCCCGAGCCGCTGGACGTCTTCGAGCCCAAGCGCGTGGCCGACGCGGTGGCTCAACTGGGCCTGCGGCACGTGGTCATCACCTCGGTCGACCGCGATGACCTGCCGGACGGCGGGGCGGCGCACTTCGCCCAGGTGATCCGGGCGATCCGCCATGCCACGCCGCAAACCTCGATCGAGGTGCTCACGCCCGACTTCCTGCGCAAGGACCGGGCGGTGGAGACGGTGGTCGAGGCGCAGCCGGATGTCTTCAACCACAATGTGGAAACCGTGCCGCGCCTCTATGTGCCGGTGCGGCCGGGCTCGCGCTACTACGCCTCATTGCGCCTGCTGGACCGGGTGAAGGAGATGGACCCGGAGATGTTCACCAAGTCCGGCATGATGGTCGGGCTGGGGGAGACGAACGACGAGGTTCTCCAGGTCATGGACGATCTGCGCAGCGCACGGGTGGACTTTCTCACGGTCGGGCAATATCTCCAGCCCAGTGCCAAGCACCACCCCGTGGAGCGCTTCGTCCCGCCGGACGAGTTCCAGACGCTGGAAAAGCGCGCCTACAACAAGGGGTTCCTCATGGTGTCGGCGTCGCCCATGACGCGCTCGTCGTACCATGCGGACGAGGACTTCGAGCGCATGCGCGAGGCTCGCAAGGCCCGGCAGGCGGCCGCCGAATAACGCATCAGGCGCGGAGACATCCCGGATGCCGACTCACGCCGAGCAGCGTGTGCTCCCGCACTCGCCAACCCAGATGTTCGACCTGGTGGCGGACGTGGAGCGGTATCCCGAATTCCTGCCGTGGTGCACGAACGCGCGCATCCGCAAGCGGCGCGGGCCAGTGATCGTCGCGGACCTCGTGGTCGGCTTCAAGATGATCCGCGAAAAGTTCACGAGCGAGGTCACGCTCAGCCGCGAGAGCGGGCGCATCGATGTGCGCTACCTGGACGGTCCCTTCCGGTATCTCAACAACCACTGGCAGTTCCACGATCAGGACGGCGGCTGCCTCATCGACTTCTACATCGATTTCGAGTTTCGCACCCGCTTCCTGCAACGCATGATGGAGCCGCTGTTCAACGAGGCCGTCCGGCGCATGGTGCGCGCCTTCGAAGCGCGCGCGGTGGAACTCTACGGCGCCGATCCGGCGGCCACCGCGGCACAGCCGCGGGCCTGAACGGTCATCCGGCGGGCGGGCGGATGCCCTGCATCAGCGCGGCATAGAGCGTCAGCGTCACCAGGCCGTTGTAGGTGGCGTGGACGATGATGGGCGCCCAGATCGAGCGCGCTCGCTCGTAGGTCCAGGCCAGCACCAGCCCCAGCACGAAGATTCCGGGTATCAGCGCCGGAATGCCGTGCAGCAGCGCGAATGCGGCGGCGCTGGCGGCCATGCCCACGGGCACGCCCAGGCGCTCGCGCAGCCAGCCGTACAGCAGCCCGCGGAAGATGACTTCCTCGACCAGCGGTGCCGCCACGGCCGTGACGGCCAGGGTTCCCAGCAGCGCCCCCGTGGAAAAGCTCTGGGGCAGGATGATGTCGAGCTGCGGGTTGCGGAAGCCGTCGCCGGCCAGCTCGCGCTGCGCCCACCCGGCCATGGCCAGGACGGGCAGGCTCACGACCGTGATGAGCACGGAGCGCACGAGCCAGCCCGAGGGCAGCGGCACGAACCCGAGCTGCCGCCAGCTCGTCCCGCGCAGCAGCACCACCACGGCGTAGGCCACGGCGCCCATGAAGGCGAGCTGGACCGCCAGCACAGCCATGATCCCGGCGAAGGCCGTACCGCTCGCCGCGCCCGACGGCAGGACAACATCGGCCACGGCCGGCATCAGCAGCCGTGCCCCGCCCAGCGTCAGCACCAGGATGAGCAGGAGGTCGCTGGCGCGCACCGGAAGGCGGTTGGACGTGGCGGGCTCGGGCTCGGCCATCGCGCGGGGCTACGCCGTCAGGCTCAGGAGCAGGTCGAGCGCGACATCCACCGTGCGGCCGCGCACGGTGTCACGATCGCCGGCAAAGACGGTGCGCCGGTGCGTCGGCTGGGTTTCCACGCTTGCCACGCCGACGTAGACGAGACCCACGGGCTTGAGCGCCGTGCCGCCGCTCGGTCCCGCCACGCCGGTCACGGCGACGGCGGCCTGGACCGGGGCGCGGGCGAGCATGCCGGCGGCCATGGCCTCGGCGACCGGGGCGCTGACGGCCCCGTGCCGGGTCAGCACGTCCGCCGGAACCCCGAGCAGCTCCATCTTCGCGCTGTTGGTGTAGGTGACGACGCCGCGCTCCACCACGTCGGAGGCGCCCGGCACGGCGGTCAGCGCCGCGCTCACCAACCCGCCGGTGCAGCTTTCCGCCGTGGCGAGCATCCAGCCGCGTGAACGGCAGGCGGCCAGCACCCCGGCGGCGCGCTCCGGCGTGGTGAGCCGTGCCATCAGCTTCCTCCGATCAGGCGAACCGCGATGCCGGCCAGGATGGCCGCGTACACGGCGGCGCCCAGGTCGTCGGCGACGATGCCCCAGCCGCCGGGCAGCCGCTCCAGCCGGCGCACCGGCCACGGTTTCAGGGTATCGGTGATGCGAAAGGCCACAAAAGCAAGCGCGTAGCCCAGGGGACTCAGCGGCACGGCCGCAAGGGTCAGCGCCTGACCCGCCACCTCGTCGATCACCACGGCGCCGGGATCGGTCTCACCGGCGGCGCGGGCGTAGCGGCCCGCCGCCCAGACGCCCACTGCGGTTGCAAGCATGCCCCCACACGCCGGTCCCAGTGGGCCGAGCGCCCACGCAAGCCCAGCGGCCGGCGGCAGTGTCGCCAGGGAACCCCAGGTTCCCGGCATGCGCGGGAGCAAGCCCGTGCCGAACCAGGTCGCGACCATGCCCACCGGCCGCGTGGCGCGCGGACGCCGCATCAGCTCCCCGGCAGCCGCAGGCTCGCCACGGCCTGGGCCGCGATGCCTTCACCGCGGCCCAGGAAGCCCAGCCGTTCGGTCGTGCTCGCCTTGACGCTGACACGCTCCTCGGCGAGGTCCAGCAGCTCCGCGACGCGCTCGCGCATGGCGGCGCGGTGCGGCCCCACCTTGGGCCGTTCGCACAGCAGGGTGATGTCGACGTTGACGATCGCCGCGCCGCGCTGTTCCAGAAGCCCGAGGGCATGCGCGACGAAGGCGGCCGAGTCCGCACCCTTCCAGCGGTCCTCGCTGGGCGGGAAGTGCTCCCCGATGTCGCCGGCCCCGATGGCGCCCAGCAGCGCGTCCACGAGGACATGGAGGCCGACGTCGGCGTCCGAATGCCCGGCCAGGCCACGCTCGCTGGGGATGTCGACGCCGCACAGCCGGACCGGGCCGGCCGCGTCACCGAAGGCGTGCACGTCGAAGCCGGTGCCGGTGCGCGTTTCCGCGCCGCCGGCCAGCCAGCGCTCGACGCGCGCGATGTCGTCGCGGGTGGTCACCTTGACGTTCTCCGTCGAGCCGTCGACCACGGCCAGCGCGCAGCCAGCGCGTTCGGCGAGCGCGGCGTCGTCGCTGGCGGGGCTCCCATCGGCGCCGCGGTGAGCGGCCAGAATGGCCGGGTAGCGGAAGCCCTGTGGTGTCTGCGCGTGCCAGAGGTCGCCGCGCGGCACGGTTTCCGCGATGCGCCGCCCGTCCGCGCGTTTCAGCGTGTCGCTGACGGGCAGGGCGGGCACAACGCCAGCGTGATCCGTCAGCGCCGCCAGCACGCGGTCGATCAGCTCATTGCCCGGAAACGGCCGCGCGCCGTCGTGGATGAGCACGGCCTCTGGGTTGTGCCCGGCCAGCGCCTCCAGCCCGCGATGAACCGAGTCCTGGCGGCTGGCGCCGCCGTCCACGGGCGCAAGCACGTCCAGACCGTCCGCCACGGCGTCGAAGGTCGCCCGGTCGTCCGGGTGAATGACCGGCTGGACCGCGTCGATCGCCGGATGCGCCGCCAGCCGCGCCAGGGTGTGGCGCAGCAGCGGCGTGCCCGCGAGCGGGACGTACTGCTTGGGCCGGTCGCCGCCGACCCGGCTGCCGCGCCCCGCGGCCACGACGAGTGCGATCACGCCCGCCACGATGCTGTCCACGCCTCCCAGCGCTCTCGTGCGATGTTGGCGGAGATTAGGTGGAACCGCGCGCGGCGCCAAGAGGTGCGTGGCAGCACGGGCCTCTGCCTATTTGACAGGCAGCGGCCGGGGTGTGCACACACACCGGGCATTCGTAGCCCGCGAGGTCGTCGCACCCCATGCCAGGATCGCCGCCCGCGCCGCCGCCGCCCGAGGACATCAGCGGGTCCGTGCTCAACGCGCTGCCCGACGCCGTCGTCGTGGTGAACGGCGCGGGCCGCATCGTGCAGGTCAACACCGCGGCGGAGCAGTTTTTCGCGCTCGGCCGGACGGCGCTCGGCGGGCGCGCCCTGTCGGCCGTGGTCCCGGCCGACAGTCCGATGCACACCCTGGTGGCGCAGGCGCGGCGCAGCGGCCAGACCGTGCGCCAGGACGAGGTGGTGCTGGAATCCCCGCGCATGCCGAGCCGCCGCGCGTCCGTCCACGCCGCGCCCGTGCCGGAGTTGGCGGATCACGTCACGGTGACGCTGCGCGAGCGCACGATGGCGCACAAGCTGGACCGCCAGCTCGTCCACCGCAACGCCGCGCGCTCCGTCACCGGCATGGCCGCGCTCCTGGCGCACGAGGTCAAGAATCCCCTCAGCGGTATCCGCGGCGCCGCCCAGCTCCTGGAGCAGACGGCCGACGCCGACGACCGGCGGCTGACGGGTGTGATCCGTGAGGAAGCCGACCGCATCGTCAGCGTGTTGTCGGAGATGGAAATCTTCTCCGACGAGCGGCCGATCGAGCGCGGGCCCGTGAATATCCACGCGGTGCTCGACCACGTGAAGCGCGTGGCCCAGGCGGGCGTGGGCGCCAATCTCGCCGTCCGGGAGTCCTACGATCCGTCGCTGCCGCCGGTGCTCGGCAACCGCAACCTGCTCATCCAGAGCTTCCTGAACCTGCTCAAGAACGCGGCCGAAGCCGCTGGCGAGGCCGGCGGCACGCTCACGCTGGAAACGCGGTATCAGCACGGCATCCGGCTGGCGGTGCCCGGCGGCGGGCGCCGCATGGATCTTCCGCTCATGGTCACTGTGGCCGACGACGGGCCGGGTATTCCCGACGATCTCCAGCGCCACCTGTTCGATCCCTTCGTCTCCACGAAGAACGGCAGCCGCGGTCTGGGCCTGGCACTGGTGGCCAAAGTGGTGGAGGATCACGGCGGTGTGATCGAGTACGATACGGGCGGTCATGGCACGGCCTTCCACATCATGCTGCCCATGGCGAGCGATGAGGGGGCTTGGTGAGCGAGGTCACGATCCTGGTCGCCGACGACGACCGCGGCATCCGCACCGTGCTGGACCAGGCGCTTCAACGCGCCGGCTACAGCGTCCGCACGACCGGGCAGACCCTGAAGCTGTGGGAGTGGATCAAGGCCGGGGAGGGCGACCTCGTCATCACCGACGTCGTCATGCCGGACGAAAACGGCCTCGACATGATTCCCCGTGTTCGCGAGCTGCGGCCGGATCTGCCGGTGGTCGTCACCAGCGCGCGCAACACCCTGCTGACGGCCGTGCGCGCGACCGAGCGCGGCGCCTTCGAATACCTTCCCAAGCCCTTCGATCTCCAGGAGGTGGTGGACGTCGTCGGGCGCGGGCTCGCGCCGGCGCTTGGCGGGGCCGAGGAACCCGTGGCGGGCGTGCCGGACGAGGACGAGCAGATGCCGCTGATCGGCCGCTCGCCGGCCATGCAGGACGTGTACCGCGTGCTGGCCCGGCTCGTGGGAACCGAGCTGACCGTGATGATCACGGGCGAGTCCGGAACGGGGAAGGAACTGGTCGCGCGCGCCCTGCACGACTACGGCTCGCGCCGCGGCGGCCCGTTCGTCGCGGTCAACATGGCCGCGATCCCGCGCGAACTCATCGAAAGCGAACTCTTCGGCCACGAGAAGGGCGCCTTCACCGGCGCCACGCACCGCCAGGCGGGGCGCTTCGAACAGGCCGGCGGCGGCACGCTCTTCCTGGACGAGATCGGCGACATGCCCCTGGAAGCGCAGACCCGGCTGCTGCGCGTGCTTCAGGAAGGCGAGTACACGACCGTTGGCGGGCGCACGCCGCTCACCGCCGACAGCCGCATCGTCACGGCGACCCACCAGGATCTGGGCGAGCTCGTGCGCGCGGGGCGGTTCCGCGAGGACCTCTACTACCGGCTGAACGTGGTGCCGCTGCGCCTGCCGCCGCTGCGGGAGCGCGTCGAGGACATTCCGGAACTTGCGCGGCATTTCCTCAATCGCTGCGAACACGACGGGCTGCCGCGCAAGTCCCTCTCCGCGGACTCGCTGGCGTGCCTGCGCGAGCACAGCTGGCCCGGCAACGTGCGCGAGCTGGAAAACCTCATGCGCCGGCTGTGCGCGCTGTGCAGCGACGAGGTGATCGGCGCCTCGGCCGTGCGCGGGGAGCTGTCGGACGGCCGTGCCGCAAGCCCTGGCGCGGGGCCGCAAACGGCCGGCGCGCAATCGCTCGCGGACGCGGTGGGGGCGCACCTGCGCGCCTATTTCGATGCGCACGGCGACGAGCTGCCGGCGGCCGGGGTCTACGATCGCGTCATGCGGGAAGTGGAGCGGCCGCTGATCGCCCTCACACTGGAGAGGATGGGCGGCAACCAGCTCCGCGCGGCCAAGCTTTTGGGCCTGAACCGCAACACGCTGCGCAAGAAGATCCGCGAACTCGACATCGACATCGACACCGGCAACGGCGCCGGATGACGGGCGACGGTAGGCCCCGCCGGATGTGTGGTCTTGCTGCCACAGGTGCAGGTGGCACACTGGCGACACCCCGGCAGAAAGCATGCGCGATGAGCCGTCCGTGCCCGAACCCGACGACCGCATGAGTACTGAGAGTCCATCCCTGACCGACGATCGCCCGGTGCCGGCCGGCCGCTGGACGCGGCTCGCCGCGTGGGCGCGACGCGTGAACCTGGAACGTTATCTCGCGCTGGTTCTGCTGGTCGGCGGATTGAGCAGCGGGTTCGCCACCCTCGCGGCGATGAGCGGCAACCTGCCCGGCACGGTCGGGCCGACGGCCATGCTGTTGCTGCTCAACCTGGATCTGTTTTTCCTCCTGGGGCTGGGCGTGCTGATCGCGCGCCGCCTGGTGGGCGTATGGACGGCCCGCCGGCGCGGCCGCGCGGGTGCCCGCCTGCACACGCGGCTGGTGGGGCTGTTCGCCCTGGTCGCGGTCACGCCGGCGATCATCCTGGCCGTGTTCTCGGTCGTCTTCTTCAACTTCGGACTCCAGGGTTGGTTCAGCGAGCGCGTCAGCACCGCGATCCAGGAATCCCTTCAAGTTGCCCAGGCGTACATGGAGGAACACCGCGAAACCATCCGCACCGACGCCCTGGCAATGGCCGACCGCATCGACCGCGAAGGTGTGACGCTTCTCTACAACCGCAAGCAATTCGAACGGCTCCTGGAGCAGCAGGCGTCCGTCCGCTCGCTCACGGAAGCCGTGGTGTTCCACGCCTCCGGCCGGGTGATGGCCAAGGCCGGGTTGAGCCTTCTGCTCGACTTTGGCGCCGACATCCCGCCCTGGGCCATGCAGCGCGTGCAGCAGGACGAGGTGGTCACCTTCACCGCCCAGACGGAAGATCGCGTGCGCGCCCTGGTTCAACTCGACACCCTGTCGAACGCGTACCTCTACGTCGGCCGGCTGGTGGACCCGAAGGTGCTGGAACACATGGACCGCAGCCAGGGGGCCGTGCGGCTGTACGAGCAGCTCCAGGGCAAGCGCTCGGACCTCCAGATTACCTTTGCCCTGATCTTCATGGTGGTGGCGCTGCTGCTGCTGATGGCCGCCGTCTGGGTGGGGCTGGGCGTGGCCAATCACCTCACACGGCCCATCGGCGGACTCATGCGGGCAACCGACCAGGTGCGCGCCGGTGATCTGACGGCGCGGGCGAGCCCCCCGGCGAGCAACGACGAACTCGAGTCCCTCACCACGGCCTTCAACCGCATGACCGACCAGCTGCAGAGCCAGCAGGAGGCGCTGGTCGCCGCCAACCGGCAGCTCGACGAACGCCGCCGCTTCACCGAGGCGGTGCTGGCCGGGGTCACAGCGGGCGTGGTCGGCCTGGACTCGCAGGGCTGCATCGACCTCCCCAACCGCACGGCCTGCGAGATGCTGGGCGCGGATCAGGCGCACCTCGTGGGTCGGTCGCTTGCGGCGGTCGCTCCCGAGATTGCGCGGCTGGTGTCGGCCGCGGAGCGCCGGCCGCGCCACGGGGCCCAGGACCAGATCCAGTTCACCGGCGAGGACGGTACCCTCCGCACGCTGCTGGTGCGCGTCACCGTGGAGCGGGAGAACGGCGCCACGAGCGGGTATGTCGTCACCTTCGACGAGATCACCGAGCTGCTCGCGGCGCAGCGCAAGGCGGCCTGGGTGGACATCGCCCGCCGCATCGCGCACGAGATCAAGAACCCGCTCACACCCATCCAGCTGTCGGCGGAGCGCCTAAAACGTCGCTATCTCAAGCAAATCGAGGACGATCCCGAGACCTTTCGCACGTGCACCGAAACCATCGTGCGCCACGTCGGCGACATCCGGCAGATGGTGGACGAATTCTCCTCGTTCGCACGCATGCCGGAACCGGACATGTCGCAGGTGGAGCTGTCCAGCGTGATCGAGGAAGCCGTCTTGCTTCAAGCGACGGCCAGCCCGGCCGTGACCTTCGAGCGCGCGTACGCCGCTGGCGGCGTCTCCATGCGCTGTGATCGCCAGCAGGTGGCCCGGGCGCTGACGAACCTGCTCCAGAACGCCGTGGACGCCATCGACAGCCGCCGCGGCGATCCGGACACCCTGCCGCCCGGCCACGTCACCGTGCGGGTCGACCGCGACGACGGTGGCCAGCCGTTCGTCGAGGTGCTCGACAACGGCTGCGGTTTGCCGAGCGCGGAGCGAGGGAAGCTCACCGAACCCTACGTCACGACACGCGACACGGGTACGGGACTGGGATTGGCGATCGTTCAGAAGATCATGGAAGATCACGGCGGGTCGATGCGGGTTCGCAATCGGCCCGAGGGCGGCGCCGCCGTTCGGCTGACCTTCGCCGCGGCCGATGCGGATCGCGGGGATGACACCGCCGCGGAAGCCGGCGCGCCCCGGGACGCCGATGGGTGAGCGGCTATCGCGCGCAAGCAGGGAGGACGGCACGTCATGGCGCATGACGTCCTGATCGTGGACGACGAAGCGGACATCCGCCTGATGATCGCGGGCGTTCTTGAGGACGAGGGCTACGTCTGCCGGGGCGCCGCGACCAGCCAGGAGGCCCTGGCCGCCGTACGGGACCGCGCGCCCAGCGTCGTCTTGCTGGACATCTGGCTGGAGAACTCGGCGCAGGACGGGCTGGAACTGCTTGAAACGATCGTGGCCGAGGATCCCTATATCCCGGTGGTCATGATCTCCGGCCACGGCACGATCGAAAGCGCCGTGCGCGCCATTCAGAACGGCGCCCACGACTTCATCGAAAAGCCCTTCCAGTCCGATCGGCTGGTGGTGTGCGTGGACCGGGCCGCCGAGGCCGGCGTGCTCAGGCGGGAAAACGCCGAATTGCGGCTGCGCGCGGGCCGCGAGGCCGAGTTGGTGGGAGAGTCCCAGCCCATCCAGCAGCTGCGCCAGAGCATCGACAAGGTGGCGCCAACCGGCAGCCGGGTGCTGATCTCCGGTCCGCCCGGCGCGGGGAAAGAGGTGGCCGCGCGCATGCTCCACAACCGCTCCCGGCGCGCGACCGGTGCCTTCGTTGTGCTTAATTGTGCCGTCATGCATCCGGACCGGTTGGAGACGGAGCTGTTCGGCGTGGCTGCGGGCGCGCGCGAGGACGAAGGTGCCAAGCCGGGCACCTTCGAGCGCGCCGACGGCGGCACGCTGGTGCTGGACGAGGTCGCGGACATGCCGCTGGAAACCCAGGGCAAGATCGTGCGCGCGCTCCAGGACCAGCGGTTCATGCGCGTGGGCGGCAGCCGCGCCATCGAGGCCGACGTGCGCGTGATCGCCGCCAGCAACCGGGACCTCGATCAGCTCATGGCGGAGGGCAGTTTCCGCCAGGATCTGTATTACCGCTTGAACGTCGTGCCTCTGCGTGTGCCGCCGCTGCGCGAGCGCCGGGAGGATATTCCGCTGCTCGTGGAGCGCTTTATCGCGCGCGCCGCGGCGGCGGCCGGGTTGCCGGAGCGCCGGCTCGACGACGACGCCATGGCGGCGCTCCAGGCCTACGACTGGCCGGGCAACGTCCGCCAGTTGCGCAACATCATCGACTGGTTGCTGATCATGGCGCCGGGCGATGCCTCGGAACCGGTGCGGGCGGACATGCTGCCGCCCGACATCGGCGCCGAAGCGCCCGCGGCGCTTCGGACGAACGGTGACAGCGAGATCATGGCGCTGCCCCTGCGCGAAGCACGCGAGGTGTTCGAGCGCCAGTACCTGGAAGCGCAGATGATGCGCTTCGGCGGCAACATCTCGCGCACGGCCGCCTTCGTCGGGATGGAACGCTCGGCCCTGCACCGCAAGCTGCGCTCCCTGGGGATTTCGACGACTGCCGAGCGCGAGTAGGCTCGCGCCGGCTTCGCAAAGAGGGTCCGTCGAATGAAGGTCATCGTCTGCGGCGCGGGGCAGGTGGGCTCCAACATCGCGCGCTACCTCTCCGGTGAGAACGCCGACGTCACGGTGGTCGACCGCTCCCCGGAACTCGTCCACAAGATCACCGACTCCCTGGACGTAAAAGGGCTCGTCGGCTTCGCGTCGCACCCGGACGTGCTCGACGAGGCCGGTGCGGACGACGCCGACATGGTGGTGGCGGTCACGCAGGCCGACGAAGTCAACATGGTCGCCTGCCAAATCTGCCACTCGATCTTCGAGGTTCCCACCAAGATCGCCCGCATCCGTCACCAGAGCTATCTGGCGGATAACTGGTCCGCGCTGTTCTCGCGCGACAACATGCCCATCGACCACATCATCTCCCCGGAAGTGGAGGTGGCCCGGGCGATCTCGCGGCGGCTCCAGATCCCCGGCGCGTTCGATGTGATTCCCCTGGCGGACGGCAAGGTCAGCCTGATCGGCGTTCACTGCACCGAGGACACGCCCATCCTGAACACGCCGCTGCGCCAGCTCACCGCGATGTTCCCGGACCTGCAGATCGTGATCGTGGGCATCCGGCGCGGTGAGAAGGGCATCGTCCCCTCGGCGGACGACGAGCTGAAGCTGGGCGACGACGTCTACTTCGTCGCGGAAACCGCGCACCTCCGCCGCGCCATGACGGCCTTCGGCCACGAGGAACAGGAAGCCCGGCGTATCGTGCTGGTGGGCGGTGGCAACGTGGGCCTGAACCTGGCCCAGCGCGTCGAGCGGGCGAGCCCGCACGTCAGCCTCAAGCTCATCGAGCACGACAAGCAGCGCGCCGAGCGCGCGGCCGAGACGCTCGACCGGACCGTGGTGATCCACGGCAGCGCCCTGGACACCGACATCCTGGAGGAGGCGAACGTTCGCCGCGCCGAAGGGATCGTGGCCGTCTCCAACGACGACGAGGTCAACATCCTTTCCTCGCTGCTGGCCAAGCGCTACGGCTGCAGCCGCGCCGTGACCCTGGTCAACAAGACCTCCTACGGCCCCATGGTGAGCAGCCTGGGGATCGACACCGTCGTCAATCCGCGGGCCATCACGGTGTCCAGCATCCTGCAGTTCGTCCGGCGCGGGCGCATCCGCTCGGTGCACTCGCTGTCGGACGGGTTCGGCGAGCTGGTGGAGGCGGAGGCGCTGGAAACCTCCAGCCTGGTCGGCGTCCCCATCCGCGACGTCAACCTGCCCACCGGCGTGATGATCGGCGCGGTCGTGCGCGGCGAGACCGTAATCATCCCGCGCGGGCAGACCGTCGTGCGCGCCGGCGACCGCGTCATCATCTTCGCCACCACACCCTCGGTGAAAAAGGTGGAGCGCCTGTTCTCCGTGAAACTGGAGTTTTTCTGAGCGCTCGCACGCATTACATCATGCGGCAATGCCGAGCGGGAGGATCACCGGATGCCGCGCTACGCCTACGTCAACGGCCGCTTCGTCCCGCACGGGCAGGCGGACGTGCACATCGAGGACCGGGGCTATCAGTTCGCCGACGGTGTCTATGAGGTCATTCCCGTTCACCGTGGCGGTGTCGTGGACGAGGCGCTGCACCTGGACCGCCTGGAATACTCCCTGGGAGAGCTGTACATCGCCATGCCGGTTGCGCGCGCGCCCATGCGGTTGATCGCGCGCGAACTCATGCGGCGCAACGAGCTGACGAACGGCTTTCTCTACATTCAGGTTACCCGGGGCGTGGCGCCACGCGCGCATCCCTTCCCGAAGCCCGCGCCGCGCCCGGCGCTGGTGATGACGACGCGCCAGATGGCCGTGCCGAGCGAGGACGCCATCGAGCGCGGGATCTCGGTCGTCTCGACGCCGGACCAGCGCTGGGCGCGCTGCGACATCAAATCGCTCTCGCTGCTGCCCAACGTGCTGGCCAAGGAACTGGCGGCGAGCCAGGGCTGCGCCGAGGCGTTCCAGATCGACGACGAGGGCTTCGTCACCGAAGCCGCGGCTTCGAACGCCTGGATCGTGACGCACGACGGCGCGGTGGTGACGCGCCAGGTGGACACCGACATCCTTTCCGGTATCACGCGGCTGTCGCTCCAGCGGGTGATCGAAAACGCGGACTACCGCCTGGAAATCCGACCCTTCACGCTGGATGAGGCCTACAACGCCCGAGAGGCCTTCATCACGGCGAGCACGCAGTACGTCATGCCCGTGACCCGGATCGACGACCGAGTGATCGGCAACGGCCGCGCCGGCATCCTGACCACCGCGCTGCGGCAAGCCTACACCCACCACGTGATCGAGCAGGGCGAGGGTGCGGACCGCTTTGCCGCGAGTTGATCCCCCGCCGCCGCGCGCCATCGTCTTCGACTGGGACAACACCCTCGTCGACACCTGGGGCATCCTGCACCGCGCGATGTGCGCCACGCTGGCCGCCATGGGCCAATCGCCGTGGTCCATGGCGGAAACCCGAGCGCGACTCCGCCACTCGGTGCGGGATGGGTTTCCTTCCCTTTTCGGCGCGCGTACGGCGGCGGCGGAGCGTGTCTTCTACGCTGCCTTCGAGGCGGAGGCGAAGGCCGGCCTGACGCCGTTGCCGGCCGCGCCCGCGCTGTTGGCGGGAGTGCGGTCACGCGGCATCGCGCTGGGCGTGCTCAGCAACAAGCACGGCGAGCACCTGCGCCGCGAGATTGGATGGCTGGGCTGGGACCGTCACTTCGACCGCGTGGTGGGCGCGGGTGACGCAGCGCGTGACAAGCCTGCACCCGAAGCCGTTCAGGCGGCGATGCCGGGCGGCGAACCGCCGGATGACGGCGTGTGGCTGGTGGGGGATACGGACATCGACCTCCAGGCAGCGCACGCCGCCGGGTGCCAGCCCGTGCTGCTGCGCGCGACGCCGCCCGAACCCGGCGAGTTCACGGACGCCCCACCGGCGTTCCATTTCGCCGGCTGCGATGCCTTGCGGTCGTGGCTCGCGTTCGACACCGAGAAACGGGCTTGATCGGGCGGCGGTCCGGGGCGACATCTTGTGGGCGGCCGGATCGCCGTGGCGAGACGGAAAGCGTCCCGGCACCTTGGCGCACGATGGGGCCGGGGCAACGTGGACAACAAAAACACAAAACGGTGGCACCAATGGCGGCAGAAAAGACACAAAACGTGCAGGATGTGTTTCTTAACCACATCCGCAAGCACAAGGTTCCGGTAACGGTTTTTCTGGTCAACGGCGTCAAGCTACAGGGCATCGTGACCTGGTTCGACAACTTCTCCGTGCTTCTGCGACGCGATCAATATTCGCAGCTCGTCTACAAGCACGCGATTTCGACCATCATGCCTTCTCAGCCGATCCAGCTGTGGGAGACGCAGAAGGAGGAGGCGGAAGCCTGACGTGAGCGACAACGGTTCCGCACACAGCGGCTATGATTTCGCGGTTCCGGGCCGCACCTACAGTCGCCAAGCGAGCAATCGCCGCGCGTTGGTCGTGCACGCCGACATTCGCGGGCACGGCCCCGCGCGGCGGAGCGTGGACGCCCGTGTGGCGGAAGCGCGCGGGCTGACCGAGGCGATTGAGCTGACCGTCGTGGACGCGCACGGTGTGCGCGTGGACAAGCCCAATGCGGGGAGACTGTTCGGCCGGGGCGCGGTGGAGCGGATCGCCGAGCGCGTCACGGCGGATGAGATCGGCATCGTCGTGGTCGACGGCGATCTCAGTCCGGTGCAGCAACGCAACCTGGAAAATGCCTGGAACACCAAGGTCATCGACCGGACCGGGCTGATTCTGGAGATCTTCGGCGCCCGGGCGCGCACGAAGGAAGGCCGGCTGCAGGTGGAGTTGGCCTCGTTGACGTACCAGCGCTCGCGGCTCGTGCGCTCCTGGACCCACCTGGAGCGCCAGCGCGGCGGCTACGGCTTCATGGGCGGTCCGGGCGAGCGTCAGATCGAGATGGACCGCCGCATCATCGACGATCGCATCGCCCGCCTGCGCCACGATCTGGGTGAAGTGCGCAAGACGCGCGACCTGCACCGCGAGCAGCGCCGTGAGGCGCCCAATCCGGTGGTCGCGCTCGTGGGCTACACGAACGCCGGCAAGTCCACCCTCTTCAACCGGCTCAGCGCGGCCGAGGTGTCCCAGCACGACATGCTCTTCGCCACGCTCGATCCCACGATGCGTGGGGTGCGCCTGCCCGGCGGCCGCGATGCAATTGTTTCCGACACCGTCGGGTTCATCTCCGACCTGCCCACCCAGCTCGTCGCCGCGTTCCGGGCAACGCTGGAAGAGGTGCTGGAAGCCGACGTCATCGTCCACGTCCGCGACATCGCGCATCCCGAGACGGAGGCGCAGAAGCACGATGTCGAGGCCGTGCTGCGCGACCTGGGTGTCGGCGAGGCCGTGGATGCGGGGCTGATCGAAGCCTGCAACAAGACCGATCTGCTGGACGCGGCCGAGGCCGCCACCCTCGACCAGCACGCCGCGCGGACCGGCACGATGGTGCCGTGCTCGGCCGAGAGCGGCGCGGGCTTGGACGAGCTGCTGGCTGCCGTTGAGCAGCGGCTCAGCGCCCGGCATCGCCACTTGGCCCTGTGCATCCCGCTCTCGGACGGGGCGGCGCTGGCGTGGCTGTATCAGCGGGGCCGCGTGCTCGAACGCCGGGACGGCGAAACCCACGCCCACATGCGCGTCAGTCTTGACCCGGCGGATGCATCCCGCTTCCAGGACCGCCACGCGGCCCACGTCGCCGCCGAGCAGTGAGCGCCGGTCACGGTCGCCCCCGCCATCCCGAAAGCGCGGCGCGCGTGTTGACTGGCCGCGGTCCGATGGCTATATGCCCCGGTAGCACTCGCCGCAGGTGAGTGCTAACAGCTTGCGAGGCACTGTCCGCAACCAGCCAGACGCGGCTTATCCAGCGCGCAGATCAACAGTCACAGACAAAACCGGGGACTGAGGCATGAGCATTCGGCCTCTCCAGGATCGGATCGCCGTCGAGCCGATCGAGGAAGAAGACACAACGGCTGGCGGCATCATCATTCCTGACACGGCGAAGGAAAAGCCCAATCAGGGGAAGGTTCTCGCCGTCGGGCCGGGCCGCAAGAGCGACAGCGGCGAGCGTATTTCGCTCGACATCGAGAAAGGCGACACCGTGCTGTACTCCAAGTGGGCCGGCACGGAACTCACGCTCGACGGGGATACCGTTCTCGTGATGCGTGAAAGCGACGTCATGGGCGTCATCGAGTAACAGGAGGAGCACGGACCATGGCTGCCAAAGACATTCGTTTCAGCCAGGACGCGCGCCAGCGCATGCTGCGCGGCGTCGATACCCTGGCCGACGCCCTGAAGGTCACGCTCGGCCCCAAGGGCCGCAACGTCGTGCTCGACAAGTCCTTCGGCTCTCCGCGGTCCACGAAGGACGGCGTGACCGTCGCCAAGGAAATCGAGCTGCAGGACAAGTTCGAGAACATGGGCGCGCAGATGGTGCGCGAGGTCTCCTCGAAGACCAGCGACGTCGCCGGTGATGGCACCACGACCGCGACCATCCTCGCCCGCTCCATCGTCCGCGAGGGCGCCAAGGCCGTCGCGGCCGGCATGAACCCGATGGACCTCAAGCGCGGCATCGATAAGGCCGTGGAGAAGGTCGTCGAGGACATCCGCTCGCGCTCGCGCGAGGTCTCCACGAGCGAGGAGATCTCCCAGATCGGCACGATCTCGGCCAACGGCGACACCGAGATCGGGCAGATGCTTTCCGACGCGATGGACAAGGTCGGCAAGGACGGCGTCATCACGGTCGAGGAGGGCAAGTCCCTGGAGACCGAGCTGGACGTCGTCGAGGGCATGCAGTTCGATC
>Ga0207714_1001129_pt1 | contig 17587 bp, 18 predicted proteins | sample PonA232FremontCA_2_FD_187270 | JGI IMG/M metagenome (GOLD analysis project Ga0207714, IMG submission 187270) | Marine sediment microbial community from Fremont, CA, USA - Pond A23 Sediment 2 (SPAdes) | ecosystem: Environmental > Aquatic > Marine > Unclassified | place: USA: Fremont, California...
CCGCCGTTCTCATTGCTTGGACACGCTCCGTCCACATATGCCCTGATCCAGCCCTGGGGCAACGGCTTGATGTTGCTTTGCCTGCTTTTGTTTTGCTTACTGGATTTCTTACCTTCCTTCTGGGACTCCTCCCTTGATGAAAAACAATGTTCTTTTGCTACAAGCTGACACCTTAGATATCTCTCCTCTTGCTCTTCTTCCAGGGCATACTTCAGTAGATGAAAATATTCCGATTCTTTTGATCTGAATTGATCTATCCAATACTGTTTTTCTGCTTCCATTTTTTTTGTACAATTCACAAAATGCTTCAGGATTCCCAAAAACAAACTTAGAGTTGCAAAAAAAATTAGAATTTGAATAAATACTCCCAAAAGGTTTTGTATTTTCCTTCTGACAGAATCGTGTACCAATGATGCCTGCAAAGAAACTGCAAAATAGCGATCATGCCCACTATTGAGCCCATAAGCACGGCAAAGAGCGGGAGAAACGAATAGAACACGCCGTAAATCGCGCTTGCAAGGCACAGGATAGTCAAAACAAGGAACGCCCCCATTTCCAGCATCAGCATTTTTTTGAGAAAAGGCACCTTTGCTTTGGGAATGTTCCAGGTATCGAGCAGCTCATCAAAGGTCATGTCCCTTAGCTGCTGTGCCCTGTCCGGCTGATTTTCGGGCCTGTGCAATGACCGGACCAGGGAACCTATAAGGTTCCACCCCCGTTTAATCTCCTGTATACCCACGGCTGCTTTGCCGTGCCTGGCAATTTTTTTAAAAGAGAATATCCTGTTTTCTCCGTGTCTGTTCTTAGACATTTTCTCCCCCTTTTCCCTTTTGCGCACAGGGGCCGGATACGAGCAATATCTTCTGTAATATCAGAAAGTTAAGGTTTACAGCTCCTCTACAACTTCCTGCATGATTTTATCTATTACGTCCTCGTTTTCTTCCTCCAGCCCCTTTATGTCCGCTTCCTGCCTGCGCTTCTCCACTTCCGGCTTGATCCCGCCGGGATATTTTTCCGCCAGTTTGGCCAGTATCTTTTTTACATTCGGATAGCGCTTGAACAGTCCGTCCCGGACTGCACGATCCTCAGTGGTCGTGGAAAATGCCCAGAGGGCCTGCAACCCCAGGGAATTCGTAACGATCTGAGTGCTCGTCCCCTTGCCCGTCTTGAACATGGCGAGCATGTTGGCGCCTCTTTTGTCCGGCTTGGTTATATTCATAATCGCGTTTCTCGCCGAGCGGTTCAGGCCGAGCCTTTCCGCCATCTCGTCCACGGCCTTGGGCGAGCCCCCGCCCAGTATGAATATATTGGTAGCAAGCTCGTCGGTTATCACGTTCGGCACGTCGGCCAAGGACTGAGTGTATAGACCGATGGACAGGCTCCATTTGCGCGATTCCCTAATAGACACTTCCAGGTCGCGGGTGAGCTGGTCCGACACGGACTGGTTGTTCATCACCCGGTGAACTTCGTCGTAGCAGATCCTTTTCGGGTCCTGCTGGATCTCTTCGGCACGTTTTTTTTGGTAGTGCTTAAAGGGCTCATCGGCATGTGCCGCGTCTTCGGGCATAAGGAACATGTGTCCGCCCACCGCGTGTCTGGCGAGCATGTACATGATCCCGGACTGCCTGTCCGCCTGCGGCCCTCCGCGGGGTGCCACCTCGTCCAGGTCCAGCGAGACAACCTTTGCCGAACCGATATTGAATTTTGTAGGACTTTTGAGTATGGGGTACGCATCTATAGATTCGGAGAGGCACCTCCAGAAATAGTCGACTATGGGCTCTCCGGATACATAGGAGGTGTACATCCTGCGTATCGAGTCATCTCTGGATTTGGAGGAAATATCCACCAACAGAGGGACTGCGTACTTTTGAGCCCTTTCGGCCTCATAGATATATCCGTGTTCAAAGAGCTGATCCCTGATTTCATACCAGCTACTCGCCTGGTCAATATGTATTCCCGCATTGTCCACAGCCTGCTTTATTTCCGGCTCCAGCATGGAATTGTACTTGCGGGGCTTCTTGTCCGGGGACAACTCGTCGTAGGCCATGTGTATGGCCTGCCTGGCTATGCCGGAAATTCCTTCCGGCGGAGCCTTGCTGTTCAGAGGGGTGCAGAGCAGGGAAACGAAGTTTATCAGGAACTGGAAGTGATGCTGTGTGGGATAATGAAACCCCAGGGGGAGATCGAAAGGGTTGATCGAGTGGTCCTGAGTCATTCTCAGACGATAGAACTCGGCCAAATACTGCTGATCCTGGGGCAGGGCCGCCTTTAACAATGTGATTAACCCCTGCGAGGAAAGCCCCACGTCGATGATTGACAGAAAGGGCAACCGGGCCAGGCCGGGCTGCAGTACAAACCCCAGGTTCATGGTGTTCAGCCACACCGACTTTCCTCCGCCCATCGGGGCTACGCCGAGATCCACCCATGCCTGCTGCTCCGAGGACATGGGATGATAGGGCAAGACTTTGCCGTCGGGGGACCGCAGGGGGATGCTGCCTTCCCTCCACGGCAATGTGGGTCTCGATTGAGGGATCATGTGCAGCACATCCTCGATTGGAGCGGCTGAGGCAATAGCCGGGGAATTGGACATGAGCCCCGGAATGGCTGCGGACACCCCCAACAGGGGATCGCCCGTAACTTCTCTGGTATCCGATGTTCCCCAGGACTGAATTGCGCTCGCCAATTCGCTCCTGCGGTTGGCCAATTTTTGCTGGGCGTTCTCCTCGAATTGGTTGATCCATGTCTCGGCCACCATTCTGAATCCGACGGTGCATCCGCCGTTCAGCTCGTATCCCTCCAATTCCTTTACCGCTTTGTTAAACATTTTGTTGTTGCTGCCAAAGTTCAAGAGAGAGGTAAAAATGCGCTTCCAGTTGGTAATCGACATCCCCTCCCCGGTTATCAGGAAACTTATTCTCCAGGGGATGCGCTTGTCCAGAAGCGACTTGAACAGGCCGTTGAAGGGTCTCGGATTTTGTGGGGGAAGACTCATTGCGACGGGTGAATGAATCCTGTCCCCTATGGCCACGCTCTTGTTGTCCAGGGTGTAAGCGTCGCGCGGCCAGAGTTGGTTCTGCAGGGACGGATATATAATATCCGCCGGATCCTGTTCCCGTCCGGGATCCGGCAGTTTATTCGGGATCGGATCTCCGGGGAGCAGCGGTGTCCAATCACGACTGGTGAACTCGGGGTCTATGCTGTACCTGATCCACCAGAGCATTTCGTGGCTGGACAGAGTGCGTGTTTGTATACCTGAACGGGAATAGGCATACTGCACGCTTTCCATGAAATTGCTGTGCTCAAACCGCAATCTTTCCATGATTTGTCCCACGTTCTGGCAGTCCCTGCCGTGCGGGGCGGATTTCATGGACATCATCATGTCTTTCTTGGCTCTTCTCCGGTCGGAAGGGGGCAGGCATTGCGGATTGGTCCAGAGAACCACCCATATTTTTTCCACCGCACACCAGCGGGCCACGTTGGCCCCCCAGTCCTCCAGGATGTTGTCCATGTCCAGACTCAGGTTCTTGGCTGCAACACGCACTCCATGTATTTTCGACTCCACTTCGCTCCAGATGGAATCCGGGTCATAGGAAAACACTACCTGGATTGCATGGCCTTTGTCCGCAAAACGCGCTTTCAGCGCCTCCGCCTCGTAGTCGACGATGCGCGTATGCTCCTCTTCACCCACCAGGTTGAGCGATCCCTGCACTTCTATCATGCTGACCAGGGAACCGTCGTTAGCGGAAATGGTCTGCTCATCATCCGAAGTCTCCAATCGGGTGTAGTATCCCGCCGACTTGGCAAACAGCACGTCCTCCACGTTCTGCATGAAATTTTCAAGTTTGGTAAAAGCACTGTCTATGGACAAAATTCCTCCTGATTTCTATTTCAAAATAAGCTGCGCTATTTTTATCCCGCGCGGATGGTTGACCGTGGGGACCCTCCGGATCATTATGTTGCACATCAGATCCTGAGATGCGACCGTACCGCCGGAACCCTCATAAGAAAGAGAAATCGGAAATTCCAATTTCCAGGTCATGCGCCCGTCGACCACGCCCTTTGCAGTTACGACCGGTGAACGGGTCACTGTAGCGGACAAAACCAGGTTCTCTTTCTTTATCATTTCCAGGTTCCCTGACTCCTTCAGGGAAGTGATAAGCTGTCCGAACGCCTTTTTGGTAAATTGCGGCTTTACATCCATCAGCTTTTCGCGCCAATGCACAAAATCAAGGGAAAAAGTCTCGGTTATGGTACGAGTCGCCCAGTTAAACAGGCCGCTCTGACTAATGGCGGGCTTATCCAGCGGTTTCATCTTCTTTATTTGCAGATTGTCCGTTACGGCAAAATACCTTGGCTTGGCTTCAGTAAGCCCCTGCACCAGATTGGCCGCAAGCGATGCCGCAAGCAAAACAACCAACACCGTTAAAACCTTGACCACCTGGCGAAATTTGTCCTTGTACCAGTCCTTCGCCTCCATGACCAAAGCGGCCCCGTGCATTTCGCCCCTGGGTGTGTCCTGTTCGGACACGCCTCCTTCGGGGCTCTGGGTTGTCGCAGTGTCCTGTTCGGACACTTCCCCTTGTTCCTGTTTTCTCGTGCTATTGATTTCTTCGTTCACTGAACATTCTCCCTTACTTTTCGCGGCCATTCTGCACTGCTGTCGTCAAAATCCGCCCAGCCGCCTATGTTTGCAAGATCAAACCTGACCGTGCCCGATTTCATTATCTTTTCCGAAAAATAGTTTTTCTTCTCTTCCGGCCTGTCTATAAGAGTAAGACGGAGTTTGTACGGGTCCCTCGCCTGCATGAAGGCAAAAGCCTGTCCAATGGGCAAGTGCATGAGCATGTCAGGACTCACGATCTCCGCTTCCGTCTGTGACTTTTTCTCCGAATAATTGGAGCCGAAAAGCTCGAACGGGGAAGCGGATTTCGATGATTCCGCATGAGTCTGTTCAATCTGGCTTATATAGGTACTGCCGAACAGATCGCAAAATTCCTGTGCAAGCTGTTTCTCCGGAACCCGCAGGTAAATCTTGTTGTTAAGGTTGCCGAGAACCTGGCGGATATACGATTCCTTGCCGTCCCCCAGGGCATTGGCAATGTCCGCGGATGTCTGCATCCCAAGAAACATGCGCAGGCCCGCGCCTCTGGACTTGTTTAGCATGTCTATGTAGCCGGAAAACATTACGCTGTAAAACTCGTCCACGAAAAGGTTCATATTCTTGCCCGAATTCTCAAATGCGTATATCTCCCCGATAAAATACAAAAGATCCTGGACTATCATCTTGCCCACGTTATTTGAGACCTCCTGGCGGAGCATCGAGGATAGATCAAAATATACGATCTTGTTGTGCCGGAACACGTCCCTCCATTGAAGTGACCGCTCCGGCGGGCAATTGAGAAGCGGCGTTATATCTCCGGTGTTGAGTGATGTCAGGACCGGACCGAGGGATGTGATCATCTTCTGGTGGTGCTCCTTGGGATGCCCGGCCTGCTTTTCCAGCCTCTCCAGACTCTTTTCCGCGTACACCCGAATATCCGGAGAAAGATCGGGCAATTTTTCCTTGCATATCTCGACCAGCTCGTTCATGTGATCCATGCTGTATTTATGCAGCTTCTCCAGGGTGATATCTTCCTGGAAACCCATAAGCGCAGAGCTCACTACCTCGATAACCTGCCAGGCAAAGCTCTGGAATGCTTGATCCCCGCTCCCGGACGGCATTATCGACGCTATCCTGTCAGCAACATCCGAAGGACCGCCATAATTGCTTATGGGATTAAAGCCGACGGACTTTGAGGGGTGAGCGAGTGAAAAATATACAAACCTGTCCTCAACACCGCAGTCCACGCAGGCATCGTATACCCCGTTCAGAAGCCCCTTATCCCCCTTCGGGTCAACGATAATAGTCGGCTCGTATGGAATTAACTGAGCAATCAGAAACTCGAAGAACTTCGTTTTACCTGATCCGGTAGTGCCCGCTATAAGCGTGTGCTGAAGCTCGTCCTTCTTTATATCTACCTCCTTGTCCTGCTGATTCAGACTGTGCATGAATTCATATCCGCCCCCCTTGGTCTCCAGGTCGATATACTTACGCCTCTCGGGAAGTTTAAGCAGGTCGTGATATCTCTGAATATGCAGATTTTCCCAGACAAATCCCCTGCCCAGCAGTGCATGTTCCGGATTCCGGGAGATCCTCTTTACTATTGTATCAACCCCGAGACTGAAAGCATTGGACCTGCTCAGACTGTCAACCGATTCCTTGGCACTGTGCCATGTATAGAGATTCCTCATAATCACCAGGAACATGGCCAGCAGAACCACAATTGTAACCGTAATGTTCAGAAAAATGCTCCCGTAAATCGTCCACATGAGCAGAAGGAAGCACTCTATGATAGTGGCGTTCTTGATATGGTGATAATCCAGTTGAAGCATGACTTCTTACTCGAATCTCATCTTCAATTTCCACTTGTTGCCGTCCCAAAACAGCTCCAGGGACGCGGAAAATTTCTCCCCCTTGCTCGATACGAAGCCCGATACCTTTCTACTCTCCCGACTTTCCAGCAGCTCCCTGGCTACGAAAGAAGGGATTCCCCTGCCGGTAAACTTCTTGGGCAAAGTAAACGGGCACTTCCCGTCCTCCCTTCTCCAATTGGCGCATCCATAAAACCTGGGGAATTCCACAACTTCGCCCCCACAGTGCGGGCATTTTCCTATTACATGCTTCAAAAACCCACCTCCAGATCGTTTTTTGCCGATTTTGTCCCGCAGCTGCTTTCTCCCGCTGCCGAACACCCGGTTTTTTCTGTTATATCTATCGACTTTGTGTCGCGTGCGGACATTATCGAACTCGATTCTATTACCGGAACGCTGTTCCAGCCCTTGTTCGCCAGGACACTCTGGTTTTTCCAGAGCTGAAGCCGCATGTACACAGCCTCAAGCAGACCACAATCAGTATCTCCGCACTCTCCGTTACAGCACTCTTTCAGGGCATTCTTCAAATCGCGCCCCTCCTCCAGCTTTTGCTGCAGATGCAGGAGTTTCTGCATGTCGTGTTTGGACTTGGCGATCGGTATCAGGTTCACGTCTTTCATGTCCCTGTTATGTATAACCGTCTTCAGAACGTCCCTGCATTTCGAGCACGTGGGGGAAAAGTATATTGAAACTTCGGAAGAGTCCGTTTGCGAGATCGTCCAGGGATCAATCTGCGCAACACCCGCGTTGATTACGTTATGTCCGAAAAACAGCATCCAGCACGCCAAAATTGCGGTACTCCACCTTTTCAGGGGGCGATTGGCGATATAGAAAAGCGCGGCTATGACCGCCGCCACTATCAGGCAGCTGCTGCACACCCAGAAAAACGTCATGTACAGAAGAAAAAATATGTCCGCGACAATAAATGCGGATATGATGTATATGATTGTCCGGCCTGAGAAAAACAGGAAATCGAGAGTCGAGAACAGACAAACCACCCCGAACATGATTGCGCCCCAGACATAAAAAGACATGCCCAGAAAGGAATAATGATGATATATGTCACAGCCGGAGGTCGAGCATATCGGGTCCAGCAACCCAAGGGCAAACCCCGTGCACAGAAGCGCCCCGAATCCGGCTGTGATAGCTGTCTGTGCTTTTCTACTTACCATTTAAAAAAATCCTCTTGCGATTTTTGTTAACAATATCCACCAGCTCCGGATCAAACTGGGTCCCCGCATTGTCCTGCAATTCCCTCAAAGCAGTTTCCCTGCTCAGGGCTTTTCTGTATGGCCGGTCGCTAGTCATGGCGTCGTAAGCGTCCAGGACTGACAGTATCCGGCAGAACAGGGGAATGTCCCGTCCGGACACACCGAGCGGATAGCCGGTGCCGTCCCATCTCTCATGGTGAACATATATAAAATCCGAGATATATTTCAGCTCTTTTACTGAAGAAGCTATGCGAGACCCTATCAGACAATGAGTCTGTATTTCCTCCCATTCCGCAAGTGTCAATGTTCCCTGCTTGAACAGGATTTCATCCGGGATCAGGATCTTCCCGAGATCGTGAAACTGTGCGAACAGGTTCAGCTCGGTCATGTATGAATCGGAAAAGTTCAATATTTTTCCCATTTCCCTAATCATGGGCAACAATCTTACGCTGTGTCCCATGAGACCAAAATCCTTATGTTGAAGGGATTGTTGCAAAGCCTGGACAGTCCAGCTCTGCTCCTTGTAGACCAGTGTGTTTTTCAAATAGTTCAATTCTCCTTCCCCCTATGAATCTTATGTGGCCTCTAAAATTTTCGATATCGAGGTCTCCACCACCCCGCCAAGCGAAACTCCCGTGATCTCCAAGAAAGACTCGCAATTGAGCCCTATGACCGCCAAAAATATATAAAAAACCACCGTAAAAATTGAACTGTCCTTGTCCTGTGAATGGCTCCAAAGAGTGTACCCAGCCTTTATCCCGCATATAAGGCCCAAAAATTTTACAATCGCAAATGCAAGCTGAATATACGTTGCTGTGACATCACCACCCCCGCTCGCACTGTAGCCGAGCGTATCCAGCTTGGAATGCTCTTCCAGCAGGCTGTAACTGGCGGTCTGCAGAAAAGCGTCCAGGCTGACCAGAAAAAATCCCGCTATCAACATCAATAAACTGGAATAAAAACCGCTTCCACGGCTCGCATCCGAACCTACCGCCCATGTTATGAGTCCGGTGCCGATCATAATGTACCCGATAAAGATGCCCACGACCTTTACCGGGTTCCAAAGTCCGTTTAGAATTTCTATTATATTTTTTGCGATTTCCGCTTCCATTATTTCTCCGTTTTGGGGCACTCCCCTACTTGAAGCTCATAACACCAGCACTCGTATACACAGTTCGCTCAGATGCGTTGATGTTCTTTATCTTTACCCCCTGAAACTCTTTACCGACCTTGACCCTCTGGATCTCGTTGCTGCATTTGTTGGTTAATATGATCTGATTGCCGTTCATCGCGGCCAACTGCCACTGATCAAATACCGGGCGCTTGTCCAGCTTCTGTGCAAGGTTTTTCTTTTCCTGCCTCAACTTTTCCATTGTTTTATTCATGTCCCTTATCTTCAGGGCCTTTTTCTCCTCCAGATGACGCACCCATTTGTTTTTGCCCTTCAAGTCTTTTACCTTTTTCTTTAATTCGGCTACCTTGGTAGCATTGCCCGATTCGTCCGTGCTGATCTTCTTCAGCCTGTCGGAAATGGAACGGATCTCTTTGCCGTTTGCCAAGGCCCTAGCGCGGGTCTTTTTCATCATGGCAAACATCCTGTCCAGCTTGGAATTTATGTTCTGCATCGTCTGCCTAGTGGAATCATCCCTTGCCAGAGTTTCTTTATCCTGTGAGCTGCTCTTGTCTTTTGCTTTATCCTGTGAGCTATCCCTGGCTTTTGCTTTATCCTGTGAGCTGTCCCTGGCTTTTGCTTTTTGCTCCTTTTCGCTTTTCGTCCTGTTCTTCCCCTCTTTAGACTCTGAACTGTTCTTGTCCGCCAGTATCTTTTCCAGCTTCTTCTGCTGCTCAGAGCTGTTCTGCTTCTTTGCCATCTCCGCTTTGCGCTGCATGTTTCCCTGCGAGCCGGACATCATGTTCATCAGAACAAAACTGATCCCGCCGACCATAACAAGCACTCCAACTCCAATAATTAAATACTGTTGCAGACTATAACCACTGCTTCCTTTCTTTATTTGCTCCCGAATTTGCCCCTGGTCTTGTTCGCCTTTCTTTTTTCCAAAAAATTTTCCAAAAAACATTGATATATAACCCCCTTTATTCACTAGAAATAATTAAAACACCTATATTCTCGCCGGGTGCAAGTGTTACCGTGGGCGGCATGTTAAACCTGCTATCGAATTTTTGAGCAAGTTTTTCCCCCACCTTACCGCCGGCTGACCACAACTGTTTACGCGTGTCCATCTCCGGATATGCCTTTGTGGTTTGGCCATCGGATACAGATATTGTTGAATCGCTTTGAGATATCGCCTCCCCGAATCCGGAAAGAAAAGAAGCCGCCATCAGACCTCCCCAGCGTTGCAGCATATGATTATCCACATCCGATCTCACCGCCGCTGACGGCACCTCGGGATTTATAGCAAAACCCTCGATCTGGTGCTCCTCCCCGCTGGGCAAAATAAGTCGGTTGAATTGTATGCGCAAATAGCCCCCCTGGCGCTTGAAACCGCCGAGTAGCTTCGCGCCCTTGTATTTTCCGTTCACGACTGTCGCCTGGGCCGGACTGGGAGAATCGCTGTTTAACTTCAGCTCGTTCTTGGCATACAAAATATCACCCGCGGACAGTTCCAGGCCGGACTCCTGGCTATCTTCCTTCGGGTTGGATTGGATGTCCGAATCTCCATTTGTGGCCGTTTTCTTTGTTTTTGCCGCCGTGCCCTTTATGCCCTTGTTGTCAAAATTTTGCACCTCTTGCTCTGTCCTTTGCAAATTAAGCTCCTGACTGACCTGCTTGATCTGATCCTGATACCTCTTCCCTGTCTCTCTTGTCTTCGCAGTTTCCCTACTGGATTGCTCCCGGTTCAATTGGCGCTGTCTCCGCTTATTGGCCTGCTTGAGCTCTCGCATCTGTCGCTTGAGCTTCTCAATGCGGTTCTGCAAAGCAATCTCCTTGGAACTCGGCTGTGAAGTGTCTGTTTCATCTCGGTTGCTCTTTTTAGTTTCACTGCGCTGCTTGTCCTTCTCCTCCTGTTCTAGCCCGCCGCGGGATTGATTGCCGACAACAGTCGGCAAAAAACTCTCCCCCTTCTCTTCTGCCTGCTTCGCCTGCTGTTTATTCTTCTTCTCAAGCATCTCGTTGAATTTCTGAGTGCTGTCCCCGCCCGGAGTCGTCTCTACATCCTTCTGTGCGGGCTCGGTCTCGACTTTCCCCCCTATTTCGGAACCGGTCTGATACTGGTATATCGTGAACATAATAGCGAAACAGAACACCAGAAATGCGAACCCCATAACCACAAGCCAAACTTTGGAGGGTCGAAAACGATTCTTGAAAAATTCCTTTAAACTTGTCATGTTTTACCTCAAATTTTCGATTTTACAGAAACAGATATCGACTCCCCCTCCCTGGACAAGATCAGGGAAGGCACGCTGGGCATCTCGTAAACCCTGACACCATTGGCCCCCTTCGTTATCGCATTCCAGGCGGGCCAAAGCAGAGGGTGTGTCGTGCGCAGATAATACATGTCCTTGTATGACCAGAGATTTACGCCCGAAATGACAGGCTCAATCTCTACCGGCTTCGCAGATTCCGGAGGGGTGCTGTCCAAAAACGACAGCATTGTATTGCTCACCGTGTCCTGCACCTTCGGCCCGATAGAGGGCTGCTTGGCCTCCGGCCCCCGCTCGTTGGACTTGAACACCACCAGGGAGTCCGTTGCGTCGCCCCCGGACACGGTTTTCAACTGAACGGTCGCGGGCATGTTCTTGCCCTTGAATGTCAGTACCACATTCGAGTCCGTATATTTTTTCAACGCTGATACCGTTATGATATTGCCCTTGCCGCCCTCGGGGCGTTCTAAGTTATAGTAATTCGGATTCCCCAGCACCGCACTCTCTATCGGCCAGGGTTGACCCGTGCTGTCGCAAAACGAAATCGTGGTTACATATCCCGGAGCAATGCGAACAACAGGAGGCTCTCCACCGGTCTCGAACCTGAGCTCCCTGGTACGGCTCGTCATCTCCGGCGGCTTGTCGTCCTGCAATGTCCGCTTTGTGTCATCCATCCTCTGCTTGAACTTTTGCAGCTGCTTTTTGTTCATCGGCAACTGTCTTTTTAATGTACGTTCAAAAGCCTCCTGGGAAGCATTGGATTCGGCCATAGACACACAGGGCAAGCATATAGAAACAGTGACCAGAAAAATGATCAGTCTATTCATAAGTCTTCTCCAAATACACGTTGTTTACGTCGCGGCTAAGGACCTGATAAGTGGTAAAAATCGTCTCGTGCAGCTCCTTTTTGTCCTTCTCCAGCTTGGAATGGAGATTGTTTATCTGATTGTTATAGTCCGTGTTCGTTTTTTGAATTCTGAACTCCAGGGCATGCTGCAACCAGAAAAACAAACCGACCGTTAGCAAAATATTCACCGCCAAAAGCGCAAAAATCACAATAAAAACATCAACCATGACACTACTCCTTACTCCTCTTTAGGGTTGGAATTAACTATTTTATCACGCAAAATGTCCAAACTGCACTCGCTGTCCGCCAACAGGTTTAGATATTCCTGCAAATCCCTCGCGGACAATTCGCCGTTGCTCCCGGCAGCAACCATCCGGGCAAGGTCATTTACCGACTGAGCCCCACTGCGCCGGAGCATTTCACGTCGCAAATATTGCCGCTCCGTATCGTCAGTGTCGGAAAAAACGGTGTCCTGCACTTCGGGAGAGGCATTGGACAAGTGGCTGTTCTTTCGAAAGGAAGAGGGGACAGGCTCCTTTTCCTGTTCCTTTCCTTTTCCTTTACTTTTCCTTTCCTTTTTCTTTCCTTTGCTCCTTCCGTGATGCAGCTCCCTGAGCGCATAGCTCACCCTAAACTGCACGGCGTGCTTTACACGGTCTAAACAGACAGACCCAATCTGATATTCCTCGATAATTGTGTACAGGGTATTACGATACCAATAGGCAATCCTTTCCTTTAGCTCTTCTTTTTCCTCACCCGAAAACCAGCAAAAGTTATTGTCCTCGTATTCCTGGGCCATCAGCTCCGCCCAGAATTTCAGGATCTCAGTCCTGCGGTCGGAAAAGGACAGCACGGGACTGGGATCCTGAAGCATTTTACCTAGCAAAAAATCATATATGGCCCTGTCTGATTCCATGTTACCCTCCCAAGTTGTTAGATAAGGGAACCAATTCATCTAATTTATCTACATCCAACCGAACATATTTGGCTTCGGGCGACTTCAACAAGTCTTTCTCTCCTTCAAACCTGGTAAAAGATGCTATTGTAACCTGACCACTTTCATCGGGAACAACACAGCCAAACTGATGCAAAATACTAACAATTTCGGCAAGACTTTTGTTTATCAATTCATCCGGAATAACAGGTTTTCCGGAAAGACTGTCAGTTTGCACCCACAAATATCCGTCAGTTTCGGAAATATAACCCACATTCCGGTTGCTTTCGGGATCGTTTACCACAACATCACCCTGTTCCAAGCAATTGGCCAGATTTTGCAGTATGGCCACCCCCCGACTATCGTTGCCGGACTGAGTGGTCGATTTTTGTTTGGCAGTTTGTTGGTCTGGATCTGAATGTTCAGGGCCGGCTTGCTCCGATTGTTCAACAGTTTGCTGATTCGGCTGGTATTCCTGATCTGAATGTTCAGGGCCGGATTGCTCCAATACATCAGATATGGTGTCCGCATTGGACTCGTCCTGTGTCTCTTGCGTATCTTTTCGCTGAGCCTGTGGAGTGCCATCCTGTTCACTACCGCCGTCCGGGGGGTTGTGGAACCATTCCGCAGGCGGATCAAAACCGACTATTTCCTTGATTTTTTCAGCTGTTTCCTCGTCGTAATCCAGCTTGAAACCGGGGAGCCTGGAGGTGTCCGCGTCCGCAAACATATCACCGGAAGCGAATACTATATGGAACTGCACGGCATTATTGTTTATATAGCCGCTTACCTTAATGAAATAGTGTCCGCTGCTGACCCCCTTGGAACTGTAAATATGCCTGTTGTTGATCAGGTACTGGATCACCTGGTCCTTGGAGTAATCCCCGCCCAGCTTCCTTGCATACTGAGAGATTGCCTCGAACACTAATGGATTGATCAAAGCGTATGTGTTTTGCCCCAGGGCAAAAACCCTGCATTGGCTGTTGCCCTTTTTATCTTTCGCTTTGAAGCCATCGTCGGCAAACAGCTTGATCGCCTCGCTGACATACTGCCTGTCCTCGGCCTGCCTGTCCTCGGCAACGCTTTCCCTGTCCGCTTCGTCCCCGTCGCGGGATAGCTCATCGAACAGCATGATAAGCTGATCCGGTTCGAGCTGACGCAAAAAATCCCAGCCCAGCAGAATCATTATCATTGCCAGGTTGTATCTCTGATGTCCCATTCCCCTGCCCTTTTTCCAGCGGAGCTCCACGTTGTTGGGGTGTGTGAGCTTAAATGAGAGTATGTTGCCCCGCAGGGGGTGAAAGAATATCTCCTCGGTTTTCCCTGCGGCAACAATGTCCACGTCGAACATTTTGCCGCCGTCGTGCAGCATCCCGGCTATCCAGGAAATCAGAATCTGCTCTCCCCGGTGTTTCCTTCCCGCTTCCGCGCTAGGGTTCCCGTAACTGTCCACCGCCACCCTGGATGCAACATTCTCGGCACGCTTCAGGGCTGTATCCAGGCTGTGGTACAACAGCCCCCATCTTCCGCTGTGGTGAAATTTCTCCGAAGCGGGCAGGTCCCAGAAGTAAGACACAAATTCCCGCATAATAAAACGCACAACTTCAATGATATCGCTTCTACCCTGCAATGCCTGGAGTGTTTCCAGCTTGTCCAGATACGGCTGCAATCTGGACATCATGTCCTCGACATATCTGAGCTTGACTCTCAGGAATTCTTTGTTTGAGGGTTTTTCCCGGAATTCCCACTCCGGCCACTCGATTTTCGGCATCTCCATATGTAAGTCCTTATCCCCTCTATGTCTTCCTTGAAGTTTGACATCATGGCAAACATCCTGTCCGTGCTGGACTGGTATGCCCCGGAGCTGATTATTTCGAACTGCAACCCGACGAGCAGAAACCGGGACATGGTATCACAGCGAACAAAGGTGTGATACGCATCTATGCCTACTTGAGTATTGCAGTATATAAGGGCGTCTTTTTTTATGTATTCGACGTATGCCTGATAGTCGGGACATTCCTTGTGTCCGTTGCTGTTCAAGATAAACTCGTACCTGTCCTGATACCACTCATCCAGCCCTTCCAGATACTCATAGAAAATATTCTTGCGCTTCCTGAACTTGTCCAGGGAGATAACACCGTTTGAAAAAAGCTCCGTAAGCAGCCTGGCGGCCATGTCCACCCTGGGAAGCAATTCCAGCAGCATCCAGCCTGCGGGACTGGTAACATAGAACTTTTTTTTCAGGCCCCTTCTTCTTGCCTTGTCAACGGCTTCCTTCTTCATTGCAAACTTCTCCATTTCTCCACAACCTGCCTTGCATAGCTCCTCCCGTCGGCATCAACCTCCCCGGAGTGATAACAGGCAAGGCTGCTCAGAATGTCTCCTCCGTATCTGTCCAAACAGTCCTGCAGTATCATGGATCCCAAATTGACGTTGATTACAGGCTCAAGAGCATCTTCAACCGATAACCCAAGCCTGTACAGCCACATTGAATTAATCTGCATCAGACCAAGGTCAAAACTTTCCACATCGCTGTTTCGCACCTGGACCAGTGCAGATATCTTGGTTTCAGGATGAAACCCCCTGCCCGCCAGATTTATGCTCCAGGGGTGCAGGGAGCTTTCCTGATACGCTATTGCGGCCAGTAAATTCCTGGGAATACCATTCTCCCTTTCGGCCCGGACGAATATCCGGGCCAATCTGGATGAATCCATAGCCGCCGCAGTAAAGGGGTTACATGCAATCGCAAGCAACACGGCCAGTCCGAACACGACTGCTCTATGCCTGATTGACATTCTGTTGACCTGCCGGCTCCTGCTCTCCGGCCTGTTCTTTTGGATTTTCCTGATCTTCGGGCACTGTGGCCTCCAGATCGTCAAGCATGAGATTGTCATCTGTTTCGGCACTCTCGGGTTCCGTTGCAGCACCTTCAGAATCTGTTGCAGTATCCTCAAATGCAGCACCCTCAGAGTCCGTACCGGACGCTGCGGTATTCTCAGATACGGCCTCCTCAGAGTCCGGTGCGGACTGTTCGCTCTGCTTCTGGGTCTCTGACTTTTTGGTGTCCACGGCTGCGCCGGGGTCGTAATCGTCGTTGACTCTTCCTGATTTTTTGCCGTCGAGGACCTTTTCGATGTCCGCACAGTATTTCTGGATGGTTTGCGTAGTCGGGTGGACCAATATGGACCTGATTTTTTGCTCGGAGACAATTGCCAGGTCCTCGACTCTGAGCCGTCTCATGGAAGCGCGTCTCATCATGGTGTTAATCAGATTGGCCAGCCTGGAGAGCTGGTTCACTGTGGTCCTTAGTTCCGGAGTGGGCGATACCGGACGCCACCTGTACTGCAGAAAAAACACTTCGGCCCGCTGCAGAAAAATCCCCTTGTCCGTTTCGGACAGCTGGTTGTATTCCTGCAGGAGCCGATTGATCCTTTCCTCGTCTTGAGGAACGGGGCCGCCGCCGCCCGCTCCGCCCTTTTTTTTGTTCTTTGACATTATTCCTCCTTTTTGCTCAGTTTTTTGTGTTCAGACACCCCCAGCAGTTGTGCGTACCGTTTCGGAGCCCACCCCTTGACCGGCACACCGTCTATGAAAACTCCCGGAGTGGCCTGGACACCCAATTTTGATTTTGCTTTTCGCGCCTCTGTTTGCAGCTTTTGCTCGTATTTTCCTTTCAAGTAATAACGAGCCTGCTCTGCATCTCCCCACTTGTCCTTCAATTTAGGAAACTTTTGTATGAATTGCTTGATTATGTTTTTGTTCCGCTCGGCGGCGGAATCCGCTTTGACCGGATCCAGCTCGGAATAGGCAAACTGAACCAGTTTGACTGGATCCACTTTGCCCGCTCCGTCCATCATGGCCCAGGAAGCAACGCTTGAGCCCTTTTTATGCTTATAGGGCAGATGAACTATGCGAAAATCGGATATCTTGTCCTTGTGCTCCAGGAAAAAATCGAGTGCTTTCTTGCAGTAAGGGCAGAAGGGATCGGAAACCAGGACCAGTTCATGTCCTGAGCCCTGGGAATATATTGACTGGCCGAGTTCGGAAGGGATCGTGACCTTGTTGATCTGGTCCTTTGCGGACTGCATCAGGCTGCCACCTGAAGTCACCTGTTTAATGGTAAACTCCAGCTCACCGCTCTGGTCCACTATCATTTTGATTGACGATTGCCTGTTGCGGCCGGGAGCCTGTAAACTGGCCCTAACCGCGTACAGATCCATCTGATGATTATCCAGCTTGACCGAAGTGGGCACGACCCGATTTAGTTCTATATGTCTGGGTTTAATATCTATTTGCGCATCCGGTTTTGTTTTTTTGATCGCATTCTCGACACGACTCGCGATATTCTTCTTGAAGGCGGACTTGTTTAATTCCGCAGATGCACAGCTTACCGTAAACAATACGCTCAACACGCTTATCAGAGCTATTTTCCCCTTATTTTGCATACTCTTCTCCCTTTTATTTTTTTCTTTCAAACATTTAGCGCAAAACAACAAAAATTGAACTATTTCCCCAAAGTTTTCAGTAATTTAAGGTTATAACCAAAGGCAATATATATAATATTATATTATATTATATTATAGCTTACTTGTCAAGATACACAAAACAAAAATATTTGACACAAGGTCTATCATACAATATAAATTAAACAGTTATAATTATCTATTTAATACATTTTTATACTTGACATACGTAAATTTTAAAATGTAGTTGATACATATAATATTCAACTAAAAAACA
>Ga0207714_1001131_pt1 | contig 17574 bp, 16 predicted proteins | sample PonA232FremontCA_2_FD_187270 | JGI IMG/M metagenome (GOLD analysis project Ga0207714, IMG submission 187270) | Marine sediment microbial community from Fremont, CA, USA - Pond A23 Sediment 2 (SPAdes) | ecosystem: Environmental > Aquatic > Marine > Unclassified | place: USA: Fremont, California...
CTCGCGGAGGGCGTCGACCTCGGCCTCGGTCACGCCGTACGCCGGCAGCTCGTCGGTGTGGAAGATCCCGCCCGCGCCGTGGCGCTTCGCGTGGTCTGAGAGCTCCGTCCCGAGCCGACGGCCCGGCTGGAGCTCGCGGCCGACGAGCCCGTCGAAGCCGAAGAGGGGGACCGCGGTCACCGTCCCGCCCGCGTCGATGGCGCTCCGGATGACGCCGGAGTCGGTGTCGGCGAAGACGTCGGTCACGTCTGTGACCTCGCCCACGCCGGCGTCGCGCTCGCGGAGCTCGTCGCGGATCGCGAGGAGTTCGGCCTGCCGGCCGACCTCGCCGCGGACGATGTCCTCGATCCCCGCGAGGTCCTGGACGCCTTTCACCTCGACGCGCGCGCCGTCGGCGATGGAGACGTTCACGTCCTGCCGGATCGTGCCGAGCCCGCGCTTGACCGCGCCCGTCGACCGGAGTAACATTCCGATGCGCTCGGCGGCCTCGCGGGCCCCCTCGGGGCTGCGGATGTCCGGGCCGGTCCCGATCTCGACGAGTGGGACCCCGAGCCGGTCCAGCGAGTAGACGACGCCGTCGTCGGTCTCGGCGACGCGTTTCGCCGACTCCTCTTCGAGCATGAGGTCGACGACCGACACCGACCCCGACGCCGTCTCGATCTCGCCGTCCTGTCCAAGCAGGATCGACCGCTGGAACCCGGAGGTGTTCGAGCCGTCGATGACGAGCTTCCGCATGACGTGCGCCTGGTCGACGACGGAGAGATCGAGCAGCTCCGCGATCTGGAGCGCCACAGAGAGCGCCTCCCCGTCGACGCGGCGGGGCGGCTCGTCGTCCTCCTCGACGAGACAGGTCGTGTCGTACCCGAGGTAGGTGAACTCGCGGTCGACGCGGCTCGCTTCGACCGCGGCGTCGTCGAGCTCGCCCAGTTCGCTCTTCGTCGGGTGGAGCCGTCGCGTGATCTCGCGGTCGGCTTCCTCGGGGTCGCGCTCGACGGTCGGCGAGTCGCAGAACAGCTTCGTCGCCGTGTCGAGCTGCTGGTGGATCTCCAGGCCGGCGACGAGCCCCAGCTCCTCGTAGTCGTACTCGGCGGTCGCGTCCGTGCTCATTACGGCTCACTCCGACGGCGCGCGACTAAAATGGTGGCAGTTCGCGCGACGCGTCCGACGGCGGCGAACCCGCGCGACCGGACCGCCGCCGCCGACCAGACGGTGTCGATCACGGTCGGCGCGCGCCTGCGAGCGCCCGACGGGCGCGAGCGGCGCGTGCGAGGGACGCGGCGACCGCAGGGAGCCGCGAGGCTGGGGAGGCGTGAGGTGCCGTGTAAAGCGGTGCGGGGTGAGACTCGACGGGGCAACTCGGCGGCGGCTCCGCCGCCGGCCGTCACCGGGCGACGCCCGGTTGCCCGAGGGACCCTCTCGTCGCTGCCCGTGGCGCGTCGCGCCACGCTGCCGCGAGCCGTCGCGGCCGGGGCTTCGACGGTGTCCGTGTCTGCCGGTCACTTATAAATAGGTGCGTATCACCGAGCGGCCGGGGCTTCGGCGGCTCCGTCCCGGCGTGGTCCGCCTTTTTACGAGACGAACTTCAGCAGGTCGTCGCGGTTGTGATCGTGAAACCGCGTTCGAAGGCACGCTTCGAACGACTCGACGTCGCCGCGTTTCGCGCAGATCGGCGCGACGCGGTCGGACCACTGCTGCCACGGGGGGTACAGCCCGAGCCGGTCGCAGATCGCGTCGAGCCGCTCGTCGAGGTCGTCGATCTTGTCGGTCTTGTTCACCGCGACGATCGGGTCGGCACCGACGTCTTCGAGGAAGCCGAACATCTCCACGTCGTGGGGGACGTTCCCGCGCTCGCGGTGGCGGTCGATAATGTCGACCGCGGCCTTCCCGTCGACGACGACCACGCCCGCGAGGATCCGATCGGCGTTGTCCTCGACGTAGCGGACGATGTCCGTTTTTATCTGTTCGCGGCGGTCGTCCTCGACGCCGGACATGAACCCGAACCCGGGCAGGTCGGTGAACATGAACCCCTCGCTCGCCCAGTCGTAGTGGTTCGGCTGACGGGTGACGCCCGGCTTGCCGCCGGTCGAGAAGTCGTGGCCGGTCAGCTCGCGCATCAGCGTGGACTTGCCGACGTTCGAGCGCCCCACGAGGACGACCTCGGCGTCGCGGTCCGGCCGGTCTTCGAACATGCTCGCGGATGCGCGCCTGAGCGGTTTAAACCGCGCGCCGGTCCCGCCGGCTACTTGTCCGGCGCGACCCTCCCGGGAGCATGGACAAGCAGGCCGTCCGCGACGCCGTCTGGAACGCCTTCGACGAGGGCGACCACGCGCGGTTCCCGTTCCCGCCGCACGACCGCATCCCGAACTTCGCCGGCGCGGACGCGGCGGCGGCGCGACTGGCTCGAACCCCGGAGTGGGAGTCGGCCGCGACGCTGAAGGCGAACCCCGACGCGCCGCAGCTGCCGGTCCGCCGCGCCGCGCTCCGCGCCGGCAAGACCCTCTACGTCGCCCAGCCGCGCCTGCGCGACCCGGATCCGTTCCTCCGGCTCGACCCGGCCGCGATCCCGGCGGACGAGATCGACGACGCGACGACGGTGTCCGGTATCTCCGCGTACGGCGCGCCCGCCGCGCCCGCGGCGGTCTCCGATGTCGACCTGATCGTCGCCGGGTCGGTCGGCGTCGCGACCGACGGGTTCCGGATCGGAAAAGGCGAGGGGTACAGCGACCTCGAGTGGGCCGTCCTCCGCGAGCTCGGCGCGGTCGACGGCGACACGACCGTGGCGACGACCGTCCACGAGCTGTCCGTCCTCGACGGTCCGGAGTCGGCGGTCCGCGGGTCGGCGGCAGGGGACGGCGGCGCGGCCGCGCTGCCGACCCCCGACGCCCACGACGTCCCGCTCGATCTCATCGCGACGCCCGACCGGACGGTGCGGACCGACACGCCGCACGCGCGACCCGACGGCGTCGACTGGGACGCGCTCGACGACGCGAAGCGGTCCGCGATTCCCGTACTCGCCGAGCGCGCGCCCGACACGGAGTGACGGGGCACAACGGAGCGTCGGCGACCGACGGCGTCGACCTAGTCCGCGGGCTGTGAAGTGACCGGCGTGGACCGCTCGGTTCGGCGGTCGGCGACGTGTCCACATCGTGGACAGACGACCGCCCGCTCGTCGCCGTCGCTGACGACGAGCCAGCCCTCGGAGACGGGGCTCTCGAAGCCGCACGCGGGACAGAAGAGGACCGACTTCGGGCGGGGAGACCGGGGACCGTCGGCTGCTGTGTGCATGTACATAGATAGCGGTCGAGCGCATAAGGGCCTTCTCCGGCCCGATCGTTCGGCACAGACCGTCGCCCGGGTCACAGCGCGTGTCGGCGGCCCGGAGTCGAGGCGGCCGCGCGGACGGGCTCACGCGAGGGGCATGTTGTAGCTCGTCTCCGTCTCCATCACGAACTCCCACGTCGACTCGCACTCGCAGGACACCTGCTCGAAGACGCTCGGGTCCTGACGCCTGTCGAAGTCCTTTATCGCCGTCTGAACCTGGTCGTCACACTCGCCGCAGTTGTGCGCGCCGCGGTCGGAGCCGTGTCCGACCGGATCGGAGACGACGATGGCGTCGGCGTCGGCGGTCTCCGCGAGCACGTGTGCGACCGACCAGAGCCACGGCGGCCGGTAGCCGCCCTCGAAAAACAGCTCGTCGACCATCGTGTAGCGCTGGACGTTACAGGGGTTCATCGAGACGGTGTGACAGCCGTCCACGTCGGCACAGCGCCTAATCGAGTCGACCATGTCGGCGGCGGCCTCGGGCTCCGCGAGGAACGGCGGCTTCATGAGGAGGTACGCTTTGATCCCCACGTCGGCGTCGAACTCGGCGTCAGCCGCGGCGGCCTCGGCGCAGGCGTCCTCGAAGTCGGCAAACTCGAAGTACTTGTTCACGCAGTCGTGGCGCACGCGGTCCGTCGCGGTCTCCAGTCCGACCGCCACGTCGGTTGCGATCCCCCGTTCGGCGAAGTCGCCGATCTTCCCGCGGTCGACGAAGTCCGGCAGCGACTCCACGACGATGCGATCGCGGTCCGCGAACTCAGAAGCGATCGCCTCTCGCGTCTCCGCGGGCACCTCGCGCTCGTCGAGGAAGGAGCCGGAGGTGTAGATCTTGATCAGCGCCGCCGGCTCGTCGGCCGCCTCGCGTTCGTGGTCGAGACAGGCGTCGATCTGGGTCATCAGATCCTCGTGAGCGACGCTGCCGCCCTCGACGGACTCGGCGACGTAGCCGCACATCGTGCAGCCGCCGGCGCGCGCCCACCGGCAGCCGCCGGTGTTTAAGATGATCGTGAGGGAGTTTACGACGCCGTCCGGGGTGTTGTCCTCGTCCATCCAGACGCGGGTGGGCTCCGTCGGGTCGTACGTCTCCGAGCGCTCGGCGCGGACGTCGCGCATCACCGCGTTGTGCGCGTCCATCCCGCGCCCCTGCTCGTACGCCTCGGGGCTCGGCTGGCTCATCGTCGGAAAAAGCGGTCCGGGGCGTAAATCGGTGTCGGCGTCGGGGAAGCCCGCCGTCGAAACGAGATTGAATTTCGCGTGTTGTTTCGGATACAAGCACACAGACAAAGTTGTTTCCGAAAATATTCATGACGGACGTTCGGATTACTGAACTTTTTTGTACGGTGCAGCCGATCTGTGCGATATCACATGTCGACGGAGCAGCCGGACGCGACGGAACAGCCGGAGGCGACGGAACGCGCCGAGGACGGACTCGACGGCGGGCTCGTCGCGAACGCGCAAGGCGCCGTAGAGGTCGTCTACGACACCTCGGAGTCGGTCGACCGGCGGGTGGCGGCGATCGGGGACGCGGCGAGCGCTCAACTCGAGGACATGGAGTCCGTCGCCGCGGACGTCACCGACCTGAGCGCGACGGTCGAGGAGATCGCCGCGAGCGCCGACGAAGTGAGCGAGACGACGGACCGCGCCGCAACGGCGGCGTCGACCGGCAGCGCGGCGGCCGGGGAGGCGGCGGCCGCGATGGCGGAGGCGTCGGCGGCCACGACCGAGGTGGCCGACCGCGTCGCGGAGCTCGAAGACCACGTCGCAACGATCGACGAGGTCGTCGACGTCATCGACCGGATCGCGGACGAGACCAACCTGCTTGCGTTGAACGCGAGCATCGAGGCGGCCCGCGCCGGGGACGACGGATCCGGATTCGGGGTCGTCGCCGACGAAATAAAAGAGCTCGCCGCCGAGTCGCGCTCCCGGACCGAGGAGATCGAGAGCGCGGTCGACGAGATCCGGTCGGTCACGGACGCGGTGGCCGACTCGCTCGACGCCGCGGTCGACGCGGTCGAGACCGGGGCCGACCGGGTCGAGACCGCGGAGACGGAGCTCGACGCCGTCGAGGCCGCGGTCGGATCGGCCGCGAGCGGAGTTGAAGAGGTCTCGGACGCGGTCTCGCAGGGTGCCGAGGCGAGCACGCGCGTGGCGGACCTCACCCGGAACACCGCGGACACCGCCCGCGAGGTCGAGGCCGCGGTCGCGGAGATCGGCGACGAGCGCGCGCAGACGACAGACCTGCTCGCCGAGATCGACGACGCGCTGACCGCGGCGCGTCGCGGCCGCGACCGTCGGCTCGCCGGCGCGGACCGGGTCCCCACGGGGATCGACGCGTTCGACGCCGACGGCGGGCTTCCGGTCGGGTCGCGGGCGGTGGTGGTGACCGACCGCGACGACGCCTCGGACGCGGTCGTCGACGAGCGGGTGGCCGGGCTCTGTGCGGCGGCGCTCGACGCCGGGCGAGCCGTCTCCCTCTCGCCGACGGCGACGCTCGACCGCTCGACGCTTGAGCGGGCGCTGCGACGCGAGGCGGACGTCTCCGTGTCCGACGCGCTTGCGGCGGACCGGCTGTTCGTGCTCGACCTCTTCGGCGCGTGGGACGCGGCGGAGAACGTGATCGACGTGTCGACAGTCGGGCTCGCCGCGGCGAACCGCCGCGTTGACGCGGCCCGGGACCGGCCGTGCGTCGTGGTCGGGAACATCGCGGGCGAACTCGACCTGATGGGCGAGCGGGCGGTCCGCGAGAACACCTACGCGAACGACGGCGACACGCTCGACGGCTCCGATCTCGTCGTCAACGTCGTCGACGAGGCCGCCGTGCCGGACGGGCTGCGGTCGTTCTACCGCGGCGCGGCAGACGAGGTCTGCCGAGTCGAGTGAGCCCGCGCCGGCGCGCTCGGCGTAATCCCGAACGGTTTCGCCGCTTGGTTAACAACTAACACGCTGTGGCCCGTTCATAATGAACGAGCATTACATGACCGAACTGGGTGGCTACAGAGACCGTGTGGCACAGGTCGATCTCGACGAGAGCGAGGTCAACTACCGCGGAATCGACGACGAGGACGCGGAAAAGTACATCGGCGCGCGCGGGCTCGGCGTGAAGTACGTCTTCGACAACGGCCCGGACGTGGACCCGATGGGGCCGGAGAACCGGCTGGCGTTCATGACGGGACCGCTCACGGGCACGCAGACCGTAATGAGCGGCCGGATCGCCCTGGTGACGAAGTCGCCGCTGACGGGCACCGTCACCGACTCCCACCACGGCGGCTGGTCCGGCGCGCGCCTCAAGTGGGCCGGACTGGACGGCATCCTGCTCGACGGCGCGAGCGACGATCCCGTCTACCTCGTCGTAGAGGACGGCGAGGTGGAGGTCCGCGACGCCGCCCACCTCTGGGGGCAGGGCGTCCACGACACCGTTGACCGGATCGGCGAGGAAATCGAGGGGACGGTCGGCCGCAACCTCTCCGTGATGGCGATCGGACAGGGCGGCGAAAACGGCGTTCGCTACGCCTGCGTCGTCAACGAAGACGACCGCGCGTCCGGTCGCGGCGGCACCGGCGCCGTGATGGGCTCGAAGAACGTGAAAGCGGTCGTCGTGAAGTCGGGGACCGACATGCCAAAGCCCGCCGACCCGGAGACGTTCCAGGAGGGCTACCAGCAGGCGATGGAGGTCATCCGCGAGTCCGACGTCACCGCGCCGAACGAGGGCGGGCTCTCGATGTACGGCACGAACGTGCTGATGAACGCGACCGAGGAGATGGACGGGCTCCCGGTGAAAAACGCCCAACACACGTCTATGGAGGCGTTTGGCGAGGCCGACGGCGTCGACGCGCAGGCCGAGCGCGTCTCCGGGGAGAACGTCCGGGAGAACATCTTGGTCGACGAGCCGACCTGTCACTCCTGTCCGGTGGCGTGTAAAAAGGAGGTCGAGGTGAACGTCACGCACAAAGGCGAAGACATGAACGTCCGCACGGAGTCGTACGAGTACGAGTCCGCGTGGGCGCTCGGCCCGAACTCCGGGCACGACGACCGCGACGAGATCGCCTTGATGCTCCAGCGGTGTAACGACCTCGGCGTCGACACCATCGAGACGGGCAACATGATCGCGATGGCGATGGAGATGAGCGAGGAGGGGAAACTCGACGACGTCGGCGGCCTCGACTGGGGCGACTCCGAGACGATGATCGACCTCATCGACGAGATCGGTCACCGCTCGTCGGAGCTCGGCGACCTCCTCGCGGGAGGGCCAGAGCGCGTCGCCGACGCGAGGGACGCCCACGAGAACAAACTCTCGGTAAAGGGCCAGACGATGGCCGCGTACGACCCGCGCTGTATGAAGGGGATGGGGATCGCGTACGCGACCTCGAACCGCGGCGCCTGCCACCTGCGCGGGTACACCCCGGCCGCCGAGATCCTCGGCATTCCGGAGAAGGTCGACCCGTACGCGTGGGAGGGGAAAGGCGAACTCACCGCCACCTTCCAGGACCTCCACGCCGTCTCGGACTCGTTCGACATCTGCAAGTTCAGCGCGTTCGCGGAGGGTATCGAGGAGTACGTCCTCCAGTACAACGGCGTGACCGGCCGCGACGTCACCGAAGAAGAGCTGTTCGAGGCCGGCGAGCGCGTCTACAACCTCGAACGCTACTTCAACAACCTCGCCGGCTTCGACGGCGCGGACGACACGCTCCCGAACCGCTTCATCGACGGGCACCCGGACGCGATTCCCGGCACGGGCGCGAGCGAGGGCGAACTCGTCGAGCTCGACGAGATGAAAGCCGAGTACTACGAGACCCGCGGCTGGGTCGACGGCGTCGTCCCCGACGAGAAGCTCGCGGAACTCGGAATCGAGGTCGGCCCCGGCACCGGCGTCTCCACGGGGGGGGACTCTGCGGCCCCGGCCGACGACTGACCGCGTCGTCCGCAGACGGCGGCTCGCGTATTTTTAAGTGATATCCGCCGGTAGCGCCGGGCATGGGTCACGATCCGCTCTCGCCCTCCGAAGCGCTCCACACGCGGACCGGAGCCGCGCTCGCGGCCGTGAGTCTGCTCGTGTTCGTCTACTCGCTCGTCGTCGTCGGGCAGATCCTGCTCGGGGTGATCGTCGCCGGGGGACTCTCCGTCGGTCTGTACCTCACGTATCGCACCATCGTCGTCCTCGACTCGGTCGCGGACGCGGCACAGCGGGTCGCGGCCGCGAAGGAGCGGGAGGTCGACGCGGGAGACGGGTCTCGCCGCGTCGCGCGCGACGAGGCGTCGGACGGCCGGTCGGAGACGACGGGAACGGTCACCGATCGCGACCGATAGTCACGCGAACGCGACGAACCGGAGGAGCCACAGCACGATCATCCCGACCGCGATCGTCGCGAACACGTTCTCCGTCCGCCACGCGACCGCGCCGGCGACGAGGCCCGCGATCAGCCGTTCGTCGACGAGGGTCGCGGCGACCGAGGGACCGAGCGTCACCAGATCTGGGAGAACGAGCGCCGCGAGCACCGCGGGCGGGACGTACCGGAGCGGTCGGCGGACGCCGTCCGGGACCCCGTCGATCCGGCCGAAGAGGTGGATGAAAGACAGGCGGATCCCGTAGGTGATCGCGCCGATCGCGACGATGGCGACCCATGCGCGCGGGGAGGCGACGATGGCGTCCGTCACCTCGGTGCCGGTCGTGGTCGTCACGCCGTCGTCACCTCCGTCGCCAGCCCGGCCGCGATTCCGCACAGCGCGCCGGCGAGCAGGCCGAGGTTGAGCGGGAGCCCGGCCGCGACGACCGCGACCGCGCCGCCCACGACGCCGGCTGCGGTGGTCGGCCGGTCCTTCATCGCGGGGACGAGAAGCGCGAGGAAGACGAGCGGGACCGCGAAGGTGAGCCCCCACGAGTCGGGGACGCCGGTGCCGACGACGACGCCCGCGACGGTGCCGACCTGCCAGACGACCCACAGCGACGCGGCCGCGCCGAGGTAGTAGCGCCACCGGCTGCGGTCGGAGTTCGTGCCGAACTCCGCGACCGAGAGCGCGTACGCCTGGTCGGTGAGGAGATACGCCAGCCCGGCGCGGAGCCGGCGGCCGTAGTCGGCGAAGTACGGCGCGATCGAGGCCGAGTACATCAGCATTCGGAGGTTGATCACTGCGGCCGTCCCGACGACGACCGCGAGCGGAGCGTCGGCCCCGAGGAGGTCCAAGGCGGCGAGCTGGGAGGCGCCCGCGAACACGATCACGGACATCCCGACCGCCTCCGCGAGGCCGAGTCCGGCGTCGACCGCGGCGATGCCCGCGACGAGCGCGAACGGAACGATCCCGAGCATAAGCGGGGAGACGTCTCGAACGCCGGCCGCGATGTCGCCGTCGAGGCCGAGGAGACCGTCGTCAGCGCCGGCCGGACCGGTGTCGGCGGCGTCACCGCGGTCGACGGTATCGGTGGTGTCGCCGTCCGAGGCGGCGGAAGTTCCGTCCATTCGGGCTACTCTTTGGGGTACACCGGCTCGTCGTACTTCGCGGCGAGGTGGTCGGCGTGCTCCAGTTTCGCGTTCGCCTTGCGGAAGGTGCCGAGCAGCGAGTGGACCTCGCGTTCGGTCGGGTGGGCCCGCCCGAGCAGCCGGCGCATCAGGAGGGCGTTCTTCTCCCGGACGTGCTCGCGTTGTCCCGTCGCGGCGAGAAACTCCTCGAAGAAGTCGTGAAAGCGCTCGACGTCCGCTTCGGGCGCTCGCGTCACCTCGACGTCCGGCTGCTGGGTGTCGGCGACGGTGAGATCGCGGAGCTCGTACAACAGGACCGTGGCCGCCTGCCCGAGGTTTAACACGGGGTACGCCTCGCTCGCGGGGATCGAGCACACCTCGTCTAACCGCGCGAGCTCCTCGTTGTTGAGCCCGCGGCCCTCGCGGCCGAACACGATCGCGGTGGGCGCGTCGACCGTCGTCAGCGACTCGCGGAGCTCGACCGGAGTTTTAAACGGGAACCGCTCGTGGCTGCGGTCGTCTTCCCCGGTGATCGCCGTGGTGCCGACGGTGTGGTAGTTCGCGACGACTTCGTCGAAGCTCACCGTCTCGGCGTTCGGCAACACGTCCTCGCGGGCGTGTCCGGCGAAGCCGTACGCCTCTCCGCCGGTCTCGATCTCCGGCGGGTCCACGAGCTTGAGATCGTCGAGCCCGAAGTTCTTCATCGCCCGCGCGATGGTGCCGACGTTGCCGGGCGTCTCCGGTTCGACGACGACCACGACCGGGTCGCGGTCGGCGGAGGCGTCCGCCTCGTCCTCGTCGCCGCTCATCGGTCCGCGGGGGAGTCGGCGGCGAGGTCCAGCTTCGACTCCGCGAGGTCGTCCGCGGATCGCCGTCCGCGGAGGCAGATTCGCACTTGTGCCATGTGCCGAGTACGCCGCGGCCGCGATAAAAGCGCGTCCCTCCCGAGCGCCCGCCGTCGGTCGGGTCGCGGCCCGGTGTGACCGTTTATTACCGCGGCGCTCGTCTCTGCGGCCGTGCGACGGCGACGACTCCTCGGACTGACCGCGGTCGGCACCGCGGGCGCTGCGGCCGGGTGTCTCGGCGGGAACGGCGGCAACGGGAGCAACGGCGACGAGGGGGACGGCGACGGGAGCAACGGCGACGAGAACGACGGCGAGTGGCCGGCCGGTCCGTACGCCGACTACGAGACGGCGACCGTGACGGTCGAGAGTCCCGTGGGCGACGAACGAGGATCGGTGATCGCGGCGATTGCGGACGACAGTGATAAACGGCCGCTCGGGCTCAGCGACGCCGAAGCGCTCCCGGAGGACGGCGGAATGCTGTTCACCTACGGCTCGCCTCGCGAGGTCCTGACCTTTATTATGCCGGACATGAGCTTCGGGATCGACATCGTATTCGCCGGCGGCGACCGCGAGATCACCCGGATCCACAACGCGCCCGAACCGGGCCCTGACGAGGACGGGAGCGAACAGGAGTACGACGGCTCCGGCCAGTACGTGTTGGAGGTTCCGTACGAATGGACCGACCGACACGGCGTCGCGGTCGGCGACTCGCTGCGGTTTGAATTGTAAGTGGGTGCCGCCGAAGCCCCGGCCGCCCGGCTGTACGGCGGCAGTTATAAGCACACGACCGACGCACACACCGCCGAAGCCACAGCCGCCCGGCTGTACGGCGGCGGTTATAAGAACTCGACCGGCGCACACACCGCCGAAGCCCCAGCCACGAGGCGGGCCCTTCGGGTCTCACCCCACCGCACGGCACCGCCGGAAGACGGTCGCCTCGCTTCGCTCGGCGCTGCGTCTTCCGTGCTCCCGCCCGCTCCCTTCGGTCGCTCGCGGCACCGCAGCCTCGCGCCTCCCCAGCCTCGTCGGGCGCGCCTTCAGGCTCCCTGCGGTCGCCCTCGTTGCGCCCGACTCCCTCGCGCGTGCGACTCGCGCCCTGTCGGGCGCTCGTCGGCACGCGCCGACCGCACCGCCGATCATTGATAAATAGATATGCGACTCGTTCCCCGGCGGACACGTGCGAAACGCGCCCCGTTTATATCGCTCGCGCTCGTGACGCAGGTATGCGAAACGTGGACGCCGCGGGACTCGGAATCGGCGACGATCACCCACCGCGGATCATGGGCGTGCTCAACGTCTCTCGGGAGTCGCCGTACGACCCGAGCGTGTACGACGACCCCGGCGAGGCCGCCGCGTACGTCGACGAGGAGCTGATCGGCGAAGGGGCCGACATCGTCGACGTCGGCCTGGAGTCGGCGAACAAAGACCTCGACGTGCTCTCGGCCGACCAGGAGCTCGACCGGCTCGACACCGCGGTCGAGACGCTCGAATCCACGTCCGGCGACGCCGTCTGGTCGATCGAGACGCGCTATCACGAGGTCGCCGACGCGGCGCTCGCGCGCGGATTCGACATGGTCAACGACATCTGCGGGTTCGCGGACCCGGAGATGCCCCGCGTCTGCCGCGAGCACGACGCCGCCGTCTCGAAGATGGCGTCGCCGCCGGACTTAGAGCGCCCGGGCGCGATCGAGGACGTCGACGCGATATACGAGGCGCTCTCGATGAACGGGCTCACCGACAAGACGATCGTCGACCCCGCCTTCGGCGGCTGGTCAGCGGCGAAGACCCACGCCGACGACCGCGAGACGTTCCGCCGCCTGCGGGAGTTCCGCGGGTACGGCCGTCCCCTGCTCGTGTCGATCAACCGCAAGAGCTTCCTCAAGACGATCGCCGGGCGCTCCACCGCGGAAGCGCTTCCCGTCTCGCTTGCGGCCACGTCGATGGCCGTCGAGCGCGGCGCCCACGTGATCCGGACTCACGACGTGGCCGAGACCCGCGACGCCGCCCTCGTCGGCGCGGAGTTCGCCCGCGACCGAGGCCGGTCCGACGGAGAGCCGATCGGCGTCGAGGAGCTCGACGTGACGACGGTCCGCGAGGCTCAGCGCCACCTCGATCGGATCGGCGCGGACGCGGCGGCCGCCGCCGAGGACGTCGCCGTCGCCGCGGTCGTTCACACGTACGAGCTCTCCGGGCTCGACGACGAGGCCGCCGGCGCGCTCCGCGCCGCCACCGCCGGCGACGGGGGCGGCGCGGCCTTCGCGCTCGGGGACCCAGAACGGACGCGGACCGCGACGGTCCGGTCCGCGACCGACGGCGGGGACGGACCCGACGGCGCGGACGCAGCGACGGCGGCGTCCGGACGTCGCGGCCTCCTCGTCGGAACGCCGGCCGCAGTCGAGTCGGTCAGGGCGTCGGTGTCGGGCGTCTCGGAGCCGCTCGATGCCGCGCTTGCGGCGATCGACATCGACGCCCGTTAAGAGAAAGTTTATGCCCTATTGTGGACAATCAATAGACTGGACGCCGGAGGGGCACGCGGGTAGGGGTACTCTGTGCCACTCCGGCCCGCACAATATTCGAACCGACGAGCCGCGGTGCCGTCCGCCGCGGCGATCGCGCGGTGACTCCCGATGAGATTCGCCGCGTTCGAACCCCTCTATCAGGCGGTGCTTGCCGACTTCGGCTTCGACCGGGCCGCAGACGAGCGCGCCCGAGACGTCGCGGCCGAACTCGCGACCCCCTTCCCGCTCGACCGCCTCGGCGACTGGCGGGGAGAGACGGTCGCGGTCGCGGGGGCGGCGCCGCGCCTCGGCGACGACGTCGCGCTCGCCCGCGAGGCCGACGTGGTCGTGGCGGCCTCCGTCGCCGCAGACGTTCTGGCGGACCGCGGCGTCGCGGTCGACTGCATGGTGACGGACCTCGACAAAAACCCCGAGACGGCGGTCGAGCTGACCCGAGACGGGACGCCGGTCGTCGCACACGCGCACGGCGACAACGTGCCCGCGGTGCGCGAGTGGGTCCCGCGTCTCGTCGACGAAGCGACGCTGGCGACGACACAGGCCGCTCCCGTGGGTCCCGTTCGGAATTTCGGCGGGTTCACCGACGGGGACCGCGCCGCCTTCCTCGCCGACCACCTCGGTGCCGCCGAACTCGTCTTTCCCGGCTGGGAGTTCGACGACCCGACGGTCGGGCAGATGAAAGCGAGGAAGCTCGACTGGGCCGCCCGGCTGTTGCGGCGGCTCGAACGCCGCCGCGGCGATCGGTTCGGGATTCTCGACGGGCGTCGCGAGACGCTCGACGCGGAGCTGCACGCGTTCGGGGCCTGACTCGCGAAGCGTCCGGCGACGCCTAGCTCGGACCGCCGGCCACGGGCGGCTCCGGAAACAGCGCGTCGCGGTCGCGAGCGCCGATCCACTCGACCAGCTCGACGAGCCGGTCCGTGGCGGCCTCGAACAGGCGCTCGCCCTTCTCCGGCGTCGCGTCCGTCGGATCGCCGAACGCGCCGTTCGCCGAGTTGTCGACCGCGTCGTAGTACGTCCGGGCGCCGTTGACGACCGCGTTCGTGTCGTCGAGGTCGACGGTCCCGCCGTCGCGCGCGTCCTCCAGCCGGTCCTCGCGGACGAGCTCCGGCGCGAGGTGCGCGATCATCGCGGTCTCTTTCGGTCCGGCGTGGGGGCCGTTGTGCGCGAACAGGTCGTCGACGAGCCCCGGGATCGACTCGTCCCACATCCACTCGACGGCGTAGGCGACCTCGTCCGCGTGGAGGCGTCGGCCGACCTCGCGGAGGTGCTGGACGTTGCCGCCGTGGGCGTTCACGTACACGACGCGGTCGATCCCGTGATACGCGAGGTTGCGGGTGAACGACTCGACGTAGTCGCGGAACTCGGGCGGGTCGACCCACATCGTTCCCGGAAACTGCCGATGGTGCGGGCTGACGCCGACGGGTACCGTGGGCGTGCGGACCGCGGTCGAGCGGTCGGCGGCCGCGGCCGCGAGCCCCTCGGCTATCAGGTGGTCGGTCGCGAGCGGGAGGTGCGGCCCGTGCTGTTCGGTCGACCCGAGCGGGACGACCGCGACGCGTCTCTCCGAGAGCGACTCGCCCAGCTCCGGCCACGTCCGGTCGGCGAGATACATGTCGGCCGGAGGACGCCGAGACGTATCAAGCCGCTGTCTTCGGTCTCCGCCGCGTGTCGCCACCCTTTTTGTATTGTCCGGCCGGAACGGAGGGTATGTTCGGAGGCGGCGGCATGAACCCGCGGAAGATGCAACAGATGATGAAACAGATGGGGATAGACGTCGAGGAGATCGACGCAGAGCGTGTCGTCATCGAGACCGCGGACGGAGACCTCGTCTTCGAGGGGCCGCAGGTCACGAAGATGGACGCCCAGGGACAGGAGACCTACCAGATCGTCGGCTCGCCGGACGAGGTCGCCGACGCGGGCGTCGGCGGTGAGGCCGGGGCGGCCGCGGTCGAGGGTGAGACGGCCGACGCGGACGACGGCGGGATCCCCGACGGTGACATCGAGATCGTCGCCCAGCGTGCCGGAGTGCCGCGGTCGGAGGCCCTCGCCGCCCTCGAAGACGCCGACGGCGACCTCGCCGCCGCCGTCGCGGCCTTGGAGTGACCGACGCCGCGTACCTCCTCGTTCACGACGACCGCGAGTACCTGCTGGAGCCGGGCGAGGAGTTCGGGACGGACCTCGGCGTGCTGGAGGTCCCGACGGACGTCGCGGACGGCGACGTCGTCGAGACACACCTCGGGACCGAGTTCGGCGTCCGCGCGCTCAGCGGTCCGGACCTCTTCGATCACCTCGAACGGACCGGCGCGCCGATGATGCCCCGGGATATCGGGCTCGTGATGGGTCACACCGGCGCTGCGGCCGGCGACCGCGTCCTCGACGCCGGCACGGGGACCGGGATCCTCGCGGCGTACCTCGGCCGAGCGGGCGCGGACGTGACCACGTACGAGATCGATCCCGAGTTCGCGGACGTCGCCCGGGCGAACGTGGAGACGGCGGGCGTCTCCGACCGCGTCACGGTCCGGACGGGCGACATCACCGAGGCGCTCGGTGCGCTCGCCGACGGCGAGCCGTTCGACGTCCTCACGCTCGACACCGGCGACGCGCCGGCGGTCGTCGAGCGCGCGACAGACCTGCTCGCGCCCGGCGGTCACCTCGCGGTCTACTCGCCGTTCGTGGAGGGGACCCGCGCGGCGGCGCTCGCCGCGCGGGAGGCGGGTCTCGTCGACGTCGAGACCCTCGAAACGATTCAACGCGAGATGGAGTTTTCCGACCGCGGCTCCCGCCCCTCGACGGCCGGCGTCGGACACACCGGTTACCTCCTGTTCGGCCGCGCGCCGTGAGCCGGCGTCGAGCGCACCGAGGCCCGCCGGCCGACCGCGCCGCGTGACAAGAACTAACTCCGGTCAGCGCCCCGGGTGGTACATGCCGAACTTCTCCGACAGGGTCGAGCGGATCTCGATAAGCGGGATCCGCGAGGTGTTCGAGGCGGCCGGCGACGACGCGATCAACTTGGGGATCGGCCAGCCCGACTTCCCGACCCCGAGCCACGCCCGTCAGGCCGCCGTCGACGCGATCGAGACCGGAAAGGCGGACGCCTACACCGAGAACAAGGGAACCCGGTCGCTGCGGGAAGCGATAGCCGAGAAACACCGACGAGACCAGGGCGTCGACCTCGACCCGCGAAACGTCATCGCCACCGCCGGCGGCAGCGAGGCGCTCCACGTCGCCTTGGAGGCGCACGTCGACCCCGGCGACGAGGTGCTTGTCCCCGACCCCGGGTTCGTCTCCTACGACGCGTTGACGAAGCTCGCGGACGGCGAGCCGGTGCCGGTGCCGCTCCGCGACGACCTCACGATCGACCCGGCGGCGGTCGAGGCGGCGATCACCGACGACACCGCGGTGTTCGTCGTGAACTCACCGGGCAATCCGACCGGCGCCGTCTCCTCCGAGGCCGACGTCCGGGAGTTCGCTCGGATCGCGGACGAACACGACGTGCTCTGTCTCTCCGACGAGGTGTACGAGTACACGGTGTTCGACGGCGAGCACCACTCGCCGATGGAGTACGCCGAGACGGACAGCGTCGTGGTCGTCAGCTCCGCCTCGAAGCTGTTCTCGATGACCGGGTGGCGGCTGGGGTGGGTGTACGGCTCCGCGCCGCGCGTCGAGCGTATGGTCCGCGTCCACCAGTACGTGCAGGCCTGTGCGTCCGCGCCGGCGCAGTACGCCGCGGAGGCGGCCTTACGCGGCGACCGCGGCGTCGTCGAAGAGATGACCGACGCCTTCGAGCGCCGCCGCGACATCGTCGTCGACGGGCTCGACGACATCGGTCTCGACTGCCCGACGCCGCGCGGGGCCTTTTATGCGATGCCGCGCGTCCCCGACGGCTTCGTCGACGAGTGTCTCGACCGCGGCGTGATCGTCGTCCCCGGGGCGGCGTTCGGCGAGGGCGGGGCCGGTCACGCCCGGATCTCGTACGCGACGGACGAGGCCGAGCTCCGCGAGGCGCTCGACGTGATGGCCGCGGCGTACGACGCGGTCGCCTGACGCCGGAACGCCGCGACGGGAATTACCTGCAGACATGAGACGTGTGCCGGAGGTTTCCGCAAGTTATACCGTCGCCCGCGAAGTACCGTGCGGCAATGGACCGAAACATACGGGTCAGCCGCCTCGACCGACAGGCGGTCGAGGACCAGGCGGTCGAGATCGTCGAGCGGAAGGGGGTCGGCCATCCCGACTCGATCAGCGACGGTATCGCGGAGGCGGTCTCGCGGTCGCTCTCGCAGCTCTACTTGGACCGCGTCGGAAAGGTGCTCCACTACAACACCGACGAGACGCAGCTCGTCGCCGGCCGGGCCGCCCCCGCGTTCGGGGGCGGCGAGGTCGTCGAGCCGATCTACGTGCTCATCGTCGGCCGCGCCACGAAGGAGTACGACGGCG
>Ga0207714_1001132_pt1 | contig 17563 bp, 12 predicted proteins | sample PonA232FremontCA_2_FD_187270 | JGI IMG/M metagenome (GOLD analysis project Ga0207714, IMG submission 187270) | Marine sediment microbial community from Fremont, CA, USA - Pond A23 Sediment 2 (SPAdes) | ecosystem: Environmental > Aquatic > Marine > Unclassified | place: USA: Fremont, California...
CAGCGTTGGCTCTGGGAGCGGGCGTTGGGTCGAGAACTGAACGCATCCGAGCTGAACGAGCTGGAACAGCTGTCGAAGCTGATCGACAAGACCGAGAGCCTGCCTGCCGGTCGCACCCTGTGGCTGGGTGGCACCGAGGTGGCCCGCACCCGAGAAAGCTCTCAGTTCAACTGTGCATTCACCAAGGTACAGACGGTCTACGATCTGGTGGACTTCATGTGGCTGCTGCTGCAGGGCACCGGGATTGGCGGTATGCCTGTCACCGGGACGCTCACCGGGTTCCGCCAGCCGATGGACATCGAGGTCATCCGTTCCGAGCGTGACGACAAGAATGGTTGGGACTCCAACTACGAGACGTTCGACCCCAACTCTGGCCTCTGGGTCATTCAGGTAGGTGACAGCGCCGAGGCGTGGGCCAAGGCATTCGGCAAGCTCATGGCTGGCAAAAAGAACGCCACCAAGCTGGAGCTGGACTTCAGCCAGATTCGACCCAGTGGCGAGCGTCTCGCTGGCTACGGGTGGATTTGCAGCGGCGATGCTCAGATTGCTGAGGCCATGCCCGCGATTGCCCGGATCATGAACAAGCGGGCCGGGAGCCTGTTGAGTGCCATCGACATCCTCGATGTGTGCAACTGGATGGGCACCGTGCTGTCCTCGCGGCGTTCCGCTCAGATCATGCTGCTGCCCTACGGTCACCCTGAGTGGCGCGAGTTCGCGCTGGCGAAGAAGGACTTCTGGGTCCACGGCAACCACCACCGCCAACAATCGAATAACTCGCTGGTGTTCTACGAAGAGCCGACCCGTGAGCAGCTCGAAGAAGTATTCGAGATGATGTCCCAGACAGGCGGCGCAGAGCCGGGACTGATCAACGCCAAGTCGGCCATGAAGCGTGCCCCTTGGTTCGCCGGAGTGAATCCCTGTGCGGAAATCCTGCTGGCCGACAAGTCGTTCTGCAATCTGGTCGAGACGGACCTGAACAAGTTCCAAGGCGACAGCCATAGTCTGCGTCGGGCCATCCACCTGATCGCCCGAGCCAACTACAGGCAGACGTGCGTCAACCTCGACGACGGCATCCTGCAGGAGAGCTGGGACTTGAACAACGACTTCCTGAGGCTGTGTGGTGTGTCCCTGACGGGCATCACCGCCCGCGAGGACATCAGCGAGTACGAGTACCGTGAGCTGGAGCGTATCGGCACAGCGGCTGCGTACAGCATGGCCGACGAGCTGAACACACCGCGTCCCAAGAACGTCACCACCATCAAGCCCAGCGGTACGCTGTCCAAGGTGATGGACACCACGGAGGGCGCGCACCGCCCGGTGGGTCGCTATGTGTTCAACAACATCACGTTCTCTGTGGATGACCCGGTGGTCGAGAAGGTCCGCAAGGCGGGCTACAAGGTGTTCGCCAAGCCGGGTGAGCCGGAGTCGGTGTTGGTCACCGTGCCCGAGGAGTTCAACTCGACCGGCTTCACGAAGCTGGAGAACGGCATGGAGGTGAACATCGAGCCTGCGGTGAACCAGCTGGACCGCTACCTGATGCTGCAGCGCCACTATGTGCAGCACAACACGTCGATCACCATCTCGTACGACCCGGACGAAGTACCGGCCATCATCGACTGGCTGTGTGACCACTGGTCCGAATACGTCGGAGTGAGTTTCATGTACCGGGCCGATCCGACCGTCCGGGCGGAAGACCTTGGGTTCCCCTACCTGCCACAGGAAGTGGTGACCCAGCAGGAGTTCGAGCGGTACACCGCCCAGCTTCAGGAAGTGGACCTTGAGGATGCCCAGAGCATGCACGCTCTGGAGTCCGTCGAGTGTGCCGGTGGGGCTTGTCCAGCGTTCTAACACAGAACCCTGCCCTTAGGGATACGGCTGTCGCACTCTGGTCCGTCTCCTCATCTCCTCCTAAGTCTACCTACCGGCGGCGTCGGGTCCAACACCCGGCGTCGCCTTCTTTTTCTACGACAGGAAACCAGAGTAATGATTAACGAAGTACCACTTTACTCCGAAGACCTGATTGAGCAGCTCGACGAGGTAGTCCCGATGCGGTTGCCCGGCATGAAGGAAACCGAGCGAGAGCTTTATGCGTATCGCGGTCGGCGCATGCTGATCGACCAGCTCAAGTCAGCGTTGGAGGAGAACAAACAGCGAGAAATCGAAGAGGGACAAACAAGTGTGCAGTGCTGACGCACCCGACGTTCCGTCAGAACCTGAAACGAACACCGAGCAGGAGCAGCTGCGGGTGTCGAAAGGTCAAGACCAGAAGACCGCCAATGAGAAGCGGAAAGGCATCAAGGCGCTGACGGTATCATTGAACAGCAGCAGTTCCAGTTCGTCTTCGTCGAGCGGCGCTGGTGGCAGTGGCCTGAAGGCCTAATGGCAGGGGAGACAGCCAAGTCCGTTCGCGAGAAGTTCGACACACTGGACTCTTCGCGTTCGAGTCATCTCCAGCGGGCGCGTAAGGCTTCCGAGCTGACCATACCCTCATTGCTTCCCCCGGAAGGGCACAGTGAGGATACCGATTTAGTGGAGCCATACCAGAGCCTTGGGTCGCGTGGTGTGAACAACCTCGCAGCCAAGATCATGCTGGCACTTTTCCCGCCGGGGCAGAAGTTCTTCATGCTGTCGCCGGATGACGCCATCATGGAGCAGCTCGAAAAGAAGATGAACATCCCGCCCTCGGAAGTGAAGAAGAAACTGTCCGAGGACGAAAATCGCATCCTGAAAGACATCGAGACGAGCAACATGCGCCCTCAGGCGTATGAGGCTATCCGCCATCTCGTCGCCTGCGGTAATGCCATGATCTTCCTACCCGAGAAAGGTGGGATGAAGATGTTCCCACTCAACCAGTATGTCACCCGGCGCGACCGGGAGGGCAACCATCTGGAGTCCATTGTATGGGAGCGGCTGTCGCCAGAAGTTCTGGATAACAACACCAAGCAGGCTGTTGGAATCACTGACGAACAGGCAGAGAAGAACGAAGTTGATGTCTACACACACATCCGCTTGAAGGGTAACAAGTGGAGGGTATCTCAGGAGATTAACGAGAAGCCAGTACCCAACTCCCGAGCGACGTACCCGAAAAACAAGTCCGCATGGGTTCCGCTTAGGTGGACTGCCAATCCCGGTGGAAACTACGGCGAGGGTCTGGCAATGGAGAATATCGGTGACTTGCGCGCCTACGAAGGTCTGCAGAAGTCACTCCTCCAGCTGGCCGCAAATTCAGCGAAGCTGATCTGGCTTCTGAGTCCCAACGGCCACGTCCGTCCGCGTCACTTCCAGAACGCCGAGAATGGTGAGCATATTGCCGGTGAAGAGGGCGACATTTCGGCGGTACAACCTGACAAGGCCGCAGACCTTAGAGCGGCCATCGAGCAGGCTGGTGTCATCGAAGGTCGGCTGCAGCAGGTATTCCTGCTTACGTCGTCCATTCAGCGTGATGCCGAGCGTGTTACAGCGACCGAAATCCAGACGATGGCTCAAGAGCTGGAAGATGCCCTCGGTGGTGTCTACAGCGTCCTTTCGCAGGACTTCCAGCTGCCCGTGGTCAACCGTGAGATTGCCCGCCTGCAGAAGAAGAACGTCATCCGCACGTTCCCTGACGGCAGCGTCGAACCACAGATCACGACAGGCATCGAGGCCCTTGGTCGCGGTGGTGACCTGAAGAAGCTCAAGGCCTTCCTTGGAGACATCGTTGAGTTCGGCCCGGAGATTGCCGCGCAGCGGCTCAATCTGGATGACCTCCTGACTCGTTTGGCAGCGGCCCGTGGTCTGGACACTACCGGTCTGGTCAAGGACCGGGAACAGATGAAACAAGAGAATCGCGGCCAGCAGATGCAACAGCTGATTCAGGAAGCTGGACCGGATGTCGTCAAACAAATGGCCGATAGGCAGATGGGTCAAGGTAATCAAACAGGAGGTAGTAGTTAGTGGCAGATGAAAACGGGACGTCCGTTGAGTTCGACACCCAGTCGAGTACAACTGGCCCGTCTCAGGAAGATGCGGTCAAACGCTACGACGAAGAGCAGGGTGTGACTACGGAGTCTGAGTCCGAGAATACGGAATCTACGGAAACATCGGAATCCGAGTCCACCAACACCGAAGACAACTCGCAGGAATCAAGCGAGGATAATTCGGAGAGTGAAAGCGAGTCGGAGTCAGAAAGCGAAGACAATTCCGAAGAAGAGTCGGAAGACAATTCCAAGTCGGACTTCTCGGAGTTCTTTGAGGAGTACCAGAAGAACGGTGAGCTGTCCGAAGACTCCTATGCAAAGCTCGAAGAGAAGGGCATCCCGCGCTCCACTGTGGATGACTACATTCAGTCGCGTACGCAGCTGGGCGAGGCCATCACTTCGACCGCCCATGAAGTTGTCGGTGGTGAAGACCAGTACAAGGCGATGGCCGAGTGGATGCGGAGCAACCTCGGTGAGAGTGAACTCAACGAGTACAACAAAGCCGTGGACAGCGGTAACTTCAAAAAGGCTCTTGAGGCTGTACGCGGCATGAAGCAGAAGTACGACGAATCCGTTGGTTCGGAGACGTCCATGGTTGGCGATGGTGCTGACTCCGGTGGTACGTCCACCGCTGGTTACAACAGCCAGCGCGAGATGCAGGCCGATATGTCGGACCCGCGCTACCACACCGATCCGCACTTCCGCGAGCAGGTGCGAAAGAAGCTCGCAAACGCAAAGTTTTAACTCTTTACGGAGGCAACAAGTAAACTCAAATGGCAGATGGTAATCCTTCCCGCGTCGGTCAGGTGAATGAGAGTGGTGCGGTAGACGCGCTGTTCCTCAAGCAGTTTGGTGGTGAAGTACTCACCATGTTCGACGCGAGTAACGTGACGCAGGGTCGCGTTATGGAGCGCAACATCCAGAACGGCAAGACCGCTCAGTTTCCCCTGATCGGCTCCGTTGGTTCCGGCTATCACACGCCGGGTAGCGAAATCACGGGTCAGACCGTGCCGCACGCCGAGCAGACCATCGAACTCGAAGGCCTGCTTTACAGCGACATCTTCCTCGACAACATCGACGAGCTGCAGAACCATTACGATGTTCGCCAGCCGTATGCGTCGGAGATGGGTGCGGAGCTGGCGACCCAGTTCGACGACCACAACTTCCGGTCGATCATCAAGTCGGCCCGAGCGGCCAGCCCGCTGTCCGACCCGAAGGCCAATCCGGGTGAGGTGATCTACTCCAGCTCGATGGCGTCGGACTCGAAGGTGCTGCGCGACACCGCGTTCACCGCCGCGAAGACGTTCGACGAGAAGAACGTGCCCGCGATGGAGCGGTACTGGGCGCTTGCCCCGGCGCAGTACTACATCCTGATCCAGCGCAACGACATCATGAATCGTGAGCTGGGTGGCCGAGGCAGTCTGGCCGATGCCGAGCTGCCGGAGCTGGCGAACTTCAAGATTCTGAAGTCGAACCAGATTCCGATGTCCGACGACAGCTCGAACAGCGATCTGCTGTCGAAGTACCAGATCAACGCGAGCGCCACCAAGGGTGCCTTCTGGTACAAGCGTGCGGCGGGTGTCCTCAAGCTCCGCTCCATGAGCATGGAGACGAACTGGGACTTCCGGCGTCAGGGCTACCTGTCCCTCGCGAAGATGGCCGTGGGTCATGACAAGCTGCGTCAGGACTGCGCCATCGAGATGCAGGCTGTCGCCAGTGGTAGCGTGGTTGGTTCCCCGGCCAGCAAGACGGGTGTAATCAGCTACTAATCGTAAACGAGCCGCCCGAGCCTATGTATAGCATGCTCAAACAGGCTGGGTGAAATGACACCCACCCATCGGAGACGTCCGGTGGCGCGGCCTTTTTTATACCCGACCCCCGTATGGTTCGCCCTGCGGGGGTTTTTTTGTCCTTCTATATGGAAAAGCTCAAAGCAGTCAACATCGCCCTTCAAGCTCTGGGTGAATACCCTGTCAGCGCGCTCGATACCGGTCTGCCTTTGGCTGGCATCGCGCAGGACAAGGTCGAAGAGCTTAACGCAGAACAACAGCGTCTTGGCTGGTGGTTCAACATCGAGCAGAAGACGTTCAACCCTGATGATGGCAATGAGATAAACATCCCGTCTGACATCGTTCGGGTATTTCCGCTGTACCGTACCAACCTCCGGGTCCGAGCTGGAAAACTGTTCGACCCCGAGGAGTCATCCAGTACGTTCAAGCAGGAAGTGAAAGCCACGGTTATCCGTGAGCTGCCGTGGGATGACCTACCGCACAGCTTCCAGAAATTCCTCGCGAAGGAGTCTGGTGTCGAGCTGCAGCGTGCGTTTCTCGGTAGCCAGAAGATCGACCAATTCGCCCGCGACGAGCGTAACCAAGCGTGGAACCAATTGTATGCGGAAGAGCTGGAGAACGAGCGGTATAACACCAACACCGGTACTGCGGACATGCTTTACACGGTCCACAGAAAGGCTCCGTGGTAATGTCAGCGACAAGTCAGTCCGTCGATAAACTGTTTGGCGGCATTTCCCATCAGGCTCCCGCCCAACGATACCCAAGCCAACATCAGGATCAGGTCAATATCCATAACAAGGTGAAGAGTGGTCCGTCCAAGCGTATGCCTACCGAGCATGTCGCGAAGATTACCGACACTCAAGGCAACGGCGCACTGGTCCACACCATCAACCGTGACTCCACTGAGCGATACAAGGTGGTGGTTCTGGACGGCAACATCCGTGTCTTCGATCTGGATACGGGTGAGGAGAAGGTGGTCGGGTTCGCCCCGGACGCAGAACTCTATTTGTCATCGAACGATCCAGCCAATGAGTTCAGCCTTGTGACGGTCGCGGACTACACGTTCGTGGTCAACAGTACGAAGCAAGTGGGTAAATTGTCCGACACGGTATCGGGCAGCTTCACTGGGTCGAAACAACGATTCACTGAAGTGACGCAGATTGACAACCCAGATAATGGTGACATCTACGAGGTTGCCGGTGACTATAGCTCCCGGTTCGACAACTACTATGTGGTTCGTGAGGGGGGAGTCTGGCGGGAAACCGCTCGACCCGGTGAAGAGTTCAAGCTAGACCCGGACACGATGCCACACACGCTGGTTCGTAACGCGGACGGGACGTTTACCTTCAAGCAGGTTGATTGGTCATATCGGGAAGCGGGCGACCTACAGTCCGTCCCGTTCCCCTCGTTCGTCGGTTCGTACATGCAATATGTGTTCTTCTATCGTAACCGGCTGGGTTTCCTGACCACACGCAACGTCATCATGTCCCGCACGGGAGACTTCTTCAACTTCTTCCGAGAGACGGCGACCGACCTGTTGGCAACCGACCCAATTGACGTAGCCGCCAGCTCAACCAGTGTCGTGACGTTCCGCAGTGCAGCGCCGCATAACAAGACGCTCATGCTGAACGCGGACCAGTCGCAGTTCGTGCTGAACGCGGGTGACATCCTGTCTCCCAAGAGCGTGTCCATCGACCCGACGACGGACTATGTGATTCGCACTAAAGTGGACCCTGTCACCGCGGGTCCCAACGTGTATTTCGCTGCGGAAGCGGGCAGCTTCACGTCGCTCATGGAGTACTACGTCGAGGACAGTGCCGTGGTCAACACGGCGGCAGACGTGACGGCGCACGTTTCGTCCCTGCTACCTGCTGGTGTCACACAGATGGCAAGCAACTCGAACTTCTCAGGCCTGTTCATCGTGAACAACGAGAAGCCCTACCGGATGTATGTCTACCAGTGGTACTGGCAGGGAGATAAGAAGGTCATGTCCGCGTGGAACTATTGGGATATGCCCGGTGATGTGCTGTCGGTGGCTTCTGTTGATTCATACCTGATTATGGTGGTGCGTTATGACGACGGCCTGTATCTGGAGCGTGTGAATCTGGACGACGACAAGCTGGATAGTGGCTTACCGTACTTCGTGCGATTGGACCGCCGCCTGACGGTTACCGGGTCGTACAACTCGAATGACAACGAGACGACGTGGACACTGACCGACGCCGATGCGTCCATTGAGATTGACACGTCGGTAGACCTGACAGTCATCAAAGATGGCAGTAACGGTAATGAGAGCGGCGTTCTTGTGCAGAACACGACGCGGCCCAACAACACTCAGGTGAAGGCACCGGGTGACTATGGTGGCGTGAGCTGTGTTATTGGCGTTAGGTATACCGCCATGACCGAGCTGTCACCGTTGTATCTACGGAACGATGACGATTCGGTTCTGATGGGCAACCTTGTGCTGCGCTCGATGCGTATCGCGTATTCGGAATCTGGGTACTTCGATGTGGAGGTCGAGCGTCTTGGTGCCAACACACAGACTATCCCGGTGTCTCCGGCTAACACCGACCCTGTCACTGGACGTGTGATTGGTAGCGCCGATTGGTCGTTAGGTACGCCGTCAATTCAGGATGGTGTCGTCAGTGTCCCGGTTCTGTCGAACGCACGTCATGTCCGTATCCGAATCAAGAATGACTCACCGCTGCCATCAGCATGGCAGCAATACGAATGGGGAGGCGAGTTTACCGCAAATTACAAGGTATGATCGATTACCGACCGATTGCCCCCGATGACATCGGGAAGTTGTGTCGTGACATCCGGCCCGCCGACAAGATCGAGGCCGAAGCCACACACAACAGCGTTCGGGAAGCCCTTGAGCAATCCATCGATGTGTCCCACGAAGCGTTCACCACAACCGAATATGGTGAACCGATCTGCTTTGCTGGCATCGCGCTTCACGAAATGCGCGGCCAAGTTGTGGGCATGCCGTGGCTCTTGGGCACCGAGCGCGTCTATCAAAACCCGATGGCGTTGATTAGAACAGGCGTCAAGTATGTGGACGAGTACGAGCCGCATGTTGACGTCATGCATCAGATGGTGTGGGAAGAGAACCACCCATCCCTCAAGTTTCTCTCCCGGCTGGACTTCAAGCCGAATGGCGTACGAATTGTCCGCAACGGGTATACATTTACGATGCTGCAGCGAGGTGGCCTATGTGTTCGCCGTCTGCATGGGTAGCGGGAATTAGTGCCGTTGCCAGTGGAGCGGCCAATTACTCCAGCCAGAAGGCACAGGCCGAGGCGACGGAGGAAGCATGGAAGGTCCGAAACGAACAGATTGACTCGAAGACCGCAGCCAAGGCTCGCGAGCGGGCCGAGAAGGGTCGTGCTGTGCGTGCGCGTATGCGTGCGGGTGCGGGTGAGTCTGGTGTGGCTGGTATCAGTGTTGACCAGAACATCCAAGAATCCTTCATCGCTCAGTCGATGGACATTCAGTCGATGGAAGAGAACGCCCAGCGTGGAAAACAGTCAACCGCAATGAGCGCCAATAGTGCCTTAGCCGGAAGTAACCCGGAGATGGCCTTGGTGGAGACTGGTCTGCGTGTAGGCAACATCACGGCCAGTCAGATGGAAGACCCCGGTAACGCCGACACGGCGGAAACCCAAACGAGCAGCCAACCCACTAATCCGGCAGCGGGTGGATAACGAGTAATGGCACAGAAGCAAACAACACGCGCCAGTAGCCGCAACCCGGTCGATACGGTGGATGCCAAGGAGACTCCTGTAGTCAACGCCCCGTTGGATGTTCAGGCCCCCACGACAGCGGCAGAGAAGCTGGCTGACGCACTGTCTGCGGGCGAGCCGTGGATGGAACGGGAGCTACAGGAACACCGCAACGCGAAGAAGCTGGAAGCCAAGAAGAAGGCGATCCGCGACCAGATCGGCGTATCGGACGACCCTGAAGAAGAGGTCGAGGATATGGGCCGGGTGGAAGCTGAAGCCTACATGGATACAGCCTATTCGGCTCAGGCGAAACAGGCGGAAGCCGAGCTTGCACAGAAGCAAGAGGAATGGGCCAATCAGGAAGGCGTAGACGTAAAGGCCCAGACCGACGCATGGATCGACCGCCAGATTCAGGAACTGGACACCGACGAAGAGGTGAACGCCTACCTGCCGATGCTGGAACGCCAGCGTGCGGTCGGACTCAAAGCGGCCAAGAAGAAGCACCTGAAGACCATCACACAGGAGTCTCGGGAGTCACTTGGTATAATTGCGAAGGACATCGCGGATCAGGGTAAATCGACCAAGAAGATGGTCGATCTGGTTGGCGAGCGTGCTGGCAAGATGCGTGGCATGACCAAGGAAGAGGGTGTGGAAATCCTCACCGATCAACTTGGTGAGCGTGCAGTCCGTGAAGGCAACCCCGAGCTGCTGGATGGTCTGGTACAGGCTGGCTACGGCGACGACGCATCGAAGATCAGCGTCAAACTGGAGAAGTACCAGCACAAGGCGCGCATGGAGCAGATCAAGGGCGAGAACGCTCAGGTGGCCTCCGAGGTGGACCGCTATGAAACCATGGTGGACAACGGAGAGTTCAGTCAGGAAGACGTCGAAGCCATCAGCAACCACCCTCAGTTGCGCGAGCTGTACAGCACCAAGGAACTGGGCAACATGAAGGCCCGTTCCCATGTCGCACGACAGGCCTCCAATGATGCTGAGGAAGAGACAGCCAGCTATGTCGAAGCGTTCGACGCAGGCGTGGCTGGTACGCGACATGGCAAAGACCTAACCAAGGACACCAGTGCCAACCTGTACAACGAGTATATGGGTCAGTACACCAAGTATTACGAAGATCAAGGCGACGAGCCGGGTACAGCCCGCGTGAAGGCGTTCGACCGATTGCTTCGTAAGGCTGGTGAGAATGGCAGTCAGGTAACCCTGCCGCAGCTGGAGGACCGCCTGTCAGGTTTCACCACGGAGCAAAGTCCCGTGGACCTGAAGGATGGCGAGGTTCCTGCCGGTGTTCAGCAGGCGTGGGGTGTCTGGCAGATGGCCGAAGGCAATGACGCGAAGATGTCTGCAGTCCAGAGGCACATGCCGCCCGAGGCCGAGAAGCATGCCCGGATGATGTCGAGCTTCTACGAAACCACCAGTCCCGACATGGATGATGAGGAGCGCCTGAAGCGTGCCTACACCATGAAGGAACAAGCCATCGACAATGCGATGACTCCTGAGGACTACGAGTCGTCCGAGTTGAGTAGTAAGGTCGAGGATATGGTGGACGAAGCCAATCACGATACTTCGTGGTGGCCGTTCAGTGAGGGTGCAGAGAAGACCCCCGGCCATCTCAGGGCGGCTGTCCGTGAGAAGGCACACGACTATGCGCGACTCACGGGCAACCCAGAGCGCGCCCGCGAGCTGGCCGTGAAGTCGGTCGAGAGCAACTACTCGAAGCTCCGTGGAGTGTACGTCAATCACGGCGGCAAGGGTCTGGACAAGGATGCGGACGAAGTGTTGGAGAAAGAGGTATCCAACCGCATGGACCAGTACGCCGACTATCTGGATATGGACACGGATGCACTGGATGCCGAGGACATTACGTTCCACCCGGACCCGAATAACCCGGCAGTGATGATGCCGTACTACCAGCAGGGCACACCCATCGTGGACTATCCGATTGACATCGTGAACAAGCGGAAACAGTTCGACGAAGAGGAGTCCGCTCGTCTGCGTGATGTCACCAATCAGAATCAGGCGCAGGCGGAATCCCGTGACAAGAAGCGAGGCCCTGCGTATCACCAGCAGCGTGTGTTGGACTCTAACGACAACGACAACCCGAAGCCACCGCCGATGTCTGAAGCCACTCCGATCCAATCGTCGGAAGTCAGTGACCAATTCGAGGTGGACGAAGGGGATACGTTAGGTCAGCGAATCACCGCCGCCTTGGATGAGGGTGTTTCGGGCGACAAGTTGGTATCCCTGATGCATACCGACCGGCAGAAACAGAAGGTCAGGAAGATTCTCAAGGAGCGCGGTCGGTTGACCTCTTCGGAGATGCAGGCGAGCGCAGAGTAACCAAGCGACAAGGTTCCATAAATGGCAAGTAATCCACAACAAGTACCGCCGTTGTCAAAAGAGCAGCGGCGAAGGGCCAACCGGGAGCTGAAAGCACAACAGACTCCGGTAGGAGCCAACGCCCCGGAAGACCCGGACGAGCAGTTTGACGAAGCGTTAGACAGCCCCGGCGGGATGTATGACTTCTGGAAGGGCGTGGACACGGCCATGGAGGTGGACTGGATTGGACCAGCACTAGCCGATGGCGTGATGAAAGACGAAGAGGTGGACCCAGAGTATCGCACCTCGAAGCAAGAGTGGGAGAAGCACACCAAAGGAATCCCTGTCGAATATCAGGATAGACTGACCGATGTGCGCTCTCTGGAGCAGCTGAAGTCCCAATCCAAGCGCATCCGTAAGGAGATGCGGATGGAGAAGGAGCTGTCCAAGGCAGGCTGGGAGGGTCAGACCGGGCGCATCCTCGCTGGCATGCTTGATCCGACAGCCATTGGCGCAGCCGCGATGTCTGAGGGCATAGCGGCTCCCATGGTGCTGTCCACCAAGGTGGGTCGAATGACTCGCGCAATCCGTGCGGCGACCGTGGGCGGTGCCACCGAGGCAGGTCTTGAGGCCAGTACGCTGGACTCTCGTCCGACCAAGGATTATACGGACGTGTTGTGGGCCGGTGCCTTCGGTGCCGCCCTGACGGGTCCGTTCGGTGCCTTCGCGAATCCGCGCAGTCCTGACGCCCAGTGGGCCAAAGGTTCCAAGAAGGTGGCCGATCAGGTCGATGCACAGAAGGCTCAGAAGGAAATCCGCGAGGCTGCAGAAGAGTACCGCACACAGACTGTGGACGACCTCGATGCCGAAATTGCCGACCGTGAGCGGTCTGTGAATGAGCGTGAAACAGAGGTTCAGACAGCCCAACGCAACCTAGATGAAGCGCGGAATGAAGACTCCGTGGACAGTCTGGTGCAACGTGTGGAAGAGGTACAGGGCAAGACCACCCGGTCAGACACGACGCGGTCCAAGCGTAACCGGGAGACGACGATTGCCCGGTCATTGGACGACCCCAACGCGCGTGCGTTCTTCGAGTCCATGGACCTCAAGGTGCCGAGCCGAGGAACCGACACCGTCGAACGCGGTGATGGCAGCTCCGGTTCCGAGGTTACCTCCGAGGCCCGGAGTTTCGCTCGTAGTGTGACCGGTAAGACGTCCCGACAGAAACGCCTGAACATCGACAACTCCCGTAAACAGGTGGATGACCTCCAGCAGCAGCGGGACGCCGAGCAGGCCGAGCTGGACGAGATGCGCCGGGAACGCGACCGTGTTGCCAACGCCAGCCCGGAAGAGCTGGAGAGCGTGGCACAGGAGCGCCTGCAGGGCTTCGCACAGCGTAGTTCTGATGGACCCCGCCCCGATGCCCCGGATGCTCCAGAGTTCGACTCAGCGGGCGCAGTACGGGCTGACGAGCTGACACAGAGTGGCGTTATTGACGGGAACTCCATCGAGGAGATTACTGCCAACCCCATGCGTGGACGGTTCGACCCGTTCTACCTCACCCAGAAGAGCGATTCGGACATTCTGCGCCACCTCGGGCAGATGATGTTGTCTGACCCTGTAGGGCCACGCACCAAGGGTGACCAAGGCAACGTAGCCAACATCAGCGGAGCGGAGATTGCTGACCGGCTGAAAGGCCTGCGGCTGTCCCGTGTGCTGCATCAGGCCGACCAGCAGTGGAAGGCATACGTCAAGCGTCACGCCAACAGCCCGTTCCGGTCCAAACGGATGGAGTTCGACGAGGATCAGCGTGCCCGGTTCATGGATGACGTGACCCGGTATATGTGGACGCAGGACGCCAATGCGGCACCGGAAGTTAAGGCGACCGGCGACCGTATTGCCGAGCAGTACAAGGAGATTCTCCGAGACGCCAAGCGGTTCCGCCTGAAAGGCTTCGAGGACATCGACGAGTCGGTGGACTATGTACCCCGCATCTGGCAGGGCGACAAGATTGTCTCGCTGGAGAACAACGGGTTTGCCGACAAGGGCGACATCGAGGAGCTAATCAAGAACTCCATTCTGCGAGGTAGTGACGATCTGGACCCGGAAGATGCAGATGACATCAACATTGCCGGGAAGATGGCCGGTGCCGTGTATAAACGCTTCAAACAGAAAGGCGAAGGCGTGGACATGGACTTCAATCAGGCGTTCTTCGGGCGCGACCTTGAGGCGGCTCAGGAGCTGCTACGGGATGTCGATACACCCGAGGAGGCCATCGAAGAGCTGATGTCACACCTGAAGAAGAAGGATGATGGTGAGAAAGCCGGGGCCGTTGGGTATGCCAAGAAGCGTATTCGTCTGGACCCGACCACCACATATTTCTCCGAGGCGACTCAGACCCAGCTGTCTATTGACATGCTTCTGGAGACGAACGCTTCATCCCTGTTCTCCCATTATGCTCGCCGTATGTCTGGCGAGATTGCCATGGCGAAGAAGTTCCGAGAGGACGGGGTCGAGGGTCAGATCAACCCCATGATGGAGGTCAAGAAGCGACTCCGTCAGGCGAAGCGGGACGGGGCGACCGATGGTGAGGTGGACCGCGTGCGAGCCATTACGAACATCATCTCGGGTAAGCCGCCCTACGACAACATGAATCAGCCCCACCATGTTGTGGCTCGCTGGGTTCGTGATTACAACTACATCCGCATGATGGGCCAGACCGGCTTTGCCGTTCCGGCAGAGATGGGTATGGCTCTCGGACAAGCTGGAACCTACATGGTTCGTAACCTTCCCCAGATCAAGTCGATCATGAAGCGGAATGAGCGCGGCGAGGTGGACCATCAGATTGCCGCTGAGTATGACCGTGTAGGTGCGGCTTTTGGTAGTGAACATCTCCTGTTTCGTAGTGATGTTCGAGCCGATGACTTTGGTCTGTCGGCACCCAACCCGAAGATGCAGAAGACGGAACGCTTCCTTGAGAACGCCAAGCAGGGTGTCTCCATGGCGTCAGGCCTGCGGCCACTGACCAATGGTCTACAGCGGGTGTTCTCCGTGTCCCTGACACAGAAGTTCATGGACCTCGCCGAGGGCCGTAAGGTGGATGCCAATGGTTACGTCAAGCTGAGTCAGGCTGACCGCTCACGAATCCGTGATGCGGGCCTGTCGGATGACATGCTGGAGCGGGTCTTCAAAGAGTTCGACAACAAGAAGGGGCCGGTCGAGTCACCGTCAGGTAAGACCTATAAGACACCCCAGCTGCACAAATGGGAAGACCTTGAGGCGCGTGATGCGTTCATCGGGGCGGTCCATAAATGGACCAACCGTGTAGCCATGCGGAACCTCGATGGCGAGCTGCCTCCGGTGTTGAACAACCCGTGGGTGGGTCTGCTGACTCAGTTCCGCACCTTCGTGATGAACTCGTACAGTAAGATTCTGGCCCACGGTGTGAAGATGAACGACTTCTACACATGGAGTGGCTTCATGGGTTCCACGTTGCTTTCCAGCGTGGCTTACACCGGTCAGCAGATGGTGAACTCTCTGGGTAAAGAAGACCCGCAGAAGTTCCTTGAGGATCGTCTCAGCCCACAGAATCTGGCACTCAGTTCAATCCAGCGGTCTAGCTGGGCATCCCTGTTGCCCGCTTTCATTGATACGGCGGCGGCTGTGTCTCCGTTCACCGACGAGGCGATATTTCCGTATGGCCGTACCACCGGTCAGGCTACCGCGTTCTTCGAGGGTAACCCGTCCGTCGATCTGGCGGATTCATTCGTCAGGAGTTTGCGGGCTGGAATGAATGCTCCACTTCGTGATGACTATGACTTCTCCCAAGAGGACATGCGTGCCGTGCAGGGAATCACTGCATTCCAGAACCTGACTGGTGTTCGTAACGTCATGAACTTCTTGGAGCAGGACTTACCGCGTACTTCGACCGACCAAAGGTAAAACAGGACGGGGGCCACGCGCCCCCGGTCCACTTCAATGATAGACTTCTACTCATTCAAGAGATACACCGGAGATGGCAGTAAGACCGACTTCGCGGTTCCCTTCGAGTACCTAGAGAGGAACCATGTAACCGTCAAGGTAAACGGACAGGAAGTCACGTCGGTCGCCTACAGCTGGCTCTCTGACTACGAGATTCGATTCAACTACCCGCCCGCAGAGGCGGCGAGAATTGATATTCGGAGGAACACTCCGAGAGATTCGCGTGAGGTTGTGTACCAAGACGGGTCCAGCCTTAACGCACGCCAAATGAATACCATATCGAAACAGCTCCTGTACCTAAACCAAGAGCTTTGGGATGACCTCCGAGGTGCCTTGAGTGGGTTAAACCCCGGTGACCTTGAGGGCATCGTGCCGGATGGCGATACGCAGAATGACATCATTGCGGAAATTGCCGCGAAGCTGGCCGACAGTCAGCTGTACGACGAATTTCAGACCCAAGTCGAGAATTTCGAGCAGACCGTAGAGTCCGTTCTTAACAACGAAGCCCTTCTGGGTTCCGTACAGTCTGACGTTCAGGCGGTCGATTCTCTCATGGAGCAGATGGGTGAAATCAGTATCGAGGGGTTCCTTCGGGAGTCCGACCGGTGGGAGCAGGCCCGCGAACAGGACTCAAGGTTGGTCACCGTGAATACTCGCGTTGACAACGCGGAGTCCAACATTACGACTCTGGAGATTACACAGGCGGACCAAGCCACCCGTATCTCTGCCGTCGAATCCGAAGTGGATTTGGATGGTGACGGTACGGCTGATGTGGCATCCCGTGTTATCGGTGTGGAGTCCACTCAGACCGACCAAGGTGAAGAGCTTTCCACTCAGGCGAGTCGAATCGATACCTTGGAATCCGAGATAGGTGTTGATGGAGGTGATGGTGAAACTCTTACTGCACGGGTAGAGTCGGTAGAGACAACTCAGGTGTCACAAGGCGATACTCTGGACTCACAAGCCGCCCGCATCAGCACCATTGAGTCTGAAATCGACACCGATGGTGACGGTACGGCAGACATTGCGGCCACTGTGGGAACCATCGAGGACACACAGGCTTCTCAGGGTGACGAGCTGAATGCTCAAGCTACACGGATTGAAGCTACCGAGGCAGAGCTGGACCTCGATGGTGATGGCAACCTAGATGCCTCTGTGAAGATTCAGGAGAACCAGACCGCTGTTGCCTCACATGACGGCGAAATTGCGGACCTTGAGGGTAAGTACACCGTCAAGGTGGACGTGAATGGCCGTGTGGCTGGCTTCGGGTTGGCTCAGTATGAGAACGACGACACGGGTAACCTTGTGTCGGACTTCTACGTTACGTCTGACCGCTTTGCGGTAATTGATCCCAGCGATGGCGATGTGAAAGTCGGATGGGATGGCTCCATCTTTATCATCGATGGGTCGCTGATCGTAGACGACTCGATTACCGCCAACCAGTTCAACGTGAGCTATCTGTCAGCCATTACGGCGGACCTTGGGACCGTCAACGCGGGACTCTTCAAGACGGCTGGTAGTGGTAGTCGTGTGGAGATGGAAGGTGGAGCATCACTTCCTCTCTGGTATGGCTCAGGGTCGAAGACCAAGAGCAACGGTACGTTCTACGTTGATGATTCCGGTGCGGCTTTCTTTGGTGGCTCAGTGAGCATCGGTGATGGTGCCGGTGGTGGAACCGGCCTCAGCATTCAGGACGACAAGATTGTGGTCCGTGACGGTAGCGGTGCTGTCCGCGTGAAGTTGGGCAGGTTGGACTGATGGCAACTTACGGTATCGAAGT
>Ga0207714_1001135_pt1 | contig 17538 bp, 16 predicted proteins | sample PonA232FremontCA_2_FD_187270 | JGI IMG/M metagenome (GOLD analysis project Ga0207714, IMG submission 187270) | Marine sediment microbial community from Fremont, CA, USA - Pond A23 Sediment 2 (SPAdes) | ecosystem: Environmental > Aquatic > Marine > Unclassified | place: USA: Fremont, California...
GCGCTTGCGCTTGAGCTCCGAGAGGTAGTCGATGAACAGCCGCCCCTCGAGGTGGTCGATCTCGTGCTGGACGCAGACGGCGAGCGTCCCCTCCGCCTCCTCCTCGAACGGCTCCCCGTCGCGGCCGAGGGCCCGGTAGCGCACCCAGGTGGCGCGGACGACCTCGTCGTAGTAGCCGGGGATGGACAGGCACCCCTCCTCGCCGCTGGCCTCGCCCGAGCGCTCGAGGATCTCCGGGTTGATCAGCACCCGGGGCGTATCGCGCTCCTCGGAGACGTCGATGACCACCACGCGGCGCCCGTCCCCCACCTGCGGGGCGGCGAGCCCGATGCCTTGGGCCTCACGCATCGTCTCCAGCATATCGTCGGCGAGGCGGCGCACGTCGTCGCTCACCTCGGCGACGGGCTCAGCCCGCTGGCGCAGCCGGGGGTCGGGGTAGACGAGGATATCTAGGAGGGCCATAACCGTTCACGCCTTCTGCAGGTAGCGATTGTTATTGTAACGCAGCGGACCGCCTCAGGGCAGCGGGATTTGAACGGTTACAGCTCGCGTCCAGGCCCGCCCCTTGCCAGCGATCCCCATGGCCTGTACGCCTAGCGGAGGCCTTGCCACCAAGGATGGTGCATCGACATGGATGACGAGACCCTGTGCGCACTCGCCCTGGCGCGGGTGCCGGGCGTGGGGCCGCAGACGTGGGGGCGGCTGATGCAGGCCTTCGGCACGCCGGCGCAGGCCCTGGGCGCGGGGCGCAGCGCCCTGCGCGGCCTCGGCCTGCCCGCCGGCGTCGAGGCCGGCATCCTGGCCCCGGACTGGGACAGCGCCCGGGCCGACGCCCGCTGGCTGGAGGCGGGGGCCGACCGCCACCTGCTGCGCCTCGGCGACCCGGCCTACCCGGCGCGCCTCGCCGAGATCCCCGACCCGCCGCCGCTGCTGTTCGTGGCCGGCGACCCCGGGGCCCTGGCCACGCCGCAGGTAGGGATCGTCGGCAGCCGGCACGCCACCGCTGCCGGGCGGGACCTGGCCCACGACCTCGCCGCCGCCCTCGCCCGGGCCGGGCTAGCCGTCACGAGCGGGCTCGCCGCCGGGATCGATGCCGCGGCCCATCGCGGGGCGCTGAGCGCCGACGGGGTGACCCACGCCGTGGTGGCCACCGGCCCCGACCGCGTCTACCCGGCCCGCCACCGGCGCCTCCACGCCGACATCGCCGGCCGGGGCGCCGTGGTCACCGAGATGCCGCCGGGCGTGGCGCCGGCGGCCGCCCTCTTCCCGCGCCGCAACCGCATCATCAGCGGCCTCTCCCTGGGGATCGTCGTGGCCCAGGCCGGGCGCCGCAGCGGCGCCCTGATCACCGCCCGGCAGGCCGCCGAGCAGGGCCGTGAGGTCTTCGCCGTGCCCGGCTCCGTCCACGACCCCATGGCCCGCGGCTGCCACACGCTCCTGCGGGAGGGGGCCAAGCTGGTAGAGTCGGCGGCGGACATCCTGGAAGAGCTTGAGGGCGTAGCCGGCCAAGGCGGCCCCGCCCAGGCCCCGGCAGAGCCAGACGCACCGGCTGCGGATCCCGACGAGGCGCGTGTCCTGGCGGCCCTCGGTCACGAGCCGCTCGCGCTCGACACCCTCCAGCAGCGGTCTGGATTGACGCCCGATAGGCTTTCAGCCATTCTGCTCAACATGGAGTTGAAGGGCTTGTTGACTGCGATACCCGGTGGCCGGTATCAGCGGCGCAAGCCAGAGGGCTGAAGATGAAACAGAATGTTTTCGAAGTCCTGATGTACCTGTTCGAGAACTACCTCTATAACGACGAGGAGCCCGGCGACCGGGACTCGCTCGAGCGCGAGCTCCACGAGGCCGGGTTCAGCGCCATGGAGATCCGCAAGGCGTTCGAGTGGCTCGACGCCCTGGCGGACTCCCGGGTGCTGCCTGCGGCGCCGTCCGGGGCGTCCTCCATGCGGCTCTTCGGCGAGCGGGAGCTGGCACGGCTCGACACCGAGACCCGCGGGTTCATCCTCTACCTGGAGCAGGTCGGCATCCTCACCCCGGAGAGCCGGGAGCTCGTGCTCGACCGGATCCTGGCGCTGGATGACCAGGAGGTGGATCTCGACACGGTCAAGTGGGTGATCCTGATGGTGCTGTTCAACCGCCCGGGCGAGGAGGAGGCGTACAACTGGATGGAGAACCTGATGTTCGACGTCCCCACCCACCTCGTCCACTGAGGCAGCCGGCCGCCGCGGCGGGCGCGGCGGCCGCGCCGAGCGCCGCGATCACCCCCGATTATCGGCAACCCGCCTCCGCCACCACACGAACGGCTCCCCATGCGTAAAAGCCTCGTCATCGTCGAGTCGCCAGCCAAGGCGCGCACGATCAACAAGTACCTGGGCTCCGGGTACGAGGTCATGGCCTCCTACGGCCATGTCCGGGACCTGGTACCCAAGGAGGGGGCCGTAGACCCGGAGCGCGGCTTCGCCATGAAGTACGCGCCCATCGACAAGAACCAGAAGCACGTCGACAAGATCGCCAGCAGGCTCGAGAAGGCGGATGCCCTCTACCTGGCCACGGACCCGGACCGCGAGGGCGAGGCCATCTCCTGGCACCTGACCGAGCTCCTCCGCGAGCAAGGGGTCCTGGACGGCAAGCCGGTCTACCGGGTGGTCTTCCACGAGATCACCCAGTCCGCCATCCAGGAGGCCATGGCGCACCCGCGGGAGATCTCCCAGGAGCTGGTCAACGCGCAGCAGGCGCGTCGCGCCCTGGACTACCTGGTCGGCTTCAACCTCTCGCCGCTGCTGTGGCGCAAGATCACCAGCGGGCTCTCCGCCGGGCGGGTGCAGAGCCCGGCGCTACGCATGATCTGCGAGCGCGAGGCGGAGATCGAGCAGTTCGAGCCCCAGGAGTACTGGACGGTCGAGGCCGACGCGGCCAAGGCCGGGCAGCCCTTCGTCGCCAAGCTCTCCCAGCTCCACGGCGAGAAGGTCCGGCAGTTCACCATCACCGACGAGGCCTACGCCCAGGAGGTAGACCGAGCCCTGCGCGAGGCCGCCCGCAGCCAGGCCGATCCGGCCCGCCTCGGCCCGGCGGACGGCGACACGGAGGTCATCGGCGAGCTGCGCGTCGCCTCGATGGAGCGCAAGCAGCGCCGGCGCAATCCGGCCGCGCCGTTCATCACCTCCACGCTGCAGCAGGAGGCGTCGCGCAAGCTCGGCTTCACCGCCAGCCGGACCATGCGCGTCGCCCAGCAGCTCTACGAGGGCGTCGATGTCGGCGAGGGCGGCGCCGTCGGGCTGATCACCTACATGCGCACCGACTCGGTCAGCCTCGCCCAGGAGGCGATCACGGAGATGCGCCAGGTCATCGCCGAGCGCTACGGCGCGGACAAGCTCCCGGGCCAGGCGCAGGTCTACAAGACCCGCTCGAAGAACGCCCAGGAGGCCCACGAGGCCATCCGCCCCACCTCGGCGGCGCGCCACCCCGAGGCGGTGCGCAGCTACCTCAGCGACGAGCAGCGCAGGCTCTACGAGCTGATATGGAAGCGCGCCGTCGCCTCCCAGATGAGGCATGCCACCATCCACACGGTGGCCGCGGAGCTCGCTGCCGACGCCGAGGGCCGCCACCTGCTCCGGGCCACCGGCTCCACGGTGGGGGAGCCGGGCTTCATGGCCGTCTACCGCGAGGGCAGCGACGACGGCAAGGACGACGCCGGCGAGAAGTTCCTCCCGGAGCTCGCCGAGGGCGAGCGGGTCGCTCTGCACGCCATCCGCCCGGAGCAGCACTTCACCGAGCCGCCGCCGCGCTACACCGAGGCGAGCCTAGTCCGGGCGCTCGAGGAGTACGGCATCGGCCGCCCCTCCACCTACGCCTCGATCATCTCCACCCTGCAGCAGCGCAACTACGTGGAGATGGACGGCAAGCGCTTCGTGCCCACGGACATCGGGCGCGCGGTGAACAAGTTCCTCACCGAGCACTTCGAGCGCTACGTGGACTACGACTTCACTGCGCGCATGGAGGATGAGCTGGACGCCATCTCCCGCGGCGAGCAGGACTGGGTGCCCGTGCTCGAGTCGTTCTGGGAGCCCTTCCGGCAGCGCGTCGAGGAGAAGAAGAACGTCTCGCGGGAGGAGGCGGTCCAGGCCCGCGAGCTGGGCACCGATCCGGACAGCGGCAAGCCGGTGACCGTGCGCATCGGCCGCTACGGCCCGTTCGCCCAGCTCGGCTCCCGGGACGACGAGGAGAAGCCCCGGTTCGCCGGCCTGCGCCCCGGGCAGAGCATCGACACCATCACCCTCGAGGAGGCCCTGCAGCTATTCCAGCTGCCGCGGGATATGGGCGAGACCGAGGCGGGCGAGGACGTGCAGGTGAGCATCGGCCGCTTCGGCCCCTACGTCCGCTACGGCAACAAGTTCGTCTCCATCCCCAAGGACGAGGACCCGTACACCATCACCAAGGAGCGGGCCCACGAGCTGGTCCGGGAGAAGAAGCAGGCGGACGCCAACCGGATCATCCGCGACTTCGGCGACGGCCTGCAGGTCCTGCACGGCCGCTACGGGCCGTACGTCACCAACGGCGAGAAGAACGCCAAGGTCCCCAAGGACCGCGAGCCGGAGGGGCTCACCCACGAGGAGTGCCAGGAGCTGATCGCCAAGGCCCCCGCCCGCAAGGGCCGCCGCGGCGGTGCCCGGCGCGGGCGGAGCAAGGCTACCAGCTGACGCCTCGCCCGGGGCTCCGCGGTGCTGCCCGGGGCGGGGGCGCACGGCCAGCTGCCGAGCGCGCCCCTTCGGGGTACCCTGCGCTTCTCGCCCGAGCGGGGCCGCGCGCTAAACTCGCTTCGCTCGGACAACGCGCGCTCGCCGGGCGGCTAACGCCGCTCGGCGCCCCGCTCGGGCTGCAATGCTCGGCGCACTCGAGAGGCTGGCCATGCGCTCCCGCCCCGGGCAGCAGGGCAGCACCGCTACCGGGACGCCTCCCCTCCCTCCGGCACCGGCAGCTCCGCCAGCGGCCAACGGGGGCGAACCGAGAAGTCGAGGTCGTCGCGCTCGCCAGCGGCCAGCCGCAGGGCGCCGGCGTAGGCGATCATCGCCGCGTTGTCGGTGCACAGCTCCAGGCTCGGGTAGTGCACGGTAAAGCCGCCGGCCTCCGCCTCCTCCCGCAGGCGCTCGCGCAGCCGCGCGTTGGCGCCGACGCCGCCGGCGACCACCAGCCTCGGCGAGCCGGCCTGCGCCACGGCCCGCCGGCACTTGATCGCCATGGTGTCGACGATGGCCTCCTGGAAGCCGTGGGCGATATCGGCCCGCCCCTGGGGATCGTCCCCTGCCGCCTGCACGGCGTGGAGCACCGCCGTCTTCAGCCCGCTGAAGCTGAACGCCAGCCCCGGCCGGTCGGTCATGGGCCGCGGCAGGCGCACGGCGCCCGGGGTGCCCTCGGCGGCGAGGCGGGCCACGGCCGGGCCGCCCGGGTACGGCAGGCCGAGCAGCCGCGCCGTCTTGTCGAAGGCCTCGCCGGCGGCGTCGTCCACCGACTCCCCCAGCACCCGGTAGCGGCCGAAGCCGGCGACCTGCACCAGCATGGTGTGGCCGCCGGAGACCAGCAGCGCCACCAGCGGCATGGCCGGCGGGTCCGGCTCGAGCAGGGGGGCCAGCAGGTGCCCTTCCATGTGGTGCACGCCCACGGCGGGCAGGCCGCGCGCCCAGGCGAGGCTGCGCGCAAAACCGGCGCCCACCATGAGTGCACCGGGCAGCCCGGGGCCGCGCGTCCAGGCCACGCCGTCGAGATCCGCCGGCTCGAGGCCGGCGTCGCGGAGGACACCGGCCACCAGGCCAGGCAGCTTGCGGACGTGATCCCGCGAGGCGAGCTCCGGCACCACACCCCCGTAGGCGGCGTGATCGGCCACCTGGCTGTGCACGGCGTGGCTGAGCAGGCCGCCGCTGGCCGCGTAGACGGCAGCGGCGGTCTCGTCGCAGGAGCTCTCGATGCCGAGTACCCTCAAGACGGCCCCCTCCTAGGCGAATGCGCTACGCCGCGATGCCGCGGCCGGCCCTAGCCTACACCCTCAGGTAGGCGCCGGTCCTTCCGTCCCGGATGGGGGTCGCGCGCGCCAATCCCCCCAGCGCCCCGGGTACCAGCGCGTCGATGCGCGCGCCGAAGTAGCGCCGCACCGCCGAGGCGCTGCGCGCCGGCCGAGCGGCGCGGCGGTTGGCGCTCGTGGAGACGAGGGCGCCGCCGAAGCGCCGGCACAGGGCCGCAGCGACGGGATGGGCGGTAACCCGCACCGCCACGGTATCGCGGCCGCCGGTGACCCAGCCCGGCGCCTGCGCCGCCGCCGGCAGGACCCAGGTCACCGGCCCCGGCCAGCTGGCGTGGATCTCGCCGGCACGCCCCCCGGGCAGCGGCGCCAGGAAGGGGGTGAGCTGCCCGGGATCGGCGGCGATGAGGATCAGCCCCTGGGCCGCCGGACGCCCCTTGAGCGCGAGGAGGCGCTCGACGGCCGCCGCCTGCCAGGGATCGCAGCCTAGGCCCCAGACCGCCTCGGTGGGGTAGGCCACCACCCCGCCGCCGCGCAGCGCAGCGGCCGCGCGCTGGAGCCGGAAGGGGCTCGCCCCGCGCCCGCTCATGAGCTGGAGAGGTTGATCCGGCTCTCCTCGCCGGCGGCGAGCCGGGCGATATTGCCCCGGTGGCGCCAGACGGTGGCGACGGTGAGCAGGGCCGCGGCCGCCGTAAGCGCGGGGGAGCCGGAGAGCCAGAGCACGAAGAGCGGCGCCATGGCGAAGGCTACCAGCGCCGCCAGCGAGGCGTAGCGGGAGGCGCCGGCCACGGCCAGCCACGTCAGCGCCGTGGCCAGCAGGGCCAGCGGCGACCAGCCGAGGATCACGCCCATACCCGTGGCGACCCCCTTGCCGCCCTGGAAGCGGAAGAAGACCGGGAAGAGGTGGCCCAAGAAGGCCGCGAGCCCGGCAGCGCCGGCGATCAACGGGTCGCGGGCGACGATCCAGGCCAGCACCACCGGCACCGTGCCCTTGAGCCAGTCGCCGACGAGGACCGCAGCAGCGGGCGCCTTGCCGGCGAGGCGCAGGACATTGGTAGCGCCTGGGTTGCCCGAGCCGCCCTGGCGCGGATCGCCGAGGCGGAGCACACGGCAGACGACGATGGCCGAGGAGATCGAGCCGATAAGGTAGCCGAGGATGACGAGGATCAGATCAAGCATGGTGGTCCCAAAGCCTATGCAGCTGCGCAGGAAGTCTCACAAGCCGGACAGCGGGCTCCCAGCGTATACGCCCGGCGCGGCGAATCACAGGCAGCTTGCCAGCGGCGCCGACGGCCTGGAGACTACCGGCCTATGGACGAGACCGATCCCGCCCGCGAGCTCGACGCCGAGGCGCTGCGCACCAGCGAGCAGCTGAGCCGGCGCATCCGCGCCGCCGTCACCGAGGCCGGCGGGGCCCTCCCCTTCGAGGCCTACATGGAGCGGGCCCTCTACGAGCCGGGCCTGGGCTACTACCGCGCCGGCGCGGCGCGCTTCGGCGCCGGCGGCGACTTCGTCACCGCCCCGGAGCTGACGCCCCTGCTCGCCCGCACGCTGGCCCGCCAGGCCGCCGAGATCCTCGGCCACCTCGGCGGCGGCGACGTCGTGGAGCTGGGCCCTGGCACCGGGCGGCTGGCCGCCGAGGCCCTCGCCGAGCTCGAGGCCCTGGACCGCCTGCCCCGGCGCTGGCGGCTGCTCGAGGTCAGCGCCGCCCTGCGCCAGGAGCAGGAGCGCACCCTGGCGGCGCGCGTGCCCCACCTGCTCGGGCGCGTGGAGTGGCTGGAGCGGCTGCCCGAAGGCGACGGCCCCCCGGCCGTCTGGCTCGCCAACGAGGTCCTCGACGCCCTGCCCGTCCGGCGCTTCGTCAAGCGTGGCGGCGGCTTCCGCGAGCTCGGCGTCGCCGCTACCGGCGACGGCCTCGGCTGGGCGGAGATCGAGCCGGAGCCGGCGCTCACCGAGGCCGTGCGCGAGATCGAGGCCCGGCTCGAGGCGCCGCTACCGGAGGGCTACGCCTCCGAGGTCTGCACGCGGCTGCCGGCCTTCCTGCGCGGCATCGCCGAGGCCCTCCCGCCGGGGAGCGTCGCCCTGTGGCTCGATTACGGCTACCCGCGCCGCGAGTACTACCTGCCGGAGCGCCGCGGCGGCACCCTCCTCTGCCATTTCCGCCACCGCGCCCACGACGACCCCTTCTTCTACCCGGGGCTGCAGGATATCACCGCCTTCGTGGACTTCACCGCCGTAGCCGACGCCGCCCTGGCGTGCGGGCTCGAGGTGCTCGGCTACGCGCCGCAGGGCCCCTTCCTGCTGGGCGCCGGGCTGGACGCCTGCGCCGAGGCGGCGATGGCCGGTGCGGCCACCCCGGAGCGCATCGCCGTCGCCCAGGGCGTCGAGCGCCTCACCCACGCCGGCGACATGGGGGAGCGCTTCAAGGTCATGGCCCTCGGCCGCGGCTACGACGGGCCCCTGAGCGGCTTCCGGCTCGTCGACCGGCGGGCCACGCTCTAGCCGGCGCTCACCCCTCCGGCCCAGCGGCATCCGCCGCCCCCGCGCCGGGGCCGCCGCCGGCCTTCGCCGCCTGCTCGGCCACGGCCCGGCAGCGCGCCTCGCGGATGGCCCGGCCGATCTCCGGGCCGCGCAGGCCCTGCTCGACGAACGGCCGCGCCGAGACCCCGCGGGAGGCCTCGAAGGCCCGGCGCAAGATCGCCTCGGCAGGCCACTCGGCCGCTCCCTGCCCGCCGCGGCCGCGGTAGTCAGCCTTGCAGGCGAGCAGGAACGGCTCCAGGCGCTCCGGTCGGCGGTAGGCGTCCAGCCCCTCCAGTAGATCCACCAGGCTCCCCGGGCGCAGCTCGGCGGCGCGGTGGGCCTGCATGTGCCAGCGGGTGACCAGCAGCGCCAGGTCGCGGCAGGCGCGAGGCACACGCAGGCGCTCGCAGGCGCCGCGCACCGGCTCGACGCCGCGCTCCTCGTGGCCGGGGTGGCGCGGCAGTGCCTCGGCCGGGGTGTACGCCTTGCCGGCGTCGTGGAGCAGCACCGCGAGGCGCGCCTCCAGCGGCGCCGCCAGCCCCGCCGCCGCGTCCAGGGCGTGCAGCGTGTGGGTCCCGGCGTCACCCTCCGGGTGGTAGTCGGCGCGCTGCGGGACGCCGAACAGGGCGTCCACCTCCGGCAGGACCTTGGCTAGCGCCCCGGCGTCACGCAGCACCGCCACCATCCGGCTCGGCACGGCCTCCATCAGCCCACGGGCGAGCTCCTGCCAGACCCGCTCCGGGACCAGGGCGTCCGCCTCGCCGTCCGCGACCATCCGCCGGCACAGGGCCAGGGTCTCGTCGGCGACGGTGAACCCCTCCGGGGCGAAGCGGGCGGCGAAGCGGGCCAGGCGCAGGATGCGTACCGGGTCCTCGGCGAAGGCCTCGGTCACGTGGCGCAGGCGCCGGGCCTGCAGATCGGCGTAGCCGCCGTAGGGATCGATGAGCGCGCCCGTCTCGTCCTCGGCCATGGCGTTGATGGTCAGGTCGCGGCGCGCGAGGTCATCCGCCAGCGTAACGTCCGGCGCGGCGTGGAACTCGAAGCCGTGGTAGCCGGCGGCGGTCTTGCGCTCCGTCCGCGCCAGGGCGTACTCCTCGCCGGTGTCCGGGTGCAGGAAGACCGGGAAGTCCTTCCCCACCGGGCGGTAGCCGGCCTCGGCCATCGCCTCCGGGGTGGCGCCGACCACGACCCAGTCCACCTCCTCGACCGGACGGCCGAGGAGCCGGTCCCGGACGGCGCCGCCGACCCGATAGCTGCGCATGGCTCAGCGGCCGGCCTCCTGCCGGGCCTCCTGGTACCGGGATTGGCGTCCCTCCCGGCCGAGGTAGGCGGGGGCCACGGCCTCCAGGGGGGTGGCACGGATCCCCAGCTCGGCCAGGCCGTCCTCCTGGCAGCAGCTCGGCACCTCGGTGGAGCGGTAGTTGTCCAGTGTGAGGGGCCGCCCCGGCAACGCCCCCAGCAGCCGCGCCGAGAGCCGCGACAGCGCAGCCGGCAGCCCCACCACGCGGCGGCGCAGGCCGCGCAGCTCGATCACGTATGCCACCAGCTCGCGCAGGGTGTAGACCCGCGGCCCGCAGAGCTCGTAGGCGCGCCCCGCGCTGTAGAAATCCTCCAGCGCTGCCACGAGGGCCCGGGCGACATCGCCGACGTAGACGGGCTGGAGGCGCGCCGCCGGGCTCGGCAGGAGGAGGATCCCCGGCGCCAGCCGCGCCAGGCCGGCAAGGCGGCTCAGGGAGTGGTCGCCGGCGCCGAAGATCACGGAGGGCCGGTAGCTGGTCACCGCCACCTCCTGGGGATCGCTGGCGAGCACCCGCTGCTCCCCCTCCCCCTTGGTGCGCAGGTAGCCGCTCGGCGCCTCCGGGCTGGCGCCGAGGGCGCCCATGTGCAGGTAGCGCGGCACGCCCGCCCGGCGCGCGGCCTCGAGCACGCGCTGCGGCAGCTCGACGTGGACCTGCCGGAAGTCCTCGCCGCGCGCGCCGCGGCGCTCGTTGAGGATACCGGCGAGGTTGATCACGGCGTCGCAGCCGCCGAGGTGGCGCACCAGCTCGCGCTCATCGTGCACATCCGCCTCGATCAGCTGCAGCCGCGGCAGCGGCAGCAGGTCGCGCCCCCGGTACCAGCGGCGGGTCAGCACGCGGACCCTGTAGCCCTGCTCGACGAGGCGGTTGGCCACGTGCCTGCCGACGAAACCGGTCCCCCCGATGATGCAGACGGTCTTCACGTCCATGGGCACTCTCCTGGGCCAGGAACATGCGATGCGCCGCGCTACCCTGGCCCCTCATGCGCAACTTTGCAACGGCTCGCCCGGGGTCGCCTATGCCCTTGCGCGCCGGCGCCGGTGAGTGGAGCATGCCGCGCATGCTCGATCTGCCCATCTACCTGGTCACCGGCGCCCTCGCCGGCACCGCTGCCGGCCTGCTCGGCGTCGGCGGCGGCATGATCATCGTGCCGGTGCTGCTGCTCGTCTTCGAGCTGCAGGGCATCGACCCGGCGATCACCACCCACCTGGCCATCGGGACCTCGGTGGCCACCGTTGTCGTCACCACGGCCGGCTCAGCGCGCGGCCACTACCGCCTCGGCGCCGTGGATACCGCCGCCTTCCTGCGGCTGGCGGCGGGGATGATCCCAGCGGCGGGCGCCGGGAGCGTCATCGCCGGCTACCTGCCGGGCGAGGTGCTGCAGCGGGTCTTCGGGGGCTTCCTGCTGCTGGTGTCGCTGTACATGCTCTCCGGCTGGCAGCCACGGCAACGCCCCACGAGCGACGCCTACCACGGGCTTGCCGTCCCCGGGGCCGGCATCGGCGCCCTATCCACGATGCTCGGCATCGGCGGCGGGGTCATCACGGTCCCCTACCTGCTTTGGCGAGGCGTGGCGATGCATCGGGCCGTGGGGACCTCGGCGGCCACGGCCGTACCGCTGAGCCTCGCCGGGACCGTGGGCTACCTGGTGGGGGGCTGGGGCCAGCCGCAGCTACCGGCAGCGGCTACCGGCTACCTCTACTGGCCGGCCTTCCTCGGCGTGGCGGCAGCCAGCCTGATCGCCTCCACGCTGGCCGCACGCCTGGCCCACCGGGTGCCAGCGGCCCGGCTGCGCCGGCTCTTCTCGGCGGTGCTGCTGCTCGTGGCGCTGCGGCTGCTGCTAGGCTGACGGCTCAGAAGCGCAGCCCCACGCCGACGTGGAAGTTGTGCTCCAGGGACCGGTCGCGGCCGCTGTCTACATCCACCTGCAGGTAGCGGTAGCCGAGGTAGCCGCTCACCTGGGGGTTGAGCTCCACCCGGTAGCGGGCTGTGGCGTCGAGGAGGCGGTCGGCCTCGCCGAACGCCGTGATCGCCGGCGCTATATGGGCGCGCAGGACCACGGCCTGGGGCAGCTCAGCCGGTATGCTGGCGCGGGCCGAGCCGCTCAGCGCCAGGGCCCCGGCCGTCTCGTCGGGCCTGTCCAGGGCGAGGGCGTAGCCCTTGACGCCAGCGCCGAACTGCCACGGGCTGAACCCCTCCGCCGGCGGCATCAGGGCGTGGAACAGGCCGCTCAGGATGAGGTCGCCCCCCTCGTTGAAGTAGAAGCTCCCGCCGACATCCGTGCCCTCGGCGAAGGCCTCCCCCTCGGGCTGGACGTAGTAGCCGATCTCCGCCGCCTCATTGTGGAGATTCAGGTCCAGCTCGCGGGCCATCGGGGCCGTGGCCCACAGCGCCAGCACGGCCGCCGCGATCCGCTTGGTCATGGTCACCTCCTCCTGCAGGTCGGTCTCTTGCCTGGTAGGTGTCGGGTCCCGGCCGGCTCTCCCCGGCGGGCTCAGTCCAGCGCCAGCTTCTTCTCCAGGTAGTGGATATCGGTGCCCCCTGCCCGGAAGGCGGCATCGCCGATGATCTCCTGCTGCAAGGCGATATTGGTGCCGATGCCGCTGACGATGATCTCGGCGAGGGCCGTGCGCATGCGCGCCAGGGCGCTGTCGCGGCTCGGCCCGTGGGTGATCAGCTTGCCGATCATGGAGTCGTAGTACGGGGGTACGGCATAGCCGGTGTAGACGTGGGAGTCCACCCGTACGCCGGGGCCGCCAGGGGCGTGGAAGTGGTCGATGGTCCCCGGGCACGGCATCAGGCTCTTGGGGTCCTCGGCGTTGACCCGGCACTCCACCGCGTGGCCGCGGATCTCGATATCCTCCTGCCGCCAGCTCAGCGGCTCCCCGGCAGCGACGCGGATCTGCTCGGCGATGAGGTCGCAGCCGGTGACCATCTCCGTGACCGGGTGCTCGACCTGGATGCGGGTGTTCATCTCGATGAAGTAGAACTCGCCGTCCTCGTAGAGGAACTCGAAGGTGCCCGCGCCGCGGTAGCCCATCTGCCGGCAAGCCTCGACGCAGCGCTCCCCGATGTAGCGCCGCTGGGCCTCCGTGATCCCCGGCGCCGGCGCCTCCTCGACCACCTTCTGGTGGCGGCGCTGCATCGAGCAGTCCCGCTCGCCGAGGTGGATGGCGTTGCCGTGGCGGTCGGCGAGGACCTGGACCTCGACGTGCCGAGGCCGCTCGAGGTATTTCTCCATGTAGACGGTGCCGTCGCCGAAGGCGGTCTCCGCCTCGCTGCGGGTCAGGGAGATGGCGTTGGGCAGCGCGGCCTCGCTATGCACCACGCGCATGCCTCGCCCCCCGCCGCCGGAGGCGGCCTTGATCATCACCGGGTAGCCGATCTCCGCGGCGATGCGCAGGGCCTCGTCCGGATCGTCCGGGACCGGCCCGTCGGAGCCCGGCACACACGGGACGCCGGCCTCCCTCATGGCGCGGATCGCCGAGACCTTATCGCCCATGGTGCGGATGCTCTCCGGCCGCGGCCCGATGAAGGTGAAGCCGGACTGCTCGACGCGCTCGGCGAAGTCGGCGTTCTCCGAGAGGAAGCCGTAGCCCGGGTGGATGGCCGTGGCGTCGGTCACCTCGGCGGCGGCGACGATGGCGGGGATGTTGAGGTAGCTGTCGTGGGCGTTGTTCGGCCCGATGCAGACCGACTCGTCGGCGAGGCGGACGTGCTTGAGCTCCCGGTCCGCCGCGGAGTGGACGGCCACGCTGCGGATATCGAGCTCCCGGCAGGCGCGCAGGATGCGCAGCGCGATCTCGCCGCGGTTGGCGATGAGGATCTTCTGCATGGCGCTCACTCAGTCGGTGATCAGGAACAGCGGCTGATCGTACTCCACGGGCTGGCCGTTCTCGACCAGCACGGCGCTGATCATCCCGTCGCGGTCGGCCTCGATCTGGTTGAGCATCTTCATCGCCTCGATGATGCACAGCGTATCGCCGGCCTTGACCCGCTGCTGCTCCTCGACGAAGGGCTTGGCCGTAGGCGACGGCGCCCGGTAGAAGGTGCCCACCATGGGCGAGCGGATGGGCTCGCCCTCGGGCTCATCCGCAGCCTCCTCCGCCTGCTCGGCGGCGGCCGAGGCGGCTGCGCCTCCGGCAGCGCCCGCCTCAGCCGGCGCCGGTGCCGGGCCCGGCTGAGGCGCAGCCGCCGGCGCGGCGTAGGCCGGCTGCGGCGGCGGATGGGGCGCATTACGGGTAATGCGGACCGACTCCTCGCCCTCCGAGATCTCGATCTCGTGGACGCCGGACTCGTCGAGCAGCTCGATGAGGCGTTTGATCTTGCGAATATCCATAGATCGCCGGAACCCTGTGGTCAGGACTATCCGCCCATGCGCCGGATGGCTGCACGGACCGCGAACTCGTAGCCGTCCACGCCGAGGCCGGCGATCACGCCCTCGGCCACGTCCGAGAGGTACGAGTGCTGCCGGAACGCCTCGCGAGCGTGGACGTTGCTCAGGTGCACCTCGATGAAGGGCAGCGCGACCGCCAGCAGGGCGTCGCGCAGCCCGACGCTGGTGTGCGTCAGGGCCGCCGGGTTGATGACGGCGAAGCCGACCCCGTCATCCGCCGCGGCGTGGATCCGGTCGATGAGCTCACCCTCGTGGTTGGACTGCGCGCTCTGCAGCTCGACGCCCTCGGCGTCGCAGATGGCCGCCAGCCGCGCCTCGATGTCCGCCAGCGTCTGCCGCCCGTAGCGCTCCGGCTCGCGGCTCCCTAGCCGGTTGAGGTTGGGCCCGTGGAGTAGCAGGATCTTGGCCATGGCGCGCTCACCCCGGACTGCACGAACCGGGATTCTGGCTGAGCGTTGGGGGGTTGTCCAGTTCTGGGGCGATAGCGGCACGATCCCGACCATTTCCGGGCGAATGGCTGCGGCATGTTGTCAAGGCACACCCCCGGCTCGCCCGGAGCGCACCGGGGGGCGCCACCCCGGAGCAGCTGCCGGCCCTGGGCGTCGAGCGCGCCCCGGGCGCCCGCGGGGGTTCGCGACCCTACTCCTGGCCCAAGGCCGCCCGGGCACGCTCGGCGAAGGCCGCAGGCGCCTTGAACCCGGCCACCCGGTGGTCCGCCCGCTCCTCGCCGTCGGCGCCGAAGAACAGGAAGGCGGGCGGCAGGTAGACGTCGTAGGCCGCCATCAGGGCGCGGTCGGCGTCCGTCATCTCGGTGACGTCCACGCGCAGCAGCTCGGCGCCCTCGAGGGCGCGGCGCACCCGCTCATCCGGCAGGGTCCGCTCCTCGAGCTTGACGCAGTAGGCGCACCACTCCGCGGTGAAATCGACCACAGCCGGCCGCCCCTCGGCCTCCGCCTCGGCCAGGGCCGCCTCCAGCTCGTCCTGCGTATCGACGGAGCGCCACGCCTCCAGGGCCCGGGCACGCGCCTCGGCCTGCGGATCGCCCAGCAGGCCGATCCAGGGCCGGAGCGGATCCCCGGCACCGGTCACGGCGCCGACACCCTCGGCGGCCCCTGCGACGGCCAGCGCTGCGGCCAGCGCGCCGCCGGCGAGCCGGGCCGGCGCCGGGCCGCCGGCACCGCGCAGGCGGCCGGCCAGCCACACCGCGGCGGCGAGCAGCAGGAGCGCCCAGCCGGCCAGGGCCGCCCAGTCCGGCAGCAGGCGGGCGGACATCCACCACGCCAGGCCCAGGAAGATAAAGCCGAAGGCCTGCTTGACCGCGCCCATCCAGGCGCCCGAGCGCGGCATCCAGCGCCCGGCGGCCGTCCCCACGGCCAGCAGGGGCGCCCCCATGCCGAGGGCCATGACGTAGAGCGCCGCAGCGCCGAGGACCACCTGGCCGGTATTGCCGATGAACGCGAGCGCCGCCACCAGCGCCGGCCCGGAGCAGGCGCCGACGATCAGTGTGGAGAGCACACCCATGGCGGCCACGCCGGCAGCCTGCCCGCCCGGCAGCCGGCTGGAGGCGGCCTGGAGCCGGCCCTGCACCGAGGCCGGCATCTGCAGGTTGAACAGGCCGAACATGGCCGAGGCCAGGAGCACGAAGAGCAGGCTGAAGCCCACGGTGGCCACCGGCCCCTGCATATCGGCCTGGATGGCCCGGCCGGAGAGCCCGGCCAGGGCGCCGGCGAGGGCGTAGGTGATCGCCATCGCCTGGACGTAGACGAACGACAGCCACAGGGCGCGGCCGGTGCCCGGGCCGCTACCCGCCTGGCTGCCGACGATCAGCCCGGAGAGGATGGGGATCATGGGGTAGATGCAGGCGGTGAAGGCGAGCAGCAGGCCGGCGGCGAAGAAGCCGCCGAGGATGGCCCAGAGATTGCCGCCGCCGAGCAGACCCTGGAGCTCGCCCACGGCCCCGCCGCGATCGGCCCCGCCGGCCGCGGCGCCGCCGGCGTCGCCGTACTGCACGGCCTCTGCGCCGATCGGCGCCTCGACGCTGCTAGGCGGGAAGCACAGGGACTCCGGCCCGTTGCAGCCCTGGTACTCGGCGACGAGCCGCGCCCCCTCGCCGATGGGCTCCGCAGTCTCGAGGTGGACCCGCACATCACCGCGGTGGATGACCGTCTCGCCGAAGAACTCGTCGGAGAACGGCTCGCCCTCGGGATAGGTGGCCTCGACGATCTCGTTATCGCCGTCCTCCAGCTCGAAGGCCATCCGGTGCTGGTAGAGGTAGTGGTCCTCGGCGACCTCCCAGCTCGCCACCAGCTGGTCCGCCCCGGCGCGCTCCACCGAGAACGGGAAGAGCTCCTCCTGATCCGCCATGCCCTGGCCCAGCACGGCCGCAGGCATCAGCCATAGCGCCGCCAGCGCCAGCAGGCCGGCGCCTCGCCTCCGGAAACCGCCGCTCATCGGTTGCCGCCCTCCTTAACGGTGCGTGTCCTCAACGGGTCTCGTCACGGATCCAGTCCAGGAAGCCTGCCAGGCCCCTCTCGATGCCGACCGCAATGACCTCCGGGAGTTCGTAGGGATGGAGCTCAACGAGCCTGCTCTCCAATCGGGAGTAGGCGATATCTGACGTCTTGGCCACCAGCAGGTGCTCCTGCTCGCTCTGCGCCTCGCCCTCCCAGTAGAAGACCGAGGTCACGCCCGGGAGGATGTTCACGCAGGCAGCGAGCTTGTCCGCCACCACCGCCTCGGCCAGCCGGCGGGCCGTCTGCTCATCGGGGCAGGTGCAGAGGACCACGAGGTGATTGCTCGACATGGCGCCCTCCTCTTTCGGCATGGGGGGTTGAATTCTACCACTGCCGTCCGCATGCACCGGGGTACCGACAGGTAGCGGGCAGCCCGCGGCCGCGCCAGGCCCTTGACGGGGCTGCGCCGGCAGATATGATTAGCACTCTCCAAAGGCGAGTGCTAACAGCGCTGCCCCGCCATCGGCGAGCGAGCGCGAATACGGACAAGCCCAAGACCAGACACCGAGCTAGAGAAGGGAGAGAGGACCGATGAGCATCCGTCCCCTGCACGACCGAGTCGTCATCCAGCGCCTCGAGGAGGAGCGCACCTCGCCCGGCGGCATCGTCATCCCCGAGACCGCGGCCGAGAAGCCGATGAAGGGCAAGGTCGTGGCCGTCGGCAACGGGAAGACCCTCGACAACGGCGAGCGCCGCCCGGTGGAGGTCAACGTCGGCGACCAGGTCCTGTTCGGCAAGTACGCCGGGACCGAGGTCAAGATCGACGGCGAGGACTACCTCGTCATGCGCGAGGACGACATC
>Ga0207714_1001136_pt1 | contig 17494 bp, 21 predicted proteins | sample PonA232FremontCA_2_FD_187270 | JGI IMG/M metagenome (GOLD analysis project Ga0207714, IMG submission 187270) | Marine sediment microbial community from Fremont, CA, USA - Pond A23 Sediment 2 (SPAdes) | ecosystem: Environmental > Aquatic > Marine > Unclassified | place: USA: Fremont, California...
CCGCTATAGTCCGTGAACCCCACACGGATTCTCACCGTACTGGGGTTCGGTGGAACTGCAAACCTGAAATCTCCAACGCTCAGGATTCCTCCGCCTGAAGGCCGAGGAGGATGTCAATTTTGGGGACACCGCTCGCAGTGGAGGCTGAAACTCCCAGCTCCGGTCTACTACTCCTATATATAACCGGGGCTATGGCTCACTCCCCGCGCGGGTGTGAAACTGCGAGCCGGATTTAAACTCGGTTAACTCTTCGATACGGTCTTCCAGTTTCTCAATCTCCTGCCGTAGCTCCTCGGCCTCGTCACCCTCGGCGGCGGCAAGCTGGTCCTTCAGGCCCTGGAGACGCGTCTCCTTGCGTTCCTCGTCCACCTCGGCCTTTCGAACGTACTCGGACTCCTCAACCTCGTACACGTCGCGCTCGGACAGCACCGTGACCTCCAGCGCGTCGTCCACCTTGTCTCGGTCTACACCCAGCACGCGCTCACGGTCAATACCAGCCCCCTCCAGCGTATCCAGTACCTCCTCGTCATCCTTCAGCGAGCGATTCCGGCGCGTCGTGCGCTGGACGGAGCCGAACGGCCCGGACACCGGTCGGTCGTGGTGAAGTCGGCTCAACAGCACGTCGGCCACATCCTTGCGAAGATCGTTGGCGTCCCGCTGAACGTCCGAGAGCAGGGTGTAGAGGTTCACGAGAGTGTCCGTATCCATCTCCTCCAGCACACCTACCTCGTGGCGTTCGAGCGCATCAACGAGCAAGAGAGCGTCCGCATACACGTCGAGGTCCGGCTCCGTGCGTTCCTCGCTTTCGGATTCCTCCCCGGTGTCGGGTAGCTGGCTGGTGGTCGGGCTTTCCTTCTCGACGATCACGCCTCTGTCCTCGTCGGTCTCGAAGCGGGGATGCACACTCAGCACAGCCGGATACGGATCGGCGTCGGGTGGGAGTCGATCCAGTTCGAAGCCACCCGGTTCTTCGGTGATCCGCCGATACAGCGTCTCGAACTGATCGCGTTGGAGTGCTCGTGTCTCGTCTATGTCGCGGTCGAGAAGCTCGATGACGACCCGTTGTTCCTGTACATCGGTGATCCGGAATCGGTCGTGTGACAGCGGCGTAATCAGCGTAGCACCCTCGGGGAGGTTATCGAGTTCGTCCAGAAGCGTATGCCAAAAGACGCTAAACGAAGCCATACACGGAACTCTGGGATGGATGCTACAAAATCATGCGGGACAGTCCAGATCGAATCGGGCGCGTGCCGTCAGGACCGTCATCGAAGAATCGCCAGACAACGGCTACCTCGCAGAAGCCACTATTTGCCTAATTTATCAGCGGACAAGGCGAATACCCCGAGGCTCGACCTCGGGGATGAAGCCGACACGCAGGGACACAAGCCATTAAGTGAATATATCGCTAATCATGAGACAGCGATGGAACACAGTCACCGCTACCAAGCCTCCCCGACAGACGAGGTAGCGGAACGACTGGAACACCATCTTGACGTTCATCGACAACTCTACAACCACGTCCGCTGGGACTACGAGAACAGCCCAACGGACGACAAGCCGAGTGAATACGACCAGAACAACAAACTTCCCGAGTGGAAGCGAAAGTGGCCTGTGTTCAGCGAACTGCACTCGAAAGCCGCACAAGCCACCGTCGCACGCTTCCACCGCAACCTCTCAAACCTTCGCAAAAAGAAAGAGAAAGGATACAACGTTGGTCGTCTCAATCGACAAGCACCCACCGAGTACCGAAGCGTGACGTACAACCAGTCCGGTTTCGACCTCGATGAAAAGAGGGGCCGTGACAGGTTCGCTTACGTCCACTTCAGCAAAATCGGCTGGGTCAAAATCCGCTACCACCGCCCAATCCCCGACCACGCCACCATCAAAGAGGTCACATTCAAGAAGGAGACGACCGGCGAGTGGTTCGTCTCCTTCGGCCTCGAAACCGACGATGCAGACCTGCCCGAGAAACCCGACGTGGACTCGCTAGACGCGAGCAATAGCGTCGGCGTTGACCTCGGTATCCTGAGCTATATCCACACGTCGGACGGCCATACTGTGGATTGGCTCGACCTTGAAGACGAGTACGAACGGCTCCGACGCGAGCAACGCAAGTTGTCTCGCAAGGAGCAAAGGTCGAACAACTACGAGAAGCAACGCCGAGAAGTGGCGAAGGTGAAGCGTCACATCAAGCGGAAGGTACTGGACTACCAGCACAAGATTACGACGTGGCTCGTCCGCGAGTACGACGCAGTATTCGTCGAGAACTTGAACGTGAAGGGGATGCTCGAACAGTCGCATAACGCCCGTAACAAGCAGGATGCGGCGTGGCGGCAGTTCATCACGCTCCTCGAATACAAGGCCGATCTGTACGGCTGTCACGTCGTGCAGGTTGAAGCACGCGGCACCACGAAAGAGTGCGCTCGGTGTGGCGTGGATACCGCGAAACCCATCTGGGTCAGGGAACACTCCTGTCCGTCGTGCGGATTCAAAACGGATAGAGATGCGAACGCGGCGATGAATGTTTTGCAGAGAGGCTTTTGTGAACTAGGGCTGGGATGGCCCGAAGACACGCCCGTGGAGACTGTGACCGCTACGGACACGACTCAGTTTGAGTCTGTGTCTGCAAGTCACGTCGTAGAAACGGGAAGTCTCGGGGCTTGACCCCGAGGCGATTCACCGTACGATCTGCGAGGTAGGATTGTCGGTTAGCTGAGCCGGGGCTGGAGATGGAAGCCGTGATCAGGCCGACGCCCCTGACAGCACCCTCGACGTCGTCGAAATAAGGTCGCTATGCGTCAAAATATATACGTAGGCCTCACGTACCTCAAAGCAGTATGACCACCAGCGTTAAGCCGACAATCACCCTGACAGACGATGGAGACTGGTGGGTCGCCAAAGATACTGAGACGGGTGTTGTGAGCCAAGGAAAGACTCGTGAGAAGGCGTTAGCCAATCTCGACGAAGCACTTGCGGGTTATGAGGGCGAAGGACGAGAGCCCACAGACGAGGAACTCCGAGAGGCTGGGATCGATCCCGACAAGAACATCTCCGGTGAGCCGAGTGCCGATATTTTTGAGTAAGCGGCCAAAATAATGGCGCGACGGACGTACTCGGGTGAAGACGTACGAAAGGTGCTGGTGAACAGCGGTCCGTTCTACCTTGCCCGAATCAAAGGCGACCACTACATCCTTCGCTGGGACCCGCCGGAGCATCACGAGTCGGAGGCTCGAACCGTACCGGTACCCGACCACGACGAACTATCAATAGGTACGCTCCAAGAAATCGGGGAGCAGGCCGGAATGAAGGACTTTCAGGAGTTTCTGGACTGGCTCGAACGAAATTTGTGATGTCCACCTGCGGTGGTGAACCCCGACTCGTAGCGTCCCTCACTGTCCGTTGACCGTGGAGTTTGTCGTTCCAACATATAGGTGGCGACGTACCACCGCTGCGGTGGCGACTGCACCACCGTCGTGGTGGCGACACTCGGAGACCTATCTCTTGTCAGGCACTGCTAGATTGAGCCCCTCTGTTTGAGTGCCTTAACTGGCGACTGATTGTCGAGTGCTTGATGGCTGCGATGGTGATTATAGTAGGCGGTGTAGGTAGTCAGCCAGCGCTCGGCGCTGGCCTGACTGCCGTTCCAGGTTTCCTAAAAGCGTTCGATTCGCATCGTATCGGTCTGAAAGAACTTTTCGACGATGTTGCGGTCAGTACGGTTGAGCTCGCCCAAGAGCAGTGAGATAGCCCATGCCATCGACGAGAACCTCCGCGTCTTTGACGCGGTGGTTCTCTCTTAGCTCGTCGAGGAACTGTTCAGCAGGATTACGGCCTCTATGTCATGCAAGCCGTGCGTGGAGCACGACGTTCGTATCCACGTCAATTGCGGCGTAGAGCCACGTGTTCTGTTCATGTTCGAGCTGAACTTGGTTTTCATCGACAGCGATACGATCCGGCTCAACTGTGAACTCTTGGTCGTAGTGGGCAGCGTAGGCTTGATGCCAGTGCTGAATCGTGGCTCGGCGTCGTTCGACGCCGAACCGCTCACAGAGATCTCGACACTCCGCTAACGATGCCGCTCCGGCATGAGCAGCGCACGCCAGCCTGGCTGATCAGGCTGGCGTGCGCGTCCGATCACTAAAAAAGATTTATCTATGATAGCGTTAGTGTCGCCCGGGACACTAACGACCGGCGTCATCCGCGGCGGTGGGCCCTGTCGGCCGGCTAACCCTCGTGCCGGGCGTATCACGTGCCGGGGTTCGCCACCGGTCATCGCAGCCGAATAGCGCCTCGGGTGGGGACTGCGACACGCAGTATCGTGTACGGTCGCTGGCCTGGTAGCCCTTTCGGCTGGCTCAGGACAGCGTGTACGCCGACTCCGGCAGCTGGACATAGCCGCCGTCGCGGTACCGACGCTTGCGCAGGCGATACTGCGCGTAGAGCTTCAGTCCGCGGATGCCTGCGGAGAGCCGAGGCGAGAGCACGCGCCCCTCGGTGTCCGTGGCCTTGAGCTTGCGCGTCATCCGGAAGGCCCGGTCCCAGTCCGCCGGCGTGTAGTCGGACACAAGGTCGGCAAAGGCGACATTCCGGAGCACCTCCGCCCCGATGGCGTCCTTCCAGGCGTCGTTGTACCGCTTGAGTCGGTCGCGTGCCGCCAACTCACCCGCGATCGCCCCGGTGCGGATGGCGACGTGATCGCCGCCCTCGTGAAAGGCCGAGGTGGCCCCCATGGCGCCCCCAACGACAGCGATGCCGGCGGCCGTCGGCGAGTCGATCGGCCGTGTCGAGGAGATCGCGTAGGTCTCGGTCCCGCGTCGCTTGCCGCGGTCCTCAACAAGCTCGAAGTCCGCCGGCTCGTAGGCGGGATAGACCCGGGACAGCAGCCGCTCAAGATAGGTCTGTGGGCTCGGCAACTCCTCGTCGTCGGGATCAACCAGCCAGTAATCTGTCGGATTGTCGATGTCCGCCATCGTCAGCCCGATGGGCATCGTCAGGCCGACCCGCGCGACGCCGTCGTCGTTCGGGAAGATCCAGGGGTAGGCCGTCTCGCCGGGGATTGCGCCCCACCAGAACTTCATGCTATTTGGCTCGAAGGCGTCCGCCGGGAGTCGTCGGTGCTCCTGGTAGGCGATGTGGTTGGCCGTTCGTGTCCCCAGATACGTGGTAATCGACTCGCCCGCCGGGAGGTACCGGTCGAGGACAGCGTTGGTCACCTGCCGCTGGGGGCCGTCGGCGAGTATGAGGGTATCAGCAACGAGATCGCTCCCGTCGCCAAGCGTGAGTCGATGCTCGGGGGTGCCCGTGAGGTCGCTCGTGACCTCCCGAACGCTCGTCTCCCCCCGGTAGGTCGCGCCGGCCGTCTCAGCGCGTTTGCGGAGCCAGTCGTCCATGGCCACCCGATCGAACGTGAATCCAAAATGCGGGTAGCTGCCGTCCATCCCCGTCCGGTCGACGACGACCGATTCGGAGGGGCCGATGAACTCGGCTCGGTCGATATCCTGAAGGATCACCTCTTCGGGAATCTCGTCGGGATCGAGTCCGGCGATGTCCACCCAGTAGTCAAGCAGCCCGGCGGCGTCCGTCGAGTCGGGCCCCGGCTCGCTCCGATCCTCTCGCGGGACGCCCTTCTCAAGGACGACAGCGTCGGCGTCGGACGCGGCCGCTGCCCGCCCGGCTGCCAGCCCCGCCGGTCCCCCGCCGACGATCGCGACATCGTACCGCTGCATGCACAGTACTCGGGGACGGTGGAATCTTAAACCACCCCCTTTCGGCACAGCGCTCACTCGAAGGCGTCAAGCGGGGCCTGTCGGCCGGCGACGAGCGTGGACTTGCGGCGCAACCGCGGCGCCGCAACCGGCAGCCGCGTGAGAATCCGATCGACGGCCCCCTGGAAGGTCTCTGCGACTGCCGGCTCGCCCTCGAAGGCGTTGCGGACGGCCTCGCGGATCTGCCAGACCCCGACCGGCGCCCAGTAGTCGTCGGTGACCTCCCGTAACACGAGACATGTCGCCTGTCGGTCGCGCTCGGCAAGCGCCTCAAGAACGGCCAGCCGGGCCGCGTAGTAGGCCCCGGCGGTCTCCTCGACGTACTTTGATCGCCCGGCGTGGCCCTCGTAATCGGCCATCAGCTGATGCTGGGATCCCTGTGGATTCCACACCGAGCCCGGCGCCTTCATTTCGACAAGCTCGAACTCCCACTGGGCGGGCCCGAGCACGACCCAAAAGCGGTTGCCGAGGTACTCGTTGTACCAGACCTCCACCTGGTCGATGGCGGTGGCGGTGTCGATCCGCCCTCGGAGGTACTGGCCAATGGTGTCATCAACGGCCGTGATCGACCACCGCGTTGGCACGAGCCGACGCTGTTCGCCCCGGCCGAGAGCGCCCGCCGAGAGGATGTCGTTGATCTCATAGACATCATACCCGCGGCGATACAGGTAGGTCATCGCCCCCTCGGCCCGCCAGTCGTCGTCCTCGAGTGTCTTTTTGACCGGGCGGGGGACGTGTGGGTTCTCGGTGAGATCAATCGATTCCGCCGTGGCGTCCGGCCCCGTCGGCGTGCGCACCTGACCGACCGAGAGATCAAGTTGCGGCCGCTCGCTAAGACCGATCTCGATATCAACCGGCCGGTCGGCAATCGCCACCTCGCGTTGTGCGCCGACGAAGCCGTCCCAGACATCGCGGACATTCACGTCGGTCCGTCGCCGGGAGTTCAACAGACCTGTCCGTCGGTCGAGCACCGTCTCGATGTCCGTGCCGTACCACCCGCCCTGGGTCGCGTAGGCGGCGGCGTTGTCCTCGTCACCGACCGGTGAGAGCACGCCCGCCGAAACGTCCGGGTAGCCTGATCGCCCGACGAAGATCTCCGGGGCGGTCGATCCGACGAGGGTGTCGCCCTGTAGGGCTTCGAACCGGTCAGGGACGTCCTCGATGTACTCGGTGATCCGGTAGGACTTCGCCTGTGCGAGACGGCGCTGTTCGGCCCGGTCGTCGGTCAGGTCCGTCTCAAGGAACTCATCGAGGCGCATCGGTAGGGGCACTGACAGCGGCTCAGCTGTGGATGCCCATCGCTTCGATCTGTTCTTGATACCGGTTCCGGATGGTGACCTCGGTCACCTGCGCGACGTTGGCCACCTCGCGCTGGGTCTTTTTCTCGTTGCACAACAGCGAGGCGGCATAGATGGCGGCAGCGGCGTAGCCCGTGGGCGACTTGCCCGAGAGCAGCCCCTCCTCGGCGGTCTTCTCGATGATCTCGCTGGCCTTGATCTGGACCTCCTCGCTGAGTTCGAGCTCGGAGCAGAACCGTGGGACGTACTTTTTCGGATCAACCGGCTCCATCTCAAGGCCGAGTTCCTGGGAGATGTACCGGTAGGTCCGGCCGATCTCCTTACGCTCGACCCGCGAGACATCGGAGATCTCCTCAAGGCTCCGTGGAATGCCCTCCTTGCGACAGGCAGCATACAGAGCGGCTGTCGAGACCCCCTCGATCGACCGGCCGCGGATGAGGTCCTCCTTGAGAGCCCGCCGATAGATGACGCTGGCGACCTCTCGGACCGACCGCGGGACGCCCAGGGCGGAGGCCATCCGATCGATCTCCGAGAGCGCGAACTGAAGGTTGCGTTCGCCGGCGTCCTTCGTCCGGATACGCTCTTGCCACTTGCGTAGCCGGTACATCTGGCTGCGCTTCTCCGAGGAAATCGACCGCCCGTAGGCATCCTTGTTCTTCCAGTCGATCGCGGTCGTGAGCCCCTTGTCGTGCATCGTCTTGGTCGTCGGGGCGCCGACACGCGATTTCTCCTTGCGCTCCTCGTGATTGAACGCCCGCCACTCCGGCCCCGGATCGATCTGTTCCTCCTCGATGACCAGCCCGCAGTCCTCACAAATCAGTTCCCCCCGATCAGAACTCTTGACCAGGTTCTCGGACCCGCACTCCGGACAGCTCCGCACTTGTTCATCGTCCCCAGCTTGTTCGACCCCCTCGACTTCCCGCTGGCGCGTAGACCGTGTCATCGCACTTTTATGGTAGTACAATTGCCGGACTTAAATCCTTCCCCGAATTCACCGTCTTTGCAGGGGTCAGAACCATGCCTGCTCGGAGAAATCGGTGTTTCACGGGTCGATCGCCCGTGTTGTTGGGGGCGATATAAAGGCAATTCCTTTATTCGTACACCGCTCACCTATGGGTAATGCCGACCGTCGAGTGCGATCCAGCGCAGGCGCGCGAGCAGCTTGCGGCCGCCGGCGCGACGATCGAGTCGGGGAATACGGCGCATGAGCGCTGGCGTGCCACGTTGGGTGATGCCGTGGCCGTCGCCTACGAGGATACGGTGGTGATCCAGGGACAACATCCACAGGATATCCAGGCTGTCATCCAACCGCAGGGCGGCCGTGTCCACGTCTACTTCGATGGGGCCAGCCAGGGCAATCCCGGTCCAGCGGCCATCGGGTGGGTGCTGGTGACCGACGATGGAATCGTCGCCGAGGGGGGTGAGCGCATTGACGAGACGACCAACAACCGCGCGGAGTACGAGGCGTTGATCCGGGCGCTTGAGGTCGCTTTTGAGTATGGCTTTGATGAGGTCCTCATCCGGGGGGACTCCGAGCTCGTCGTCAAGCAGGTCCGCGGAGGCTACCAGGTGTCCGAGCCAGCGCTCAAAGAACGCCGGACCCGGGTCCGTGAACTCCTTACCGAGTTCGACGAGTGGTCGATCACACACGTCCCCCGCGAGGTGAACGAACGCGCCGACACGCTCGCAACGGAGGCTCTTTCCAATGGCTGAGCTGCCGACCGATGTCGTTGATGAGGCCGAGCGTCTCACCCGTCTGGCCCGCCGAGCCGATACGTCCGCCGAGGCACAGGCCTATCGTGAGCGCCGCGATACTCTCCTCGCCGAGCACGGCTACGCGGCCCGCGTGCGTTCGGCGTCCGACGGCGATACGCTCGTGTGTTACCCCGAGGACTGGCTCGTCGAGGGCACCGTCGACACCGACCGGATTGATGACATCGACCGTGCACACGAGCGCTCGCTGTCGGGACCCGGTGATCCCGACGAATGGGCGGCCGTCGAGGCGACCAACCAGTCTGTTGTCGAGCGGGTTCGCGAGCAACACGGCCCGGACCACGCCGCCAACGCCGCCGCGCTCGCCGCCTTCGCGAGTGACCACTACGCCAAGCCAATTGCGTCGCTCACCGAGCCTGAGCTTGAGGAGTTCCGCACCGAATATTACGTCCGGAATGTCTGGCCGACGGATGACCAGGCGGCCATCCTTGATGCGTCGATTGCGTACGCCCGCCAAGCGGCTGAGACCGAGCGATCGTGAGTCGATGCCGAAAGTGACTTGCCGTTACCCCGCAGACCGGCGAACATGGTCGATAAGTGGGAAGAACTCGAGACGGGGCCGAACCCGCCTGAGACCGTCTATGCGGTTGTCGAGTGTCTCAAGGGCGAACGCAACAAGTACGAGTACGACAAGGAGGTCGCCGATGTCGTCCTCGACCGGGTGCTTCACTCGAACGTGCATTACCCGAGTGACTACGGCTTTCTGCCACGGACGTACTACGACGACGAGGACCCTTTCGATATCCTCGTACTTCTTGAGCAGGCCACCTTCCCCGGGTGTGTGATCGAGGCCCGGCCGATCGGAATGATGCAGATGGACGACGACGGCGAGAAAGACGACAAAATTATCGCCGTCCCCACAGAGGATCCCCGCTACGACGAGGTGCAATCGATCGACGACCTCGCCGCCCACGAGCGCGCGGAGATTGCCGAGTTCTTCGAGACCTACAAGAACCTCGAAGAGGGCAAGGAGACGGAGGTTCTCGGCTGGGAAGACCGCGAGGCCGCCCAGGAGGCCATCGAGCACGCGATGGCCCTCTACGACGAACATTTCGACAGCCCCCGGGTCTAGCGGTCTGCCGGGATCATACCCCGGAGTAATTATCACGCCGGTGGTATGTGGTATGATTATGGGTAATGTTTTATTCACTGGGGAGCTACGATGAGGTGTTATGTCAGTCCACGACGGCGCCGACGCCCCCAGCGGTCCCGAGGAGCTCCCCGCCGAGTCGGCGACCCACCCGCCGGTCGGCATCGATCACCCGACGGTCATCCCCGCCGAATAGCGCTCACCGGCCGAAACCAACTTTCTTGTAGGGATCCCCTATACGGGTCAGCATGGGTCTGCTCGATCGACTCCGCGGGGACGACGACCCGCGTGTCGTCTTTATCGGTATCGATGGCGTGCCGTTCTCGTTGCTCTCTGAGCACTTTGATGAGTTTGAACACCTCGCAGCGCTGGCCGAGGAGGGAACGGCGGCGCCGATGGACAGCATTGTCCCCCCCGAGTCAAGCGCCTGCTGGCCGGCGTTGACCACCGGCGTCAATCCCGGCAAGACCGGCGTCTACGGCTTTCAGGATCGCGAGGTCGGCTCGTATGAGACGTACGTCCCGATGGGCCGCGATGTCCAAGCGACCCGTCTCTGGGACCGCGTTGAGGACGCCAACCGATCCGCCACCGTGCTGAACGTTCCCGTGACGTTTCCGCCCCAGCGGACCGTCTCGAAGATGGTCTCGGGCTTTCTCTCGCCGGAACTCGAAAAGGCCGCTCATCCGGAGGCCGTCGCCCGGTACCTCGAAGGGATCGACTACCGGATTGATGTCGATGCCCGGCTGGGTCATGACGACGATAAGACGGCGTTCATCGAGGATGCCAATGCGACCGTTGAAGCCCGTATGGAGGCGTTTAAACACTACCTCGCGGAGGACGACTGGGACCTGTTTTTCGGCGTGTTCATGACGACCGACCGGGTCAACCACTTCCTCTTTGGTGACTACGCCGATGAGGGCGAGTACTACGACGCGTTCATGGACTTCTACCGGCGGATCGACCACTATATCGGCCAGATCCGCGACGCCATCCCTGATGATGCGACGCTGATTGTCGCCTCCGATCACGGCTTCCAGCGACTCGATTACGAGGTCAACATGAACCAGTGGCTCCGCGAGGAAGGCTGGCTCACCTTCGAAGACGATGATCATGAGGAACTCGGCGATATCGCCGATGAGACCCGTGCCTACTCGCTCATCCCCGGTCGCTTCTATCTGAATCTTGCGGGCCGAGAGCCCCGCGGGAGCGTCCCTGAGGCGGACTACGAGGCCGTCCGTGACGAGCTTGCGGACGCCCTCCGGGCGCTTGAGGGCCCCGAGGGGCGACCGGTCTGCAAGCGTGTCGTCACCAAGGAGAACGCCTACGCGGGACCACACGACGACATTGCTCCCGACCTCACCGTGATCCCCCACGAGGGCTTTGACCTGAAGGCCGGCTTCGGTGACGACAAGGCCGTCTTCACCGAGGGGCCCCGCTCGGGAATGCACCGTTTCGACAATGCCTCGCTGTTCGTTGATGATCCCGACGCTGATCTTACGGACGTTGACCTGCTTGATATCGCGCCGACAATCCTCTCGCTGATGGAGCTTGAGTACGACCCAGCGGCGTTTGATGGAACGAGCGTCGTCTGATTCAACGACAACGTGAGCGTTATGAGGATGCATTGAGTATCGCCGGACGCGCGCGGGTAGCCAAGCGGTCAACGGCGCAGCGCTTAGGACGCTGTCCCGTAGGGGTCCGCAGGTTCGAATCCTGTCCCGCGCACTCCGACGGCTCCGCCATCACCCGATCTTTGCGCCGGCAGGAGCATACATGACGGAAGAACTACCAATAATGCTGGAACGCTGTGACGTTCCACTCCCCGGCAATCTTGATCCCAATCGAAGCATCGTGGTCGTCCCGGAAACGCACGACGGCGTGCTATCCGAGAAGCAACGGGTCGATTACCGCGACCAGCGGGCGCGGTTCCTCTCATGGCTGTTGAACGTCGGAAAGTCGCCAACGGAGGGCGAAGGTTACTCGCAATATGCCGTATACTCGACAAGTTACCGTACGGCCCGCTTTGATAGGTGGGTATGGCAACATCGGGACGAGTACCGATACCCACCCGAGAGAGGCCGCCTTCCTGCTGGATGAGATGAGCGACATCGAAAACGACGAAACTCGTTACCCTTCCGTCCGAAGCGAGGCCCGGCGGCTCCGGCGGAAGGCCGAGGCCGCCCTCACCGAGTAGGCAACCGACGTTCTTCGCGGGGAACAATCACGCGCGCCGCCGAGTGCGGCGTATGGAATGAAACAGCCGAGACCCCACCGACGACTTCGAGGCGACCGAGGGATGACCGACCGGAGTATCCGAGTCAAGTTGACGAAGACGGTCGGGCCGAACCAGTATCCAGAGCGAGGACTGTTCACGGTCACTCCCGACGAGGCGAGGCTCCTCGTTCGGGGTGTGGTTCTGGAGATGGTCCGGGAGCGGCTTGGCGGGATGGAAGGGACTCCGCCGAGGGAGCAGGTTCTCGACGAAGCCCTCAACGTTCTCGCGGACATCGAGGACGACATAGAGCAACTGTACGATGACGGCGAGGATTGATTGGCCCCGGCGTCATCGGGTTCGGAATCGTGGTGATTCGACGCGAGTGGTGGCCCCTATGCTCGCGCTCGCACTCTACGTGTACTCCAGTTCGTCAACCGGCTTCTGGATTATGCGGAATACCTCGCGGGCGCGGAAGACACGGTTTCGACTTTGACCCGTGATTTCTTCCAACACACCGTCGTCTTCCAACTTGCTAACGGCATTATTCGCGGCTCCGTACGTCATATTGAGGAGTTCGCTCGCTTCGTTGACGGTGAGATACGGTTTCGTGAATACCTCCATAGCGAGATGTGAGACGGAGTTTGGCCCATCCTGATACCGTTCGCGGTACTCATCACGAAGGTCGAGGAGTTCGGAGGCTCGACTGAACGCCTCTTGAGCCTGTTGGGAGATTCCTTCGAGGAAGAACGTCAACCACTCCTCCCAAGCATTGTCGCGGCTTACAGCCAGCAGTCTGTCCGTGTACTCCTCCCGGTTTCGGTTGAAGTACGAACTCGGGTAGAGGTACGGTTCGGGGAGTAGTTCCTTGTCACACATCATCAGCATGATGATGAGCCGGCCCATCCGTCCGTTTCCGTCCCGGAAGGGATGAACCGTCTCGAACTGGTAGTGGACCAACCCGATGTCGATGAGCGGCTGGTACGCCCCTCCCGTCTGCATGTACGTCTCCAAGTTCTGCATCGCGTATGGGACGACCGAGGGCGGCGGCGGAACGAACCGTGCTTCGGTCCCACGGCCTCCGATGTACACTTGGGTATCTCGGAACTCTCCGGGCTGTTTGTCCTCCCCACGGACGCCGCTCATCAGCGTCTGGTGCAGGGTCCGGACGAGGTTGAGGTCAATCCCTCCGTCCATCTCCTCAATCCCTTGAAAGACCGCTCTCACGTAGCTGTGAACCTCTTTGAGTTCGTTCCGGCTCGGGCCGCCCCCCTTCTCCCGCCCGGCTTCGTACTCGTACACGTCCGAGAGAGTGACTCGGGTTCCCTCAATCTCGGAGGAGACGACAGCCTCCTTGTAGATGAACGGGCTAATCAACATACTCGGGTTGTCTACCCGCCGCCCGATGCCGCTCAGTTGGCCGACGTTACTGGTCGCTCTCGTGAACACATCCAGCAACTCCCCCTCGATACTGATTTCGGGAGGGAGAGGGTCCGGCTTGAAGGCTATGTCTCCGTCGGAGTTCACCAACTCCCCGGACATTCCGCCCTCTTTGAACCGCTCAACGTCCATGTATTCCATCACTTGGGGCACGCATATTTTACTATTTTCGGCTTGACTACAATATGATGGTTGGTAGAGGGCCTATATTTCAGCCTACCACGATTCGCTATAATTTGGAGAAAGATGGAAATGGAGCGTGGTACGTCATCCTGTGGAGAAAGACGGTACGAAAGAGCAGTCGCAAGTGGTGGAATACGACGTGGAAAGAGAGTGCATGTTGTAGTGTACGACAGGATAGTACAACAAGGCGTGAAAGGAGAGGTCATGTTGTAGTGTACGACAGGATAGTACAACAAGGCGTGAAAGGAGAGGTCATGTTGTAGTGTACGACGAGATGGTGAAATAAGACGCCGAAAAGGAGGATGTATTGAAGCGTATGACGGGAGAGGAAAATAAGACACAGAATGAGACCGCGTGTCGGAGTGTACGACTGGAATCAGCCGCCGAACCATTAGCCCGGTTCGTCCTCCTGTTTCCTCCGTCCGTTTGCTGGCGTTCGCCGTTGTTTCCGGGACCGTGCCTCTCTGGGCAGCGACCTCATCGCGTCGATGTTCGGAAGTAGCGACCGCGGGACTTCTGTCGAAAATGGAAACAGCCTGTATCGCCGGCCCGGAGGAGAGCTTAAATAGAAACGCCCCGTTGCATTGATTACTGGCACGAAAATCGGGTACGATTTAAATAGCCACTTCGAGCGTGACGGAGCGAAGCGGAGTCACGCTGTCGGCGCTTAGGACGCTGTCCCGTAGGGGTCCGCAGGTTCGAATCCTGTCCCGCGCATTCACGACGTCCGAGGAGATCGTGAGATTGAGTGGGTTCGCGCCGTGGTGTTCGCGGACTTTGACCTGAATACGTCCGTCGTGCCATTCCTTCAAGCCGCTTACTCGAACGTGTCGGCACTCGGCCTGCTCTGCCTGTAGATTCGGACCTTTTGAGTCCGAAGACGAGTTCTAGAACGAACTGGGGAGATCCGGCTCGGATCATGTTCCGGCAGACCGAGGGCATCGCCAGGCGACACGCGAACGTACCAGTGCTTCTCAGCGCCCCAATCGCATGTGAGTCACCCACAGTCTTAAACGGTTTTAGATGATTTGTCTGATGTATGGCCGACGACAAGCAAGGGCGAGAGAAACAGGCCCGTGACGCGACGCGCCGCCAGCAGCGCCGGGACATCGAGACCGATCTTGAGCGCATGGACGAGCCCGAGCCGCCCATCGAGGACGAGGAACTGCACCTCTTTGAGGAGCGCATTGAACCCTTGCGGTTCCCGGCAACCGGAAAGGCTGTTGTTGAGGCGGCGGGCGAGCACGAGCTCACGACCGAGGAGGATACGTATACCGTTCGTGAACTCATCCCCGAGTCCGAGCGACACCAGTATGAGAGTCGTCAGGCGGTGCGTGCGCAAGTCCAGCGGCCAACGGTTGCCGGCGCGATGAAGCGGATTGTCGAGGCCAGCGATCAACTTGAGGAGGTCTCCCAGCGCAAGACCCGACAGAACGCCTACGAGAAGACACTCCGGGCGCTCAAGACGATCGAAGCCGACGACGAGGATGAGGGCATCCGCGTTGTGACCGACTGGATTCTTGAGCAGATCAACGAGGATGGGCACCTTCCTAGCTCGCGTGAGGTCAGACAACGCGCCGCGGAGTTCTGCCGGGACAACGACATCCCGATCAGTGACAACGACTGGCTCGGAGCGTGACTACTCCGAGAGGTCGAAAACGAGCCGATCGTCCGGCTCAACGCTGTGTTCGGTCGTCCAGTCGTAAGGCACCTCAAGGACGTACCGTCCAGAACCGGAATAGCGCTGGGCGGCCCCGTTCTCACCGGGCTCCGGCTCGGGGGCGTGATGAATCCGGGTGATCCGCCCCTCAGCGGCCGCGTAGATGATATCGATCCCGAAATCCATGTCCTTCATGTAGAACTCCCGGTTCGCCGTGGTTTCGAAGACAAAGAGCATACCCCATCCCGGCCGAAGGGTCTCGGTAGCTGAGAGTCCCCGCTGCCGCTCGGGCGGGTCGTCAGCGATCGCGGCTGTGACCGCTGCGCGTTGGGTGCCATCAGGGGTTTCCGCGGCAACGGGCGTCGTTGGATAGTCGGTGTAGATCGTCGGCACCGTCTCGTCGGTGGCAGACGCCCCTGATCTCCCGAGACAGCCGGCCGTCGCCAGTCCGATGCCGGCGAGCACCCCTCGTCGCGTCCGTTTGTCCACGGGTACGCATGGGTTGACTCGCGCCTAAGCCCTCCGGTTCCGTCGCACCCGCGGTGCTCTTGATGCTCGATCCCCTGATACAGCTATGAGTTGGCACACGGTTGCGATTCGTTCTGTCGAGTCGGTTGGGCCGGACACCGTTGCGGTCACTCTTGAGACCCCCGCGGGACTCTCGGCCGTCCCCGGGCAGTTTCTTAAGCTTCGTCGAACGATGAACGGCGATCCCGTCACCCGGTTTTACTCGCTGTCGGCAACCAGCGATGGGCTTGAGGTCACTGTCGCAGTCGACCCAGCGGGCAGTCTCTCACCGTGGCTCGTGGAGGCCTCGCCCGGCGCTACCGTCGAGATCGACGGCCCCTACGGGCAGGCGTTCTACGAGGATGCCCCGACGGTCGTACTGCTTGCCGGCGACGTTGGGGTTGCCCCGGCTGTGGGGGTCGCCGAGCGTGCGCGGGCCGCCGGTGCGCAGGTGACGCTTGTCTATGCCGACGATGTTCGGCTCCACGAGCGCCGGTTAGCCCGACTGGCCGCCGGTGGAGTGTCGGTACGAGTTCTGCAGGCTGAGGCCGATCTGGCCCCGGCATTGGCCGACCGTCTGCCGACGGACGGGCGGGTGTTCGTCTATGGCTTTGCCCCCTTCGTTGAGCGAGCCACAGCCGCCATCGACGCGGCTGGTGGCGACGCCGAGACGGCGACGATCGAGAACTTCGGCTGAGCGGTCGTCACCGTCATGTGGCGGCCGCCCGTCGTTCCACTATCGATGTACCTGCCTGATGAGACCTGGCCCGATCTACAGTCGTATTTTGACACCGAATCAATCGCTGTCGTGCCCTTGGGCTCAACCGAACAACACGGTCCACACCTGCCGGAGGGGACCGATCACTTCATCGCCGAGGCCTTTGCCCGCGAGGTGGCTGACCGCCTCGATATCCTGTGTACGCCACCGGTTCGGATCGGCGTGTCGCCACATCACCGGCAGTTTCCGGGGACGATGTGGGTCGATCCGCCGGCCTTCCGGGCGTACGTCGAGTCCTTCGCGCGGAATCTCGCCTATCATGGCATCGATCGGATCGTCTTCGTGAATGCTCACGGCGGAAACGTCGAACACCTCCGTGAGGTCGGCCGCCGCCTCCGCGACGACGAGGTGCTCTATGCAATCGAGTGGATGTGGAACGAGTCGATCCCTGATCTCGTGGACGACCTCTTCGAACACAACGGCCCACACGGCGGGCCCAAGGAGACGGCGATGATCCAGTACCTCGCTGGTGAGCTGGTCGCCGAGGATCGGATCGAGGACGCCCGCGATGGCGGTCTCGTTAACTGGCAGACCGACGAGAGCGTCCGCCGCCACGGCGCTCGGGTCTTCTATGACTCGATCGATAACACCGACAACGGCGTGCTTGGCGACCAAACCGACGCGACGGCTGCAAAGGGTGAACAAATGTTTGAGGCAGCGGCCGACCAACTCACTGCGCTCTGTGAGTGGCTTGATGCACAGCCTTTCGAATCGCTGCTGCCAAAATCGCGGGTCTGATCGACCCCAGGGGGGCCTCAAATGGGTTGGGGGTGTCGCGCGATTCTCTC
>Ga0207714_1001137_pt1 | contig 17490 bp, 18 predicted proteins | sample PonA232FremontCA_2_FD_187270 | JGI IMG/M metagenome (GOLD analysis project Ga0207714, IMG submission 187270) | Marine sediment microbial community from Fremont, CA, USA - Pond A23 Sediment 2 (SPAdes) | ecosystem: Environmental > Aquatic > Marine > Unclassified | place: USA: Fremont, California...
CGGACGACGAGGCCGACCTTCTCATTCCCGTCGAGGACTACCTCAGCGCGGGTGTCCACATCGGGACCCAGCAGAAGACCAACGACATGGAGCGGTTTATCCACCGCGTCCGTGACGACGGTCTCTACGTGCTGGACGTGAGCCAGACCGACAGCCGCATCCGCACCGCGGCCGATCTGCTGGCGAACTACAGTTCCGAGCAGATTCTCGTCACCTCCTCGCGACAGTACGGCCGGTTCCCGGCCGAGAAGTTCGCCGACGCAATCGGCGCACGCGCTCGCACCGGGCGATTCATCCCCGGCACGCTCACCAACCCCGACTACGAGGGCTACATCGAGCCCGACGTGCTGGTCGTCACCGACCCGATCGGCGACGCACAGGCCGTCAAAGAGGCGATCACGGTCGGCATTCCCGTGATCGCGATGTGTGACTCAAACAACCAGGTCAGCAACGTCGACCTGGTCGTGCCGACGAACAACAAGGGCCGCCGCGCCCTATCGGTCGTCTACTGGCTGCTCGCCAACGAGACGCTCGACCGCCGCAACGCCGGTACGGTCTACGAACTCGAAGACTTCGAAGACGCGCTTTGACTTCCTCCACACGGCTAAGGCCGTGGGATTCCTCCGGTGGGTATTTCAGGCCGTCCTGAATCCACGGAGGCAACTTTCCCCACCTCACGGCGGGTACTCCGGTTTGTATGGTCCTCGTTGGAACGATGAGGGTGTGATGTCCCCGACCAGTTGTGGTCGTCCCACTTGAGGCATACAGGCCGAGCCATCGACCTAATTTCTCTACCAGTCTCGCGTTCGAGGAACACACGACTCGCTTTTAGATCGGCGTGTCCCTCAAACCCACACGCTTGACACCGGAAGAAATCCCCATGCCGGTGTGTCTCATCACTCGCGCCGCACTCTGGACAGGTTTGCGTCGTGAACGCTTCCGACTGTGCAACGACTTCGATCCCGTACTCGGCACTCACATGATTCAGACGGTTGAGAAACCGCCGAAACGCCCAGAAATTGTGCGTCTTCTCATTGGCTGTGACTGACCAGTGCGTTTCGAGAATATCAGTCAAATCACCGACATAGACAGTCGAAATACCCCGTTCATGCAACCGTTCGACCAAATCACGAACAAGACTGTCTTGGGCGTGATTCCGGCGGTTCGTCCGCCGTCGATACAACCGGTCGATCTGCTTGCTCGTCCGGCGTTGCTCATCCAACAGGGATTGCAGGGCAGCGATCTGCTCAGTTGTTGCACGGAACCGGTCGAACAGTTCACGACCGTCGTACAGGAATTGCTCGCCGGTCGTGGTGGTACAGGCAACGAGATTGTTTGCGCCTACGTCCAGTGCAGCCGATTCGTTGCTCTCGGCTAATGGTGAATCCTGTTGGGACTCGTCTACCGTCACAGGTTGATATGCTCTGAACGTATCGCTTTGCTCGTCGTACTGAATCTCTAACCGGCCCTGTTCACCCTGCCATTTGGGATCGCCAGCGACCTCAAGCCGGATTCGACTCGTCACACCGTGGCGATCTTCAAGCTCGCTCCCGATGGGGATTTCTAGCCGACTGCGTTCGCCCCACTGGAGCGTGTATTGATCGTTGCGGATGTAGGTGCGACGTTCTCGCTCATCGTCTTCGTTACCCCAGTACCCCGGCGGGTGGGGCTTGTCATCAATCTCGCCAGCTTCCCATTTCTCCTGTAGGCTGAAAAATGACTGCCATGCAGCCTTGTTTTTCCGTGGGATTTGCTGTGCGGTTGAACTACTGAGAACGTCCTTGTATCGGTCGCTGGGATTCGACGCATGGAACACGTAGTCCCCGTCGAAATAGGCTTGGCGACGGTTGTAGTTGAGTTGGTTCCAGAGTGCGGCTGACGCATCCAACAGATCGAGAAGAGCCTTCCGCTGTTTGGCGGTCTGTGGCCGCACCTCGAACGTGTTGGTGCGCTTCATCGCTACTGTATTGATGGAACCGAAGCGACTAATAGTTTGGGTTTAATTAGGGTATAATATGGGTGATCAGAAAGCATACGCAGAGTTTGATAATGAAGAACAGTACGAACGGCTGAAAGAGATCAAGCAGAAACACGGGTTAACGTGGAAGGGGCTACTCCTACAGGGGGCAAAACGGGTCGAAGACGACGACGCGATCTAGCCGTTGGAAATCCGGTACTCGCAGTGGTGTATGGGGAGCCCACTGCTCATGTCGGCTTCACCCACACGGCTGAAACCGCGGCTTTCGCCTTGCTACCGCTGTAATCGGCGGGCACATATTAGCGACGAAGTTGGGGGAGACGTGGTGGTGCTCAAAGAACATCACCCGGAATTGCTCGAAGGTCGTTGCGCGCAAGAACGACGCGACGTAGTGTGTGAAGATGGATGACCGACGAACCGCGTGAATACGACCGTGAATTCACCGCCCGGATCAGCCGACGATCCCGTCGTCGGATTGGAATCAATACCAACCGTGGGCAGGTGACGCGGTTCGTACTCCAATTAGAGTACCTGCTTGACCCCGATACTAGCGAATGGGTCGAGGTTGTCCGGTACGACCACGATGAGAGCGGGAGTGATGAGGCCACCCACGACGTGACCGAAGATGGTCTCCATATCGATGTCTACCGCGACGGCGAGAAGAGCGATAGCCACGAGCTGACGCCGCCACTCTCGGGAGGCGAGGCTCTCACCCACGCCGAAGAACATTTGACTGAACACGTTGAAGGCTACATACGGAGATTCGAAGAATGGCACAACATCAACGCGAACCGATGACCGACGAGGAGATTGAGGAACTCCGGGAGAAGATGGAAGCCCAACGCGAGGAAATCCGTGCGTATCTCGAAAGCGAAGGCGTCGACGTGAACGCGTGGGATGGTGCCGAAGCCCGTGCTGACGGCGGCGAATGATGGAACTACTGACCAACACAGAAATCGACGACGTAGCCGCAGCTGCGGTCAAAATCGAAGAGCGAGTCGTCGATTATCGACCACTACGATGCGTCGCAGGCCGGCGAGACGACGTTTGAATACATCGCCGCGCGACGATACCTCGCCGCCAAGCCGAGCGTCGGCGACGCCTTCGATCAGTTCCAAGCCGAAGACCAGGAGCTGGATCTCGTGTTGCCGGATGTCGATGTTGTCGGACTGGTGACCGCAAGCGACGCGCTCAAAGCCGAATGGGTGATCTCGAAGACCCGCTCGATAACCGTGTGCCGTGATCGTCAATATCCGCCGACAGGGGACTACTCGAAATAGGATTCGACGGTCTCGATAACCCGACGCACGAACGTGTCGGTGAGGGTTCCCTGCCACGCGACGAAATCCTCGCTACGCGGGGAGTGGACGGCCCAGGGGGAGACGAACGAATCACGCGGCACGCCGCCGACAGTCCAGCAATCGGGAGTGATCGGGATCGAGGCGTCGTATTCCTTCGTCGAGATTGCGACAGCGATGTACTGTTCGCCATCGAACGGGTGGCTGTCGGTGCTAACGACGAGCCACGGTCGCTGTCGGTCCGTGCCCTGTTTAAACGGATCGGCACTTCTGACAACGTCGCCGCGTGTCGGCTGCATCTATCGGTCGGCCTCGTCGCTGTCGCTCGGATGCGGTTGATCCGGTGCTGTCGCATCCCATGCCTCTGGATCGATACCGCCGTCAGCATCTTCAAGCCGCTCGCTGGTGACGTGAAGGTCGTAGGCGTCGGCGACGCGGTCGTAGTCGTCCGTGATCGCCCAGTAGGTTCCCCTGTGTCGGACGAGGCTGCGATCCTTCAGCCGCGAGAGAGCGGTTCCGACGGTGTTCGGATCGACATCGAGTGCGGCCGCGAGTTCGCCTCGCGTGAAGGCCTGATCGCGGTTGGTGTAGAGAAACGTGACGACCTGTTCGGGAACGCTCGGAGCTTCGGAGACCTTCCCGACCTCGAACTCCGCAATATCGACGGGCATGTGTTCGAATAAGTGTGCTGTCGTAATGAGTGTATTGCCGTACTGGCGTGCTACTGTACCACTTGATCCTGTACCAACCTGAGCAGTGAACCTGCTGACGGCAACCACTGTTCGGCAGCTGTCGACACTGAACACCCCGTGAATGACAATAAAAACATGTCCGCGTTAGTGCGGACCAGCGCGTCCATTCCCCGTGTTCGTTTGAGGCAGGCTAGCCACCTCAAACACGTGAGTGCCGGCATTCGGTCAGCCGACGTTCACAATCCTCTGTTTCACATGGAGATATATAAAAACCCTCGCTACAGATTGACAGGGTATGCAACGTCAGATGAGGAAACGGCTGCTGGAGGAACGGCGATGACGGTCGTCAGCGCGCCGGGGAAGGTGTATCTGTTCGGCGAACACGCGGTCGTCTACGGCGAGCCGGCTGTGCCCTGCGCTATCGAGCGACGCGCGACGGTGACAGCCGAACCACGCGACGACAGTCACGTGCGCGTCGAGGCACAGGATCTCACGCTCGATGGGTTTGCGGTCGAGTACGACGGCGAGCCCGACGAGCGGTCGAACGTCGACGTCCCGAAGCCACTGCTCGACGCGGCAACGGGGTACGTCGACGCCGCCGTCGAACAGGCCCGTGAGGCGGCCGACGCGCCGGCAGCCGGCTTCGACATCTCTGTGAGCAGCGACATCCCGCTCGGGGCGGGGCTGGGGTCGTCGGCGGCCGTCGTCGTTGCCGGAATCGAGGCCGCAACGCAGGCCCTCGGCGAGCCGCTGGATCGCGACGAACTCGCGGATCGGGCCTATCAGGCCGAGTACGACGTCCAGGACGGGCAGGCCTCCCGTGCGGATACCTTCTGCTCGACGATGGGCGGGGCAGTCCGCGTCGAGGGTGACGACTGCAACGCGATCACGGCACCCCCGCTCCCCTTCGTCGTCGGCTTCGACGGCGGTGCGGGCGATACGGGTGAGCTCGTCGCCGGCGTCCGCTCGTTGCGGGATCGCTACGGGTTCGCTGCCGACACGGTCGAGGCCATCGGCGATATCGTCCGCGAGGGCGAGTCGCTGCTGGCCGAGGCCGACCCCGACACGGACCCGAGTGCAGAGCTGATCGGTAAGCTGGGTGAGCTAATGGATATCAACCACGGCCTGCTGTCGGCGCTCGGCGTCTCCTCGCGGTCGCTGGATACGATGGTCTGGGCAGCCCGCGAAGCCGGCGCCGACGGCGCAAAACTCACCGGCGCGGGCGGCGGCGGCTGTATCGTCGCGCTCGATGCGACCGACGAAACCGCGACCAGCCTCGACTACACGCCGGACTGCGAGCAGGCGTTCCGGGCCGAACTTGCCACCGAGGGCGTCCGTGTGGAGGAATCCTGATGACAGCCGGCGCTGGGACTGCCGGTCACGACACCGCAGGCGATCTGACGATTCTCAAACTCGGCGGCAGCGTCATCACCGACAAGGATACGCCCGAAACTGTCGATGACGACGCCCTCGACAGTGTCGTGTCGGCGATCACCGAGACGGGAGCGAACACCGGCCGCAACGACGACCACGGCCTGATCGTCGTCCACGGCGGCGGGAGCTTCGGCCACGTTCACGCCGCCGACCACGGCGTTTCGACGACCCAAGGCAGCCACGATCCAGCCGCGGTCGCGGCGATCCACGGCGCGATGAAACAGCTCAACGGTGTCGTCGTCGACCGGCTGGAACAGGCCGGCGTCGCCGCCGTGCCCGTGCATCCGCTGTCGGTAGTTGCTCGTGATGAGGGGGCCGAGCTATCGCTGCCGACGGCTGCCGTCGCCGGGCTGCTGGGTGAGGGATTTGTCCCAGTTCTCCACGGCGATGTCGTCGCTCACGCCGGCGAGGGCGTCACCGTCCTCAGCGGCGACGAACTCGTGACCGGGCTGGCCGACCGACTCGGGGCGAGCCGCGTTGGCCTCTGTTCGACGGTGCCCGGCGTCCTCGACGCCGACGGCGAGGTGATCGACGAGATCACCGAGTTCGACTCTGTTGCGACCGTCATCGGCGACAGCGAATCGACCGACGTGAGCGGCGGGATGGCCGGCAAAGTGCGGGAGTTGCTCGGACTGTCCGGCCAGGCCCGGATCTTCGGTCCGGACGCCGTCGGGCCGTTTCTCGCCGGCGACACGCCGGGGACGCTTATCGACGGCGACTGATCGATACGGGCACAATGCAGTTGCCTGTTCGGTGCGTCGGTTCGGGTGTGGATGAACCACGTTCCGGATGAGATACTGACAGCAATCGACGAGTTCGGGGAGGACTGTCTGTATGGAACGCCGGACTCGATCGGCGGAAAGCTCAGAAGCGACCTGCGAATCGAAATCGTGCCAGTGGATGCTTCGACTGCCACCTGTCGGTACGAAACGGATCACACACAGTCGCCAGCGAGGCTGCGGAGCCGGGGCTCGTTCGTGACAACCATCGTCGACGGCGCCGATGAGCGACTACAGGAGTGGGGAATCGAGCCGCCGGACGAATACACGCTCGTCAGATCAGTCGACGGCACACATCACTACGAGGGGACGCTGGGGCTACCCTGAGCGAGGAGCAAGCAACAGACGGTCACGATGTCGGTTGTTCCGCCCCGGCGGAGAAGCTCAGTAGTTCTTGAATAGCATCGCTCGCACGTCGTCTTTCGTGCGAGCGGTTTCAACGCTGCCGTCCGGGAGTTCCACCTTGTATCGGGCGTCGCCATCGGTCGACCACCACTTCTCGTCGTGGGTTTCCAGCAGACTCAACATAGCGTCGAGCTGGCCGGAGTCATCGTCGGAAGTGTCACCCTCGTTAGCAACTCCCTCTTCGCCCGTTACATCAGTAGCGTCTCCGGCTGTCTCGGCAGCGTCTGCGTCGCTGTCTGTTTCTGGGTTCTTGTCGGTGGCCGCCTCGGCAGCCTCGGTGCCTCCCGCTGTCGGGCCGGGAAAGTCGATGTCGACCGACGCGAACGGGTTGGTGTACTGCTGTTCGGCCGCATCGAGGATGGCGTCGATCAGCTTCGCCTTCTGCATCGAACTCCGCCCCTCGATATCGAACTCGACGGCGATGGTGTAGAGATCCATCTCGTCGGCGGCCTCGGGATCGCTGTGTGAAAGCCGGCGGGGCTCCAGTTGCTCGCGGAGGGCGGCCCGCGGGAACGGCTGCGACGAGGACGCGTCGGTTAGCTGTGCAGCAAGCGATGCCGACGCCGGCGTCGGCTCGTCGATCTCGGCCGCCATATCGAGCAGATACTCGATGGTATCCCCCGGTGTGACGGTTGCGTACGGGTCGGTGTTAGCCCCGAGTGTCGCCCGGAGTGATTCGAGCCGATCCAGCTGCGCGTCAGTCAGGTCAACATCATCCATAGTAACTCTCAGTGTTCGGCGTTGAATCGGCGTATCGCGTCGTCCCACGACTCGGCTGCTGGCGGCTCGCCCGAGTGATCGGCGTCGATGCCCGCGTACCCACAGGCCGGACAGGAGACAGTCTCGCTGTCACCGAGTTCGAACTGGTCGAGTGGTGCCCCACAGCGCGGACAGTCACGGGTGACCACCACCGGCTCGCTGGAGTGGTCGGCGTCGATACTGGCGTACCCACACGACGTACAGGAGATCGTCTCGCTGTCGCCAAGCTGTAACCGCTCAAGAGGTGCATCACACCGTGGACAAGCATCTGGCACGCGTTCACATAGAACGTCACGGAGCGCCGACTAAAAGACAGGGGTCGGTTCAGCGTCTCACAACCCGTGTAACCGGGGGAACAGTGATTACAACCGAAGCAAATATCCAACCATGAGCGAAGATGCCGGGCAAAACCAACTCGTCAGTTACTATCACCAGTATATCGGTGATCCAGACCGAACGGTCGACATCTACGCCGGGTTCGGGACGTTCTTCCTCGGGCTTGGTCTCGGGCTTGCGGGCATCGTGATCTTCCTTTACAGCGCGACCCTGAGCGAGACGGCCTACGCGCTCCGCGAGATCGCAGTCGTCACGAGCGCGGTCGGTGCACCAGCGCTGCTCATCGGGATCGTCGTGCTCCTGCCGGTCGACAGACGGATGCTCGCGGTTGCAGCCGGGGGAACTGTGATCTGTCTCGCAGGCATCGGTCGGTTCCTCGCTGCCTATCCGACCAACTTTAACGTCAGCGGGCCGGATGCCACCGCCGAGGTCGTCGGTATCTACAGCGTCGGACTGGTGCTGGTCGTCGCGGCGACGGCCGCCGCACTCATCGCACACCGTATCGAACAGGCAAGCGAGAGCGTCGCGGTAGCGGACGACGACGATGACGACGAGGAGACCGTCACCGACGCCGAGGTCGAGGCGGACATCGAGCGAGAACTCGACGACGCCGAACTCTCGTGGGGTGGGGTCGAAAAGCGCGAGACACGGCGGCTGGACCTCGATACCAGCGCGCTCGACGATGTCGACAGCGAGAACCTCCCAGAGTCGAGTGTCGAGACGCGAACGACCGACAGCACCGTCAACGATGCCGTCTCACAGCTCGAAGGCCTGCAGGGCGGCACGATGGAGACGGCCAGCGGCGAAAGCACGGATGATCAGGCCGCTGCGCTGAGCGAGCTCAAGCAAGAACGGCAGACAACGACGGAGCCGGAGCCAACGTTTTTCGAACGCATTCGGGATCTGTTGGCCGGAAAATAGTTATATATTCACTATATATCTAATAAATTTGTATTTCATTTTATTTGTCACGAAAGTTTATGCCGGTTGGCTTGCGATAATTGCGTATGGCCAAAGGAATTGATGTCGGAACGATGAATGTCCTCTCGGCGCGGCAGGACGGCAAGGAGACGGTTTTCGTGCAGCAACGGAACTCCTTCGTCGAGATCGAGTACAGCGATATGGCGGATCAGATGCTCTCGCGGAGCGAGGTCCTCCACATCCGCAAGGACGACAAGGTGTACGTCGTCGGCGACGACGCACTCAACTTTGCCAATATCTTCAACAAGGAGACGCGGCGGCCCATGCAGGACGGCATTCTCTCCAGCGACGAGTCCTCCGCGATCCCGATGATCAAGCTGATCACCGAGCAGGTCGCCGGCGAGCCAGCACGACCGAACGAGCGGCTCTACTATTCGAGTCCGGCCGATCCCATCGATTCGGATCTGTCGACGCTCTACCACGAGAAAACAATCGAATCGATGCTCGGTGAGATGGGGTACGATCCCGAGCCGATCAACGAGGGGATGGCCGTCATCTACTCCGAGCTCGCCGACAACGACTTCACCGGGCTCGGCATCAGCTTCGGCGCCGGGATGACAAACGTCTGTCTGGCCTACTACGCGGTGCCGGTGATGAAGTTCTCGATCGCCCGCGGCGGCGACTGGGTCGACGAACAGACCGCACAGGCGACCGGTACCCCCGTCGACAAGGTCACCTCGATCAAGGAAGACGACTTCGAGCTGGACTTCGAGACCGATGTCGGTGGGGTCGAGGGTGCGCTGGCCATCCACTACGAGAACCTGCTGGAGTACGTCATCGAGAACATCACCGAGGAGGTCGACGAGGAGGATATCGAGGAAGGGCTCGATGTCCCGGTCGTCGTCACCGGCGGCACGTCGAGCCCGGACGGGTTCGAGGATCTGTTCGAGGACCATCTGGAAGACGCCGAGATACCGTTCAGCATCAGCGGCGTGAGCTCGCCGGAGGAACCGATGTTCAGCGTCGCCAGCGGAGCGCTGGTCGCCGCTCGCTCCGACGAGGGCGACTCCCACGACGAGGCCGACGAGGCCGAGGCCGAACCGGTCGAGGCAGAGGACTGATACTGTTTTGTAGACGGGTACCGCCCGGACCGCCCACCGGTCGGCGGTCGAGGCGGTAACTTCCTACAGTAAACCGTATGAGCCACCGGCGTCTGGCACCAAACCCTTATTCTGCGGACACACCGAACTGGTGGCATGGATGCCGACGAGGTACGGTCCCGGCTCGCAACCGTCGAGGACCCTGATTTCGACGAGGATATCGTCTCACTTGGGCTCGTGAACGCGGTCGATGTCACCGACGAATCGATCAAGCTCTCGCTCGCTCTCGGTGCGCCCTACGCCCCCAACGAGACCAGAATCGCCGAGGCGGTCCGCGACGCGCTCGCCGATACCGACCGGACAGTCGAGTTGACCGCAGCGATGCCGTCGGCGCTACGAACCGACGAGGAGGTGCTGCCGAGCATTCAGAATATCATCGCCGTCGCCTCCGGCAAGGGTGGCGTCGGCAAATCGACCGTCTCAGTCAATCTTGCGGCCGGGCTGGCCGACCGTGGCGCGCGGGTCGGCCTCTTCGATGCCGACATCTACGGGCCGAACGTGCCCCGCATGGTCGAGAGCGACGACGGCCCGGAGACAACCGAGGATCAGACGCTGCATCCGCCGGAGCAGTACGGCATGAAGCTCATGAGCATGGACTTTCTCGTCGGCGAGGACGACCCCGTGATCTGGCGCGGGCCGATGGTTCACAAGGTACTCACACAGCTCGTCGAGGACGTGGAATGGGGAAGCCTCGACTATCTCGTCGTCGACCTGCCGCCCGGCACCGGAGATACACAGCTCACCGTGTTGCAGACGCTGCCACTAACGGGCGCGGTGATCGTCACGACGCCCCAGCAGGTCGCCATCGACGACGCGGTCAAGGGGTTACGGATGTTCGGCGAACACGAGACCCCGGTGCTGGGCATCGCCGAGAACATGTCCTCATTTCGGTGTCCCGACTGCGGCGGTCGCCACGACATCTTCGGCAGCGGCGGCGGCGAGACGTTCGCGGAGGAGGAGGACCTCCCGTTCCTGGGGTCGATCCCGCTCGATCCAGCCATCCGGGCCGGCGGCGACGGCGGCAATCCAATCGTCCGCGAGGAAAGCGATTCGGCCGACGCGTTTCGCACACTGACCGAAAACGTCGCCAACAATATCGGCGTTATCCGTCGTCAACAGGTTCGCAGTCACGCGAAAAGCGCTCCTGAACAGTGACAGCAATGGACCCCTCTCGGTGACACCGGGCGCAAAAATCAGTCGACGCGTAGTTCGGTTTCGATGGCCGGATCGGTCAGCAGCGCTTTGAGTCGCTCGGCGGCGGCGCCTGTCTCGGCGGTGTTCTCCATGAGTACCGTCTCGCTAGAAAAGAGATGCTCGCCGAGGACGAGCCCGTGGTCACGGGCCGTCGAGCCGGTGACCGTGAGATAGACGCCCAGCCCGGTGTCCGCGATGGCGGCTTCCTCCTCGATGTCGTCGGCCGGGTAGACGAACTCGATACCGTCGGTGGCGTCGGTGCCGAGCACGGCTTCAACGAGCCGTTCGTATCGCGGAGAGATACAGAGTGGGCCGTCGTGGGCGTCGACGAACGCCCGGTCGAGGGTGTCGCCCCCGCCGAGTACCTCCGGCGTTGCCATCAGCGTGTGATAGACGGTGTCACCGAGGCCGGTGACGACAGCCACGTCGGTGTCTTTCGGATCGATCCGGGCGTTGATCTCGTCGATCGATCCCAGCCCCGCCGGGCGTAGCTCGACCACCTCCTCGAGAACGAGATCAGCACTGTCGAAGCCGAGCGCGAACTCGTGGGTTCGCAGCGACCGGAACGGTTCTTCACGACCGATCAACCGGATGTCGTAGTCGTCGATCGACACGGTTGCGCTGTCGAAGACGATCCGTCGGGGGTAGCCGTCGCGGTCGTCGCGCAACAGGGTGTACTCGGCGGCACTCGCCGCGGCGGTCTCGCTGTAGGCGGCCAGCCGGTCGTAGAGGTCGCGGTCGGCGGTCTGGTCGCCCTTCGTGACGGCTTTCTCGTAGCGAAGTGTCGAGACGACGCTGTCGGCAAGGGCCTCGATATCGGTTATCGTCGCCAGTCGCTCGAAGACGGCCTCGAGCGGGCGGCCCTTGCGCGGAACGGCGACCGGGACCGGCTGGCTCATTGTCGGACTCTCGTGACCGGCGGCAAAACAGATTCCGTTTCGACGGTGGTGCGGGACGAACTCACACGGCAGAGAAGACGGCTGTTCTTACTCGTCGCTGCCGCCGAAGGCGGTGCTGAGGCCATCGCGGAACTGCTCAAGTGCTTGGATGCTGTCCTCGATATCGTTCATCCGCTGTTGTATGGCCGTGATCTCGTTCTCGTCGGCGGCGCCCTCGGCTTTCACCGCCAGTTCGTCGAGTCGGTTCTGGATGGAGTCAATCTCATCACTGGCGACCTCGATCGACTCAACATCATCGCGTAACCCGTTGACCACGGTATGGACTGTGGTCATCTCCTCGTTGAGAGCCTCGATCTTTTCGGCGTCGGCGGCGTCCTCGGCTGTCGTCGCCACCTCGTCGAGGCGGTCCTCTAGCGTTTCGATCTCTTCGCTGACGGTGGCTTCGACCGATTCGATATCCTCGCGCAGCGCGTCGATCTCTGTGTGGACCGTCGTCATCTCCTCGTCGAGCCCCTCGACTGTGGCGTCGATATCGTCGACATCGGCATCGATCTCGTCGACGGTGGTGGTCGCCTCGTCGACATCGGCCACGACCGCATCGATCTCGTCGGTTAACTCGGCGATGTCGTCGAAGGCAGAATCGATCTCTGTATCGATCCGGTCGAGCGTGTCGTCGACCGCCTCGAGTTCGTACTCGGCATCGCTGGCGGTGTCGGCCGCCTGCTCGGCAACGGTTTCGGTCTCGTGGATGCGGTCGTCGAACTCGTCGATTTCGGCTTCTGTCTCCGCAAGCCGGTCCCGGAGGACCTCGACCTCCTCTACGTCGGCAGCCGTCTCGGCTGTCTCCGCCAGCTCGTCGAGGCGACCCCAGAGAGCTTCGATTTCCTCCGCGTCGGCAGCCGTCTCGGCTGTCTCCGCCAGCTCGTTGACGCGATCACGAAGGGATTCGATCTCCTCCGCGTCGGCAGCCGTCTCGGCTGTCTCCGCCAGCTCGTCGAGGCGACCTCGGAGTTCCTCAAGCTCCTCCGCATCGGCGGCGGTCTCGGCTGTTGCTGCCAGCTCGTCGACGTGCTCCTCCAGCGAGTCGATCTCTTCAGCATCGACAGCTGCCTCGGCCGTAGCTGACAGCTCGTCGAGGCGATCCCAGACGGCATCGATATCCTCGGCGTCGGCGGCGCCTTCGGCTGTTGCTGCCAGCTCGTCGACGCGATCCTGCAGCGAGTCGATGTCCTCGGTCATCCCGGCCTGCAGGGAGTCGATGTCCTCGCTGACGGTAGACTCGACCGATTCGAGCTCGTCTCGCAGCGCATCGATCTCGGTGTGGGCCGTGGCCACCTCCTCGTCGAGCACCTCGAGCTCCTCGGCATCGAGGTCGGCCTCGGCATCGCTGGCTGCGACCTGCTCGGCGGCCGTCTCGGCCGCCTGCAGTCGCTCGTCGAAGTCGTCGATCTCGGCCTCGATCTCCGATACCCACTCGGCTAATGCTTCGCGGTCTTCGTCGCTGGCCTCGACCTCGTCGGATAGTTCGCCGATGTCGTCAAACGCGGCGTCGATATCGGCATCGAGCCGGTCGAGCCTGTCGTCGACGGCCTCGACACTGCTGGCGGCGTCGGCAGCCTCCTCGGCGGCCGTCTCGGCCGCCTGCAGTCGCTCGTCGAAGTCGTCGATCTCGGCCTCGATCTCCTCGGGCGGTGAATCGCGGTCCCCGTCGTCGACCTCGATCTCCTCGGACAACTCCTCGACGGTCGCTTCGAGATCGTCAACGTCGGAGCGGAGGCCTTCGAGGACTTCGTCGCCGGGGGGTTCCGTGTCGATGAATGATTCGAGCGCGTCGGCATAGGCATTCAGTTCCTCGACCTGTGACTGGAGTCGTTCGAACCGAACCTCCGCGCTCCGCGGGAAGGCCGATCCGAGCTCCGCTTCGAGGAGTTCGCGGTCCTCCTCGGACAGCGAGTCGTTACGGATTTCCTCCGCGAGTGCCGCCGCGATACCGCCGTCCGCGTCGGCGGAGGCGGTCGTCGCTTCGCCCGTTTCACCCTCGCTCGGCGTCGGTGCTGTCGTTGTCTCGTCGGCTGCTGCCGTGTCAGATGGCTCGTCGCTCTCGTCGGTTCCCACTGGCGCGGACTCCTCACCGGCCACATCGGCAGCACCAGCAGCCTCGGCGTCGAGATCGGCGTCGTCTGCGACAGCCTCGGCGTCGGTGTCGGCTGTGGTCGCATCCGGCTCCTCGGCCTCGTCGTCCGCAACTGCCTCGACATCGGTATCAGCCTCAGTCGCGTCCGGCTCCTCGGCGTCAGGGTCGCCGTCCGCGTCAACAGCGGTGTCGGGGTCGTCAGCTGCCGTGGCAGCAGCCTCGTCAGCCTCGGTCTCAGCATCTGCTGTCGCTCCTTCGTCGTCGGTCGCCGTTGCAGCGTCGTCAGTCGCCGCCGGTTCGGTATCGGGGTCGGCAGTGGCCTCGGTGTCAGGTGCGTCCGCGGTCGCCTCGTCGGCTTCGGTTTCTGCGTCGGGGCCGGTTTCCGGGCTCCAGTCCGCACTCTCGTCGGGCTCCTCGTCGGGTTCGGAGCCGGTTTCGGAGTTCCAGTCGTCGTCCGTCTCACCGGGGGCATCGGGGCCGGTTTCTGTGCTCCAGTCCGCGTCGTCGTCTGTTCCTGCATCGGCATCGATGTCACCGATGTCCGCGTCGGCGGCGGTCTCGCCGGTATCGGAGCCAGCTGCCGATTCAGCGTCGGTTGACGACGGCGCGTCGGCCGCCGGCTCCTCGCCCGCATCAGGGGTCGGTTCTGAACTCTCGGTTGTTTCGGTGGTTTGCGGTTCCTCGGTGTCGGCTGTCGGTGACTCGTCAGCGTCGTCGGGGTCCGACGGCGGTGTGTGGGCTTCCTCCGGCGAGAGATTCGTGTCACTGGGGTCGACAGGGCCATCGAGCGGGCCGGCCTCGCTGCCGGGCAGCGACGAGCGTTCGCCGGAGAGCACCTCTCGGATGAGCTGGCTGTTGTCCGGGCCGAGCACACCCTCGAGGTCGGGGTTTTCGCCGTTGCTCGGCGCGATCTCCGTGATCTCGGGCTCGCCGAGGAACTGCTGGAGTTTCTCCTCGTCGTCGGTGCGGATTCCGTAGACGGTTGTCAGCGATTCGCCGGAATCGAGCTCGTGCTCGAACTCGACCCGGTGGTTCTTGTAGGCCGTCCACGAGTCGCTGTGAAAGTCCGGATGGAACCCCACTCGCTCCATCGGGAAGGATTCCGGAATCTGGTCCGTCAGTCGGATTCGGACCGGTGACGCCGCGTTCGATGTCAGAACGAACTTGACGGCCGGGACGGGGAACTCGTCGGCAGCGACGCTCTTCTCAATATTGATCCCGTCGTTAGAGACCGTCACGGGCTGATTAGTGTCGGACCCCTGGCTCATAAAGACCCCTATTCAACCAGTGACTTAAAATGTGCGGGCTTGCCACGGGCTGACTTGGCGGTATCACAGCCAAGAATCGACTGTCATGGGGGTCGGTGGAGAGGGGAAAATACGGTGGGGATCAGCGATATTCATCGACGCTGACCGTTGCTGGATGGGCCTGCTGGCGTCTGGCCGTTCGTTCGGCCTGCCGTTTCACTCGCTGCCGATAGGCCGTCTGCTGCCGCATCGCTTGCCGCCGACAGCGTTCCTGCGTCATCCAGATGTGACGGTCCTCGTCCGTCGTCTCGGAGTCCCAGAACCACACTGGGAGGTCGTAATCGGTGATCATAGTGGGATGCCCCTGTAGACCCGCCCATGGGGTCGGTGCCCGAGCCCGGTCTACAGGTAATATAACGAATGGAATACACTTAACAGTTTGTCTGTTTTGAGAATCGCGCGCATTAGCGAAAAATATTTCCACTATACGCTGTGATTTTGTCTGATTGTCGCTCTATTATCGGTATTGATGTTCTATTCTACGTATTCGCCCGTTACAGCTCGACCCGGTCGCCGATCTCGACGATTTCGAGTTGCAGTGGGTACTCGTAGGAGGCCGCGTGACTGTGGAGCGCCGTTGGATCGGCCGTCATCCCCTTCCACATGTCCCAGTGGCTCGGCAGCAGGCGGTCGAGCTGGAGGTCCGAGGCCGATTTGATCGTCTCGTTTTCGGTCGCGTACCACTTCGTGCGAACGGGTTCGCGTGTCTCCTTGTCGGGGATGTTGCCGATGGCACCGAAGGCGAGGATGCCCAGATCGATGTCGTAGGTCTCGCCGAGCTCGGCGAAGTTGTCGGCGGGTTTGCTGTCGCCAGCGTGGAAAATCGTCCCCGACTCGTGTTGGACCATATAACCGACCGGATGCGTCGAGTCGGCGTCCTGCGTTTCGACCACGTCGACGGTAAACTCGCCGATATCGAGGCTGTCGCCCTCAGCGACCTCGGTGAACTGGTCCTCGCTGATGTCGTAGGAGTCGAGCCACGCCTCGTCGTCGAAGGCGACCGCGAGGCTGTCGTCGGGGGCGTAGAAGTCCGCGCCCGTCCGTTCGAGAATCGGCCCCTGACTCGGGCCGTGGGTGTGGTCGGTGTGTTCGTGGGTCGCCAGCACGGCGTCGGCTCCGGATTCGGGCACGTCTTCGGGGTCGAACGGCACCGGGATCATCCGGATCGTTCGCGGCGGGTCGCCGAGCCCGACGTAGGGGTCGATCCACAGCGTCGTGCCCGCACTACCCTTGATCACGAGGCCATTACAGCCGAGATACCAGACGGCGACGGTCTCGGGATCGGCGTTGGCGACGGCGTTCGGAAGCCAGTCGCCCCAGTCGCTGACTGTCATGCGCGGTGATGCGGCCCGACCGCTCCTAAACGTTGTCGTCGCGGGCGATAGAGTCGGTCAGCCGATCACAGCCAGTCAGCCTCCGGATCGACGTAGCCCGCGGGCTGCTCGCCGTCGAAGACGGCGCGGATGTCGGTGGCGACGTGTTCGTTGAGATCCGTCAGTGACTCCTCCGAGTAGAAGGCTGCATGGGGTGTCAGGATCACGTCGTCGCGGTCGGCCAGCGGCGAGTCGGTCAGCGGCTCGTTTTCGATCACGTCGAGGCCGGCGGCGGCGATCTCGTCGTGTTCGAGGGCCCACGCCAGCGCGTCCTCGTTGACGATGCCGCCGCGACCGACGTTGACGACGACCGCTGTGTCGCTCATCCGCTCGAAGGCGGCGCGGTCGAACATATGCCGGGTTTCGTCGGTCAGCGGCGCGTGGATCGAGACGTGATCGGCGACCGCCAGCAGGTCGTCGAACGGCACCTTCTCGACGCCGTGGTCGGCCATCACCTCGCTGTCGACGTAGGGGTCGGCGGCGACGATCTCGCAGTCGAAGCCGGCGAGTTTCTCGGCGGTCGCGCGGGCGAGTTGGCCGAACGAGAGAAACCCGACCGTCTCGCCGGTCAGCCGGTGGATCGGCTGGCCGTCGGCCCAGTCCCACTGCCCGCGTTTGACCGCGCGGTCGTAGACGTTGAGCCGGCGGATCGACGCCAACAGCAGCGAGACCGCATGCGTCGAGACCTCCTCGCGGCAGTAGTCGGGCACGTTGACGACGGTGACGCCGTGGTCGGCCGCCGCGGGGATGTCGACGCCGTCGACACCGACGCCAGCGCGGGCGACGATTTCGAGCGACTCGCACTGTTCGAAGACCTCGGC
>Ga0207714_1001138_pt1 | contig 17473 bp, 14 predicted proteins | sample PonA232FremontCA_2_FD_187270 | JGI IMG/M metagenome (GOLD analysis project Ga0207714, IMG submission 187270) | Marine sediment microbial community from Fremont, CA, USA - Pond A23 Sediment 2 (SPAdes) | ecosystem: Environmental > Aquatic > Marine > Unclassified | place: USA: Fremont, California...
GCAGCGGCCAAGCCGATGGAGAAGGCATGACGATGAAAAAGCTGCTGGCGGTTGCAAGCATGGCGCTGACCCTCGGGGTCGGCGCCACGGCGGCCCCTGCGGCCGAAGGCGGGCATATCCCGGACGTCGATTACCAGTTCGAGGGTATGTTCGGGACGTTCGACCGCGAGGCGGCGCAGCGCGGCCTGCAGGTGTTCACCCAGGTCTGCGCGAGCTGTCACTCGATGAAGTTCGTCGCCTTCCGCTCGCTCACGGACCTCGGCTACACCGAGGACCAGGTGGAGGCCATCGCGTCCCAATACCAGGTCCGGGCGGGGCCGAACGACCAGGGCAACATGTTCCGCCGCCCCGGCGAGCCCAACGACACCTTCCCCTCGCCGTACAAGAACAAGGTGGAGGGCGAGCTCGCCAACGGTGGCGCCTATCCGCCGGACCTGTCGACGATCACCCAGGCGCGCGCGGGCGGACCGGAGTACGTCGAGGCGCTGCTGACCGGTTACGAGCAGGCGCCGTCCGATGCCAACGTGCCCCAGGGTGCGTACTGGAACCCGGTGTATCCGGGGAACAAGATCAAGATGCCGCAGATGCTCATCGACGGCGTCGTGAACTACAAGGACGGCACCAAGGCCACGGCCGAGCAGATGGCCCACGACGTGACCGTGTTCCTGCACTGGGCGGCGGAGCCGCACCTGGAGGAGCGCAAGCGCATGGGCATCGCGGTGGTGCTCTTCCTGATCGTGCTCACGGGTCTGTTCTACGCGGCGAAGCGCAAGGTCTGGCGCGACGTCAAGTAGATCGCCGACGCACAATCCGATCGGATGCGAAGCCGCCCCGGCGCCCCGCGCGTCGGGGCGGTTTGTGTGCGCGGGTACGCTTTGTCCGCTGGTCGCCCCAGGGTCACGCCAGGCGCAGATCCGGCGGGCATCAAAGGGCGTAGAGCGCGCCGAACGGAAAACGGGGAACGGGGTACACGGCAAAGGGATCCGCCATGCTCGGGAACGTCACCATCCGCGGCCGCCTGCTGGCTGGCTTCGGCGTCATCTTCGTGTTGCTGATCTTGCTCACCGGTGTGGGCATCCAGCGGGTCACGCAGATCGACCGGAATCTGACCACGATCAACGACATCAACACCGTCAAGCAGCAGCACGCGATCAACTTCCGCGGCAGCGTCCACGATCGCGCGATCGAGCTGCGCGACGTGGTGCTGTTCGAATCCGAGGCGAAAATCGCCGACGCGATCGCAAAGATCGAAGAGCTCAAGGCAAAGTACGACCGGAACGCGGAACCTCTCGCCGAGCTGATGCAGCGTGCGGACGCGACCGCGCGCGAGCGGGACATCCTCGACGGCATCCAGGCCATTCAGGGCAAGACGGTGCCGCTGATCGACGAGATCATCGAACGCAAACGGGCCGGTGAGGTCGCGGCGGCGCGGCGCATCCTGCTCGAGGAGGCGCGCCCGGCGTTCATCACCTGGCTCGACCGGATCAACGCCTTCATCGACTATCAGGAGGCGGAGAACAGCGCGCTGACAAAGGACACGCGCGGGCTCGCCGGCGGGTTCCAGAGCCTCATGATCGCGCTGTGCGCCGCCTCGCTCGTGATCGGCGGCGCGTTCGCCTGGTGGGTGCTGGCGGGGCTGCAGCCGCTGCGTAGCCTGAGCAACGTGGTGCGCCGGCTGGCCGACGGCGAGACCGAGGTGACCGTTCCCGAGGCGCAGACGCGCGACGAGGTCGGGCAGATCGCCGGCGCGGTCGCCGATCTGCGCGCCAAGGCCCAGGAGGCGGCAACCCTGCGCGACCAGCAGGCGGAGATGCAGCGCCAGGCGGATGCGCAACGCCGGCAGGACATGCACGGCCTTGCGGACAAGATCGAGGGCCAGGTCGGCCAGGTGGTGGAAAATCTCTCGCAGGCGAGTTCCGCGCTGAACGCGCAGGCGCAGACCATGGCGAAGGATGCCGACACCACCACGGAGCTGGTGCAGACGGTAAGCAGCGCGAGCGAGCAGGCCCAGGCGAACGTTCAGACCGTTTCCAGTGCGACCGAGGAAATCTCCAATTCCATTTCCGAGATCGCCCAGCAGGTCGCGGAGGCCTCGCGCATCGCCGGTGATGCGAGCGAGCAGGCGCGCAGCACGCGCAGTCAGATGGACGAGCTGCAGTCGGCTGCCGACGACATCGGCCAGGTCATCCAGCAGATCCAGGACATCGCCGAGCAGACCAACCTCCTCGCGCTGAACGCGACGATCGAGGCCGCGCGCGCCGGGGAAGCGGGCAAGGGCTTCGCCGTCGTGGCGAACGAGGTCAAGTCGCTCGCCAACCAGACGACCAAGGCGACGGAGGACATCCGCAACCGGATCACGGAGATCCAGAGCTCGACGAACACCACGGCCCAGGCGATCCGCGAGGTCACGGACACGATCACGCGCATCGACGAGATCAGCCAGTCCGTTGCCAGCGCCGTGGAGCAGCAGCAGTCGGCCGCCGGCGAGATCGCCCGCAACGCCGAGCAGGCCTCCACCGGCACCCGGGAGGTGACGCGCAACATGGGCTCGGTGAACGAGGCGGCGCAGACCTCGGGCAATGCGGCGCGCGAGGTGCTGGACGCCGCTTCGGGCGTGGCCGGGCAGGCGGAAACCCTGCGCACGGAGGTGGAGAGCTTCGTCGCCGAGATCCGCCGGACGTAACGCCGCACGCCGGGGCGCCCGCGCGCGAACGCTATCGGCCCGGTCCGGGCTTGCCCCGCCGGGCCGCATATGCGATCCGACCCCGCGAATGCGGTAATACGGATCCGGAGGGCACGGCATGGGCGAACCCGGTACGCCGCCCGTCCTGGGCGTCATCGGCGGCAGTGGCGTCTACAACATCGAGGGCTTGACCAACGCCGAGTGGCGCCGTGTGGACACGCCTTTCGGCGAACCCTCGGACGCGCTCCTGTGCGGCGAGCTGGACGGGCAGCCGGTGGTCTTCCTGCCGCGTCACGGGCGCGGGCACACGGTGCCGCCCACGCGGCTGAACTTCCGCGCCAACATCGACGCGCTGAAGCAGATGGGCGTGACCGAGGTGATCTCGCTCTCCGCGGTGGGATCGCTCAAGGAGGACCTGCCGCCTGGCACCTTTGTCATCGTCGACCAGTTCATCGACCGGACCTTCGCGCGGCAGAGCACCTTCTTCGACACCGGCCTGGTGGCGCACGTCTCCATGGCGGATCCGGTGTGCGGCCGGCTCGGCCACGCCCTGGCGGAGAGCGCGGAGGCCGCCGGCGTGCGCGTGCAGCGCGGGGGCACCTACATGGTCATGGAGGGCCCGCAGTTCTCCACGCGTGCGGAGAGCGAGCTGTACCGCGCCTGGGGCTGCGACATCATCGGCATGACCAACATGCCCGAGGCCAAGCTCGCCCGCGAGGCGGAGCTGTGCTACGCGGCCGTGGGCATGGTCACGGACTACGACTGCTGGCACGACGAGCACGAGAACGTGTCGGTGGAGCAGGTGATCCAGGTGCTCAAGGCCAATGCGGACAAGGCGCGGGACCTGGTCAAGCGCGTCGTGCCCGTTCTCGGGCAGCGGTCGGGAAGCTGCGACCACGGCTGCCACACCGTGCTCGACACCGCTGTCATCACGCCGCCTGAGGCGCGCGATTCCGAGCTGGTCGCGCGGCTGAAGACGGTGGCCGGGCGCGTGGTGTAGGCTCGACCCCATCCGGTCCGCGAAGGAGGGCATACGCCATGAACGTCGACGGCGTTCCCTACCGACCCATCTGGCCCGAGGCCGACGGCACCGGTGTGGGCATCATCGACCAGACCAAGCTGCCCCACCGCTTCGAGACCGTGCGCCTGACGTCGCTTACGGACGCGGCGCACGCCATTCGGGCCATGCTGGTGCGCGGCGCGCCGCTGATCGGTGCGACGGTCGCCTACGGCATGTGGCTGGCGTTGCGCGCGGACGCGTCCGATGCGGCGCTGACCGAGGCCGCGGAAACGCTGGTAGCTACGCGCCCCACGGCGGTGAACCTGCGCTGGGCCGTGGACGACCTGCGCGCCACCGTCGGCCCGCTGCCCGAAGCCGAGCGCGCGGCCGCCGCGTTCCGCCGGGCCGGGGAGATCTGCGAGGCCGACGTGGCGACCAACGCGGCCATCGGCCGGCACGGTCTTGAGGTGTTCCGGCGCATCCACGCGGCGAAGCGCGATGGCGGGCCGTTGCGCGTGCTCACCCATTGCAACGCCGGTTGGCTCGCCACGGTGGACTGGGGCACCGCCCTGGCGCCGGTCTATATGGCGCACGACGCCGGCATTCCGGTCGAGGTTTGGGTGGACGAGACGCGCCCGCGCAACCAGGGTGCGGCGCTCACGGCCTGGGAGCTGGGCCAGCACGGCGTGCCGAGCCGGGTGATCGTGGACAATGCCGGCGGCCTGCTCATGGCGCGCGGCGAGGTGGACGTCTGCATCACCGGCACCGACCGCACCACCGCGAACGGCGACGTCTGCAACAAGATCGGCACCTATCTGAAGGCGCTCGCCGCCCGGGACAACGGCGTGCCCTTCTATGTCGCGCTGCCCGGGCCGACCATCGACTGGAACCTGCACGACGGCGCCGAGATTCCCATCGAGGCGCGCGCCGGGCGTGAGGTCAGCCACGTCCCCGGCATGACAGATGACGGCGGGCTCACCGAGGTGCGCGTTACCCCGGCGGATGCCGAGGTGGCCAACTATGGATTCGACGTCACCCCGGCGCGGCTGGTTACGGGGCTGATCACCGAACGCGGCGTGTGCGAGGCGAGCGTTCAGGGGCTTGCCGGGCTGTACCCCGATATGGCCGGGGACAGTGCCGCATGATGGCGGCCCGCCGGCGGTTCAGCTCGACGGGCGGAAGCTGGTGACGCCGAAATAGGCGCCCACGACGGCGGTGAAGAGCGCGTTGGTGATGCCCAGCAGGTTCGCCGCATCGATCAGGCTGGCCACGATGGTGCTGTTCCCGAGCCCGTCGATAACCGCTCCGGCCAGGATCACCGCCAGGGTGACGACAATGCCGCCCAGGGAGATGTAGGCCATCCGCTGCCGGTTGCGGAAACGGCGCGCGGCGACCTGGAGCAGGAAGTCCTTCTGTTCGCTGGACAGGTCCGGGTCCTTGATGATCTCGGCATAGCGCGCCAGCGGATCCCGCGAGGCGCTGGTCCGGGTGACGCTGAAACCCGGAATGTAGCTGCGCAGGCCCTTCCCGGCATCCGGCTCGTCTCCGCGCGTGGCATCGTGCGGCTTGCCGGTGGTTTCGTTCATGACGGACACACGCTTCCCAAGCTTCGCGGCCTTTGGCCGTCGTGAGCGCACGGGCTGTCGCGGCGGCGCCGCTACTCGCCAAGGGCGAGGTTAAACCCCGCCCCTCGCGTCGACAAGGGTGCGGCGCCGCGGCGATGTCATACCGGCGCGCCGGCGAACTCGACCATGTCGGCGATGGTGGCGATGCGCGTGCGGTCGTGCCGGTCCGTCCAGAGCTCGATGCCCCGGTCCGAGATGTTGGGGTCGTGCCGGTTGTTGAGGAAGCTGTTGGGATCGTTCTTGAGCAGGCCCATCAGCGTCTCGGCGACGATCCGGCTGCCCACGGCGCCCAGGCGGTTGCCCTTCTGCTGCACCTCTGCTTCGCGGAGCACATAGTACCACAGCGGTGTGCGGGTATCGAAACCGCCGTCGCGTACAGCCGTGCCGATGCCGTCGTTCTCGGCCATCTGCTCGGCGGCGAGCGGGACGATGCCCATGGCTTTCGCGACGGCCTGCCCGGTGGGAATGCGCAGCTTGTAGGCGCGCAGCAGGTTGCTCCGGGCAAGGTGCTTGAGATTGGCGTCCATGCGCTCGCCCAGCCCCTCGTCGAGCTGGAACAGGCCGGTGGCGAGCCGCGGATCGATCCGGCGCGCGTTCTGATGCGCGCCGTGCAGCCGCGGGACGAAGTGGCCCCATTCGACCACGCGGTCGGGCTTCAGGCGGAACGCGCCGCCGTGCTCCTGGAGCGCTTCCTTGGCCGGGTCCTGCGAGGCGTGCGCCGGGCCCAGCACGTCGATCAGGGAGAGCTCGGTCTTGGCGTTGAGCTGGTAGAACGGCCGGATCATGGAGTGGGCAAAGCGGAATGCCGCCACGCTGAACTCCAGGGGCATGAACAGCGGTTCCGCGTGGATGCCCGGCGCAAAGTGGCGCGGGCCGTTGCGCAGCACGTCCTCCACCACGGCCTTGTCGCACACGGCCGGCAGATACTCGTGCGCCACCACGTATTGATAGCACCAGCGCACGAGCTGGCGCGCGCGTAGGTAGCGGTGCGCGTGGCTGGGGCCGTCGGCGTTGTTCGCCGACAGGGCTTCGGCCACCCGGTTGTGGAAGAGCAGCATCATGGCGTGGAACTGGCCGACGATGATGTTCTCGTCGTTGCGCAGGTCCGCGATCCGCGCGTCCCGGCCGTTGGCGCCGCCGCGCGGCAGGTCGAGGTAGCCGTGGCCGCGCTGAACCTTGAGCAGAAGCTCGTCGTCATAGAGTTCGCTCGCCAGCGTGCCCTCGCTCTCGGCGACCAGGGGCGGGCCGTCGCCGTAGACGCTGTCCAGGTCGAGATGCGGCCGCCGGCCGTTGGTCAAGCGCGCGTCCGGCCCGGTCACATCGGCCACGGCGACCGGCGTCAGGTCGGAACCGGCGGCGATGGCGTTGAACATCTCGCCGTCGCGGTCGGTGTTGGCCGTGATATCGTGGTCGACGAACTGGCCGATGTAGGTCATGACCGCCGGCAGCTTGGAATCCATCTCGGGATGCGGACGGGTCTGGTTGCCGGGATCGGCCATAGCATCGCCGAGGGCGAGCAGGGCGTCGGTGGTATCCGAGCTTTCGGGAAGCAGCGCCGGATTGCTGCCGGGCGCCCCCGCGACCAACGGGGGAAACATATAGCCGAACGGGGTGCGGAACTGAATTTCCTCGTCAAAGCTCTCGCTGCCGCCATGGGACATCTTGCTGAACATGGGAATCCCCGCGTGTCACGCCGGTTGTGGGAATAGGCGGGAACGTGCAGGGCGGGACGCGGTCCATTTCGCATCCGGCCGGACACACTAAAACTTTATAAATTACAATCTTTGCGCGCGACGGGGCACACGCGGTACGCCGCCCCGATCGGTGTACGCACGGCGTGTTGCCGCGGGCGCGAACGGGATGCGTCGGGTAAAGGGGGTTCAGTCCTGGCCGGGGGCAGCCGCTGTCTCCGCCGCGCGCAGCAGGCGGTGCAGCCCGGCGTCGTGCATGTCCAGGGCATCCAGGTGCGCAACGGTGTTGCGCAGGTAATCCAGGCACGGACCGCCCTTGCCCGCGCCCTGGCGGATATAGGGCACCGCCGCCTCGGTGCTCAGGCGCCCGGCGTACTGGTCGTGCGTGGTGTCCACCACGAACCCGGCCGCGCGCACCCGACCCACGGGCGTGTCCACGGTGAGCCAGCGCGGGTTGTAGACGCCTGTCACCATCTCCCGCTCGTGCAGGTAGTCCAGCACCGCTTCGCCGCGCTCGGCGGGCACGCGGTAGACCAGGCCGCGGCACGACCCGCCCGGCGCCAGCCCCAGGACGAGACCCGGCTTCTCGGGCGTACCGCGATGGTGCACCGAGTACACGCAGAACCGGCGGTGATAACCGCGCAAGACGCCCACGCGCGCGTCGCTGTGCGCGAAACCCGGGCGCCAGATCAGCGAGCCGTAGCCGAAAACCCAGAAGTCGGTGCCGGGCGGCTCCAGGCGCGCCTTGTTCAGGGGCAGGGGCGGCTTTTCGCTCATCCGGCCGCGCCGCCGCTCCCGTCAGCGCCGTGCTCGGCCGTCTCCGCGTCGCCGTGGGCGCGCTCGGGCTCGCGCGGGTCGAACGAGCCCGCCTGATGCGCCGCCACAACGCCGCGCCGGATCTCGCGCGTGCGCCGGAAGCGGTCCTCCAGGACCTCGCCTTCGCCCCAGCGGATGGCGCGCTGCAGCGCGGTGATGTCCTCGTTGAAGCGCTGGAGCACGTCGAGTACCGCCTCGCGGTTGTTGAGGAAGATGTCGCGCCACATCACCGGATCGCTCGCCGCGATGCGGGTGAAGTCGCGAAAGCCGCCGGCGGAGAACTTGATGACTTCCTGTTTGTCGCCGTTTTCCAGGTCGGCGGCCGTGGACACGATGGTGTAGGCGATCAGGTGCGGCAGGTGCGAGGTGATGGCCAACACGCGGTCGTGGTGACGCGGGTCCATGATCTCCACCATCGACCCGGCGCCGCGCCAGAGCGCGCTGACCTTGCTGATGGCCGCCTGATCGGTGCCCGGCGGCGGCGTGAGGATGGCCCAGCGGTCCTGGAAGAGTTCGGCGAATCCGGCTTCCGGCCCGGTCTTTTCCGTGCCCGCGATGGGGTGGCCGGGAACGAAGTGCACGTGATCGGGCACGTAGGGGCCGACGTCGCGGATCACCGACTGCTTCACCGAGCCGGCGTCGCTGACGATGCTCTCCGCCTGCAGGTGCGGGCCGATGCGCGCGGCGATCTCGGCATAGGCGCCCAGCGGCGTGCACAGCATCACCAGATCCGCGCCGGCCACCGCCTCGGCCGCGTCCGCGTACGCCCGGTCGCAGATGCCCTGCGCCAGGATGGTTTCGCGTGTCGCCACGCTGCGCGCGCAGCCGACGACCTCGCGCACGAGGTTCCAGCGCCTTGCGGCGCGCGCCAGCGACGAGCCGATCAGCCCCACGCCGATCAGCGCCATGCGGTCGAAAATCGGTGTATCGCGGACGGGCAGCGCGCTCATGCCGGCGCCCCGCCGAAGCTGGCGAGCGCGTCCACGGCCTGGCGCATGTCCGCCTCGGTGCCGATGGAGACGCGCAGGTGGGCGGGCAGGCCGTACTTGCCCATGGCGCGTGCGAGCACGCCGTTTTGCTTGAAGTGCGCCTCCAGCGCGTCCGCCTGCGCCGCCTTGCCCAGATCGAGCAGGACGAAATTGGCCTGCGAGGGCAGGGCGGTGACGCGACAGCCCGCTGCCTGCTGGCGGAACCACTCGCGCCATTCGCGGTTGTGCGCCACCGAGCGGCGCACGTGGTCCCGGTCGCGCACCGCCGCCAGCCCGGCCGCCTGGGCCGGCTTGCTGACGTTGAACGGCCCGCGCAGGCGGTTGAGCACGTCCACCACGCCCGCCGGCGCATAGGCCCAGCCCAGACGCAGCGCGGCAAGGCCGTGGATCTTGGAGAACGTCCGAGTCATGACGACGTTGTCCGCGCGCGCGACCAGCTCGGCGCCGTCGCTGTAGTCGGGCGCGTCCGCATACTCGGCGTAGGCGGCGTCGATAACCAGCAGCACGTCCGCCGGCAGGCCGGCGTGCAGGCGCTCGAGCGTCTTGCCGGAAATGTAGCTGCCGGTCGGATTGTTGGGATTGGCGAGGAAGACGATCTTCGTCCGTTCGGTCACGCGCGCCAGGATGGCGTCGATGTCGGTGGTCAGATCGGTCTCCGGCGCGGCGATCGCCGTGGCGCCCGCGGTGGTCGCCGCGATGGGATACATCAGGAAGCCGTGGGCGCTGTAGATCACTTCGTCACCCGGCCCGGCATAGGCGCGCGTGAGCAGGGCGATCAGCTCGTCCGAGCCGTTGCCGCAGACGATGCCGGCGGCGTCGAGGCCGTGCAGCTCGCCCAGGCTCTCGCGCAGCGCGGTACTGCCGCCGTCGGGATAGCGGTGCAGCTCGTGCGCCAGCTCGGCGTAGGCATGGGCGGCGTCCGGGCTCGGGCCCAGCGGGTTCTCGTTGGACGCCAGCCGGGCGACGCGGTCCACCCCCTCGAGATGCGCCTGGCCGCCGACGTAGGGGGCGATGTCGAGAATGCCGGGGCGTGGCGTGGGCGCCATGGTCGCTGTTCTCCCTGCGCTAGGCGAGGTCGGGAACGGTGGTGGATGGCCGTGTGATCTAGGCCAGCTCGCCAGGGCCGAGGGGCTCGGCATAGCCGCCCAGCGGCCAGGCCTGGCGCACGGCGCCGTTGTCGGGGTTTCCGGTGAGCGCCGCAAGCCGCGCATCCCCGGCGCGGACGACGCTGCGGCACTCCACGAGGTAGTACGTCACCGGACCGCCAGCATCGTAGACCTTCCAGTCGGTGACGTCGAAATCCGCCGCGGCCAGCGCGCCGCGCAGGGCCGAGCGGCTGGTCCCGTCGGGCACTTCGAGCGCGATGTAGCCGCGGTCCTGCCCGGTTTCCTCGGGCGCGCCCAGCATCACCGCCAGGGCCTCGCGGCGCTGGTGCGCCGGATCGGTCTGGGCGAACGGCAGGCGGGCGACGATGCGCGGGACGGTCTCGCCCTCGCGGGCCATGTTGGGCCACCAGGGCGCACGCTCCTCGCTCTCCGGCATGGGCAGCACCCCCACCGTGGCCCGGCACTCGCCGACGGCCTGGAGCACTTGCCCGGCGGTGGACACTTCCTGCATGCGTGTCAGCGCGCCGAAGTGATCGCGCGCGATCCCGCGCAGCCCCCGCTCGGCCCGGCCGTCGGCGAGGACGGCCACGGAGAACGGCCCCTGGAGGGCCAGGCCGGCGGCGAAGATCTCGCGCCAGATCTGGACCACCGCGCCCCTCGGGAACGGCCCTGCGTGATTTGCCATGAGGCGGCGCAGGACGCGCGCTTCGCGCCCGGGGCGGAGACGCGCGCTGGAGTCGGCCTTGGCACGGCCCACCTGCTGCTGCACCTCGGCGCGACGCATCAGGAGGGCGTGCAGGGAATCGTCGATCTCGTCGATTTCCCGCCGCAGATCGTCCAGGGATGGCTCGGTAACCGTCATGGGCACCGCCGGGGCCGAAACCATGTCTCGCACGAACGGCGCGAGTCTTAAGCGGCGATCCTGCCAGAATCAAAGCAAAACCGCGACGGGCCGGTGCGCGCACGCCGCGATCCCGGCTGCGGCGCTCGGCCGCGTCGGCCTTGTCCGATGCGGCTATCTCCGGTAGAAAACTCGGTTAGGTGTACGGATTCCAGGTACAAGGCGGGATGAACGAGCCCGTGTCCACGGAAATCGAGATCGGCGGCACCATCGCCGAGCGGCAGGTGGGCCCGCTCGCCGATCTGATCGCCGCCGAGCACGCGGCCCCGGACTGGACCTCGCCGGGACTTGGCGACGCCCGCGCTGCGGCGGCGCATATCCGTAGCGCGGCCGAGCTGGGCCGGTCCCTGGTCCTGGTGACGGACCAGCTCAGCGGCAAGAACTTTTCGGGCGTGAAGAGCCTTCTCGAACGCGAGCGCGTCCCGTTCCGGCAATACTACGATCCCTGCGGCCGGATTCCCGCGATCCTGGACGTCTACCGGCCCGATCTGGGGTTTGCGGAGATGGACAGCTTCCGCGCCAACACGGTGGGCGATCTGTTCATCGCCTGCGAGGATGTCGCAGCGGCGCTGGATGATCCCCAGGGGCGGGCGCAGCTTCGCCGACGGCTGGCGCAGCTCGAAGGCTTCCCCGCGCTGGCGATCGGCGAAGACGCTATGCGCCCGGGCTGAGCCGGGCCGTGGCGGAATACGCCGGGTAGCCGTAGGGGAATGGGATGCCCCGGTGTGCGTCGGCGTTGACAGGTCGGTGGGAGGGGCATAGCTGTCGCGGCCTGGACGGAAGGACAAGCGGGCGGGAATGGTGCCGCGTCCGGCGCATTCGGACGGAGATCCCGGGCAGCGATGACGGAAGGTGACCGGTCGATGCAGGCTTTGACCGGCGCGGTCGAGACGGCCGAGCCCGGCGCGCGGCCGCGCGCGCGGCACGCCGGCCATCACCTGGAGCTGGGCGTCGAGACGCCGCTGCGCCTGGACAACGGTCAGGAACTCGGGCCGTTCACCATCGCATACCGGACCTACGGCCGACTCAACGCGGATAAGAGCAACGCCATCCTCGTCTGCCACGCCCTGACCGGGGACCAGCACCCGCTGGACCCGCCGGACAGCGAGCGCGGCGGTTGGTGGGAATACATGGTCGGGCCGGGCCGTCCGCTGGATACCGAGCACTACTACATCATTTGCGCCAATTGCCTGGGCGGGTGCAGCGGCACCGAGGGGCCCAAGGAGATCAACCGCGAGACGGGCGAGCCCTGGGGGCTGACGTTTCCGGTGATCACCATCGGCGACATGGTGCGCGCGCAGGTGATGCTCCTGGACCACCTGGGCATCGACAAGCTGTTCTGCGTGATCGGCGGCTCCATGGGCGCGATGCAGGTCCTGGAATTCGCCGCGAGCTATCCCGAGCGCACCCTTGCGGCCGTCCCCATCGCCGGGGCAGCACGGCACTCGGCGCAGAACATCGCCTTCCACGAGGTGGGTCGCCAGGCCATCATGGCCGATCCGGACTGGTGCGACGGCGACTACATGAGCCACGGCAAGGTGCCCCGGCGCGGCCTCGCCGTGGCGCGCATGGCGGCGCACATCACCTATCTCTCGGAGGCGGCGCTGCATCGCAAGTTCGGCCGGCGCCTGCAGGACCGCTCCGAACTTACCTACGGCTTCGACGCCGATTTCCAGGTCGAGAGCTACCTGCGCCACCAGGGGTCGTCCTTCGTCTCGCGCTTCGACGCGAACTCCTATCTCTACATCACGCGCGCCATGGACTACTTCGACCTGGCGGCGGAGCACGGCGGCGCGCTGGCCAACGCCTTCGCCGACACGCCGGTTCGTTTTTGCGTGATCTCGTTCACCAGCGACTGGCTCTTCCCGACGACAGAGAGCCGCGAGATCGTCCACGCCCTCAATGCCGCCGCCGCGGACGTGAGCTTCGTCGAGATCGAGTCGGACAAGGGCCACGACGCCTTCCTGCTCGACGAGCCCGAGCTGTTCGCCGTGCTGCGCGGCTTTCTCCAGGGCTGCGCCGAACGCCGGGAGCGCGGCCAATGAGCCCCTTGGACGCAAGCGGCTACCGGCGCGGGCAGATTCGTGCCGACCTCGAATTGATCGCGGAGATGATCGAGCCCGGCTCGCGCGTGCTCGACGTGGGCTGCGGCGACGGCGCGCTGCTCGATCTGCTGGCGCACGACAAGAACGTCGTGGGCCGTGGTGTGGAGATCAGCCAGGCGGGGGTGAACGCCTGTGTCGCGCGCGGGCTGACGGCGATCCAGGGCGACGCGGACACGGACCTGAAGGACTATCCCTCGAACGCCTTCGACTACATCGTGTTGAGCCAGACGCTCCAGGCGACGCGCCAGCCCCGGGTGGTGCTGGAGCATCTCGTGCGCATCGGCCGCCGGGCGATCGTGTCCTTCCCCAACTTCGGCCACTGGCGCGTGCGTGCGGCGCTCCTGTTCGGCGGGATGATGCCGCGCTCGCGGGCGCTGCCCGATACCTGGTACGAAACGCCCAACATCCACCTGTGCACCATCCACGACTTCCGTGCGCTGTGCGCCGAGCTGGGCGTGCGCGTGGAGCGTTCCCTGGCCCTGGACGCGGAGGGCCAGGACAAGCGCATCGTCACCCCGCGCTGGGCCAACCTGCTGGCCGAGCACGGCCTGTTCCTGCTTGCCGCCGATATTCGGCGATAGACCGCGGCCGTCGCGTCAGGCCGCTTCGCTTTCGGCGTCCTCGCGCACCTTGCGCACGAAACCGTCCACCTCGGCGCGGAGGTTGTCGGAGAGTTCGCGCATCTCCCTCGCCGAATCGAGCACCCCCTGCGCGGCCTGACCGGTCTCGCCGGCCGCGGAGTCCACGCGGGCGATGTTGTCGCTCACCTGCTGGGTGCCGCTGGCCGCCTGCTGGGCGCTGCGCGCGATCTCCTGCGTGGCCGAACTCTGTTCCTCGACCGAGGACGCGATGGTGCCGGTGATTTCGTTGATCTCGTCGATGGTGCTGCTGATCTCCGAGATCGCGTGCACCGTCTGGCTGGTGATGCGCTGGATTTCCTGGACTTGGCTGGAGACCTCCTCGGTCGCCTTGCCCGTCTGATTCGCCAGGGATTTGACCTCGTTGGCGACGACGGCGAAGCCCTTGCCGGCCTCTCCGGCACGCGCCGCCTCGATCGTTGCGTTCAGCGCGAGCAGGTTGGTCTGTTCGGCGATGTCCTGGATCAGGTTGATGACCTCGCCGATCTTCTGTGACGCCTGTTCCAGCGAGCGCACCGTCTCGCTCGTGTCGGCGGCGCGCTCGCTCGCCGTGTTGGCGATTTTCGTGGATTTCTCCACGAGCTGCTGGACCTCCTCGATCGACTTGGACATCTGTTCCGAGGCGCCGGCAACCTGCTGAACGTTGGTGTTGGCGTCCTCCGTCGCCTGCGCTGCGGCGGCGCTTTGCTGCTTGGTTTGCTCGGCGTTACCGGTGAGCGTCTTGGCGGTTCCCTGCATGCCTTCGGCGGCGTGGGCCACGCGGTCTACCGCGGCCATCACCGTGGATTCGAAGCGGTCGGCGAGTTGGCGCATCTCCTCCTTGCGCCGCTCGCCCGCGCGCATGCGTTCCTCGGCTTCGCGCGCCTGGGCGCGTTCGCCTTCGGCGAGGCTGTCGCGGAAGATCAGCAGGGTATCCGCCATCTCGGCGATTTCATCGCTGCCCCGGGTGTCGATCTCGGCGTGGTAATCGCCCTGGGCAACGTGGCGCATCGACCGGCTCACGCGGTGCAGACGGGCGCAAATGTTGCGATCGACGTAGAGCCAGCCGATCAGCATGGCGACAACGAGGCTCGCCACCGCCATGGCGGCCAGCATGGTGCGCCCTTGCATGACGGCGCTATTCACAGCGGCCGTTTCGGCGCGCACGGCGTCCCGGCTGCGGCTGACCAGGCTGTCCACCCGCGAGGACAGGCCTTCCGCGACCCGGTGCGTCTCCGACAGGGCATCGGCCGCGGCCGCCCGCACGGTCAGGAACCTGCGCCGCGTGGCGAACAGGCTGTCGTCCCCTGAGCCCAGTTGGGCCAGCGCATCCACTTGCGAGCCGAGCTTCTTGACCGCGTCCCCGTCGTCGAGCTGGCGCAGCTGATACTTTGCCAGCCGGATCGTTTCGTCGAACTTGCCGGACAGCGCCTTGACACGCTTTTCTTTGTCCGCGGTTGCGGCCGTCTGGAGCAAGCCGTTCGCGTGGTTCACGGCGGCGCGCAAGCGCAGAAAACTCTGCAGCGTCGCCACCTCGACGTTGATCAGGTTGGAGATGGTGGTGGCATTCTGGGCGGTGAACTGGCGGCCGCTCTTGCGGATCTCGGCGAGCGCCGACTGGCCCAGGCCGATGGCAACGGTGCGCAGGGAGTCGGCCGCCTTGCGCGCCTCGGGCAGCCGCTGGGCCGCGGGCGTGTCGCCGTCTGCGGCAAGGGCGCGCAGGTCGCGGGCGGATTCCTTGAGCGATTTCACCACCACACCGTCGCCCAGGGCGGCGATGTCGGCCTTCATCGCCTCGGCCACCTTGCCCAGCGTCTGATTCGCCGTGTTGCGTGCCTCAGCGTCGGACGCGGCGGCGGCGCGCGCCAGCAGCGCCTCGACCCGATACGCCTGCGCGCGCAGCGCCAGGATCGCCTCCAGCTTGGTCAGCTTATCCTTGACGATCGCGTTGATGGTCTTGACCGCTTTGTTCGTCGCCTCGGAGGAACCGGTGCGCAGCGCATCCTGGGCCTCACTCTCCAGCGGCTCCAGCGTATCCAGGATCGCGGTGTGGCGCTTGCTGGCCCGGTCGATGCGCGCCTGGATGGCCTTTTCCGTCTGCAACCTGTCCGCGACGGCTGCGTTGAGATCGCCGACGGCGCCTTGGAGCGTCGTCACCTCGCCGCGGATCTCGCCCACCTCGGCGCCCTTCGCCTCAAGCTGGTCGAGCAGGGCCGTCAGCTTGCGGGTGCGTGCATCGAGGCGCTCCTTGACCTTGGTCCGGGCGTCGTCGCTGGTCGCGCTTTCGAGCGCGGGGGCTTTCGCGGAAAGTCGGACACTGGTCTGCGCCATCTCCATGGCGCTGGCCATGCGCGGGACGGCGTCTTCGGCAACATCCTGCATGTTGTGCTTGACCTGGCCGAAAAGCAGCCAGCCCACGCCGCCGGCGAGCACCGTCAGGCCGGCGACGAGGTTGAAAACCAGAAAAAGCCGCGCCTTGATGCTGAAACCGCGCCGGGCACGACCGGTCATCCGGCCCACGCCGCCGTCCGCTGTCGTCATGTGATGTGTCCCCGCGAAAGCCTAAGGGAGTCGCACAACCTAAAGTATAACCCTTTGCCAGCCCTGTCGAAAGATGACAAGTATGTAAAAGGCTGCGCTTGGACAGTAAATAAACACTTAAAGTTGATCCGAGACTTGACATGGCGACAGTTGTAGGTTCAAACAAAAGCTATTCGCGTTATCGCGCGCCAGCGCATTCCCCAGTCCCATGCAATCCCGTGGGTGACTTGCGCTTTATCGGTGTGTGGCCGCCCCTTCCGCAACATTCGCCCGGCCGCCGCTCGGAGCCCCCGGCCGCATTCTGGGGCTGAAGATTGCCGCCCGGCTGCGCTATACAGGCGCCATGTGTTCGACATCTCCTCCAACCCGGCAGATTGCCGAAAACCTCCTCGACGGCCTGAACGAGTCCCAGGGCACGGCGGTGACGGCGACCGAAGGGCCGGTGCTCGTGCTTGCCGGCGCGGGCACCGGCAAGACGCGCGTGCTCACCACGCGCCTGGCCTACATCATCCGCACGGGCCTGGTCCGGCATCCGGGCGAGATCCTGGCCGTGACCTTCACCAACAAGGCCGCGCGCGAGATGCGCACGCGTTTGGCGGAGCAGCTGGGCGCGCCGGTAGACGGGCTCTGGCTGGGCACCTTCCACGCCCTGGGCGCGCGCATCCTGCGCGCGAACGCGGAGCGCGTGGAGCTGTCGAGCAACTTCACCATCATCGACACCGACGACCAGGTACGGCTGGTCAAGCAGCTCCTTCAGGCCGAGGGCATCGACGAGAAGAAGTGGCCCGCGCGCGCCGTTCTCAACGCCATCCAGCGCTGGAAGGACCGCGGCCTGACGCCGGACAAGGTAAGCGCCGCCGATGCCGGGGACCTCGCGGGCGGGCGCGCGATCGCGCTGTACCGGGCCTATCAGGCGCGCCTGCAGACGCTGAACGCGTGCGACTTCGGCGACCTGCTGCTTCACAATCTGACCCTGTTTCAGACCTGTCCGGACGTGCTTGCGAAATATCAGGAGAGGTTCCGCTATATCCTGGTCGACGAGTACCAGGACACCAACGTTGCGCAGTATCTCTGGCTGCGTCTCCTGGCTCAGGGTTATGGCAACATTTGCTGCGTCGGGGATGACGATCAGTCAATATATGGATGGAGAGGCGCCGAAATATCCAATATATTGCGGTTCGAGGACGAGTTCCCGCAGGCGCGCGTGATCCGGCTGGAGAAGAACTACCGCTCGACGCAGCCCATTCTTGCTGCGGCCGGCCATCTGATCGCACACAACGAGGGCCGCATGGGCAAGACCCTGTGGACCGACGCGGCCGAGGGCGAGGCCATCCGGGTGCGCGGGGTCTGGGACAACGAAGCCGAGGCGCGCTTCATCGGCGAGGAGATCGAGGCGCTA
>Ga0207714_1001139_pt1 | contig 17472 bp, 15 predicted proteins | sample PonA232FremontCA_2_FD_187270 | JGI IMG/M metagenome (GOLD analysis project Ga0207714, IMG submission 187270) | Marine sediment microbial community from Fremont, CA, USA - Pond A23 Sediment 2 (SPAdes) | ecosystem: Environmental > Aquatic > Marine > Unclassified | place: USA: Fremont, California...
ATCTAGTTTCTTCAGAATACAGGCGGCGACTGTCGAAACAAAGCTCATCTGGTTGATGGTGTTGTGGGTCGGTGTCGTCGCGATTCCCCTCGGTTGGTTCCTCTTCGCACTCGAATACACCGGACGTGATCGCTACATTCAGCCGATGTACGTAGGGATTCTTGCAGTGATTCCGTTCGCTACTCTGATTCTCGTGGCAACAGGAGGGTTCCACAATTTGTTTTCAGTTTCCGCAGTTGGATTTACCGACGCCGGTATTCTCAGGTTCGAATACCAGGGGTTGTGGTATTGGGTCGTCGCTGCGTATACCTACATCCTGGGCGCAGGTGGTGTGTTGCTGCTGCTTGAATTGATCGTGAGCCAGGCCTACACGTTTCGAAAGCAAGCACTCGCTCTGCTGATCGGCTTGATCGTTCCCTGGAGTACAAATTTACTCTACCTGCTCGGCGTGCTCGATCTCGGTATCGATCCGACGCCTATCGCATTTTCAACGACTGGTGTGCTCTACCTGGTCGCGCTCAAGCGCTTCCACCTGATCAAAGCCAGTCCCGCACCCAACAAACGGGCCCGTCGTTTGGTTTTCGATGGCGTTCAAGAGGGGACGATCGTCCTCGACATAGAAGACCACATCGTTGACATAAATGAACCGGCGCTGGAAACGTTCGAACTCGATCGGAGGGAAACGTTGGGGACTCCGATAGCCGAAACAATACCGGAATACGAGGATTTCCCAGAGGAAGGTAAACTGAACAACTACCTGACCGTGGAAAATGAGACGGGAGAACGTGATTTTGAACTTACGGTGAAAAAAATCGAAAGTATCAGTGGCAAGGACATGGGCAAACTGATTACTCTCAGTGAAGTCACTGACTTCATTCGACAACAACAGCGCCTGGAAGTCTTAAATCGGGTATTTCGGCACAACATGCGAACGGAAACGAACCTCATACTCGGTCACGCTGAGGAATTAGACCGCGAGGAGGCCGATATCATCAAAGAGCGAGCGTTGCGAATCGAAGACTTTGGAGAGAAGGGCAAAGACGCAATCGAACTCTTCAGTCAAGCCCGGGAAGAATCCGATCCCCGAAGCCTCGATCGGATGTTACGAGGGTGTATTTCAGACGTGAGCGAGCGGTTCCAGGAGGCGAATATCGAATACCAGAATCAAGGCTTGGATGTCTCGGTCGAGGGGCTCCTGGTTGCGGTTTTCGAAAACGCAATCGAAAATGCGATCGAGCACAACGAAGCCGACAATCCACTGGTCACGGTCAAAAGTCAGGTCTCAGAAGACTCGGCCACGATCGATATCGTCGATAACGGTCCGGGAATTTCCGAGTACGAACTGTCCGTTTTGTCCGAAGGGGTCGAATCGCCGCTCAAACACACGAGCGGCCTGGGACTCTGGATCATCACCTGGGGTGTCGACCTCGTCGAGGGGACGGTCTCATTTGTAGAAAACGATTTCGGCGGCACGACAGTTAGGATCGAAGTTCCAGTCGTTGGAACCCATGAAAATTAATGACAGGACCCGAATCGAATCGTCACGCACTTTATGCCCCCTCGCCAACGAAGGATTGCGCCGCGGTAGCTCAGCCTGGCAGAGCAGTTGATTTGTAATCAACCGGTCGAGGGTTCAATTCCCTCCCGCGGCTTGTTTCGGCCCCGAATTCAGTCATCCCGTCGCCCTATTGCAATACTACTGGCGATCACAACTGCAATGAGCACAAGCAAGGGAGAGAGGGGGCTTTGAGTCTTCGTTGCTGGCTCGATTGGCGTCGGTTCGATAACAGATATGCGAGTGTTTTCTGGGCCGGTGGTCGTTGGCGTCGGGGTTGACTCCGTCGGTTCCTGAACAGTGTTCGTGGGACTTTCAGTCACTGGCCCATACGCTGAAGCATTTGCCGTATCGACTGTGAGATACTGTTCGTGAGTGTTTTCGAGTGAATCCTGTATTTCGATCCGAATCTCGTTCGTACCGCTCCCAATCGGAACGTCGAGTTCGATCGGCACGGACGTGGTGTTCTGGCCTTCGTAGACAGATTCGTAGAGTGTCGTGCGTCCGTATCGATTCGTTGCCTCCACGAAGACTTCCCGAACAGACCCGTTTTCCACGATAGCCTCGAGGTGATACAGCGAGTCGTTATACATCCCCGAGTGGTTCTCCCTGACTCGCAATACGGGTTTGGCCCGCTCAGCTTCTGTTACTGGATCGTATTCAATTGTCTTTGTTGCCTCCTTGTAGTTCCCCGCAGCGTCGGAAACGTTGAACGTGACGTTGTAAAGTCCCGCCCGATAGAACGATAGCGCCAACTCTCGAGTGACCCGCAGCCGATCAGCTCCCAGAAGTCGATCCGACTCTTCAACCGCCATTACCTCCGGCTGCCCGGGTATTCGGTAGCGGATCGTTTGAACGGCTACGTCGTCCGTGGCGACAATTGTTGGACGAAACGTTTTTGATTCGGTTTCGTTCGTCCAATTGCGAAAGCTGATCTCGGGCTTTGCTTCGTCCGAAACGATGAGCCGAGCCGACCGGTAGGCACGATTGCCGTACTCGTCTTCGGCAGATATGATGAGCGAGCTGTTGCCAAGCACCAATGAGGTCTCGAGGCGGAAGGATCCGTTCTCAAGGGTCTCGGTTTCAACGCTTTGACCCCCACCAACGACTTTCGCCGAAAAGGACGTTACGTTAGACGCGTCCTCCACAGTTCCGTTCACCGTGAGGTTTGCAGCCACCGATTGTCGTGACTCCGGAAACGTGTAGCCACCCTGTACTGTGAACGGTTCTGACAGTCCGATATCAGGGGCCAACGAATCGACGTATATGGTGCTTCGATGTGTGGTCAACACACCGTTCCTGTCTTTCACGATGACCTGGATCGTGTTCGAACGAGCGCCCAGGTCAGGATCGAGATTCACCTCGTAGCTCGTGGCCCCCGTTTTGGCTTCGTGGATCGTTTCCCCGTCGTCTCTGACTACCACCGTTTGAATCTGGACGTCGCCGGTGACCGAAACCGTAATGTTTGCCTCGGGGACGACGATTCGGTCCCCGTCTGCGATCGTCTCCCCATTGACCGAAACTGCAATCGAGGGACCTGCTGCCCCAGCAGCAGGCCCAGAGAAAACTCCTGCAAAGAGCAAGAGTGCGAACAGTCCGAGCGCGAAGCCGGAGACGAATCGAGGCATAGCGTAAATTATTCGTGTTGATTTTCGAACCCTGGGTTTAAAGTTATAAAGGAATGGCTTCGGTTCGAATCCGGATCCGGAGTCGATTTGAGAACCCTTTTCACCGGCACTGGCTTTCCTTGTCGCCATGGATCTACGCAGCGACCGGAGACGCTTTCTCAAACTGGCAGGGTCGGGTGCAACCCTCTCGCTTGCGGGCTGTACGGCGCCGGCACCTGGCGAGGACCTCGGGAATTCGAATGGCGGACCGGAGTCGAGGGCGACAGTAACCGTCGCGCTCGAAATCGACCAAGAGAAACTCGCGTCCGCTCGGGAAGAACTCGTGAGTCAGATACAAAACGGGAGCCTCAACCAATCCGAAGCTCAAACACAACTGTTCGAAATCGAATCAGAACTCCTCACGGAAGCGGCCTCGACCTTCGAAGACCGAGTGCAATCGAGTGATGCACTCTCCATCGAGAAACAGGCGACTGAAATCGGCGTCTTGCTGGTTGCTGGGACGCCCGCCGCTCTAATACAGTCGATCAGTCGGCCTGAAGTCCGCGGCCTCTTCAGTGCTGAAACCTACGAGCAAGCCCTCGCACAGCAGTCACAGAGCCCCTAACCGACGAGGAAGAGATCGATCGTTACCGTCCGAACGTACAGTGTCTCAGTTTGTACTGTACAGGAGACCGTATCCCCAGCTACCTCACAATCCGCTCCCGTTTCCGCTTCGAGCCAGTTTTTCCAGGCCGTCGTTTTCGACGTGGTCACGTTTACGGTCACCGTGTATTCGCCGGGATCAGTGTAGCCATGAATCGATTGGGAGACGTACTCACTCCGCACGAGAACGCGTCCTGACCCACTGATCCCGTTCGTTCGACCCCGTGTTTCGACGAGGGTCAGGACGGTGGTATTCGAAAACCGAAACGGGGCCCCATCAATCAACTGAGAATACCCTCTGTTCTGGCGGATGGTGGCGCCCCCGCTGTAGCGGATCTTTCGGTCCGCTGACTGGGTATAGACGAGGGGATCAACGGTCGTTCGGTTGTACCCAGCGCCGTCCACAGTAACGTTGAGCGTGACTGGATCACCAAAGTCAATTCCCGCATCGGCCAGGCGAAGTTCCGTGGCCCGTCCATCGATCTGGGACTCCATATGTGCGTCCACGTTGGCGTCGAAAACCTCGAAGACCTTCTCGGCGTTATCGAAGCGTTCGGCGTCCCGAACGCTGTTGAGGCTATTGTAGCCGGCGACCGTGACCAACGCCACGGAACTCAGGATGAGCGAAAAGATCAGGATATACCCCAAAACGTCGCTCACGGCTCTATCCATCTGTGACCTCCAGCAGTCCGTTGTCCCCCTTGATGGCGATATCCCCGCCCGAAATCGTCCCCGTTTTGACCGGAGAGACGTTTCGAACCGGAACCGTTCGATTGATAGCCGGATCCTCGGCTACCAGGTCCAGGACGAGACCATCATCTGAGTCACGAACGGTGATGTCATAGCTACTCCCTGAAACCGTCTCCGGGAGGGTACTTCGAATGGTGAGACTACCATTCGCCGTCCTGAGGAGTCGGTCAGCCGTCTCTAGATCAGCGGCGAGACGATTCCCAATCACGTCTAACTCCGCTCGAACGGTCCGCTCCTGCTGATTTGAAACGAGAGTGGCCCCGCTAATCAACAACCCGGTGATCAGAATCGTCGCGATACCGAGGTTCAATACGTAGCCGACGACCGTCGAGACACCTCTATCTACACCCGCCATACGACCACCTCCACCCGAATGACGTTGTAGACTGGTCCCTCCTCGACGTTACTGGCGAAGTACCGGTTCGAATCGGCTACTGCAACCCCCGTCGAGTTTTCGTCTGCTGCCCGCAGCGTATCCGAGTCGTATAGGACGACCGTGCGAGTTACCCGAACCGCGTGGTCCGAGGGGTCACCCTGGTGGAGCATTTGGATCTCCCGCACATCTCCGGCGTCGTTCAGGTACAACATATTGACGTTGTACACCATTCCCCGGTCTCGAAACGCGGCTTCCAGCGTGTCGCCGAACTCCGTCGGGACCCTCGCTGCGTACTGCCCCTGGGGCCCCGCATCGTGGAATCGGCTCCCGGAGTCGTTCCAGTAAAGAACCGTTTCCCGTAAGGTTCCCTGCTCATCGGCAGTCGCAAGGACACCCGCTGTGGCTCCAGCGGCCTGGGTCTCCAGGTGTTGATTCGCCGTGCTCGCGGTCAACGGGGTCACTGCGGTTACTTGCAGGGCGAATATTACGCTCGTCAGCACCAACATGGCCGCCGCGATCCCTTCGAGGACGTGGGCTTGGCCGCGTTCGTCCTGTGTCGTAGCAAAGCGAGAGCCATCCATCGTTACCACACCTTCACGGTCACGTTGGCCGGACCACCCTCGTAGGTAACGTAGCGCCAGGCTGCCGTTACAGATCGCTCATCCGGGGGTGTTGGCCCTACGGCACCGATGGTCCCCGATTGATTGGTAATCGTCGCATTGAGGGTCGTCCGTTCTGGGAGGCCGAGATCTCGAGACAAGTTTTCCTCCGTGCGATTGAAGACGTCACTGACCTGTGCTTCCGTCGTAGAGTAGGGTGTGCTCGGGGCGGCGATTTCGTCCGTAACCAGCGAGGTAACGGCCCGATCAGCAATTACTGGATCGGGCTCTGACCCCGTCACGAAGGGGTTTAACATACCGGGTACGACAGCCACGACGACCATCACCGCGACCAAGAAAACGACGGTTCCCAACAGGAAGTCGAGCGTGGATTGGCCTCGATCGGTCATATGAACGACCACACCACCAGTGCAATCGTGGGCAAAACGATGGCGTATTTCACTCCCGAAAGGAGCCGAGCGTTGCTAATGTACCCCGAAATGACTCCCGCCAGCACCCCTTGGATGGTAACGGCGTGGAAAAAGAGCAATTCCAGGAGCGGCACGTCGAGGCTCGCTCCAAATGATGGACCGCCAGCAGGCGCTCCACCCGTCCCAGACGCCTCGCTCGACAGCCCTGAAAGGACTTCGAGGAACTCGACCTGCAGGATCACCATCACAGCCAAAAGCGTGAGATAGGTCATGATGATGATGACGACCTGCATTCTGGCCCGGGAGGTCCGCTCCCGCTCGATATCGTCCTGGTTCTCGCTTGCCTGGGCGGCTGTCGAGAGAACCGCCGTGATTTTGCTCGAGGCCTCCTGTGCTTTCGTCACTAAGTTAATCGTTCGGGAAAGCCGGGGCACGTGATACTTGTTGTTGAACTCCACTAAGGCCCGTGAGAGGGTCATTCCGTAGGCCACCTTGGTGTAAATCTCCTCGAACTCGTCCGCGAGTCGTCCGGAGGATGTATTCGAAACCGTCTGAATCGATTCCAAAAGCGTCAGTCCAGTGTCGTTGGCACTCGAGAGTTTGCGAAGGTTCTCGGAGAGCTTTCCAGTAATCCGGTTTCGCGTGTACTGGTTCCACTCGTAGAACACCGAAAGCGGGATTCCCATCAGGTAAAGCGGGAGAAAAACGTACATGAACGTCGATCCGACTGGGTTAGCGATCATCCCGTCAAACGACGTCGGAAGGAATCCCGACAGGACGGCGTTTCCCAGAATAAGTGCCGTGATCGGCGTCGTCACGACCAGCGTCATCAGTGGCCGTTCCCGGAAGAAATAGTGCGGACCGGTGAGGAAATCACGAATCGTCTTGCGTCGGCTCCGCGATTTGATCCTGGAGAAAACGGCACTGTCGCTTTCGGTCTCGGCGGTGGATGAGTTCCCGTTTTGCTTCTCGGTTTCGGTTACGACCGCCAGGTCGAGATACCCGTCACCGACTTCGTCCTGTTTGACCGTCGAGACCATAACGAGAAACGCGACGCTCACGAGCGGGAGGAGCGCATAAACGGTTCCATAGAGGAGGTATTGCTGGGCCTCCCCCAGCATGCTCATAACCACCAGCACGATGATCAGCAACAACGGGAAAAGTGAGAGGGTCATGTACATCTCGCCGAACAGCTCCAGGGTCTGGAGTGTCATCTCCTGTTGCTGTTTGGCCGTTCGCATGTGGGTCTCTTTCTTGTCCTCGAGGAAGCCAGCCATGTCCCCGCCGCTGTTGATGATCGAAAGCATGTCCGTGAAAAACTGTGCGAGGTCGTCACTCGGCGTTTCCAACGAGCGCCGGCGAATCGCGGTCCGATAGTCAACGTCGAAGTATTCGGTTTCCTGAACGATCGTCCGAAACTCCATGGCCACTTCGCCGTAGGTATCTTCGGCTCGGGCCATCGCCTCCAGAATTTCGAGTTGGTTGAGACCCCCGATCGAGAGGGCGTACATGAACGACACAGCGTCCGGAAGGAGCATGTTGATCTCCCGTTTGCGTGATGAGGACCGCGAATACGGCAGGAGGATCAACGCACCGAACCCGAAGACAAAGCCAATTGCTCCGAAGAAAACACCGGTGAAAATGATAAGTGCCGGAACCTTGAGCGCCTCGAAAAAGGCAGCGACGGCCGGTCCAGGGAGGGGGAGGCCGATCGACACCTGTACGTTGAGGTATCCCGCACCGAATAGAAGCCATCCAAGGGACGTTCCAACGATCCAGAGGAGCATTCCGGCGAGGAACCCGTACCCGAGCGCGCGTGAAACGAACAGTTCCACCGTTTCCTCCATTCGGGCCTCCGCCAACTTTCGTTCGAGATCCGAGACGAACTCCGATCCATCGCCAAATATCGCTTCGAAGAGCGGATAGAACAGATCCGCGAACCAATCGGATCGGCCGCCGAGGTTGTCACTCGCAAGGCTCATTCATCCTCGGCCTCCGAATTTCTGAATTCGAAGGACGTATCGACGGCATCGTCATCGGTTTCCTCCACCCGTTGGTCTCGTTGGGCCGCCGACCCTTCCGGGAGAAGATCTGTGATATCCGGTGCTTCTGCCCCTTTAAATTCCGGATACAATTCCTCCTCGGCCTCCTGAAGGATTTCTGCAGTGGTGTCGAGGATTTCCTCGTCTGGGTCCGGTCGCGGCACCATCTCTTCGGTTTCCGGATCGACGTCGATAAGAACACTCTCGATTTGGCGCAGGTCCTCCAGCGCAGATTCGAGTTCGTCGTTTGCCACCAGCGCAAGCAGCGTTTCCGGATCGTTGATGTACGCCTGAATCGTCGCCGCGACTTCCGTATACGTGTCCAGTCCATGTTCGACGAGGTAGGCCAGAATCACGCGACGCCGGAACAGTTGCTCCTGGAGTTCCTGCTCGGACCAGCCCCGGTCGAATTTGATTTCGTCCAGCGTGGTCGATTCGGCAGTGCTCCGATAGCTGTCTGTTTCGGGACGCCACTGGAACACGTCGTTGACGTTGATCTCGTCGTTTTCGGCGTCGTACCGGCGGATCTCGGTTATATTCCGACTGCGTCTGACCTTTTTCCCCCGAACGCGGGTCGAGGACTGGATAGACACGAGATCCAGCGCCGTGAAGAGTGTCTTCGAGACGTTGATCGGTTCGGTCGTGAATCGTTTGATGACCTCGCTAACGTTGTCGGCGTGAAAGGTGGTGTATGTCGTGTGCCCTGTTGACATGACCTGGAAGAGGGTCCGCCCCTCTTCTCCCCGCACCTCGCCCATGATGATGTAATCCGGCCGCTGTCGCAAAGCTGCCTCCAGCAAGTCGAATTCGTCGATGTCCCCCGCCTCGTCCTGGCCAAAGGAGGGCCGGGTCACCGAGGCAATCCAGTTGCGCTGAGGCAACTCGACTTCGCGGGTGTCCTCGATCGAGACAATTTTCGTGTTGCTCGGAACGAAAAGCGAGACCGCGTTGAGGCTCGTGGTCTTCCCGGAGGCCGTCCCGCCGGCAAAGAGGAGAGATTTGTTGTTCTCGATACACAACCAGAGGAAAGCCATCTCTTCGAGGGAGAAGGTCTTCCAGTTGATCAGGTCGACTGGGGTGAACGGAACGTCCTTGAACTGACGGATGGTGTAGTTCGTCCCGTGATCCGAAACTTCAGTCCCGAGAGTGAGTTGGGCCCGGGATCCGTCCGGCAGCGTAGCGTCGACCTGCGGCTGCCGTTTGCTGATCCCTTTCCCGGAACGCTGCGCGAGTTTGACCACGAAGTCGTCTAACTGTTCGGTCCCGTGGGTCACGTTCGTGATGAGTTGTTCGTAGTCGGTGTGATAGACAAACACCGGGCTCTCGTAGCCGTCGACGGAGATGTCCTCGACGTTGATGTCGTGTTTGATGCCGTCGATCCGCTCGTACCCAGTGAAATCGCGGGCGAGCATGTACCGTAGCTTCTCGACCTGGTATTCGTTGAGTTCCGGAGCGTCTTCCGCCAGTATCGCCGGTTCCGGGCGCGCCGATATCCCTTCTATGCTCTCCGAACTGTCGGTTTTCGCCTGTTCGACCGGAAGGACTCGTTTGCCGAGCCGTCCCAAGATATCGTCCCGATTCGCAATGTCAAGCGAATTTGCAAGACTTGTTCCAAATCCCTCTCCTTCGGACGGATCATACAGATCGTACCGATTCAACAATCGGTCGGTCTCCCGTTCGATGACGGCCCGTCGTTCCGCGTCCGAGCCGCCGATCGAGACGTCCTCCTCGGCGTATTTGATTGCTGTCCGGAGCTTCTCGGTCAAAAACGAGCGCAGGTCGGCTTCTATTTGAGTCTGATACGGTTCGACGAGGTAGTACTTCTTCTCGTTTTCCTTGCGTGAGTGAAAGATGATCACGAAGGCATACGGTTTGTTGACCCAGTACCGCTCTACCTCTTTGAAGTGGGTCTTTTTCTCCATCGGAACCGCCCGCTCGAGGTCATAGCGGTTGGTTACCGTCGTCGCCCCACTGGTCGTCGAGAAATAGGCGTCCTCGTCGAGGTCAGGTTGAACGTCCACCGTCCGCTCATCGACCACCTCTGAGAGCGCCTCAGCCATCGATTCGCCGTAGCTCAACACCCCCTCCGTGTTCTCCGGCTCGAAGCCCAAGTACTCGGATTTCACCAGCGGTTGCTTTTCCCCCTCTTCGTCACGCGGTGGCTCTCCGACGTCGTTGTAATAAAATTCCCACTTAAAGTGGGTCCAAGTGTACAGGCCCTTCCGTGCCGGAATGTTCCCTTCGATCAGGTCTGTAACCGCCGTATCGAGATTGTCCGCGCCGGTCCATGCTTCGCTAATCGCTTCCCGAAGCTCGGCTGGCGATACTTCGATCTCGATCTCTCCGTCCGCACTTTCTTCCCCCGGTTGTGCCCCGTCCTCGCCGACGAAATCTAGATCAGTCGATAGGGCCTCGGATCGGTCGCCCCCATCGACCCCGTCGGTGCCCATGTGATTTCCTTAAGCTAACCACCGGGATAAAGTCTTGCGGCTTTATCGGTCTGCGCCAACCGAATCGGACCGCAAATCGACGAGTCGGGTGCGAACCGCTGATTCAAACCTCTGGGGATGGTCAAGTGCGAGGCCGCCAATTTCGTCGAAGTGTCGACGAGCAACTTCCCCACCAACCGCCTCCACGAGAGTGTCGACATCCGACGAAGCCATGGATTCCTCTACACCGGTATAGATTTGGACAGCGTCCCGGTCCAGTCGCTCTTCCATCCACGCCTCCACATCCGGTGGTTGACCCGCAGGTTCAGGCGGAACGCGGCTCAGCCCAGACAGCCCGTCCTGCAGTACTGCCACGGTCTCTCCTCGCTTTTTCTGCATTTCGATCCCCGCTGCCTGTGTGGTTCCAAAGGCCGAAGTCGGAATCTGGCCCGGTCCAGAAGCAAGGTCACGGGCCGGGACCTCCCGCTCTATCGTCGGGAGCGTCGCCACTCCCAGTTCCTCGAATACCCGTTCGGTGACATCGATCGGAACGTAGGCTTCCTCGGTGTCGTCCCAAATCGCCCGCCCGATGACGGCCGGGGTTTGGTCCCAGTCGTACTCCACCCCCATCGAAAGCGGTGCGAAGACCGAAAACGTGTAGTTCGAAACGTAATCGACAGCTTCGCGAAACCGATCCCGATCCAACTCCGAACGGAGGCTGCTAACCGCTGGTCGAAATGGCCAGGGGACCGATTCGTCGAAGTCTCTCTCCGGGCCGCGGAAGACTAATAATCCCGAATCGGCCATTCGAACGAGAAAGCTGCCGCCGGTGACGAACTCGCGAAGCCAGAAATGGCCGTCCTCGAGATACCCCTCGGGGCGCTCCTCGAACGAACGGACCCTGTGAAACGGCTCCATCGTTCGCCAGATGGACTGGGGGCACATTAGTGCCACCGGTGCTGGGACCCCAGTGAATTCCCAAAACTGGCACCAGGGAAAGATACAACCACCCTTTGACCGTCTAGTGAAGCTTTAACCCCCGCGTCACTAGGAAGAGTAAGACAGTCATGTCCAGTCCGCTCACCAAGATTCGAACCGGCGATGTTACCTCGGCCACTGAGCCCCGGGTCGTGTCCCTCGACGGTCCGGACGTCGACGACGTTTTCGAGGCACTTTCCTCCCAGACCCGCCGTTCGATGCTCGAACATCTGTACGAAGAGCCGGCGACGCCCTCCGAGCTGTCAGAAGCGACGGACACCTCGCTCCAGAACGTCCATTACCACATTGAAAAACTCAGGGAGGTCGACCTGGTGGAACCAGTTGGAACCCAGTATTCCGAGAAGGGGGCCGAGATGAACGTGTTTGCCCCAACGAGTGACCCCCTCGTCATCGTCGAAGGGGAGGAGGAACGCGACGAAATGGAGTCCAGGCTGAAGCGACTCGTTGGAGGCGTTTCCGCGGTGGCCATCGGAAGTGTCCTCGCTCAGTTCACGCTTGGGTCACGGATTACCCCGGGTTCGGGCGGTTCGGACTCCGGCCAAATGATGACGATGGAGGCGACGGACCAGGCAGCGGCCGCAAGTCCTGGAGTACTCGATACGCTCGGCAACTTCCTCGTGGAACCCGGCGTCATGATTCTCGCCGGTGGCCTCATCGCATTGCTCGTCCTCGAAGCGGTGTATCGCCACACGGACTGACAAGAACGACCAGGAGACGGCTACCGAGGCCGTTAAGGACTGTCGGTTCCAGGTCCGATCGAGAAGGATGGCCGAGGACACGGAGCGGGAGCGAAAGCCCCGCAGCAAGACGGTAACGGAGGGCGTCGATCGGGCGCCGCATCGATCACTTTTCAGAGCCGCCGGACTCGACGACGAGGAGATTCATCAGCCGTTGATCGGCGTGGCAAACTCCTGGAACGAGATTGTACCGGGTCACGTCCACCTCGACGAGCTTGCAACCCACGTCAAAGAGGGGATACGGTCGGCCGGTGGGACACCGCTTGAGTTCAACACGATCGCCGTCGACGACGGGATCGCGATGGGTCACGAAGGCATGCGATCGAGTCTCCCCTCCCGGGAGACGATCGCCGATTCGGTCGAGTTGATGGCGAACGCCCACCAGTTCGACGGGCTCGTCGTCATGGCTTCCTGTGACAAGATCGTCCCGGGAATGCTGATGGCGGTCGCCAGACTGGACATCCCTGCTATCGTGGTAACCGGGGGTCACATGGAAGCGGGAAGCTTCCAGGGAGAACCGGCCGATCTGGTGACCGTCTTCGAAGGAGTGAGCAAGCATCAGGAAGGGGAGATGAGCGACGAGGAACTCTATGAACTGGAATGTTCAGCCTGTCCAGGTGAGGGATCCTGCGCTGGCATGTTCACGGCGAACACGATGGCCTGTGTTACAGAAACCCTCGGGCTCTCCTGGACGGAATGTGCGACCCACGGCGCCACGGACGAGAAAAAAGCTGAAATCGCTCGCAAGAGCGGCGCAGAAGTGCTTCGCCTCGTCGAAGAGGACAAACGCCCATCTGATTTCCTCACGACCGAAGCCTTCCAGGACGCCGTTCGAGTCGACCTCGCACTTGGCGGCAGTACGAATACGATGCTTCACCTGCCAGCGATCGCAGCCGAAGCCGGCCTGGACATAACGCTCGAGGACTTCGAGAATCTGGCTGCGGAGACACCGCATCTCGCCCATATGAGTCCGGCGGGCCCATGGCGCATGGAGCATCTCCGAGATGACGGAGGCGTTCCGGCGGTCATGAAGGAGCTCGAAGCGGAGATGCATCGTGACCGTCAGACGGTTGACGGGAAGACGATCGGGGACCGGATCGAAGCGGCAGAACCGAACGGAACGGTCATTCAATCACGGACCGATCCGTATCAAGAAAACGGAAGTCTCGCCGTTTTGAAGGGGAACTTGGCACCGGATGGAGCCGTCGTGAAAGCAGGTGCTATGGACGAGTCGATGCACCAGTTCGAGGGACACGCCAGAGTGTTTGACTCCCAATCTGCCGCACTCGAGGCAATCGATGGCGGGGGCATCGAACCGGGAGATGTGATTGTGATCCGGCACGAGGGGCCACGGGGTGGGCCCGGCATGCCAGAAATGCTCGAACCGACGTCGAAAGTGAGCGGTTCGCCCACCCTCTCCGGGGAAGTGGCACTCATTACAGATGGTCGATTTTCCGGGGGCACGAGGGGCGCGGCGATCGGGCACGTCAGTCCAGAAGCGGCCGCTGGCGGACCCATTGCGCTCGTCGAAGAAGGAGATCCGATTCACATTGACGTCGAAGCGGGGCGGTTAGAACTTGCCGTGTCTGCGGAGTGTCTCCATCAGCGAGCCGAGGCGTGGGAGCCCCCTGAACTCGAACAGACGGGGGTTCTCGAAAAGTACGCCGCCATGGCCACGAGCGCCGCGACCGGTGGCGTGCTCGAAGCGCCCTCACTTGACGGCGTATCCGTGACGCTCCCAGACGAATAAATTCAGACCGTTTCGATGTCGGAATCCGACGGGGTGCCTGCGACCGGTTCCGCGCGGGCGAATCGGGGACCGACGCTGACGACTTCGACGTTGACGACGTCGCCAATGGCGGTATTTGGAACGAAGACGACGTAGCCGCCTTCGACGTAGGCGATTCCGTCACCTTCCTCGCCTTTCGAATCGATTTCGACTTCGAGGACGTCGCCTTCGTCGACCGGCGGCGTCGAGCGACTCGATTCGGTCTTCCGGGGAGTGGGTTCCGAGTCGACCGGACCCAACACCCCGAATCGATACACAGCATCCGGATCCAGGTCCCCGACCTCGAGTTCGCGGTCGGGAATCGAAATTACGTAGTCGCCGTTCTTCCGTTCGATTTCTGCGGAGAACACGGCAAGCAGGTCATTCATAGCCATGACACTGTTTTGGAGGTTCAGTTAGACAAGTATCAACGTTTTGATTTGGCGGAGGGGCTCACCAATTCGAATCCCTTGGCGTGTCAGGTGCTGCCTGAGTGGAAACCTTGAAGCCCGAAACCAGCTTATTTACCGATAGTCCGATGTTGAATACTGGTCGACGCCGAAATGGGAGCTCGGTGGGGACAGGACTGGTTGGAGCAATCGGCCCATACCGTATCACCTGTGGGAGGGTGGGGCGATGACTACCCAGGACTTCCGCGAGACGGTCACGAGCGACGATGACTTTGCCGTGACCTGGGAACTGATTCCAGGCCGGGGCGCGAAAGAAAAACAGCAGGAGGCTGTCTTCGATGACGCCGAAACGGCGGCAAATGGGGATGTCGTCGACGCGGTGTCCTTGACGGACAATCCTGGTGGCACGCCAGCGCTGTCTGCGGATTACCTCGGTATGAAGCTCAAAGAACGAGGGATCGAGCCACTCGTTCACTTCACGACCAAGGACAAGAACCGGAATCAGATCGAGGCGATGTTACACGCCCTCGAGCGCGAAAAGATCCGCAATATTCTGATCATGAGCGGGGACCACCAGGGACCCGCATTCGAAGGGCAGGGTAAGGCCGTCTACGACCTGGATCCAGTGCAGGCACTCGATTTCGTCTCGGATTTGAACGGAGGCTACGAGTTCGAGGACAAGTTCGGCAGACAGAACGAACTCGCCGAGACGAACTTCTTCCCTGGAGCTGTGGTCTCGCCGTTCAAACACCACGAGGCGGAGTTGATTCCCCAGTACTGGAAGCTTGAGATGAAAGTCGAGAAGGGGGCCGAATACATTATTCCCCAGGTCGGCTTTGACGCACGGAAATTCCACGAACTCAAGCAGTACATGGATGAGAAAGGGCTTGACGTTCCACTGATCGGGAACCTCTATGTCCTCGATGCCGGCTCGGCCCGCGCAATGAACGAAAACCGGATTCCTGGAGCCATCGTCAGCGACGAACTACGCGAGGAGATAGAGGAAGAACAAGAGGGCGAGGACCCCCACCAGGCAATGATCGAACGGGCAGCGAAGATGTACGCCTGGATGAAGGGGATGGGCCTGGACGGAGTCCACATCGGGGGTCACAGTGCTGATTACGACGACGTGGAATACATCGTCGAGCGAGGCGAAGAGTTAGTCTCGGAGTGGGAAGAACTCGCAAAGGAATTCCAGTATCCGATGGAAAACGGGTTTTACTATTACGAGCTCGATCCCGAAACTGGACTCAACACCGAAGAACACGGGCCACGGCCGGAAAGCCCCAGCCAGGGGATGAAGTATCGCGGTTTCAAGGTCGCACACGAAGTGATGTTCGAGCCCGATGGCCCGCTCTTCGGGCCGATGCAGTACACGGCCAAGAAAGTCGATGACAGTTGGATGGAAGGGCCCTACGAAGGCTTCGAGCGGATCGCCAAGACCATCTCGAACGACTGTCAGGAGTGTGGGAACTGTGCGCTCTTCGACCTCGCGTATCTCTGTCCGATGTCACAGTGTCCGAAAAACGAACGAAACGGACCCTGTGGCGGGAGTTACGACGGGTATTGCGAGGTCTATCCCGAGCAGGACGAGTGTATTTACGTCAGAGCCTACCGACGGCTGAAGGCAGATGGCGGGATGGAAAAAGCCCGTGAAAAGTTGCGGGAGACCTACATTCCGCCGCCCGACTGGGACCTCGAAGGCACCTCGTCCTGGCTCAACTTTTACCTGGGCCGGGATTACGCCGGGAAACGGATGGGCAATCAGCCGGCCGACGGCTGATCGAAGAGTTCGGTGAGGATACTCGGCTCCCTTTCAAATTTTTTCCGCTGAGCGCGGTTTCAGGACGTCTCCATCGAACGTGGAATCACAAGCACCGGAACATCCACGTCCCGTAACACGGTACTGGTGACACTCCCCAGAAGCTGCCGCCGGACGTTGGACCGTCCGTGTGACCCCATGACGATACAACCGACCTCGTTTTCGTGCCCGTAGTCCAAAATCGCACCCGAAACCCCCTTGAAATCCGAGCGCTTTCGAAGTGCAGTCTCGATTTCGCGGTCCGGAACTGCTTCGGCCAGTGTCTCCTTGGCGTCGGCGAGTTCCGTCCTCATTTCGGATTCGAGACGCTCGATCAACTCACTTTCAACGCCCCCAGCGTTGAACACGCCCCCAGCACGCTGAACGTCGAGGACGGAGAGCAACTGCACCGGCACGTCGAAATCCGCCGCGAGTTGCCCCGCGTATGGATAGGCTGCTTCGGCGTTCGCGCTGCCGTCGGTTGGAACCAGAACCGGTCCCCGTCCGATCGGGATCCTGTTTTCGCTTTCACCAGGCTCGACGAGTACGGGAACCCTCGCGGTCTCGATTGCTTTCTCCGTGACGCCGCCGAGTAGTTTCTCCGATACTGCGGACCGTCCTTGGCGGCCGAGGACTAGCACCGACCCTAGCCGGTCCTCGGCGTACGCAGTCAGTTCCGCGGCCGGCTTCCCCTCCAATAGCGCTGTCGTTGGTTCGAGGTCTCGGTCCGTCGCAATCTCGGCGATCGAGTCGAGCAGTTCCGTTCGCTCAGATCTGATTCGCTCTCTGTCTTGAGAAGAGCGGAGGGCGTCGAGTACCGTTCGGCCCAGAACGTGAACGACATCGACCGGTACGTCCCACTTCGCCCCCAGTTCGAAGGCGGTTCGGGCGGCGGCTCTGGCATCGTCGCTATCGTCCACCCCCACGATAACCCGGTCGTACATGGATACACATGGATCGCCAGCCCCCTTGATCGTTTGGCCGAGGGTGGTCGCTCTCACACTACCCCCTCATTCAAGGATGATGATCCCGAATACGTACCCATGAGCATCGGTAACAATCGCAAAGCCGTTGACTGCATGAACACGAGCTGCAAGTACAACAGCTCCCGCACCTGTGGGTACTCGGGCCGGCTCGTGATCGACGCCGACGGTAACTGCGAGATGGAAGAGGACGGCTACAATCGTGACCCGTTCCCCTGATTTGAGGGTCACTTCGGCGACACGCCACGTTTCTGCAATTTTTTCGGTAATCGACTGACTGGATTACCCACGGAGGAATCCCCGCCGTTCACGGCGGGGAGGA
>Ga0207714_1001140_pt1 | contig 17464 bp, 20 predicted proteins | sample PonA232FremontCA_2_FD_187270 | JGI IMG/M metagenome (GOLD analysis project Ga0207714, IMG submission 187270) | Marine sediment microbial community from Fremont, CA, USA - Pond A23 Sediment 2 (SPAdes) | ecosystem: Environmental > Aquatic > Marine > Unclassified | place: USA: Fremont, California...
ATTATCGATTTCCTGAAGCGTATCGATACCCAGGATGCCCTGCACGCCTAAGTCTATCGTGTTCGTGACCTGCTGTTGTGCGAGGTAATGAATCGCCGAGTTGGCGATTACCGCTGTCACGAGTATGAACCCGAGCGTGAAGGTCAGTTCGTTCGCTATGGTTTCGAGCGTCATTCTTCGTCTCACCTACAGGATGCCTCCACCCGCGATATCTCCTCGATACCTACTCGGTCGTCGCGTGGAGGCGATATCAGAGTACAAACTTGGCGTATTTAAAACGAGGTCTACTCCGTCAGACATCCGGTTCGTAGAGACCCGTCACGTCACTCGTCGGCGCGTAGTATAGCCGCCGCGCACTCGGACACCGAAAGGTCGGACTGTGCTATCTCTCGGAGGGCTTCTGCTGTTTCCTCGTCGAGATCGACGGCGTCGTCGTGGTCGTGGTTGTGGTCGTCAGTCACTCTCTGCATTTCGGTGCGGTCGCACTTGTCTGTACCGGAGATGTCATAGAATACTTTACAAACCCTTATTTTCACTTTTATATACGAATTATCTATTGTACCACGGATGCGTCTCTATCGCCCGCGGAAGAGTGGAGGTACAAAAGCATAAGCGCAGATGAGTAGTGTGATAATGACGAGAGGAAATCCTAATCCATCTTCATCGGCGATGATAAGGCCCGTCGTGAGAATCGACACTGCCATAGCGACGAGAGCTGTGCGGATTGAACGGAGGTGTACACGGAGCAGTGCTTGTTCATCTGGCATATACAGCGTAGATGCAGTTTCAATATGACCCTTACGAAGCTGACTTACCGTGGTAAGTCCTATTGAAGACTTGCTCGGGACCTGTCGTACACCGGAGATGGTACCGGATTGCGTATCATACCCTCTCAGACATTCAGTTCGTTGAGACCCTCTCGGGCTTGACGAATGCCCGACGCTTCGGAAATACCCCCGTCGAGAATGAAGACATTCACCGAACAGTCTCCGAGTTAGTCTTGAGAAGATCGGCGAGAGTTACGCGCGGACGGCCCGCCAGCCGTCTAGAGCCATAGACCCTGAGGAGAACGACGACTGCTCCGAGAAGAACGAGCACGTACGAACCGTAGCCGGTGAGGGTTCCAACAGCGTCGACCCCTCCGGTCGGAAAGTACGCCGCGATGGGGTTGATACCGCCGTGAAACAGCATCGGAACGAGCACACTCTTCGAGGCGTTGTAGAGCCACGCGAGGACGATCGAGATTGCGAGTACGGCGACGGCGTAAAGACCGAGCGGCAGGTCGCTCTGTCCGCTCCCCGGGAGCAGAAACAGTGGGAGGTGCCATACCGCCCAGACGACGCCGACCGTCAGGCTGGCTATCAACGCCGAGAACCGCTCTTGGAGAGCCGGTAGGGCAAACGCCCGCCAGCCTAGCTCTTCCTGACCGCCGCCGACGAAGAACACGACGACGACCGCGATGGGATAGAACCATAGCGGGTTGAGTGCCCCGAGATCGATACTCGCCCCAAACAGCGTCGCGTGGACGAGACCGGCGACCATGATGAACAGTGGCGGGAGCACGAGTGCGTACGCATACCACCGAGCTGGGAGCCGAACGCGGAGATTTGATCGGAGCCACTCATGAATGCTACAACCCGAGACGAGCAAGGCGATGAGTGCTCCGACGAACGGACCGAACCCACCGATCCTGACGAGCGCTCCCGTCGCCGACGACGGAACGAGGTTCAGCAAGAGGAGCCCCCAGAGTCCCCACGAGAAAGTCAGGGTTCCCACGACGAAGACTGCGAACGTCCGCATTTGGGTGCTTTTAGGCGGATTCGATTCGGTTTCTGCCGTGTACGTATGTCGTTCGTCTGTGGAGGTGTTTTGAGTCATGCCGAACAGTACGTCAACGAAGGCAAAATCGTCGCATCTATTTATCGCTTCCGACCGAGGACCCCTTACCTGAGGGATCCCAGTCTCCGAGCCGAACCTTGGTTGTAATCCTCACCGCTTACTCGGTCGCGGTACAGGCTCATGCCGACTATGCCGACGACCGCGAGTGCGACGATCCACGTGAGTATCGCGTGGGGGACGTTGATCGTGACGAGTTCCGACGGGAGCAACACGCCCTCCGGTGCTACCACCGAGAGGTCGATCGGGAGCCGACCCTGCGTGGCGTTGTCAGCCCCGTGCATCACCATTGCGAGGACGGCACTCCCGCCTGAACCGTTGAACACCCACGCAAGCAGGACGGAGAACCCGACTATGCCGACGAAGTACGAGCCAACCATCAGCGGTCCCCAGTCGGCGCGGAAACCACCGGGTAGGAACTGCGGCAGATGCCAAAGCCCCCAGAAGACACCGACTACGATGGCGGCTTGAAATGCACCGTAACGCTCCTGGAGTTCGGGCTGTGCGAAGCCGCGCCAGCCGAACTCCTCCTGCCCGCCACCGAGGATGGTCCCGATGACGATGCCGATGATTATCGTCGCCGGACTGATTTCGAATGCGCCCCAGTCGATCGGACCGCCGATAGCCCACGAGACCGCACCTGCAGCGTAGACGATGAGGAACGGGACGACGATAGCAGCGGCGTACCACTTCGGATGGACACGGATCTTCGCGACGCTGCGGAACCAGCCGCGGACGCTCTGACCGCTCGCGGCGATGACGATGGCTGCCGCAACCGACGGGGCAAGCGCGCTCAAGAATCCTGCGAAGAACCAGCTCGTCCAGGAAGGCTGTGTCATTCCGACCACGTCCGGAACCGATTCGACGCCCCACGCAAGCGCGTACGCCAGCACGAAAAACGAGGTGAGGCGTCGCTCACGAACCACTCCAATCACGGAAGTGACCAGCCTTCCGGAGAGGTTACGCATCATGGCACATCTAAGGAGAGATGAATATATAACTACTACAGTCAGCTACCCACGGGAGGTCTCCCCAGAGCCGATCCCGGTTGACCCACCACGAGACGAGGTCGACACCGACCCAGCGCGTGAATCCCAGATAGACGAGACCGACGGAGAGCACTAGGAAGATTCCACCGAGAAACCCGAGAAAGAGCGGGTCGGTACTATTCGGGGAAGTATCGGTTCCAAGCCCGTGCTGCGATCGCTCTGAGGACGACGAACGCACCAAGGAGCACAACTGCCCGGAACTGCTGGGTACTAGTGAGCCTTTTCCGTAACATTGTTTCCGACGATACCTCTCCGTCTCGTGAGGCAGTCCGAAGTAGAGACCGTTCTGATGTGTCTCCGGTCTGTAGATACGGTGATTCGTCGAACCTTCCGGTGGCGACTCGAGTTCCACCGTATCCGATGGTCAGGAGGACGACTGCCACGACACCCGCAGCAGTTATAAATAGCGGCGACTGAAAGCCAGGATCACCGGAGAGGAGGACGAGCAGGGTTCCCGCTGCGGCGATTATCGAGAGAAACATGACGGCAAACATGTACGTAATCAGTGCCCACTGGCTTGGCGTCGCTACCTCGTAGCCTCGGTACGTGCGGTGTGCGTCTTTTGAGATAAGAACAGAGCCGATACCGACGGCGACACCACTGCTCGCGAACGTCAATACGACCGCCAAGGATCCGAGGGCGACTGCGACCGGTGCTGAAAGGTTCATGACAGCAACGAGGGACACGGCTCCGAGCAGCGCAACCGGTGTTCCTACGAGGAGACCAGCGAGCACGTGACCGAGCACGAGTGTCCGGGAAGATGTTGACGAAAGGAACTCGACGGTTCGCATCTCGCCCGCTTCACCGAGCGGATTCAGCCCGAAGATTCCCCCGGAGACGTAGGCACCGGCAAAAACGAGGACGCCACCGATTACGAGTGGCAACTGCTCTGGGGTACTGATAACGCCAACCACAGACATGGCGAGGACGATTGCGAGCGGGGACAGCTGCGAAAAGCGTACGGGAATCCGCAGCCAGCGGATCCACAGCCCGAAGGCGACGGACAGCGGTCGCGGTCCGGTCCTCGGGGGAAAAGATCGACTGTCGCCCGCTTCAGTAGTTGTAGGGAACGGTGTAGATGTCGATTCATCACTCTGCATGAGTTCCGTGGGTGTCGCATCGGCGAACCAGAGTCGACGGACGAGACGAGTCGCTACAGCGAGAAAAAGAGGAATACTCACGAGGACGGTAGCCATGACGGTGAGTGACCCGACACCGATTCCTGGACCGAGCGACGTTCCGACGAACACGAACGAGAGGTAAAGGGTCGCCGGGACAGTCACCGTCGTGAGGGGCTCCAAGAGTTCGGTCTCTCCTACGACAGGAGCCACGGAGGCATAGCCCAGTGCCATCAGTACCACGAAAAGGACGAGTCCGAAGGCGCGACTGGCTGCCCTGAGCCTCCGACTCCACAGGAGCCCCAGTACGACGAGTTGACCCACGACGGTTCCGAGTACCTACACAGCCGTGAAAAGTATGCTACAGCCAGCACCGCAGTCAGTAGAACCGAGGGCTGTCCTGCGCCAAGGGCGAAGGCACCGGCGAAAAGAACCGTTGGGAACAGTACGAATCCCACGAGTTGAACCGTCGAGTGAACGGTCTGCCCGATGAGGACGGCACGCGGACTCGTGGCTGTCAACAGGAGGCTCTCGCCTTCCGGACGTCCCTGCTGCACGACGCGGAGTGCGCCCATTACGACGAAGACGACGACTAGTAGCGATAGCTGAACCCCAATGAGATCGATCGGAAGTTTACCTTGTCTCATAGCCTCCTTACCTGCGTCGTATGCGATACTGCCCCAGAAAAAAAGCGTCGGAGAAAACAGAGCGACGAACCCGAGCACCGCGAGCTTTCGCTTTCGGGTACGGAATGACTTCCGGAGCGAGCGCCGGAGTTCGATCCGTGCGATGCCGATCCCGTGGTATATGTCGTGACCGAGCGAACTCATGACTGAATCTCAGCTGTGTCTTCGGATTCCTGGTGGTCGGCAGTCACCTCTAAGAAAGCCTGTTCGAGCGTCCGTTCTTCGCCGGTCTCAGCGCGGTGCTTGAGGTCGTCGGGTGACCCCTCGGCAACCAGCCGTCCTTCGTGCAGGACGCCGATAGTGTCCGCAAGTTCATCGACAACCGAGAGGATATGCGTCGAGAGGAAAACCGTGGTTTCCTCGTCAACGAGTTCTTCGATGACATCGAGCACTGTCCGAGCTGCTCGGGGATCGAGACCGCTCGTCGGTTCGTCGAGGAAGACCACCGCCGGCTCGTGAAGCAGTGCTTGTATCAGTCCGATCTTCTGTCGCATCCCTTTCGAGTACGTGGAGATGCGCCGGTCGGCGTAGTCGGTCATATCGAAACGGAAAAGAAGGTCTTTGATACGACCGGTTCCGACTTCGTCCGGGATATCGTGGAGGAAAGCCGCGTACGAAAGCTGTTCGAGACCTGTGAGTTCCTCGTAGACCGGCGGGTCCTCCGGGAGGTAGCCGATATGTCGCGTGACTGCCTCGCGGTCGGTGAGTGGTGTTCCCATGACCGTCGCGGTTCCTTCAGTCGGGGGCAGAAGGGTTGTCAGCATCCGCATAGCCGTGGTCTTGCCGGCTCCGTTCGGTCCGAGGAAGCCGTAGACATGCACCTGTGGGATGGCGAGGTTGAGGTGGTCCACGGCGACGTGGTCGCCGAAGGACTTGGTCAGTTCGTTCGTCCGGATGGCAAGGTCGGTGTCGTCCCCACGCTCTCGGTCGTGTGCTTCCGTAAGAGAATCGGAACCCATGTCGGATATATATTAAACACGCTTAAAAATACTAACGACGATTTCCGACCGCTGAAAAGATAGCGACAGATCTGTCGGAACCCGTTTCAAGTTTTGTGGTTTCGTATATCGGTGGGTTTCAGCCTCTTTTTGATGAATTCTACAAAAAACATGGCGTTTTCTAATTTAGCCTGCCAGTCTCTCCAACGAATCCACGTCTCTGTGTCCCTACTTCACGGCTTCGACGACGGCGATGGGAGAGTGCGAGTGTCCCTGTTCGGTCTGGTACCGCTCAGCGGGGACGACACGAATCCGGAACTGAATGAAGGAGAGTTGCTCCGCTACCTCGCGGAGTCTATCTGGTACCTGACGGAGTTGCTACCCGGCGAAGGTGTCCGTTGGGATCCCATCGACAGTAGCACGGCTGAGGCGACCGTTGAGTTCGGAGGTGCCACAGCGACGCTCAAGTTCTACTTCACAGACGAAGACGAGGTATCGAAGGTTCACGCAGGGCAACGTCCGTGGTCGGGTAATATGTCACTCATGTCTTGCTGATATGGATGTTTGCGGTACTCTCGACGCCGTCATCAATCACCGTCTCTGACGCGCTACTCATTCTGCGAGGTCTCTCAGACTTGAGTCCGGTTCGTCTCGCTGACTATGTGAGGGGGGCGATAGGCTGCGTGAACCGTTGTTCTCGCGTTCACTCGCGTACGAGGGCTCTGAAACCGTGAACCTCCACAAGGAAACACATATATCTGACTTCGTAATTTCCTCAGCAGAGGTGTCGATGACTCCATCGCCGTCTACGTCATAATTGTCGAATACGTCTGCTCCGTGCTTCGCGCAGGCTCTCAAACGGTCACGCTACGATTACCTCGGAAGAACAACCCGTATCACTAACCGTCTGTTTACTATTTGAGGCAGGATTTGAATGTTTGACTAGTAGCCGGCGGAGGGATTTGAACCCTCGGCCTAGTCCTTACGAAGGACTCGCTCTCCCAGCTGAGCTACGCCGGCACACGTACCGTCGTAGGCACGTACGATTTTTAACCGTTCCGATACAATACCCACTATGGAAGAAAGCGCGAGAGTCGCGGTCGAGGACTGCATGGACGTTTCGGACGACGAGACGATGCTCGTCGTCACCGACAAGAGGAGACGTAGTATAGGAAGAGCGATACACGAAGCGGCGGAAAGCGTCGGTGCTGAGGCGGTCTACGCCGAGGTGGCTGCCGACGAGAAACACGGTACGGAACCGCCTGCAGCCGTAGCGTCAGCGATGAGTTCATCGGACGTTGTTCTCGCTCCAACGACACGGAGTCTGACGCATACGGAGGCGAGAAAGGATGCGTGCGAGGCAGGTTCTCGTGTCGGTACGATGCCCGGAATCACGGAGGAGGTTATGCACGGTGCTATGCTCGCAGACTACGAGAAGATAGCGAGCGATGCCGATGAACTGCTTGACGCGCTCGAAGATGTCGAGGAGATACGTATCGAATCGGACGCAGGAACAGACCTGACGCTCGAAGTAGGCGAGCGCGACTGGCATCCCGACGACGGTATCTGTCACGAAGCCGGATGCGTCACGAATCTGCCTGCTGGTGAAGTCTACATCGCGCCGACGGGCGGCGAAGGCACGCTCGTAGTCGATGGCTCCTTCGCAGGTTTGGGTAAGCTCGATGAACCTATACGTATCGAGTTCGAAGACGGAAGAGCGACGAGCGTTTCGCACGACGACCTGCGGGAGAAGATGGACGAAGCAGGCGAATGCGGACGCAACCTCGCCGAACTCGGTATAGGCATCAACCCGTCGGCGACTCTAATCGGAAACGTCCTACAGGACGAGAAGGTTCGTGGTACAGTACACGTCGCTGTCGGTGACTCGTCGGGCTTCGGTGGCGATGTCGAATGTGACCTGCACTTAGACGGTGTCGTGAAGGAGCCGCATCTCTACGCCGACGGCAAGGATCTCGAACTGCCCTAGACAAAGACTCTCGCTACTCCGAACTCGAACCCGCTGAGACGCTGTTACTCTCGTAAGCGGCACCCATCACACCCTCACCGTTGTGCGAAACGGAAACCTCGTTGGGTATCTCGTCGTCGAAAGAGAGCGTCGCCGTGTATCTTATAGCCACAAGCTGTTGTGTGCACATCTCACCGCCGTTGCTAACCGTTTCGACATCGACTACGAGTCTTCCGTCTTCGACGTAGGCTTCTGCGAGGCGTGCGACCGCGCAACCGTTGTTGCCTATCACGGTTCCTGTGACAGTGACGTTTCCTTCGTCCTCGTTGAATTCGGCGTCGCTGACACCCTCTTCGTCCGACGCACTGTCTATACCCTCAACCGTGAACTCAGCTGACTGAATCCCGTCGCCGACTCCATGAAGGCGGACGCCATCGTGTGATATATCCGCGTTCTCCGCGACTCCATTCTCGAAGTTAGCTTCGAGTCGGTAGTTGACCTCGGTGATACAGTCCGCACAAGCATCCTCGTCTGTGCGCGCGGTTCGAACGTCGGCGACGAGCGTGTCCTCCTCGGCGTCGTAGCTCGCGTACCCGAGTTCTGCGGTGGTACATCCATCAGGACCTGAGAGTGTTCCTTCGACGATACCTTCGCTCCCGTTCCCTTCCGACATCGCCTGCGAAGCCGTGTACTCCGCCTCGTTCTTCTCCTCGCCGCACTCCGAATCGATCACCTCGAACTCTGTGCCGGTCATTCTTGTGCGGTTTTCGCCCTCTTCTCCGTTGTCAGGCTCACCTTGCTCCGCCTCAACATCCTCACCGTCGTGTGTCACGACGACCAAAGGCTGTTCGCCGTCGAACTCGACTGTTGCCTCGTACTGTATGGATGTCAGAACTTCGGCACACGCGTCGCCAGCGTCCTCTGCATCGACCGTGCCGACACCGACGACGACCGCGTCACGGTCCCCGTCGTACTCCGCGGATTCTATTTCGGCTGTCTTACACGCGTCGGAACCGACTATCGTTCCTTTGACGTTCAGTGTTCCATCTTCGAACCAGAAAGAAGCCGACTCCTCTGCGTCTTCACCACGCCTCGAAGAGACGGAGAACGACGTACCTGTGACGGTAGTTCCGTCTCCGTTGTTATCCGCCCCGTCGGATGAGTCGTCGTTTCCGTCGGTCTGGTTTCCGTTTTTTCCGTTCCCCGGTTCGTTGCCTTCTGTCTCACCGAGACAGCCTGTCGCTACTACCGCTGTGCCCGCGCCCACGTACTTCAGTACATCTCTGCGTCTCATGTTAGAACAATAGAGACTTGTTTTCAAAGCCTTTGTGTAAGCTAAAATAACTGTTTCAGTCTTCCGTGTCAACGTCGGGAACTGCTTCAGCCACCGCTTCGTTGTTGTGCTCAACCACAGTTCTGCCCGGTATACCGCCTTCGAAAGACGCGACGAGACGGTACTCTATCTCCGTGATAACCTGCGCGCACATCTCGTCTTCCTCGCGGTCCTCGAAGGAGCGCACGTTCGCGTCGAAAACGTCTTCGACGGCATCGTACTCCGCGGATTCGAGTTCGGCGGTGTAACATGAGTTGTTTCCTGTCAGAGTGCCTTCGACGGTGACGGTAAGGCCCTCTTCGTCGGTATCGACAGAAACCTCGTCGCTGCGTGTACCTCCGCCGCCCCCGACAATCTCGAACTCCGTGTCGGAGAGCGATATATCTGTTTCCTCCGGAGGTTCGTCTTCTCCACCGTCGGTTTCGTTCCCATCCTCGTCTTCCCCTGAATCCCCACCCAGGCAACCTGTGAGCAAAGGTGCTAAAGCGAATGACGCTAAAGCCGAAACGGAGGTTTGCCTGACGAAGGAACGTCTTCTCATGGGTAATCGTTCGTATCCTTCTTGTATAACAGTTACCGCCTCTTTTTGCTAACCTATCAGCATAATGAAGTGCCACGGGCACGTACGAAGGGTGATGATACAGGTCCGCGACCTACGGAAAGAGTACTCGGGGCATGTCGCGGTTGAGGGTTCGACCTTTGAGGTAGAACCCGGCGAGGTATTCGGTGTAGTCGGTCCGAACGGTGCTGGCAAGACTACGACTCTAAAAACCCTCGTCGGTCTGATTGAACCCACCGAAGGAGAGGTGACCGTAGCCGGCGGTGACCCGACTGACGCAGAGACACGCAGGTCGCTCGGATACCTGCCGGAGGAATCGCCCCTGTACGAGGAGATGACTGCGATGTCGTACCTGCGTTTTTTCGCCGACCTTTACGAAGTTCCGCGTGAGACAGCTAACGAACGTATAAACGACACACTCGACAAACTCGAACTCGACAGGCGCGACGCACGTACGGGCGACATGTCGAAGGGGATGAAACGGAAGGTCGCTGTCGCGCGGTCGCTCGTAAACGACCCCGACGTTCTTGTCTACGACGAACCCGCGAGCGGTCTCGACCCTCTCACGACCAACTATGTCATAGATTTCACGCGAGAACTCGCCGATGAAGGAAAGACCGTAGTCTTCAGCGCGCACAACCTCTACCATGTCGAACGTGTCTGCGACCGTATCATAATCATGGACGAAGGTGAGGTTGTGGCGCGCGGCACGGTCGAGGAGATACGCGAACAACACGGAGGTATCGAGTACCGCGTCGAGACGACCGTCGATGTAGACGATGCAGTTGCCGAAAACGGACGTTACCGTGTCGTGGTTGAGAACATGGACGAGGTTGACCGTGTACGTGACGAGGCAACCGAAAACGGCGGGGAAGTCGTCGATATACGGACACGCGAGGCGAGTCTTGAAGACATCTTCCTTGAGGTCGCGGAGGGGTCACCGGAGTGAGGATACGGAAGGTACTGCGTATATCACGCTGGGAGGTATTCAGAAGCGCGGGCGGCATCGACCGGCGTACGCTCATCTTTACACTCGTCGCACTTCTCTTGGCAGGTGCCATCCTGCCGTTCGCAGTCGGCGGCGGTATCTACGACGGACTCTATGTCGTCGGTGTTGACGAAGAAAGTCCCTACTATGAACCGGTCGAGCAAAGCAGTACCCTGCGCACAGCACCCCCTAGCTGGAGCGCGTTCACGTCAGGCGAACTCGATATTCTGATAACCGAGGAGATAAACGTCGGGGACACACAGAAGGGCGAGGCGGCTCTTTCTGAGCTACAGGACGCGATAAGGGGACACAACGCCGACCGCATCACCGAGGAAAATGCGTCGGCTGCGTCTCCCATCTCGGTCAATCTCAGGTATATCGACCGCGATACCGTATCCGAAATCGAAGACGGCGCGGACGGTAACGGAACCGAAGACGGGACGGACGGAGAAACGGATGGGGGCGCGGACAACGGTACCGGAGACGGAGGAGAAGAAGGAGATGGAGAAGACGGTTCGACAGGTGGCACGGAAGACGGTTCCGTCGGCGGCGACGGCACCGGAGGTACAGGAGACGGAGGACTTTCGTTCCCGTCGGGTGGACTCGACGGTCTTTTTGGTGGCGGAGGTAGCTCAGGAACACCGAGCAGTATCGCGCCGCCTTTTCCCTTCGAGTCGCTCATACTCGCGTTCGCCTTCTTAGTTCCGCTGAACTTCGTCGTGCAGGCTTACTCAACGAGCATCATGAACGAACGTATCGGCAGACGCGGTGCCCTAACGCTCGCGTCGCCCGTCTCGCGGTACGAGATAATCGCAGGCAAAACGCTTCCGTACTTCGCCGCCTCTCTCGTTATAACATCGGTCATAGCGGTCGCTGTCGGTGGTAGCTTCGTCTCTGTCGCCGCTGTCGCACCCGTCGCACTCGTCTTTTTGGCTCTGACCTTCGTAGGCTCTATGTTCGCACGCTCGTACAAGGAACTCACCTTCGTGACAGTCTTCGTCAGCGTCTTTGTCACGACGTACGTCTTCGTCCCAGCAATCTTCACCGATGTTGACCCTATCGCCGCAATCTCGCCGCTCAGCATCGTCGTGCAGGATCTGCAAAACGCCCCTATCGAACCATCATGGTTCGGTTTCTCTTCCGCGCCTCTGCTTTTCTCCTCCGCAGTCCTGTTCTCGCTCGGTGCGGGTGTATACCGCGAGGAGGACATGTTCACACAGATTGGTGTTCCGCACAAAGCAATCGACGCGCTCGCCTCTTGGCTTCACAGACGTGCGAGCGTCGCAAAGGTCAGCATCGTCCTCATACCGTTCATATTCGCAGTACAGCTTCTCGTACTCGCCGCACTTTTCGCGCTGCCTATCGAGGTTTCTCTTCCTATCCTTCTCTCCATAGCCGCGCTCGTCGAGGAAACCGCAAAAAGCATCTCCGTCTACGCTGGATTCGCAAACTCCATCTTCGAGAGAACAACTAAGAACGCCCTCGTCTTAGGCACGCTCAGCGGCACAGGCTTTTTCGTCGGCGAAAAGATGATGCACGTCGCACAGGTAGTCGGTCTTGACCGTCTGGAGGCTGGACGCGCAACACTCGGTGTCGGTTTCGACGTTACGCCCGCAGTCGCCGTCGCGCTTTTCTTCCTGCCCCTTGTGCTTCACGTCACCGTTGCGTGTATCGCATCCGTTGGCGCACAGTACGGCAGACGCGAATACGTAATCGCGCTCGTAGGTGCGACCATCCTGCACACCATCTATAACCTGACGGTGGTGAGCCTAGTTGCGTAGGCTACGCCTTGCTTTCCGCGAACTCGCTTCGCTCCGTGCCGAGAAAACGATAGTTCTGGCACTCGTGATACAGCTTTTTATAGCAGCTTTCTCGTCTTTCCTAGTCGTCGGTCTTGTCTCGCTCTATGATCCCGGCGGCGACACCGTCGATTTCGCTGTCACAGGTGACGCCGAAGGTCTCGTCGTCGCGTCACAGGAAGAAGATGCTTGGAACGTCGAAACATACGAGAGCGAGGAGTCGGCGACGGCGGCTTTCGAGAACCGTGAGGCGGACGCAGTAATCATCACCGAACGCACAGGGGGTGGTGTCGGCGACGAGGTCGTGGTCGAAGTTCTCGCGCCTGAAGGTGACCTGCGAACGACACTCATCGTAACAGCGGCACGTGAACTTCTAGAGCGTTACGAGGACATAGAGCGTGAGGTACGCGCTGTCGAACTCGGAGTTGAGACATTGCCCGTCCCTGATGCGGGTTCGAGTCCTTACTACGGGTTCACATACGCCGTCCTCGTTCCCCTCCTGATGTTCCTACCTGTGTTCATAAGCGGAAGCATAACCGCCGACTCGGTGACGGAGGAGTTTGAGCGCGGCACACTTGACCTTCTGCGTGTCTCACCACTTTCCGACACGGCTATATTCGACGGCAAGGCGGCGACCGCCGTCGCAATCGCGCCAGCACAGGCACTCCTCTGGCTCGGACTTCTGCAGGTCAACGATGTCGTCGTAGCCTCGCCTCTTGCGCTCGTCGTTCTCGTCGCCGGCGTCACAGCTGTTGCTGTCGGATTCGGCGCGACAGTCGCGCTCCGTTTTCAGGAGAGGAAGCAGGCACAGTTCGTGTACTCTGTCGGTATCGTCGTTTTCTTCGCTCTAACGTTCGCATTACCCGAATCTTCGGCGAACACCGTCGCAAAACTCGCTGCAGGAAGCGCGACGGGCATGACATTCGCGCATGTCGTCGGTTACGTCGTAGGCGGCACAGCCCTATACGCCTTCGCGCGACGTGTAGCCGGACGAAAGCTTAGTTAGGCACCGCTACGTACCGCTTTCCGTGACACGTGTCCGTGTCCTCGGAAAGGACGAGTACGACTTACGCGGAGAACTTCTTACGAGCGAAACCTCGCGTGAGGCACTTTCGACGTACGACTTCCTCGAAACGCGCATCGAAAACGTCGTTGTCGTTGAGACGGCGACACTTGGCGGCGCGCTCGCTCTCCTGAACGATCTTGACTGGTACCTGACACGGTACGCGCGTGCGAGCGAAGTTCTCGAACCGTCCGTGAGCGAGGACGAGTGGCTCTCACGTCGTCTCGCGGAGCGTATCTACGAGGGGAAGATAGAAGCAGATGACACGGACGAGTTCTACGTCGTCCGCGGTGTGAGTGACGGCGAACTTCTACAGCCCCTCTACTCGCGCCGCGAACCGGCGGAGTACGACTTGGCAGAGACTGATTTCGTGACGGTAACACGTCTCGACGAATCGGAGTTCTAAGAAGCCGCAAGCGTCTTTACGCGCCAACACTCCTTTTCGTACATGGGATTAGACGAGCTCGACGCACAGGTTGAACGGAACAGAAGCGCGCTTGACGATGAGGTACGCGTCCCTCTCGACGGACAGACACGCGACGAACTCGCACTTCTCGCTGCCGTACTCGGTACGGACGCTGATGAGGTGATGAGACGCGCAGTTCACGAACACCTTCGCGTCCTCTTAGGCAACCAGTTACTTGACGTGCATCTGCGACAGAAGTACGACGTGACCTACGACGAGTACCTTGTGGGTCAGGAGATGGACGATTTTGGAGGTCAGGACGGTGCGGGCGTGCGTGACGACGACGGGCGCGGCTTTCTCTGAGCGTCTCGAAAAACCGACGCTCACCCGGAAAGTTCGTCGAAGTTTTTGAGAACCGAGTCAGGTACCGGATTGAGGTAACGGATTTCTTCATTCTCACAGAGTTTCTCGAAGTCCGTGTCTGCGGTCAGAACACAGTCGGCGTCGTGGCTTCTAGCAAGAGAGACGAAGAAGCAGTCGTAGGCGTCGTGGTTCTTTTCGACGCTTATTTCGTAAGACTTCAGCAAAGTCTCCTTCGACGCTGAAACTACCTTCACAGGACTCCGCAGGAATGACTGTATTGCGTTACGTGCATCGACTACATGAACCCCGAATTCTGTCACCATGACGTGTTGTGCTCTCAGAGGCAGATAGTCGAATATGAGTAGTTCGATATCGCCATCAATACCATCTTCAAGAAACGGACGAAGGTAGTCATGTGCAGGATGGTTGTCGGTGAGACCGATAGCCAGTGAATTGACATCCAGTACAACTGAATCGACAGACTCAGGAACCTCAATCATCCGTGTCCATTGTCCTCAGAGCCACCGAAGAGCGTCTCACCTGCGTCTAATGTGTGATCGCCCCAGTCCTCGTTACGCGATGAGGCAGTTTTCAGACCTCCTATATGCTCCGTATTGAGCACGATACGGGAACCTTCAGTTTCGATTTCAAACTCGTCTCCAGGGACTATTCCCAGCCTTTCCCTGACAGGTTTGGGTATGGTTATCCGTCCCCTATCGTCTATTTTCACGGTCTTTTTGACCTTCTCAGTTCTTGTACCCATTTTTTCTTACCCATTCTCACGTACCCTTTGAAAACTTATCAACCCTTCGGCGCGCCGAAGGGACAGAGCGGAATCAACCGTCGCGCCCCTCGGGTTTCTCGCGCACACATTCTTCGATAGGCTCCAGAATCTCGGCAACGACCGCGTATGGGTCTGTCTCCTTCCTTAGCACTCTTTCGGCGTATTCGTCGATACCACCGCGCGCGTCTATCTCATCCTGCACTATATCGGCTGTGTCCTGACGCAGGAGCGTTCTTATCTCTGCGGCGTACCTTTCGCGCGCCTGCTCCTCTATCTCTCCCGACTCGACGAGCCAAGACCTGTGTCTACCGACCTCTTCTAAGAACCCCTCGACGCCTTCGCCTGTCTTCGCAACGGTTTCTATGACGGGCGGCGTCCAATCGTCTTCACTATCATCTTCGTCTTCCGTCGTTTCGTCGGAGAACATCTCCATCTCGTCCGCACCATGATGCCCTGTCGGCATGGAAGGAAGGTCACCGACCATCTCGCGTAACTCCTTTACTGTGCGGTTCGCGCCTTCACGGTCAGCCTTGTTGACAACGAACACGTCTGCGATTTCGAGTATGCCTGCCTTGAGCGTCTGTATCGCATCGCCAGAACCCGGCGGTACGAGGACGGCGACGGTGTCCGCAGTCCGCACGATATCCACTTCGTTCTGTCCCGCGCCGACGGTTTCGATTATGATTCTGTCCTTGCCGAACGCGTCAAGCGCGCGTACAGCGTCGGTCGTCGCGGTTGAGAGACCTCCGAGCGTGCCACGTGCACTCATCGAACGGAAGAAAACGTCCATGTCGCCGACGTTCGACGCCATACGGATACGGTCTCCTAAGACCGCACCTCCCGTGAAAGGAGACGAAGGGTCGATTGCTATAACGCCGACAGTCTCGCCGCGTTCCCTGTACATCTCAGCCATCTTATCGACAAGAGTTGATTTGCCCGAACCCGGCGCGCCGGTCATACCGATGACCTCTGCGTTTCCTGTGTGTCTGTGAAGTCTCGAAACGAGTTCGCGGTAGCCCGGGGAGCGGTCTTCTATCTTCGAGATGACACGTGCGAGCGCACGCTGGTCGCCGCCAAGAAGACGTTCTACGAGGTCATCCTTGTCTTCTCTGCCTCCGCTCATCTTTCGGGGACGTTCTCGCGTATGAAATCTATCGTCTCGTCTATCGGAGTCCCCGGTCCGAAGATTGCGGCGACATCCTCTTCCTTCAACCCCTCACGGTCTTCCTTGGGTATGACGCCGCCGACTAAAACAAGTGTGTCGTCCTTCGCACCGTACTCCTCTAAGCCATCGATTATCTTCGGCACGAGCGTGTTGTGCGCTCCCGAGAGTATCGAGATACCGAGAACGTCAACGTCCTCCTGAACAGCCGCCTGTACGATTTCGTCAGGTGCTTTGTGAAGACCCGAGTAAATCACCTCAAAGCCTGCGTCACGGAAGGCGCGTGCTACGACACGCGCACCTCTGTCGTGACCGTCCAAGCCGACCTTTGCGACCATGCAGCGTATCGTACGCTGGTCGTTTCCGGTATTCTCGGTACTCATGTCTTCTCCACCTCTCTCGTGTTCTTCATATCGCTGTCACCGTCTCCTGATACGAACCGTGGTGTTCCTCGAAGACCTCCATTATCTCGCCCATCGTCGCGTATGCCTTCACAGCGTCGATGATGTACGGCATTACGTTTTCTTCCGACTCTATCGCATCCGAAAGTTCTTCGAGGCATTTCTCCACCTCCCCGTCGTCGCGTTCCTCCTTTACGCGCTCCAGACGTTCGAGCTGGCGGTCACGTGTCGTCTCGTCCACCTGAAGTATATCTGGCGAGGTGTCTCCCTCCATCGTGTGCTTGTTGACGCCGACGACGACTTCCTCACCGCTCTCGACGCGTTGCTGGTACTCGTAGCTCGAATCCTGTATCTCACGGAGGAAGTAGCCGTCGTCGATTCCTTGAAGGACGCCGTCGCGCACAGAACCGTCGCCCATCTCTTTTATCTCCTCTATGTATTCGAGTATCTCCTCCTCCATCTCGTCCGTGAGCTTTTCGACTGCGAAGCTACCACCGAGTGGGTCTACGATATCTGCGACACCTGATTCTTCGGCGATTATCTGCTGTGTGCGCAGAGCCACACGCACCGCCTCCTCGCTCGGCAGCGCGAGTGCTTCATCGTAACTGTTCGTGTGGAGCGACTGCGTGCCGCCCAAGACGCCTGCGAGAGCCTGTAACGTGACGCGGACGATGTTGTTCATTGGCTGTTGCGCCGTAAGCGACTGCCCCGCCGTCTGCGTATGGAACTTGAGACGTTTCGACTCGTCCTTCTCCGCGCCGTACCAGTCTTCCATCAGGCGCGAGTAGATGCGACGCGAGGCGCGGAACTTCGCAACCTCCTCGAACACGGAGTTGTGGGAGTTGAAGAAGAAGGAGAGCAGAGGTGCGAACTCGTCTATCTCCATTCCGCGTTCAAGACAGTCTTCGATGTACGCGAAACCGTCTGCGAGTGTAAAGGCGGCTTCTTCCGCA
>Ga0207714_1001141_pt1 | contig 17463 bp, 15 predicted proteins | sample PonA232FremontCA_2_FD_187270 | JGI IMG/M metagenome (GOLD analysis project Ga0207714, IMG submission 187270) | Marine sediment microbial community from Fremont, CA, USA - Pond A23 Sediment 2 (SPAdes) | ecosystem: Environmental > Aquatic > Marine > Unclassified | place: USA: Fremont, California...
CTGCGATCGAACAAAAAAAAGCCGCTAGACCGGCGGCCTAGCGGCAAGTTGAACAGGGAGGCTTCACGTCTGGGAGACGTAGGACCCGAAGGCCCCTCCCGGGCCAAGTGCCCGGAACCGGAACCGGCTCCGCCGCCGGAACGTTCGCACCATCGTTGCCGCGCATCGATGACTGCCTCGGAAAATAGGGATTTGGACGGGCGAGAGAAGAGCCGTTGTCACACGGGTGCTATGAAATCGCCGCATAGCTTCCGGCGGCGCACCCACAATCAGGACGCGCCGTTCGGCCTTACCATACGCTTGGATGGGTTAACGGCCGTGCCATCCCACCTTGATGACAAGAGCTATAGTACCACGCAGCCGTCGCGATGTCACCGTCCCGCGCCGCGAACGGCGCCGCACACCGCCATCCATCAAAACCGCGACTGGGCCACCTGGCGCAACAGGAAATCCCGGAACACCTGGATGCGCTTGGAATTGCGCATCTCCTCGGGGTAAACGAAATAGGCGTCGAGCTGCGGGCCTTCCAGCTCCGGCAGCACCTGCACGAAATCGTTGGAGCCCTGCACCATGTACTCCGGCAGCGAGCCGATTCCCACGCTGTCCCGGATCGCCTGCATGATGCCGTAGATGTTGTTCACCGTCATGCGCGGCCGGCGCAGGTTGCCGTCGCTGCGCCCCGCCCGCAGCGCCCAGTTGATGTCCGGCACGGGCGGCTTGATTTCGTCGCCGTAGACCACGAGGCGGTGGTTATCCAGATCCTCGGCGTTGCGCGGCATGCCGTGGCGCTGGATGTAGTCCGGCGAGGCGTAGAGCTGCATGTGCACCGTGAGCAGGTGCCGCTGGATCAGATCGCCCTGGCGCGGCGGCGAGAGGCGCACGGCCACGTCGGCCTCGCGCATCGAGAGGTCCAGCTCGCGATCCACCAGCAGCAGGTGCGTTTCGATATCCGGATAGAGTTCCAGGAATTCGCGCATCCGCCCGGCAAGCCAGGTCGAGCCGAAGGCGACCGTCGTGGTGATGCGCAGCGGCCCGCGCGGCCGGTCCTTGCTCTCGCGGATTTGCGCTTCCGTCATGGCGAGCTTGCCGAAGACGTCGTGCGCCGTCCGGTACAGCAGCTCGCCCTGTTCGGTGAGGATGAGCCCGCGCGCGTGCCGGTGGAAGAGCGGCACGCGCAGGGATTCCTCCAGCCCCGAGATCTGGCGGCTCACCGCCGACTGGCTGAGGTTCAGCAGATCGCCGGCGTGGGTGAAGCTGCCGGCCTCCGCCACGGCGTGAAACACGCGCAGCTTGTCCCAGTCCATCAGCGTGGGACTGGGCCCGATCTGGCCGCGCTGGCCCTGTCCCTCGGCCGGTTCACCGGCCCCGGCCGAGCGCGCCCCGCGCGTCCTGGCGTTTCCTGATCGCGGCATGAGCCGTATCCGCGCTTGCGTGGTGCCCGCTGATTCTACTCCGCCGCCGCCAGCTCGGCGACGGCCTGCTCGGCCAGGAAGCGTTCGGCCTCCAGCGCGGCCATGCAGCCCATGCCGGCGGCCGTGACCGCCTGCCGGTAGACCTTGTCCCGCACGTCGCCCGCGGCGAAGACGCCCGGCACGTTGGTCTTCGTCGCATCCGGGGCGGTCAGGATGTAGCCCTCATCGTCCATGTCCAGCTTGCCCTTGAACAAGCCCGTCGCCGGGTCGTGGCCGATGGCGACGAACAGCCCCGCCACGGGCAGATCCTGCGTCTCGCCGGTCCGGGTGTGCTTGACGCGCACCCCGGTGACGCCCGGCGGGTTGTCCTGGCCCAGCACCTCCTCGACCACGTGGTTCCAGCAGAACTCGATCCTGTCGTTGTGGAAGAGGCGCTGCTGCATGATGTTCTCGGCGCGCAGCTCGTCGCGCCGGTGGATCAGCGTGACCTTCTCGGCGAAGTTGGTGAGGAACAGCGCTTCCTCGGCGGCCGTGTTGCCGCCGCCCACCACGGCCACGTGCTGGCCCTTGTAGAAGAAGCCGTCGCAGGTGGCACAGGCGGACACGCCGAAGCCCTGGTATTTGGACTCGCTCTCCAGGCCCAGCCAGCGCGCCTGCGCGCCCGTGGCGATCACCAGGGTATCGCCCCAGTAGGTCGTCCCGGAATCGCCGTCCGCCCGCACCGGGCGCCCCGAAACATCCACGTCCGTGATGGTGTCGAACAGCACCTCGGTGCCGACGTTGCGGGCCTGCTGCTCCATCTGCTGCATGAGCCAGGGGCCCTGGATGGGGTCGGCAAAGCCGGGATAGTTCTCCACATCCGTGGTGATGGCCATCTGGCCGCCGGGCTGCATGCCCTGCACGAGCACCGGCTGCAAATTGGCGCGCGCGGCGTAGACCGCCGCGGTGTAGCCCGCCGGCCCGGCGCCGATGATGAGAACCTTCGTGTGCCGCTCGGACGCCATCGTTTCTCTCCGTTGTGCGTGCCCGTGGCACGCGGGTCTCTCCATTGTGCGTGCCCGTGGCACGCGGGTCTCTCCATTGTGCGTGCCCGTGGCACGCGGGGCTTTATCGTGCGTGTCTGGGCGGAACATAGGTCCGGCGGATCGACGGCGCAACGCGCGGGCGGCCACACCGGGTGCGCGCAGCCGTCGCGGCGGCGCGCGTTGACGGCCCAACCGGGTCGATCTATGTCAGCCTGTCATATGGCAGCTCGTCATGTCGCCGTTGGCGGTGGCCTGGCAACGAGTTCGCCCCCATCACGGGACTGGGCATGGACACGCGAACCCTCTGCCTGGGCGTGCTCACCCTGGGCGACGCCACGGGCTACGACATCAAGAAGCGCTTCGAGCACAGCTTCCGCCACTTCATGGCCGTGAGCCAGGCGGCGATCTATCCCGCGCTGCGTGAGCTCAACGAAGCCGGGCTGGTCACCTGCACCCGCGTGGAGCAGGAAGACCGGCCCGCGCGGAAAGTCTACAGCATCACCGAGGCCGGGCGGCAAACGTTCGTGGACGCCCTGGTGGCCACGCCGCCGCGCCACGAGGTGCGCTCCTCCTTCATCGCCCTGGTCTTCTTCGGCCACATGCTGCCCCACGACAAGCTGATCGCCACGCTCGACGAGCAACTGGCGGATTTCGAGGCGCGCATCGCGACCTGCCGCGCCTGGCTGGCGGAGGGCGCGGACGACGACATCCCGCCGGGCATGCGCTTCGCCGCCGGGTTCGGCGTCACCGTGCTCTCCGCGGCCTGCGCCTACATCCGTGACAACCGGGGCATGCTGGAAACCGCCGACGCGGCTGGCGCGGCGGATGCGGCCTCGCCGGAGGACGCCACGGAATGAAGCGCCCCATCATCCTGGCCGCGCTGCTGGCCCTGGCCATCGCCGGCTGGATGGCGAGCGACCTGTTGCAGGCGGAGCGCCAGACCGCGCCGGCAACGACGCCCAGCGACACGGAAACAGAGCGCACGCGCGTTCAGGTCCGCGAGATGACGGCCGAGCCGATCACACGCCACCTCGTGCTCCAGGGCGAAGCCGAACCCGACCGCACGGTAACGGTGCGCGCGGAGACCTCGGGGCGCGTGGTCGAGCTGCCAGTGAAAAAGGGTGCGCGCGTCGACGAGGGGGAGCTGCTGGCACGCCTCGCCATGAAGGACCGCCGCGCCCGCCTGGACGAAGCAAAGGCCCGCGTGGCGCAGCGCGAAAGCGAGTTCGACGCGGCCCAGGAGCTGGAAAGACGCGGCTTTCAGTCGCGCAACCGCCGCAAGGAAGCGCGCGCCGCCCTCGCCGCGGCGCGGGCCCGGCTGACCAGCATCCAAGAGGAAATCGCCGACACCCGGATCGCCGTCCCCTTCGCCGGCCTGCTCGCCGAGCGCCCCGTGGAGATCGGCGACCTCGTCCAGCCCGGCGGCACGATCGCCGAGATCATCGACGTCACGCCGCTCACGCTCGTGGTTCACGTCCCGCAACAGAAGGTGGGCGCGCTGGAGGTGGGCACGCCCGCCGAGGTCGACTTCATCACGGGCGACAGTGCCCGCGGCGTGGTCAGCTTCGTCGCCGCCGACGCAAACGCCGAAACGCGCACCTACCGCGCCGAGATCGAGGTGCCCAACGCCGAGCGCGCCCATCGCGCCGGGATGAGCGCGGAAGTCCGCGTGCCCATCCGGACAGTGCGCGCCCACCGCCTCTCACCCGCCGTGCTCAGCCTCAATGCGGACGGCCAGCTCGGGGTGAAGACGGTCGGCGCGGACTCGCGCGTTCAGTTCCATCCCGTGGAGATCGTGCGCGCGCAGCCGGAGGGGGCCTGGGTGACCGGGATGCCGGCCCGGGCGCGCGTCATCACCGTGGGTCAGGGCTTCGTCAGGGACGGCCAGCCGGTCGAGCCCGTGCCGGCCGACAGCGAGGCCGCCGTGCCCAGCGACGGCGCCGTGCCCCTGGCCCCCGCCGCGCGCGGTCTTGGCGGCGGTTCGGGGAGCTGAGCCATGCGGGCGCTGATCGACGCGGCCTTCGCGCACACACGCACCGTGCTGCTGGTGTTCGTCGCCGTCGTGGCCGCGGGCGCGTACGCCTATGTCACCATCCCCAAGGAGGCGGAGCCCGACGTCACCATCCCCACGATCCACGTCTCCGTGCTGCACGAGGGCATTTCGCCCGAGGATGCCGAGCGCCTGCTGATCCGGCCCATGGAGCAGGAACTCCAGGGCATCGAGGGGCTGGACGAGCTGCAGGCCCAGGGCGCGCAGGGCTACGCCTCGCTGACCCTGGAGTTCGAGCCCAGCTTCGACAGCAACCAGGCGCTCCAGGACGTGCGCGAGAAGGTGGACATCGCCAAGGCGGAACTTCCCGGCGACGCGGAAGAGCCCGTCATCCGCGAGGTCAACGTCGCCCTCTTCCCCGTGCTCACCGCCATCCTCTCCGGCGACGTGCCCGAGCGCACCCTTCTGGAGCTGGCGCGCGAAACCCGCGACCGCTTGGAAAGCCTGGAGGGCGTGCTGGAGGTCGAGATCGCGGGCAACCGCGAGGACGTCGCGGAGGTCGTGGTCGATCCCACGATCATGCGCACCTACGACCTGACGCACGCGGAGATCCTGCGCCGGGTGCAGAACAACAACCGCCTGGTCGCGGCGGGCGACATCGACACCGGCACGGGCCGCATGGCGATCAAGGTGCCCGGGGTGGTCGAGGACGTCTCGGACGTGCTCACAATGCCCCTGGCCACGGACGGCGACCGCGTCGTCACCTTCCAGGACGTCGCCACGATCCGGCGCACCTACAAGGACCCGCAGGGCTTCGCGCGCGCCGGCGGGGAGCGCGCCTTCGCGCTGGAGATCACCAAGCGCGTCGGCGCCAACATCATCGAGACGGTGGAAAACGCGCGCGAGGTCATCGCGCGCAATCAGGAGCGCTGGCCCGAGGGTGTGCGTGTCTCCTACACCCAGGACAAGTCGGATCGCGTGCGCTCCATGCTGGGCGATCTGGAGAACAACGTCATCACCGCCGTGGTGCTGGTGATGATCGTGGTGATCGCCGCGCTCGGCCCGCGTTCCGCGCTGCTCGTGGGCCTGTCCATTCCCGGCGCCTTCCTGACCGGCATCCTCGCCATCGACATGATGGGCTACACGCTGAACATCGTCGTGCTGTTCAGCCTCATCATGGTGGTCGGCATCCTCGTGGACGGCGCCATCGTGGTCGCCGAGCTGGCCGACCGGAACCGCGGCGAGGGCCGCGGCCAGCGCGAGTCCTACGCCATGGCGGCCAAGCGCATGGCGTGGCCCATCACCTCGGGCGTGGCGACGACCCTCGCCGTGTTCGTGCCGCTGCTGTGGTGGCCGGGCATCGTCGGGCAGTTCATGCAGTACCTGCCCATCAGCGTGATCCTCACGCTCTCCGCCTCGCTGGCGATGGCCCTCATCGTCGTGCCCGTGCTGGGCACGGTGCTGGGCAGCCAGCGCGGCGCCGGGCCCAATCCCCAGGCTCTCGCCGCCGCGGAGGGTGGCGATCTCGGCCGGCTCCGCGGCATCCCGAGGCTGTACGTGCGCGCGCTGGGCTGGTGTACGCGTCACGCCCTGATCACGCTCGCCGCCGTGCTTGCCGTGGTGATCGCCACCTACGCGGCGTACGCCGAGTGGGGACGCGGCATCGAACTCTTCCCCGACGTCGAGCCCGAGTTCGCCCAGGTTCAGGTCCAAGCACGCGGCAACCTCTCGATCCACGAGCGCGATACCATCGTGCGCGCGGTCGAGCGCCGCCTGCTCGACGAACCGGCCCTGACGACGGTGTACGCGCGCACCCTGGGCGAGACGCAACGCCTGCAGAATCTGCCCGAGGACACGATCGGCTTCATCCAGCTCGAATTCGAGGACTGGCGCGTCCGGCCGCCCGCCGCCGAGGTGCTCGCGGGCATCCGCGATCAGCTCGACGACATTCCCGGCATCAAGCTCCAGGTGCGCGAGGCCGAACCGGGCCCCGGCGCGGGCAAGCCCATCGAACTCGACGTCACCGCCGCCAACCGCGGCGACCTGGAGCCGGCGGTCACGCGCATCCGGGCCGTCATGCGCGAGCTGGGCGGCTTCCAGGATACCTCGGACACGCGCTCCCCGCCCGGCGTGGAGTGGCAGCTCCAGGTCGACCGCTCGCGCGCGGCCCGCTACGGCGCCGACGTCACCCAGCTCGGACAGGCCGTGCAGATGGTCACCAACGGCGTGCGCGTGGCGGACTACCAGCCCGACGACACCGACGAGGAGGTCGAGATCCGCGTGCGCTTTCCCGAGAACAAGCGCAGCCTCGACCGGCTGAATCACCTCAAGGTGGCCACCGAGCGCGGCCAGGTCCCCATCACCAACTTCATCGAACTGAAACCGGCGCCGAAGGTGGGCACGATCGAGCGCGTCGACGCCGAGCGCGTCATCACGATCGCCACGGACGTGGGACCGGACCGGCTGGTGGACACCCAGGTGCGGCGGCTCCGCGCGGCGCTTGCCGAGGCGGACCTGCCGCCGGGCGTGCGCGTGACCTTCAAGGGGGAGAACGAGGACATCCAGGAGACGATGACCTTCCTGATGACGGCCTTCGCCGTGGCCATCTTCCTCATGCTCCTGCTGCTGGTGACGCAATTCAATTCGATCTACCAGGCGATCCTGGTGATGAGCGCGATCGTGCTGTCCACGGGCGGCGTGCTCGTTGGGCTGTTGATCCGCGGCGAGCCCTTCGGCGTGGTCATGGCCGGCATCGGGGTGATCGCCCTCGCCGGCATCGTGGTGAACAACAACATCGTCTTCATCGACACCTACAACGACCTGCGCCGCCGCGCCGGGCTGGATGCGACCGAGGCGGCGCTGCGCACGGGGGCGCAACGCCTGCGCCCCGTGGTGCTGACGACCGTGACCACGGTGCTCGGGCTGCTGCCCATGGTGCTGGCGCTCAACGTCGATCTGATCGGTCGAGAGCTGGCGTTCGGCGCGCCCTCGACGCAGTGGTGGACGCAGCTCGCCGCCGCCATCGCCGGCGGGCTGACATTCGCCACGGTGCTCACCCTGGTGCTCACCCCGGCCCTGCTGGTTCTGGGGGAACACACCTCGGCCCGGCTGCGCGCCGGCGTGGCGCGGCTTCGCGCTCGCGCCGCGGGGTGAGGCGTGAACACGCCCACCCACCTCCTGATCGGGCTGGCGGTAGGCGGGCGCGTGCGCGAGACGCGGCGCAACCTGGCGGCGCTGGCGGGGGCGTTCGCGCCCGATCTCGCGCTCTTCGTCCTGTTCGGCTGGGCGCGCGTGGTCGGGGGCATTCCGGATCGCGTCATCTTCGCCGAGCTGTACTGGACGCCCGCGTGGCAGGTGCCCATGGCGGTCAGCAATTCCGCCGTCATCTGGGGCGCGCTCGGGCTCTTGGCGCTGTGGCTTCGCCGGGGTTGGCCGAGCGCGTTCGTGCTTGCGGGCCTGGCGCACCTCGCGGGCGACTTCGCCCTGCACCACGGCGACGCCTACCCGCACCTCTGGCCGCTGAGCGACTGGCGCTTCCACAGCCCCGTGTCCTATTGGAACCCCGAGCACCACGCGGACATCGTCAAACCGCTGGAACTGGGGCTCGCTGTCGCCCTGGCCGCGTGGCTGGCGTGGCGCCACGAGGAAGCCTGGCTGCGCGCGGGACTCGGGCTGGCGGTCCTGGGCTTCGGCGCCGGCCTGGGCTACTGGGCGTGGGTGTTTTGAGCCGCCGGTGCACGCCAGGGCACGCCAGGGCACGCCCGTTTTATCAACCGTTAATCGGTTTCTACGCCATAATTTGAAATTTTCGATGGAACACCGGACTCGCGGGATCGGCACACAAATAGGTCCAATTTGAAATTTTGGAGAGCAACTCAAGTTCGTGGTAAAAGCGTTTCAGTCTTTCGTGGGAGTCCCGGACGTGACCCGAATCGCGTGCGCCCTTGCAGTCAGCCTTTTGGCGGCGCTGATGCTGGTGCCCGAGCATGCACGCGCGGGTGAATCGCGGACCACCGTCCGCGTCGGCGGCTACGCGTTTCCGCCCTACGTCCAAGCCGATGCGAAGAAGGGGGGCGCGGTCAAGGCCGTCATCGAGGCGCTGAACGCCCACCAGGACCGCTTCCGGTTCCGCTTCGTCCTCACCGCGGCCCGGCGGCGCTACCAGGACTTCCGCCACGAACAGTTCGACGTCATGTTGTTCGAGCGCCCGGACTGGGGCTGGGGCGAACGCGGCATCGCCGTGGACACCGTCGCGCCCATCGTCGCCGACGGCGAACGCTACATCGCCGCCGCCGACGCCGCCGCATCCCAGTCGTATTTCGACACCGTCACGGACAAGCGCATCGCCGCCTACATCGGGTATCATTACGACTTCGCCGACGGCGAAAGCGATCCCGACGTGCTCCGCCAGCGCTTCGACATCGCGCTGAACAGCGATCACGACGCGAACGTCGAAAAAGTGCTGGACGGCCAGGCCGATCTGGCGATCGTTACCGACTCCTTCCTGGAGCTGTATCTCGACCGGAACCCCGGCGTCCGCGAGAAGCTTACGGTTTCCGACCGCTGGGACCAGCGCTACCGCCTGGGTGCGCTCGTCGATCCGGACGGCCCGATCAGCGACTCGCAGCTCGAAGGGCTGCTGCGCAGCCTGCATGCCACGGGCAAGCTCGAAGCCGTCCTGCGCCCGTTCGGCCTGGACCGGCGAATCGTGCTCGACGCGAAGGGCTGAGACGGACGGGCGCGCCTCAGGACAGCCCGGCGAAGTCCCCGCCTTCCGGCACGGCGCCCTGTTTGATGGCGTGCTCGGCGATCTTGCGCATGGCGGTGGGCAGGCCCGCGTCGGCCAGACGGTCCAGCGGCCACCACTGCCCCTCGCCCGGATCGGTGTTCGCGGGCACCTCGCCCGCCCAGACGGTGATCTCGAAGGCGAAGTGCGTGAAGCCGTGGCGCACCAGCCCCGGCAGCTCCTGCCACGCGGCGGCGGCCGGGGCGTAGGGCCGGGCCGAGTCCGCGTCCCACCCGGCTTCGGTCCAGGCCGTCGAGGGCACCTCCAGCATGCCACCGAGCATGCCCCGCTGCGGCCGGCGGCGCAGCAGCACGCAGCCGTCGCCGCGCACCGTCCAGAAGGCGACGCAGCGCTTCGTCGGCCGCGGCTTCTTGGCCGCCTTGACCGGCAGGCTTTCCGCCGTCCCCGACGCACGCGCCGCGCACGCATCCGCCAGCGGGCACAGCATGCACTTGGGCGAGCTCGGCACGCAGATCGTCGCGCCGAGGTCCATCGTGGCCTGCGCGAAATCGCCCGGCCGCTCGGCCGGGACCAGGGATTGCAGGTGCGCGCGCAGCGTCTCCTTGGCGCCCGGCAACTCGTCGCGCACGTCGAACAGGCGCGCCACCACGCGTTCCAGGTTGCCGTCGAGCGGCGCCGCCGGCCGGTCGAAAGCGATGGCGGCGATGGCGGCGCCCGTGTACGGCCCGATGCCGGGCAGCTTGCGCAGCTCGCGCTCGGTGCTCGGAAACACCCCGCCGTGGTCGTGGCTCACCGCGCGGGCGCAGGCGTGCAGGTTGCGAGCGCGCGCGTAGTAGCCCAGCCCCGCCCAGGCCGCCAGCACCGCGTCCTGCGGCGCGGCGGCGAGATCGTGCACCGTGGGCCAGCGGGCCAGGAAATCGTGGAAGTAGGGGGCGGCAGCCTGGACGCTGGTCTGCTGCAGCATCACCTCCGACAGCCACACGTGATACGGGTCCGGCCGCCGGCCCGGCGGCGCGCGCCACGGCAGGCGCCGCCCGTGGCGGTCGTACCAGGCGAGCATCCTGGCCGCGAGCGAGTCCGCGTCGGGGCTTGCGCCGTCCACCATGCGGTAGGGTATCCTCTCACCGATGGCCAGCAACGATCCGGGCGAGGGTGGCGCCGGCACCGCCGGCGGCAAGGGTAGCGTCGAGGACCGCCGGCGCGGGACGCTGCGCGCGCTGGCGCCGGAAGTCCAGCGCCTCACGCGCCGCAAGCTGGGCCGGCACAGCCCCGCCGAAGCAGGACTTCTCACCGAGTGGCCCTCGATCGTCGGCCGGGAGATCGCGCGCGTGGCCGTGCCGCGCGGCATCCGCTTCCCCCGCCACACCACGCGCCGGGAGGGAACGCTGGAGCTGCGGGTCGCCGCCGCCCACGCCACGCGCCTCAAGCATCAGGAACCCATGCTCGTCGAGCGCGTCAACGGCTACTTCGGCTACAAGGCCGTGGCGGCCCTGCGCCTGATCCACGACGGCCGGCTGGACCGCGACCGCGCCGAGCGCGAGACCAATGAGGCCGCCGACACGCCGGCCGCCTCACCGGAAACCGAGCACCGCGTGACGCAGCAGGTCGCCGGCATCCCCGACGAGGGGTTGCGCGAAGCCCTGGCGCGCCTGGGCCGGACGATCTCGGCGCGCCGCGATTGATCCACGCCCCACCCGGCCGCATCCTGACCCGGTCCGACAACCCGGAGACCCGCACGATGAAGCTTCGCAGCGCGACGATCGGGGGCGCCGCCGCCGCCCTGACACTGGCCGTCCTCCTCGCAAGCGCGCCCCTGCGGCCCGCCCACGCGGAAAGCGCGGAGGCGGAGACATCGGCCACGGTCCACGCCGAGCACGGCCGCGTCATGGGCGATCCCGACGCCCCCGTCACGATCGTCGAGTTCGCCTCGCTGACCTGCCCGCACTGCCGCCAGTTCCACGAGCAGACCCTCCCCAAGCTCAAGGAGAACTGGATCGAGCCGGGGAAGGCGAAGCTCGTCTACCGCCACTATCCGCTGGACCGGCCCGCGCTTCGCGGCGCCATGGTCGCCAACTGCTTCGAGGGTGACCGCTTCTTCGCCGTTCTCGGCATGATGTTCGAGAACCAGGGTCAGTGGGCGCGCGCGGAGTCCCCGACGAAGGCGCTCGGCCGGATCGCCGCCGCGGCCGGAATGGACGGCGAAACCTTCGAGTCCTGCGCCAACGACGGCCAGATGGCGGATGCCATCGTGGAGCAGCAGCTCCAGGCCCGGCGCGAAATCGGCGTCGAATCCACACCGACCTTTCTGGTTGACGGCGAAAAGCTCGTCGGCAACCAACCCTACGAAAACTTCGTCGACGCGCTTCAAGGGGCTCAGTGATCCCGGCCCGGCCCCACTCACGTCCAGGGTGATACCGGCGTGCACTTCACGCGGCTGCGCCTGCGCGGCTTCAAATCCTTCGTCGATCCCACCCAGGTGCCCATCGAACCCGGTCTGACCGGGATCGTCGGGCCGAACGGCTGCGGCAAGTCGAACGTGGTCGAGGCGCTGCGCTGGGTCATGGGCGAGACCTCGGCGAAGCGCGTGCGCGGCGGGGAGATGGACGACGTTATCTTCGCCGGCTCGCGGGCACGCCCCCAGCACACCTGGGCGGAGGTCGCGCTTTCCCTGGACAACCGGGACGGCACCGCGCCGGCGCGCTTCAACGATGCCGCGGAACTGGAGGTCGCGCGCCGGATCGAGCGCGAGAAGGGCTCCACCTACCGCGTCAACGGCGCGGAGACGCGGGCGCGCGACGTCCAGCTCCTGTTCGCCGACCAGGCGACCGGCGCCGGGTCGGTGGCGATCGTCAGCCAGGGCCGTGTCACCCACGTCATCCACGCCAAGCCCGCCGAGCGGCGCCAACTCCTCGAAGAAGCGGCCGGGATCACGGGCCTGCACACGCGCCGCCGCGAGGCCGAGCAGCGCCTGCGCACGGCGGAGCAGAACCTGGAGCGGCTGGACGACCGCCTGGACACCCAGGAACACCAGCTCACCGGCCTGGAGCGCGAGGCGCGGCGGGCGCGCCGGTACCGCTGGCTGTCGCGTTTGATCCGTCGGCACGAGGGCATCGCGCTGCACCTCGACGCCGTCGCCGCCCAGCGCGCGCTCGCCCAGGCCCGCCACGAGCATAGCGACGCCGAAGCCCGCGTCGCCGAAGCCGAACGCGGCGCCGCCGCCGCCGGCACGGAGCAGGCCAACGCCCACGCCGCCATGCCCGAGCTGCGTCAGGCCGAGCAGGACGCCAGCGCGGACGTGTCGCGGCTGACGCGCGAGCGCGACGGCCTTGCGCACGAGGAAAAGCGCGTTGCCGAGGAAGCCCGGCGCGTGCGCGACCGCCTGGACCAGATCACGCGCGACCGCACGCACGCCCAGACCCGTGCCGACGATGCGCGGGCCGCGATCGAGCGCCTGGAGGCCGAGGACGCCGAACTCGCCACGGCCGCGGCGGGGGAACAGGCCGGCCGCGCCGCCGCGCGGGAGGCGCGCGATGCCGCGCAGGCGGATGTCGATGCGGCCGAGCGGGCGGTCAACGCGCTCACCGAGCGGATCGCGGAGCAGACGGCGCAGGCGAAGCGGCTGGACGACCGTCTGGGTGAGCTGCGCCAGCGCCGCGCGAAGCTCCAGCGCGAGGCCGAGGACGTGGCGCGCCAGCAGGCGGAGGCGGCCGCGCCGGATGATGCCGCGCTCGACCAGGCCGCCGAGCGGGTGTCGGCCGCGGAAACGGCGCTGGAAACCGCGCAGGCGGAAGCGCACGCGGCCGAGCACGCCCTGGCCGATGCACGCACCGCCGAGGAGGCAGCGCAAACCGCGCTGCGCGAGGCCGAATCGGCCCGCGACCGCCTGACCGCAGAGATCAACGCGCTGCGCCGCGTGGCGGAGCCGGCTCAGGAATCAGGCGACAGCGCGCATGCACCCGTCCTCGACGCCGTCGAGGCGGCGCCGGGGGCGGAAACCGCCCTGGCCGCCGCCCTGGGCGACGAGCTGCAGACCCCGGTCGCGGATGCGGCGCCGGTGCGCTGGACGCCGCTGCCGCCGCTGGACACCGCGCCGGCCCTGCCGAACGGGGCGACGCCCCTGGCCGAGCTGGTACGCGCACCGCCGGCCCTCCAGCGGCGGCTGGCGTGCGTGGGCGTGGTCGCGGACCGTGCCACGGGCGCGGCGTGCCAGGCCGAGCTGGCGCCCGGCCAGCGCCTCGTCACGCGCGACGGCGATTGCTGGCGGTGGGACGGCTACGCCACCGACGCCGCCGCCGAGGCCCCGGCCGCCGCCGAGCGCCTGCGCCAGCGCAACCGGCTCGCCGAGCTGCGTGGGCAGCTGCCCGACGCCGAGGCGGCCGTCGAGCGTGCCAGGGGCGAGCGCGACCAGGCCGGCGAAGCCGGGCGCGCCGCCAAGACCCGCGACGAACGGGCGCGGCAGGCCGTGCGCGACGCCGACGCGGAGCTGCGCGCGGCCCGGGACGATCACGCCACGCGTGAGAAGGCCGCGGCCGACGCTCGCGCGCGCCTGGAAAGCCTGCGCGAGCGTGCCGAGCGTCTGGCCAGTGAAATCGCCGAGCTGGATCGGGCGATGGCCGCAACGGATTCGGAGCGCGCCGCGCTGCCCGACACCGATGCGGAGCGCACAGAGCTCGAAACACGCCGCGGCGAGCTGGCCGAGGCGCGCGAAACCCTCACGGCGCGCCAGCGCGAGCTGGACGAGCACGACCGCACGGCCCGCCAGCGCGCCGACCGCCGCCGGCAGATCGCCGACGAGCTGGCCGCCTGGCGCCAGCGGGCGGAAAGCGCCAGCACCCAGCTGGGCGAGCTGGAGACGCGCCGCGCCGAGGCCGAGCGCGAACTGGAAACCCTGGAAGCTCGGCCCGAGGAGCTGCACCGCCGCCGCTCGGAGCTTGCCGACGCCATCGACGCCGCCGAACGCACCCGCAAGGCCGCCGCGGACGAGCTGGCGCGGGGAGAACAGCGCCAAGCCGACGCGGACAAGGCGCTCAAGCAGGAAGAGGACGCGCTCGCGCGGGTCCGCGAGGGGCGGGTGCGCGCGGAGGACCAGGTCGAGCGCGCCCGCGAGGATCTGGAGGCGGTTCAGGCCCGCATCCGCGAGCGCCTGGGCTGCGAACCCGACGGCGTGCTCCAGCAGGCGGACGTCGATCCGCGCACCGAAACGCTGCCGACGCGCGAGCGTGCGCGGGCAGTGGTGGAGCGGCTGGACCGCGCCCGCGACGGGCTGGGCCCGGTGAACCTCCGGGCGGAAGCGGAAGCCGCCGAGCTGCGCGAGCATGTCGAGGCGATGCGCGCCGAGCGCGCCGACCTCACCGCCGCCATCGAGCGCCTGCGCGAGGGCGTGGACGCCATCGAGCGCGAGGGCCGGCGCCGCCTGCAAACGGCCTTCGACGAGGTGAACACCCGCTTCGGCGAGCTGTTCCGGCGGCTGTTCGGCGGCGGCCACGCCCACCTTGAGCTGAGCGAAGCCGAGGATCTGCTCACCGCCGGCGTCGAGGTCATGGCCTCGCCGCCGGGCAAGCGGCTGCAGACGCTGTCCCTGCTGTCCGGCGGGGAGCAGACGCTGACCGCGCTGGCGCTGCTGTTCGCCGTGTTCCTGACCAACGCGGCGCCCGTCTGCGTCCTGGACGAGGTCGACGCGCCCCTGGACGACCCCAACGTGGACCGCTTCTGCACCCTCATCCGCGAGCTGGCCAGTCACGGCGAAAGCCGCTTTCTCGTGGTCACGCACCACCGCATGACGATGAGCCGTATGGACCGCCTGGTGGGGGTGACGATGCCCGAGGACGGCGTTTCCCGCGTGGTCGCCGTTGATCTGAACGAAGCCGAGGCCTACGCGCAGACCGGCTGAAACCCCGGAGCTTACGCGCAACCCCCTGTTTAACGGGAATTTTTGCGCCCGCACGCGTGCTTGACACGCCAGATGGGCGCCCGTATTTTCCGCCTCGCCTTGCGCGGTCGAGGGGCGCGGCGCGCCATGTCCAAGCAACCGGACCCGGATGACGGCAAACGTACGGGGCCGGTGCGCACTCGGGACCTGGACAAACGCATCGCGGCCGCGAAGGAACGGCAGCACGGGGGCTCTCGGGCGAAGCGCGGCAGCGTTACCACCAGCGGCATCGGCTTCGGCCTGCGTCTGGCGTCGGAGCTGATCGCGGCGCTGGGTGTGGGTGTCGCCATCGGCATCGGGCTGGATCGCTGGCTCGGCACCATGCCGTTGTTCCTGATCGTCTTCTTCGTCCTCGGCGCCGCCGCTGCCTTGATGAACGTGATCCGGCTGGCGAACGCTTACGAGAAGCGGCACGCCGCCGGCGGCGCGGGTGACGAAACGGGCGGCGACGCCGCGCACGGGGCGGCCTCCGCCGGCCGGCCGATGGGCGACGACGAGGCATCCACCGGAGACCCGCCCGGCGCGGCGCGGGGCTCCGACGAGGGGCGCGATCAGGAGGGATGACCGTGGCGGAGGCGCAAGCCGCGACGAACGGGGGAGCCGAGAGCGGGGGCGGCCTGGAGCTGCATCCGCTGGCTCAGTTCGAGCTGAAGACCTACATCCCCATCCACATCGGCGACCTGAACCTCTCGTTCACGAACTCGTCCCTGTGGATGTTCATCGCCGTCGCCATCATCTTCGCGCTGATGACCCTGCCCACGCGGGGGCGCTCCTATGTGCCCGGGCGCGTCCAGGCGGTCGCGGAGATGCTCTACGACGCCACGGCGAACATGCTGCATCAGGCGACCGGTCGCGACGGGCGCCCCTACTTCCCGCTGGTGTTCACGCTGTTCACCTTCCTGCTGGTGGGCAACCTGCAGGGCATGATCCCCGGCGCGTTCACCTTCACCAGCCACATCGTCGTCACCTTCGCGCTGGCGATCGCGGTCTTCGTCGGCACCACGGCCATCGGGTTCGTGCGCCACGGCGCGGGCTTCTTCAAGTTCTTCATGCCCGAGGGCGCGCCCCTGTGGACCGCGCCGCTGCTGGTGCTGATCGAGCTGATCTCCTACATCTCGCGGCCCGTCAGCCTGTCGCTGCGTCTGTTCGCGAACATGCTGGTCGGGCACACGATGCTGAAAGTGCTCGGCGGCTTCGTCTTCGCCCTCGGCGTGGCCGGCGTGATTCCGCTTGCGGCGCAGGTCGCGGTCACCGCGTTGGAGTTCCTGATCGCGGTGCTGCAGGCCTACGTCTTCGCCATCCTGTCCTGCATCTACCTCGGTGACGCCCTGCACCTCCACTGATCACCGCATCGGACCGAACGGGCATCGCCGCGCGGGTCCGCCCCGCTGAAGATCCACCCGTCAAGCATGAGGAACGAACGCCATGGACGTTGAAGCTGCAAAACTGATCGGCGCCGGGCTCGCCGCGATCGGTGTTATCGGTGCCGGTATCGGCGTCGGCAATCTGTGGGCTAGCTACTACGACGCCCTGGCCCGCAACCCGCAGGCCAAGAACGACATCGGCGCGACCATCTGGATCGGCTTCGCCGTGACCGAGGCCATCGCGCTGTACGCCCTGATCGTCGCGCTCATCATCCTGTTCGCGTTCTAAGACGCCGGGAACGGCGAGGATGCGCGCAACCGGGCGCCGGACCGGGCCACGCCACGCCGCGCGGGACACACGCCCGGCCACGCGGCACCCGGCGTCCCGTCCGGCGCGCGGCGGTCCGACACGGCGCTCGCCCGACGGGCGAGCCGGCCTTCGAGGCTAGCGGGGAACCACCATGCCCCAGTTCGACCCGCAATGGTTCGCGAGCCAGATCTTCTGGCTGGCGATTTCGTTTGTCCTGCTCTATCTGTTGATGAGCCGCATCGCGCTGCCCCGCATGCACGACATCGTCGAGGGCCGTGAGCAGAAGGTGCAGGACGACCTCAAGAAGGCCGAGAGCCTTCGCGACGAGGCCCGCGAGATCAATCAGGCGTATGAGGAGCAGCTCCGGGAGGCCCGCGGGGAAGCGCAGAAGCTCCTGCGCGAAACCAACGAGGCCATCAGCAAGGAGCACGCGGAGCGCCACGCCGAGTTCAGCAAGGAGCTGGAACAGCGCCTTCAGGAGGCCGAAACACGCATCGAGCGTGCCAAGCAGGAGGCTCTGGAGAACATCGAGGAGTCCGCGACCGCCCTGGCTCAGGACGCGACGGCGCGGTTGATCGGCAGCAAGGTGGGCGATGCCCACGCCAAGAAGGCGGTGCAAAGCTCCAGTGAGGGGGCGGGCTGATGCTGGCCAGCGCGGAATTCTGGGTTCTCATCTCCTTCCTCAT
>Ga0207714_1001142_pt1 | contig 17454 bp, 15 predicted proteins | sample PonA232FremontCA_2_FD_187270 | JGI IMG/M metagenome (GOLD analysis project Ga0207714, IMG submission 187270) | Marine sediment microbial community from Fremont, CA, USA - Pond A23 Sediment 2 (SPAdes) | ecosystem: Environmental > Aquatic > Marine > Unclassified | place: USA: Fremont, California...
AAGTGATGGTGATATATGAAACCCAGCTCAAGCGGCCCCGCCTGCCTTCGCTTTTTTGCTGTATTTCAAAAAGTTACGACACATTTTCATACAAAAAAAGGATACAATCTAGTGTGAAGAGGCTTCTTTACGATATAATTACACGATTATCCGACATATTGGGCTCGTGGATATTCCGCATATTTGTCTGGTTTGTAGCTACAGGGTATTTTCTGTTCTTTCCTGCACGAGTTCGTACAGGCTCGTATTTCTATAAAGCTCTATATCCAGATAGAGGCAAGTTGTTTAATTTATGGTGCGTATGGAAGCAATATCATAGTTTTGCGAAAGTTTTTGTGGAGCGATTTGAATATTCCGCATTTAATAATATAGATTATATTTCACATGGAGAAGAACATCTTCAACATGCGCTTTTGAACAATAGAGGTGGTGTCATATTAATGTCACACCTTGGGAACTGGGAAATAGCTGCACATATTTTGAAACAAAAGTATAAAGATCTCCCATTGCTTCTTTATATGGGTGTCAAGAATAAAGAACAAATTGAGAGCATGCAAAAAAGCAGCCTCAAGGAAAGTGGCATCCAGATTATAGGCGTGGGAGAAGGGGAGGAATCACCTTATGAAATAATTCAAGGCGTACGCTTTTTAAGATCCGGTGGTTTTGTTTCAATGACTGGTGATGTCCTATGGCATTCAGGACAACGCAGTGTAGAGGCGAGATTTTTGAATCATTCAGTTCAGCTAGCGGAAATTCCTCATTATCTTGCTTTAATTTCTGGCTCGCCCTTATTTGTACTTTTTAGTTTTCGTGTCGAGCAAGGAAAATATATCTTTTCCGTCTCCGATCCAATTTATCTCTCAGGTGAGTCTGCCCTTGAAAAAAAACAAGCTGTTCAGCATTCTGTTCAAACATACGCTACACTTCTGGAGCAATATGCTAGGGAGTATCCATTTCAATGGTATCATTTTAAGCCTTTTTTAGGCCAGAGATTGAATTGAAGTTGATCAAGGATAACATGCGTATTCATAGAACAGTTTCTATATAGTGTGTCCTATGAAACGTATGGACCAATGCAATATAGAAAACCAATGAGCTTTTATCTTAGAAAATATCATTTGCTTCCAGATACTATATTTTTTATGAGCGAAAATACAACCATGTATAAAAAAAGGAACGGCCTTTTTTATGGCTTTAACACGTGAACACTTGTTGGACGAATTACTTTATTTCTTCAAAGATAACTTTGAAATAGAAAATCCTGGATTGAATGATGATTTAAGAGACGATCATGGATTTGATAGCTTGGATGCCATAGAGGTCCTCGCTAAAGTTGAAAAATTGTTGGGTGTCAAGTTGAGTCAAGACGAAAAGAAAGAAGCATTAGAAATTCGGACATTAAATCAGATATGTGACTATGTTGAGACTATAAGAGATAAAAGGTTTGTTACGTAATAACTCTAAATGGTATTGATAAGCGATTATGAATAGACGAGTTGTCATTACAGGTGGATCAGTTATATCCCCAATAGGGATTACTAAGCAGGAGATTGTGCAGAACATTGTGCAGGGCGTCTCTGGCGTGAAACCTTTGAAAAATGATGATCTTCTTACAGATTACATTCATTCTGGAGTTTTTGGTACTGTTGATACTCCTATTGAATATAACTTTTCTCGCCGAAATAGAAAGACTATGGGTCCAGTAGGGTATTATGCTTGTTATACAGCTAACGAGGCTTTAGAAAGCGCACAGTTGGACCAGGAGTTCATCACGTCAGGCCGCTTAGGAGTTGCTTATGGTTCAACTCATGGAAGTCCTACTATTCAGAGAAATATATATAAAACATTTTTTAGTGGATCATCTAGTGAATACTCTTCCATCAATGCAGTAGATTATCTTAAGTCCATGTCCCATACCACTGCTGTAAATATTACCAAAATGTTTGGCATTACTGGACGAGTCATTTCTTCATGTACAGCCTGTACTACGAGTAGCCAATCAATTGGTTTTGGTTATGAAATGATCAAGTACGGAATGCAGGACGCGATGCTTTGTGGTGGTGCTGATGAATATGATACAACAACTGTTGCTGTTTTTGACAATCTTTTGGCCTGTTCAACGGATTTCAATCACGCACCTCATCTCACGCCACGACCTTTTGACACTCGACGCGATGGTCTTGTTGTAGGAGAGGGCGCGGCTGCCGTTCTCCTTGAGGAATATGAATCAGCAAAAAAAAGAGGAGCGAATATCCTGGGAGAGATTATCGGCTTTTCCTGCAACAATAATGGTGGCGATTTGATTATGCCAGATATGAAAGGTATCCAAGACACTATTCGTCTTGGCCTGGATAGTGCTGATATCCATTCCGACCAAGTCGACTTGGTCAGCGCACATGCCACCGGAACGAAAATTGGTGATGTCACGGAAGCGAAAGCTATCCAGAAGATTTATGGGGATTCACCCTATGTATCTGGCTTGAAGGGTTATATTGGCCATACTATGGCTGCGTGCGGGGGCATAGAAACTATGTTCACTCTATATATGATGGAATCTGGGTTGGTACCTCCCACATTGAATCTTGACGAGATAGATCCGCGATGTGATATCATTAATCATGTTCAAAAGCCGATTCATGATCAAGTCAATATTGCAACGATCCAAAACTTTGCTTTTGGAGGGGTCAATACATGCCTTTTCCTAGCAAGACATAATGATTAGTTTTCGTATATTGTTTTTTTATATTGTTAATAAATGAAATCATATAGATTTTGAGCTTGTAGATGAAAAAGCAATATTATTATTTCAAGCCGATCATCGATTTTTACGTTACTCTTGTATGCTGGTTGTACTATACATTGGGTTTCATAATCTTTTTTGCTCCTCTTTATTTATTTTGTATATTATTTAAGGCTGATAAAGAGATTACATTTCAAAAGCTTAATTATCATTTTTATCGTATATTTTTTCGTTTGCTAACTTTCATCACTCCCAGTCTTCGCATCAATATTGACGATGATGTAAAAAATATCTCTTCATCGATAATAGTGAGCAATCATATATCCTATTTAGATCCTTTAATTTATATATCCATTTATGCCAAGCATAAAACAATAGTGAAGGAAATGTTTTTCAAGTTGCCTGTATTTGCATCTGTATTGAAGCATTCTGGTTACATTCCTTCGACGAGTCACGGTAATCTTTCTTACCTTACGATTCAACAAATGGAAAATATTGATATTTTCTTTCAAAAAGGTGGAAATCTATTTATCTTTCCAGAAGGTACTAGAGGACGTGCTGATTCTCCTTTAACCTTTTATAGTGGTGCCTTCAAAATCGCAAGGCGTCACAATATACCAATAAATGTTGTATATATTCGTGATTCTGATGTTTTGTTTCCTCCAGGAAAAATGATATTCAACACGTGTGTTATAGATACTATTTCTGTAGAATTATTAGGAACTGTTTATCCTCGTTTAGAAGATAAAACACGTTCCGTTTCTGATCTTAAGTGTCAAGTCCAACAGCTTCTCTATTCCCAAGCATAAGCCTGCAATGTATATACATCTCTGATTGCTGTGACCTTTTGGTTCTTCAGCAGAAGCTCCAGGTAAATATTTTCCCGAGGGACTACGTCTAATCTCAGCACCAACGAGGCATCCATGAAAGTTATATTGATGTCCATGCCTGATGTGGCACCACTCATTATTCACGAAGCCGCGATACATATGCCCAATCTTGGCATTGCAAGCATTGGTGGCAACATTGATGACGAACACCAAGTTTATATCATGGATCTTATCCGCAAGCGCAGAAGTATTAAACCTTATCTTCAACGCACACTTACGAAAATTCGACCTGACGTGATCGGCTTCTCAGCTATGTCATGGCAATATGATACTTGCTTAAAAATCATCAGATTTACGAAATCGCTCCTTCCAGGAATCAAAACCGTTCTAGGCGGATATCATGCAACGCTTATGGCTCAAGAGATCGCTTCTTCAAGTGATGCGGATAAAATCGATTTTATAGTTCGAGGAGAAGGTGAGGAATCATTTCGTAGATTGATCAATGCATTGGACGATAAAGATTATTACGGTGATATTCCTAATCTATCCTACAAAAAAAATGGAGAATTCATCCATAATGCAATGGGCCAGCTTCTTGACTTGAGTAGGCTGAAGCTACCGATCAGAGGCAAACAGCGTTTAACTTGGGGATATCATGTTGTGAATAAAAAAGTTGAAGTATTGGAGAGCTCTCGTGGCTGCACTGGTTCTTGTAAATTCTGTTCCATGCAGCAGATGTATGGAAGAAGATTCAGAACATTTCCGTTCGACCGTATATTACAAGACTTGGACTACATATATTACAAGAAGAGGACTCATTGGGTGTTTTTTGCCGATGACAATCTAGTTCTTGCCCCCTCCCGCGTAATATCCTTATGCGAAGCAATTATTCAAAAAGGATACCCCAACTTGAACATTATGATTCAAGCTGATTGCCAATCAATGGCTCAAAATGAAAAAATGGTCCAAAAGTTGGCTCAAGCAGGATGTAAGGTTGCATTTCTTGGTGTCGAAAATGACTCAGAAGAGAATCTCGATTTTGCAGATAAGCATAGTTCAGGTAAAATATCATATAAAGCTGTACAAATGTGTCATAAATATGGTATTATAGCAATAGCTGGACTTATCTTTGGCTTTCCAGAAGATGATGAAAATAAGATCATTGACAATTTTGACTTTTTTTCTCGTTTAGGCGCTGATGCTGCTTATTGTCAAATTTTAACGCCTTATCCCAAGACGACACTGCGGAATGAGCTTTATCACGAAGGTTTGATAAGCAACGAGAATGAGTTTAAGTGGTACAACGGATTATGGGCTAATGTACGGACAAGACATTTGGACTCTGCGCACCTGAATTATTTGTTTTGGTATTACAAGAATAATAAGTTAAACGGTGGTGATGCATCTCAGTTTATAAAGGACAGCTACGGACGATTCTGGCTCAATGTCTGGAAATATGGGATGAGGCCTTTTTTACAGCTTTTGGAAGGAAGAAAGCTCAAGAGATACGGATGGGAGGGTCTCTATGAGGAGGAGTTGAACCGTTTGCGCAAAATGAATAGCTTTCCCGAGCTGGACTTGTGACAATCATCCATTGATCATCCCGCCTCAAACTATTGGACGCTTGATTCCACGACTCCTCGCCAGATGAGGCCCTCAATTCTCACCTCTTTTCAGTCTCTCTCATGACAGGCTTGTCGATAAGTGCCTCCAAGGGCACAATTGTGAGTTTTTTGCGCTCAATCCCGATAATGAGGTGCTCGATTTCGGTGAGCCAGTTGTTAAGCTCATTTGGGTTCTTCGGACAAGTATCATGCAGAACAATGATCGCACCAGGTTTGATCCGCTTGAGGATCCTTTCCGCAAGGCCGTGAACAAATCTGTTGCCCATATCTGCCGAGCGATGGCTGAAATTAACCAGAAATAAGCCATAATCCCTGAGTACATTTTTAAGCCGGGGACTGGTTATTCCTACCGGTGGCCGAAAAGCGAGGGGAATTATACCCTGTTGTTGGAGGATCTCCTGTGTCTTCTGAATTTCATGAGCAAGCTTGCTTGTTCCCTTCAGCATGAGAAATGAATCGTGGGAGTAGGTGTGATTACCGATGCTATGGCCGTTGTTCAGGATTAAACGTATTAAATCTTGATTTTGTTTGGCCTTGCTTCCAACAACAAAAAAAGTTGCCTTTATGTTGTAGTCATCGAGGAGTTTGAGAATATAGGGAGTGGATTTTGGATCCGGACCGTCGTCAAAGCTCAGAGAAACTGTTTTGTTTGCGGATGTAGCACTTCGGCTTGTAATAGGGAGGAAGAAGCCGAATTGGGGTATAAAGGGAGCGATAAGGCAGGAAAGGACAAAGCAGATCAAGGGAATAACATAGAGCCACGTTCCAAGGCTTAGGAGGACAACAGCTGCAATGAATGCTACAATTCCAGTTTTTTCGGCCAGTGAAAGGCTGAGAATCATCATGTTCTTTATGGGTTGGCGCTTAATGATTCGCGATTGCAAAATGCAACAAAGAAAATACTTCGCGCTGTTATCTTTCATCGTATAGATACGGTTCCTGATTTACGAATCCTCGACATATTGGGCAGCGAGACGAGAGAGCAGTTAATAGCATTTCATTTACATACTCAATAATGGAGTGCTAAGGAATCGTACGTAAAAGCTTTCTATTGATCGTTGATTTATATATCCTTGTCTGACACGAGGTAAGCTTGGTCTTGCTTGTTGGAGGCGCGCTTGGCAATGATCCACATGCTCTCTTGATTATCTTGGGGGGAGCATCGTGTATAATATACTTGGAAACCACTCCTTGTGAGCATCTTACAGATGTTGTCTAGATTTCGATAATACACAGTTTCCTTCGTTATCATCCTTTTCCACGCAGCGAGTTTGAACGTCCAAGATGGCTTTCCCTGAGGAGGGATGATTGCTCTTAAAAGCAAAAGACCGTCGTGTTTGAGTTTGCTCGATGTTTTCTGCAGTATAGAGTAAAAGTCATAATCATTTATATAGTGGATCATATCGATCATTAATGCAATATCTACTTGATGGGCCGTTTGTGGCAGATTCGGAGCGCTGCTGCATTCCACTGATCCCCTCCTCCCTAGCACTCGAGAGGCTACGCGACATCTTTCCTGGCTTGGATCGATACAATATATATGAGCTTGAGGAAACCACTCGAGGAGCGCACACGCTGGTACAGCAAATCCGCAGCCAATATCCATTATGTTTCTAATGGGACGGGAAGTATCGATAAATTCCTGAATCTCTAAAAACATAGAGTCTAAGGCAATCTTGAAGCGTGCAAACAATCTGGGATAAGCTTCAACATTTTTGTATCTCATCATGACGCGTTTTTTCAAGTTTCCTTTAACATCTATAGTATGCTCTTTCCAATATATCTTATTAAAAAGAAACGGGAGGAATATAACTGCGCCTATTAAGGAGTATGTAATTCCTAAGAATGAAGTGAGTCCCGCGCTTTGTAAAATGGAGTGTTCAGCGAAAATTAGAACTCCGAATCCAATGCAACTAGAAATAGCTGCCATAATAACAGCTATTCGTATAAGTTGAAAGTTTGGATGAAGCATGCTTCCATATCTTTGAAAGGATCGGACCAGGAGTAAAGAATAGTCAATTCCCATGCCAAAGATAACTATAGAGAGCATTAGGCCTGGAATACCGATAGAGTAGCCCAGAAGGCTCAATGTACCCAACGTGCAGATTAATGAAAACAAGACCGGAAGAAAGGCGATCAAAGTAAGCCGAAGATCAAGAAAAAATAGAAGCACGAGCAAAAATACACTTATTCCTATAAAAAGGAGCAAATACATAAAGCTTGATCTCAGCTCTTGGCCTAAGCTTTTTGAAAAATATGTTGGATCAAATATCTTTGTGTTTTTCGTTTTATATTTGTCGTAAAATGTTGAAGCATCGTAGTTCTTACCTGGCTTTAGTGTCGTATCGTAAGCCCACTTTTGATTATCCTTGATTTTATGCACGTCCAATGCTGAAAAATATTTCTTGGGTATGGTTAAATTATCTGAAATTTCATCTTTAGATATTGTATTTAAGAATGGATCAAATGCTTCTATTTTATATCCCAAGTCTTTAGCAGCTCGTTTAAGATATCTTTCAGTGCGAGATATCCTTTTTTCACTCCAAAACTCTATCCAAGCATTGATATGTTTTTGTTTTAAAGAGCTTCCAGGGAAGATCATTGCCGGAATAAATCCGGATCTGAGCACATCTGTCTGGAGATCATCTTGCATTTTTGGGTATATGCTATCCCAGGTTTTTTGCAGCTCTTGTATAGACTCTCCTGTTGTCATTAAATGCACAGAAGAAAAGTAATCACTTCCCCATGCTTTTTTTATTGTCTCCTCAGCCGTTCGCGTGTCACTGCTTACTGTATTCATTGATCCAAGATCCACGTTGAATCCAGGCTCGGCATAGAAGAGCATGAGCAGGGCGAACCCCAGTGCAATGATTACGCCAGTCGTGCCCGTGGAAAAGAGGCGCTCCACGACGCCTCTGAATGGAAGGAATCTTCTTTGAGCAGCCGGCAAGGCCGGGAAAATATGCGGAAAGACGCTGTGTACAAACAGAAAGGAAAATCCGATGCCGAGTGCGGAAAATTGTCCAAGTTGAACAAACAAGGGAAAGTTGGTGAGGCATAGAGCCGAGAAAGCTCCGATGGTGGTCAGGGCTGTAATTATTCCCAAGGCGAATATTTCTCGAGAGGCATACCGACCGTAGGTGTCTTGTGAACGATCCATGAAGAGGAGATAGGCGATACCGTGATCCACTGTGATGGAAATAATAGCTCCCCCAAATCCAAGCACGAGGAGCGAGATCGAGTCGTGGATCAGGGAAAGAACGAAAAAGGCGGCTGCTGTGCCTCCCAGGGCTGGGAGGAAGGCGAATAGGCCTATCAAGGGCCGGTGAAAGACGAAGAGTAAAAGGAGGATGATACCGCAGGAGGCGAGGATAATAGCAAAACTGACGTCATTCCTAATGATTCGCTCATTGTCCAGAGCTGCCCTGTAGGACCCCATGGGAGTGATGTTGAGCTTGATTCCCTTCTTTGCGTATTCCGCTTCAATGGATCTGGAGATGTCATTCAGGTGGTCTTCCACCTTTCGAGCATATACCGTGTTAGTAGCCGATTCGCTGAGCTGAGCGATCACCAGCACATGCTTTCCGTCGGGAGATAGTATTTCCCCTTTATAAAAGCGGGCTTGCTGCACAGGATTCAATTGTCCCAGCCTGGAGAGAACGAGATTTTTAAGCCCAAGCGGGTCTTGTGCCACGTATTGGGCCTGACCGAGACCGTCAAGAGTGTGCATCTCTTGTATGTTTTGTTTAAGGCGATGTTTTATTGATTCCTGATCCAGCAAAGGAGCTACGTGTTCTCTAAGCTCGACCTTGCTGAACAATGCGGGAAGATTGGTGAGAACATGCGGAATCAGGCTGGGAACAATCTTTTGGAAAGAGTCAAATCCAACATCTTGAAAGATGCCGCTCTGTTTCATTTCATGTTGGATTTTATCGCTGCACTCCACGAGTATATCTGGATTTTCATTTTTAAGAGCGATATCCACGATGATCCGATCTTGACTTAATCGGCTTTGAAGAATAGATGTGGCATCTGAGAATACTTTATTTTTCTGGGGGAGGAAGCTTACTATATCTGTCTCTAGACTGCTGAAGAAAAGGCCTGTGTAGAAGAGACCAGGAATGAGCAAAAGTACTAAGAGCAAGAATGGGATGTTTATAGATGCTCTTTTCATAATACAACGAAAAACAAAATTAATATGATTATCACTATTACATGAGCGAGCCAGATTCCATATTTGTGAAGGTGATAAGATTCATTGGCTTTTTGAATGAGTTTTATTCCTCCACAAAGATCTCTGAATCGAGCCAAATGGATCGTTGCTTTGTTATCTGTGGGAGAGCTGCTTTGGAAGGCAAAAAAGGGATAAGCCGCAAAAGCAGAATCATTATTCGTTTTCCTGAGAAAATCATCAAATGAAATGTTTCGCCATGGTTGTTTTACGAGGAATTCAGCATATGGTCGATTCACGACATATGCATGAGCAGAGCATCGATACTTAATTTTAACAACAGATGGGTATTCTGTTTTTTGTATGCCGTCAACCATGCACCCAAGAAAAAAAATGTTCCATTTATTTTCTTTATCCATGAATTCTACAATATTTTTTAGTATAACAGGAGAAAATCTTTCGAAGATAATATCATCTTCAAAAATCAATATTGTTTGAGCATTTTGCTCAATGCCATTTAGCAGGCATCGCATATGAGATTCATATATGCCTCTCTCACTATTTTGTTGGTCTTTCGTGGGAAGATAAAACTGCACTCTAGAAGATAGACCGACTTTTTCGAACTGCTCTCTGGCATTCCTCTGCCTATCTTGTCTGTCTTGCAATGAGATGCAATATATACTATCAAAAAAATTCCAGGACATTTTGTATGTTCACTCGTTTACAGTCCGGAGATGGCTTCTAAACGTATAGGCCGTTGGGATGATCAAACGTTTCCTGAGAAAAATCGCAGCCAAGGAATTCGCTCGTCGCGCTCTCCAGGACCGAGCCGACTTGAGCGCTTTCAAGAAAAAGCCTGATTTGAGGATTATTTTAGGGCTTTGTGCCTTGGCGGGCAGTTATATCGTTTGTTGGCCCTTAATAAGCGGATTAACCACGTTATCCATTGTATGGGGCGAGCCATGGATCATCATTATTGGAGGTCCCTTTTCCTACGGGATTTCGCATCTAACGTTCATGACTGGAATGTACCTTGTTGGGGAGAAATATACTCGAGTTGTTTTTCGGTGGCTAACACGAGTTACACTGGAAAAGTTATTGAATGAGTCTGACTTAGATATGAGATAGATTGGTAATTGTTCACCACCTTTCCCTTCGCTCCTTGGCGGTTCCCATTCTTCAAGACCATGGCAGCTGTACCAGAAGAGCCAGATTAGGGCTGAGGTTAGAAAAGTGGTGAATAGTTGCCCTCGAACAAACTTGGTTTGTCCTGGATTCGTTCAAGTGTTGTTGGCCCCGTCAGCTGAAACCCTGATGAAGCCCGCGCTTCAGCGTCCACCCGCCTTCGCCTCGCCCCATTGTATGCTTGGTTGTGCCCGGATCGGCCCGTGAATAAGGGGTGTACTCATTCCCTCTATGTGATTTCCCTTCCGAACTCTTGTGAGATGAGTCTTCGATCTCGAGGCCGATAGGTCCCATCCTGAGCTTCCTTCCTTATCACCTTCTGAAGAAGCTTGCTCATTTTTAAGAACTGGGGCTCTTCATGGTAAAAGGCATCCCAGGCATAGGAAAAGAGCTCCTGGAGTTTTTGGGGCGACATGTGCTTCGGATAATACGTTACCTTGTCCGCGGAATAATCGTTCCAGTCGAAGTTAAAGATCCGTCCTTCGGAATAAAGCTTCTCAAATGCCTGCGTATGAGGAAATGGGGTAAGGATGGTGAATTCCGCCAAATCCACGTCCATTTCCAGTGTGAAATCAATGAGTCGTTTTATTGAATCCTCGGTATGATGATCCAAGCCAAGGAGGATGGTCCCTTCGATGGCAATATCGTGATCCTTGTATCTCTTGATCCTCTCGCGTATGTAGTCGGAAGTGTCGAATATAGCTTGGTATACATACCATGCCCCCGCTTGGGAGGCCAAGTCCAAAACTCGTGGATCCGGCTCAATGGGGTGACTACACCACTTTTTTTTGAGAGGGATCATTTCGCGGAACAGGTCGATTTCCCATTGGGTGTTCTGAGCCAGGGAATTGTCCACGAGAAAGAGGCGGTTGTTGTCGATGCCGGCCATTTCCTCGATTGCGGTATCAATGGGTCTCGGCCTGAAGTTTTTGCCTTGAAGATAGGGCAATGCGCAAGGAAAACAATTAAAGCGGCAACCTCTGGATGCGTGCACGAGGTCGACCATCTGAACGCCTTTGTAATTGTAAAGATCCCTATCCAGGATATCTCTGCGAGCGGATGTGACCGCCTCAATAGGGGGGGGAACCCTGAGATAGTTGTAAACCGGCTGTAACTGATTGTTCTGGAAGTCAGAAATGACTTGTTCCATGCGATTTTCGGCTTCTCCGAGAAAGACTGAATCAGCATGGTTCATTGTCTCTTCGGCATGGAGCATCGTGGCAATGCCGCCGAATATTACCTGGATACCCATGCTTCGGTAGATGTCCGCGATTTCCCATCCCCGTTTGACTTGGACAGTCAACATCATGGAAATGGCGACGAGATCAACGGAATCTTCGAAATTGATGCTTTGCAGATTCTCGTCGACAAAATCGACGTTAACTTCCCGTGGAAGAGCGGCGGCAAATACAACGGGCCCATGAGGCGGAAGATGAAATTCAGTTTGCCCTTCCAACTTGGGCCAATGCGGATAAATAAGTTTCAATTTCATAAAGCAGTCAATCTTTGTTTAGGTTTTTTGCCTTAATAAGATCCATCTTAAGGGTATAATTATTGGAAGGATTGTAGGCCTTGAAAATAAGCTTTTCAGGGTGTTGGTGCCTAGACTGTTCTTGAGATGAACTGTTTGTTTTGGCCTGCAAGGTACGAACTTTTTTTCCGTGTTTATATTGGTGTAGTGACCACTTTTTTTTATTCTTGTGCACTTGAATGTCATTTATATGTGATTTATCTATTGCATATCTACATATATAATGACTATTATCGATTAATCCAGTATCTATACACTTGCCTTCTGGGAAAAGAAATATGAATTTTACATCTTGCATGAGTCTCTTCGCAAAACGTGAAGAGTCGAATGGTGGAACAGATCTGATTATAGTCGTATTATGATCTTCATACTTAGCCTCAAAAATCACCATACCTTCGATAGTCATAAGGATACAGTGCAGACTGTTCGTTTCAGGTTTCACCTGACTAATTCCCATTAGGCTCATTCTTTTCTTGTCTGAAATGTTGACTTGGATTGAATGAGTGAAACGCCATTTTCCATGAGGGAATGCTTGCCTGCACTGCTTTTGAACTTGCGATGCATCCTTTTTACCAGGCGGATTGATTCGAGGAAGGGAAGAAGAGCATCCGGAAAAGCATACAAGGAAAGCGAGGAAAATCAGGATTACTGTGATTCCTAAGAAATAGAAACAGTTTTTTTGCTGAGGCATGAAAAAAGCGTATCCCTAGTGTTGCGAAGTATTTGCATCGAGAAACAAGGTCTCATTGAAGGAGCTGTTAAGAGAGGCGTTTTGAAATATAAGCTCTGTGCGTGACTTTTGATTTTCAAATATAATGGCCTTTTCTAGGAGACCTGGTTCATCGGATAGATGCAGCTCTATATTTTCTATAGCTGACATTATGGATTGGTTCTTGGGGCTCAGGAGGATTCTTTTGCCTGGTTTGAGACTTGCTTCGAAATGCGTGCTCTCCTTGAACTTCCCTTGAAACCACAGGGAAATTTCATCAATAACATAACGCATAGCGGAAATCTGAGCCCCAGAGTCGCGAGTTAGGCCGTCTTCACCTTGCGTGAAGCGCTTGGTCTCATTCTCGTGGACAAGAATAATACTTCGAACAGGAGAGGTGTATTCGAGGCGAAGAGAATCCGGGGCTTTGAAAAAGAGCTTCCCCTTGGAGATCAATGGATCGGACAGGATCTCCAGGTTTTTCTTTTGGATGAAATCGGCTCGCAGGGATCGGACCCTACCGGCTTCCCTTTGGATGGATTCCCATGAGTCTGCCCATCCGATCATGGCCCAACAGAGCACAAGGACTATGGTGAAGCGGAAAAGGTTATTACGAGGAATGCCAATCTTGGGATTCATTTGGGTCCGCTTTTTCTTCGTTTGTTAGCAGGGCCTTGAAAATCTTCCAATTGCGGTGTTGCTTCAAAAAGTTCAAACTCTTCCGTAGGCTAACTACGCCCCAGTGAAACGAAAGAAGGTTTCACGGGGTAAACTACGACCTTGAACTTTTTTCGCGCTTGACCCATGGAATTTTTGAACGCCCTGCCGGATAAGGACTTTTTCAACAGTTCCTTAGAGGGGGTGTAACCCTTCACGGGGCATTTTTCCACTTGAAAACCTCCGGTTCCGGATTTTCTAACGCTCGTCACGCGGGGGCATTCCTGCCCCCTCCCGACTCTCATTTGTTGGGGATTCCCTTGGTATTGCCGAGATAGGTTGCCATGAGCTGTTTCCCAGATTGTGGGCCTTGTCGCGGTCGGGTTTCCCCCACGTGACGAGCGAAGAAAATCGACGGAACCTCCGCTGGGTAAGTGCAAAAATACCCCGTGAAGGGATACGAGGGGGTTATGGAAGCATTCCCCCGTTGACCTGAATCACCTGCCCTGTGATGTAGGAAGAATCCTCAGTGCACAGGAACCTGACGACCCGAGCGACTTCCTCGGGTTTTCCCACTCTGGCCATGGGTACTATGTTCTTGAGCTCTTTGGTCGGAATGTCCTGGATCATTTCTGTGTCGATAAGGCCGGGCGCGACAACGTTGATTCGTATTCCGAAACGGGCCACTTCCTGGGCGAGGGAACGTGAGGCGCCAATAATTCCCGCCTTGGCCGCGGAATAGTTGGTCTGGCCTCGATTTCCGGTCAATCCGGAAACAGAGGCAATGGACACGACCGCCCCTTTTTTGCGCGTGACCATCTGACTGACCACGGGCTGGGTCAGATTGTAAAATCCCTTGAGGCTGGTTTGAATCACTTTGTCCCAGTCCGACTCTTGCATCATAATAAACAACTGATCAGCGGCGATCCCGGCATTGTTAATCAGGATGTCCGCGGCGCCGAACCGGGAATGGATCTCTTCGAGTGCCTCGCTGGCTTGCTTGGAATCAGAGACATCGAAGGGGAATATTTCACCTGCTCCACCCAAGGCGAGAATCTGTTCCAGGGTTTCCTGGGCCTCTTGTTCTCGAGATTTGTAGTTGATGAGAACGAAGTGGCCCTGTCGAGCCAGCTCCAGGGAAATAGCCCGACCGATCCCACGGCTTCCACCTGTGACGATGGCCAATGGATTTTCCGGATTGTGGCTATTCACCGCCAGCCTCCTTGTCCATTCGCAGAACCTGCAATTTTATCGTCGATAGCTGCTCATTCTCCATGCTTGTGTACCCACTGACTTCGGAATAGTTGTTCATATTCAATGTTATTTCTGCTCGAGTGGTTATTTTCGTATTCAATGGAATGATCTCTCTATTGAATGATGCTTCCTTGATCCCCACAAGCCAACCTTTTCCTTGCATGTCATCATTGTTTTTGCTCTGAAGCACTTCCCAGCCTATTGCCAAAGCAGAGGTTTGAGCTACAAGTTCGATAGATACAAGACAGTTAATGCCTCTATGATCACACAATGGCCATTTGTCAGTTACAGTGGATAGAGTGGTCGCTGAATTCCTATCCAAACCAGTAACTTTTTCCACAAGCTTCATTCGGTCTCTGTGAGGTATGATCTCTTCAATATCTATCATGGCTTATACCGCAAACAATGATCAGAGATTGTCTTTTATTGAAATAAATAATTGCATAAACTATACTTTTTATATCGACTATTTGTCAACCTGAAATGAGCCGCTTTTCAGGTTGATCCCGGAGATCGCGCTGCCTCATCCTGTTCGAACAAGACTGCCTCCCGGTCGATGCAAAAGAACGCGCTGCTCGCTTGAGCCTTGCCTTTTTCATGCGTGGCTCTGCCATTGGTTATTCCTGGAATACGGGGGGTATGGGTGAAGGGCTACTGGTGGCAGGACCTATCTATAGGGGCAAGGGAGTCCAGGACCATGGGATCATGTCTCGCGCCTGCAGTATCTGCTTGAGCGTGTTGTCAATTGCGAAAGGCAGGAGTAGACTCCGGAAAGGGCGAGTGGGCAGCGAAAGCCCTGAATCAGTAGAAATATCCAATTGTTGGGAGGTGAGTCATGCTTGGACCGGAGTTCGAAACCTTTCTGGAGAACTGGGGTGAGGATGACACGGGCATGCGTGGAGCGTTCGAGAAGCTCCTTCGCCTTCTCCGAAACGCGGATGGAGTTGAGCTGTCCTTCAAGGCGCGGCCGGGGGTGAGTTATTCCCTGCGAGCGGCTCACTCCGCTCAGAAAGATAGGAGCTTGTTCACCATGATCGATGTCATTGACGACGACCCCACGAACCGTTGGCTCTCAGTCTGTTTTTTCGGGGATATGATCAGCGATCCCGAGGAGAAGGGCGATTTGATCCCCGGAGGTCTTCTGGGAGAGGACGGCTATTGCTTTGACCTGGACACAGCCGAGGAAGGCGAGGTTCAGTATGTGGGCCAGCGGATTGAAGAGGCCATTCACGCGGCCAAGCAGGGCTGAACCGCGCGGTCTTTTTTACGTAATCATTCAGGGGCAAGAATGGTGAGCCACTGAGGCACCCCGGTTAAATCCTGCTTCGCAGGGTCGGTTTTGTCCGCATTCAGCGGGGCGGGAAGAGGACGCAGAGGGCTCGCGGATGGTGTGTTTTTTTGCTTTGCGGTCCGCCTATCCTGCCCCCTGAATGGTTACTTGGCGCTTTGTTCATGGGAGAATGAATTCAGCCTGGATTGTTCAAGGCTGTGGTTGACACGTGGAACGCAATGCTCGATCTTTGGGCGCCGTCTGAATCATGTCCCCGAGCGAGTGGAGGCGGCCGCTGACGCGCGATGCGTGTGTTTGCGAGCTCGAGGACTGACTGTTGGCGAGGAGAATGGACATGAAAGGTCGATACGCTCACATTTTTGGACCCGTGCCTTCCCGGAGACTGGGATTGTCACTTGGTGTGGATCTTGTGCCCTACAAGACCTGCAGCCTGGACTGCATCTATTGCGAGGTCGGGGCAACCACGGAGCAGACTCTGCAGATACGCGAATACATTCCCACAGAGGAGATCATCCGGGAAATCGACGACTATATGCGGGGTCCGGACAGGCTGGATTTCGTTACCTTCTCCGGATCCGGGGAGCCGCTGCTGCACAGTGGTGTCGGGACGATCCTCGATCACCTCAAGGAGCACTATCCCCGATTCAGGACAGCCCTGCTGACCAACGGCACCTTGTTGGCCTTTTCCGGAGTGGCGGAAAAGCTCAGGCGGCTCGATCTGATCCTGCCTTCCCTGGATGCTGCGTCCCAGGAGGTCTTCCAGGCGATCAACCGGCCGCAGGAGGGGATCCGCATCGAGGAGGTCATCGAGGGGCTCCGCTCTTTTCGGGCCGGGGGGACGATTCCCATGTGGCTCGAGGTCTTCGTGCTCCCCGGATACAATGATTCGCCAAGGGAGCTGCGCTTGCTGAAGCAGGCCCTGCAATACATCGCGCCGGACAAGGTGCAGCTGAACACCTTGGACAGGCCCGGTACCTGTCCGGGGATTGAGCCGGCCTCCCACGAAACGTTGCAGCAGATAGCGGATTTCCTAGCCCCTTTGCAGTGCGAGGTGGCGGGGGGTTTTGAAAGCAGCGGCGAGGCGGGGATCACGGCAAATTCGGATGTGTCCCACAGCATCCTGCAAACCATCAGGCGGCGTCCGTGTACGAGCCGGGATCTGGCGGAAGTCCTGGGGCTTCACCTCAACGAGTTGAACAAGTATCTCAATTCCCTGTACAGGGAGAATCGTATATCTTCGGTTCACGGGAACAGGGGTATTTTCTGGAAGATCCCGGAGCAGGACGAAGGGAGCAAGGGGTGATTCTCCCGCAGGGACGGGGTGATGGCGCGGCACTCGTTTTCGCCTAGTGTTGTGTCCGCGAAATACCAATAATGAAATAGTCCTAGAGGGGTGTTTTTTTACTGCGCAGCTCCGGTTCTGGATTTTCTAACGCTCGTCACGCGGGGGCATCCCTGCCC